>Ga0076013_109_pt1 | contig 11432 bp, 12 predicted proteins | sample RifGroB1_FD_68076 | JGI IMG/M metagenome (GOLD analysis project Ga0076013, IMG submission 68076) | Parcubacteria (Nomurabacteria) bacterium GW2011_GWB1_37_5 | reverse complement strand
AGAGGAATTAATTTTACCGCACAAAGAAGCAACTAGGATTGATACTGAAATAAAATCTCCAGTACCTAATCTTGCGGAACAAAAAATGGCCGGTGCATTTTCTATGCCTAAAAAAGAAACGGATTATAGTGAAAAACCAGCAACCTCACCCCAACCCTCTCCTAAAATAGGAGAGGGGGCTTCCACGGATGAGCCTATTGTTAGACACAAAGATAGAACAGATCCGTATCGGCTGCCGCCTGATTAGAAGCGAATTAACGCAAATACAAATTACAAAAAAGGTTAAGAATTAAAAATGGTATTCTTCCTCCCCCTTGATGGGGGAGGTTAGGTGGGGGTGAAATATAAAACAAAAACCATGAAAGTCCAAAAAATGACTCCAATAGCGCGAATTCTTAGGAAAAACCCTACTGATGCTGAAAAATATTTATGGTATGTTTTAAAGCAGAATAATTTAAAAAATAAATTTCGGCGGCAGGCGCAAATAGGAAGATATATTGTTGATTTTGTCTGTTTTGAATGCAAATTAGTAATTGAACTTGACGGCAGCCAGCATTTTCAAAATCCAGCTGATGTAATTAGAGATAAATGGCTAGCATCGCAAGGGTTTAAAGTTTTAAGATTTTGGAATAATGATGTATTAAAAAATAGAGATGGGATAGTTGGAAAAATTTTAGAGAATTTAGATTCACCCCTCCCTAACCCTCCCCATCAAGGGGAGGGAAAATAAAGAGGATACCAATCAAGAGGAAAAGTAAAAGATTAAAAGAATAATTTTGCGATGATTCGCTTCTAAAATTGCAATTCAAAGTTCCACAATTTATTGATATTGAAGATAAAATTTTCGGGCCTTTTACCTTCAAGCAGTTCATCTATCTTGCCGGCGGCGGAGGGATTTGTTTTGTCTTATATAAAGCTCTCCCTATATATATCGCCATTATTGCCATCTTGCCTGTGGCCGGACTGTCGCTCGCGCTTACTTTCTATAGATACAACAACCGACCATTTATTGTGGTTATGGAGAGCGCCTTCAAACATTTCTTTAAAAATAAAATGTTCTTGTGGAAAAAAAGGCCGGAGGAAACAAGACAAAGCGAGCCAAAAACAGCCGAAACACAAAAAGAAAGCACTTACACCCCAGAACCTACATTGACCGGATCAAAATTGAAGGAGTTAAGCTGGAGCTTAGACATACTCGAAATGAAAAAAAAATAAATATAACACGAAACTACGAAAGTCCATTCGAAAGCCACGAAAATTCGAAACTACGAAATAAATAAAAAATGAAAACAAAAATATTAAATGAAGATAAAGTAATATATTCTGAATTGTCTTATCTCATTAATGGTATTTTATTTGAAACTCGAAAGAATTTAGGAATATTTTGCAATGAAAAACAATACTGCGACCATATTGAAAAATTATTAAAAGAAAAAAATATTCCTTATAAGAGAGAGTTTGTTTTATCAGAATCTTTTGAAGGCGAACAAAAGGGTCGCAATAAAGTTGATTTTTTAATAGATAATAAAATTATCATGGAAATAAAAGCTAAAAAGTCCTTGTTAAAAGATGATTATTATCAAGTTCAGAGATATTTAACATCTACCAATAAACAATTAGCAATATTAGTAAACATGCGCCAATATTCCGTTACACCAAAAAGAATATTAAATGGCACTATTTCGTAATTTCGAATTTTCGTAAATTTCGGATATTTTTTCGTAACTTTCGTGTTATATTTAATGTATGGCTATTGCAGCAAAACCAAGTCAAAATTTCGTACCCATCAAGGAAGTGCGTGATGGAATAATCATCTTAAAAGATGGTGGTTTGCGCGTGGTCATGTTGGCTTCCTCAATCAATCTTTCACTTAAATCATATGACGAGCAAAAAGCAGTCTTGATTCAATATCAAAATTTTTTAAATTCTTTGGATTTTTCCACTCAAATTGTAATTCAATCACGCCGCTATGATATCAGACCATATCTGGCAAGCTTGGAGAAAAGATTAAATGAAATTCCGGAACCGCTCTTAAAAATCCAAACCAGAGAATATATTGAGTTCATCAGAACATTCACCGAACAAGTAAATATCATGACTAAAAGATTTTTCATCATCGTACCGTATTCCCAGACTGCTCCATCTTTTGGAGCCGCTAAGAGTATACTGCCGGGAGGAAAATCAAAAAGTGCCGAAGAACAAAGCTTTGAAGAAAAAAGAAGTCAGCTGGAACAAAGAATGTCAGTGATCGAAAGCGGCCTCTCGGGAGTAGGAGTAAAAACTGCAAAACTTGGGACAGAAGAAGTGATTGAACTTTTTTATAAGACATATAATCCGGGAGAGACGGAGAGGGAAGCGAAGAAGTAGTTGTTAGGTTTTAGCTGTCAGCTATTAGAAGCTAGCAGCTAACACCTGAAAGCTTAAAGCTAATTATGGGAATATTTGATATCTTCAAAAAGAAAAGTGCTCAAGGCGAGGCAGAAAAAGATCTGCTGGCTCTTTTGCCTGAAGATATTTACAAATCAGCCACGCTTGAACTTCAAGATATTATCGCTCCTTCCGCTCTCCAAATTGACTCCAAAAAATTAGTCTTGGGCGACAGAGTGGCCAAAACATTTTTTGTCATTTCATATCCGAGATTTCTGACAGACAATTGGTTCACGCCCGTAATCAATCTGGACAAAATTTTTGATGTGTCTATTTTTATCCACCCGATCGAAACATCAAAAATATTAAAACAATTCCAGAAAAAAGTGGCTGAAGTTCAAAGCCAGATAAATATCCGCGAAGGCAAGGGACTCGTGCGCGACCCGATCCTAGATACCGCTTTCAGAGATTTAGAAGGATTGCGCGACCGGCTGCAGCAAGCCACTGAAAAGATTTTTGATGTAGGCCTCTATATCACTATTTATGGCTCTGATGAAAATGAGCTGTTTAAAACTGAAAATGAAATTAAATCCATTCTAGAATCGCGCCTGATCTATGTGCGCCCAGCGCTCTTCCAGCAAGACGAAGCTTTTCAAAGCGTGGTGCCAATCGGCAATGATGATCTAAAAATTTATCACAAATTAAATTCTGAACCTCTTTCCAGTCTTTTCCCATTTGTCTCTTTTGACCTTACTTCCGATAAAGGAATTCTCTATGGTATCAATAGACACAATTCATCATTGGTTATTTTTGACCGTTTTTCTATGGAAAACTACAATTCTGTAATTTTTGCCAAATCCGGTGCGGGAAAAAGCTTCACCACTAAGTTGGAAATTCTGCGTACACTTATGTTCGATACTGAAGTGATCGTGATCGACCCTGAAAGGGAATATGAATATTTAGCAGAAGCCGTGGGTGGGCGCTACTTTAATATCTCTCTTTCTTCTAATCACCATATAAATCCTTTTGATCTGCCGATACCGCGAGAAGATGAAGCTCCAGCCGATGTCCTTCGCTCACACATTATTAATTTGGTAGGTTTGTTTAGAATAATGTTAGGTGGTCTAACTCCCGAAGAAGATGCTTTAATTGATCGAGCCATTTCAGAAACCTATGCCTTGAAGGACATCTCTGTCAATTCGAATTTTGCAAATGTCGAGCCTCCGCTTCTTTCCGATTTTGAATCAGTGCTCGCGGGAATGGAAGGCGCAGATTCTATTTTGGTGAAACTTTCCAAGTACACGCGCGGCACATGGTCCACATTTATCAACCAGCCATCCAATGTGGATATCAACAAAAAAATGGTAGTCTTTTCTGTGCGTGACATGGAAGACGAGCTTAAGCCGGTAGCAATGTACATCGTGACTCATTTCATTTGGAATGCGGTGCGAAGAAATCTTAAAAAAAGATTATTGGTGGTAGATGAAGCTTGGTGGATGATGAAGTCTGAAGATACCGCTTCTTTTCTTTTCTCAATCGCCAAAAGAGGCAGAAAATATTATCTCGGTCTCTGCACGATCACTCAAGATGTGGCAGATTTTATGGGCACGACATATGGCGTGGCTATTGTGGCCAACTCTTCAATTCAGCTTTTGCTAAAACAATCACCATCATCAATTGAAAAACTCCAAAAGACATTTAACCTGACTGATGAAGAAAAATATTTGCTTTTGGAATCAGGAGTGGGCGAGGGCATATTCTTCGCCGGACTTAAACATGTGGCCATAAAAATAATTGCTTCATATACTGAAGAACAAATTATTTCAACTGATCCTGCACAAATCTTAGCCATTCAGAAAGCAAAACAAGAACTTGCGGCAAACGAGAGTGCGCCTATGCGGGCAGAAGCAATTCCTCTGCCACAATCTACTCCTGCACCTATAGAGGCCACTCCTGGGCTGGAAGAGGTCAAAATTCGGGAAACCCCCGGGGTTGGGGCATCTTTAACCCCGGGGGTTGAGGAGAATTTTGGCCTCGAGGAGCCGATAGAACCCAAAATAACCGAAACAATGATTGAAGAAGATCTGAAAGAAAAAATTAAGGTTAAAGAAGAATTGGACACCAACCGTAAAATCCAATCCACCAAAAAAGCATTAGAAGATAAGGGTATTACGCCAACAGAAGAAGATTTAATTAAAAATTTAGGCTCGGAGATAGAAGATTTAGAGGAACAAATGAAAAACTTATAATAGCTGAGAGGTGATAGCTGTTAGGTGTTAGAAAATCCTAAAAGCTACATACATAATTTGTGATATAATAACAACATTACAAACCTTATAATTAATTATTATGGCAGACAATGATATCTTAAAAAATAGTGGAATAGAAATTGGAACTTCTGAAGAAATCGAAGATTTAGAAAAGAAATTCCAAGAAATCAGCAAACCCAGCAGTGGGGCTCTTAAGACTGCTTCTCAAAGTGGCCTGAGCAAGCAAATAGAGCATCTTGAAGCATTATTGGAAAAAATAGAAAAAGATCTTAAAACGACAAAAGAAAAAGCCAAGCATGACCTGGAGCTCCTTAAAAAATTAAAAGAAGAAACCGAAAAAAGCTTAGCTAAAATAAAAGACATGGAAGCTGTAAAGGAAAAAGTATCAACTGAAATAGAAAAAATAAAAGATATGCAGAAGGCGGAAGAAGAAGTGGGAGAAGAAATAAAGAGCTTAGAGGAAGAGATAAAATAATAATAGCTGTCAGGTGCTAGCTGCTAGGTGTCAGAAAATTCTAAAAGCTAACAATTGGAAGCTAACAGCTACTCATAAAATGATTTATGTAATAAAAAAAATTATATTACTCTCAATGTTCGGCATACTGCTACTGCCTATATTTGTTTCTGCACAAACAGCCGATGACATCTCTATTTCTCTAACTCCGGAAAATCCCGGACCAAATCAATCTGTCACAGCCACAATCCAATCATTTATGTTTGATTTAAACAAATCAATGATCTCTTGGTATGTCGGTGGAAAATCGCAAATATCCGGAATTGGTAAAATAAATTTCACATTCACTGCGCCGGCTTCAGGACAAATTGCGCTAGAAGCCAGAATCACCCCCCAAGGAGGAGATCAAGTAATTAAAACAACTGGGGTCACAGTTTCCGATATTGATCTGATTTGGCAAGGGATAAACGTGCTAGTACCGCCTTTTTATAAAGGCAGAAGCCTGCCTGTTCAAGAAGGGGAAGTAAAAGTGGTAGCCATTCCAAAACTGCTGTTTTCCGGAATTAATTTAAAACCGGAGGATTTCACTTATGAATGGAAAAGAAATTTCACGACCGAAAGTGAAGGTTTTGCAAAAAATTATTTAGTTTTTCAAAACGATTTTTCTAATAATTCCGAGCAAGTTGAAGTTTCCGCCAGTCCTGTGAAAAATGAAGTGGTAATAAATAAAGGAGAATCTATAACCTTAGGGCAGCCGGAAATTGTTTTTTATGAAAAAGATTTGGCGTTAGGTACACACTATAATCGCGCATTAAACCAAGGATCTTCCTTGCAAAAAAACGAGACATTACTGGTTGCTTTCCCTTATTTCTTTTCAGGTGACAGTATTTTTTCCAATGAATTAAAATACCAATGGTTCCTTAATGATCAAGAACTTACTGGTTTTACAGAGAATGAAATTCCTATTAAATCCGGACAATCGCCGGGTCAAACAAAAATTACCGCAAAGATTGAAGCGCGAAAAAAATTATTCCAGTCAGTCAATCAGTCTATAATTATTAAATATTAGGAAGTAATAACAGTTTCGGGAAGAGGTCCGGCCTCAAGATGCCCCGAGGCCGGACCTCAAAGAGAAACTTCCTAAATTATTGAATAAAAAATGACAAAAAATTATTTGCGAAAAATTGCATATACTTTAATAATATTTGCGCTTTTTTTTATTTCTTTTTCCTCAGCTTCAGCCCAAACATGCAAAGTTACTAATGCCTCCTTTTTAATAAATGGGGCACCACCATATGCAGGAGGGCAGTCACAAAGCTGGGTAAATGATAATCCGCCGGTTGATCTTGTAATCACTACAGAAAATTGCGGAGGAAAAAATATTCAAGTAAGTATGACAGAAGCAGATCATGCTTCCACTTTAGATGGTGATTGTGTAGTAGGTAATATAACAGGTCCAGGTTGTGTAGCTCTTGATAATGATTTAAATGGTTCTGGGCTTGATAATAAAGAAATAATAGTCAATGCAAATAAGGTTGTTTTACATTTAAAGGCTGGAGAGGAAGAATGTGAGGTAGGTGAAGATCCTGACTGTCAATATTATATAACTACATGGGATGAAACGACTGGTTATGTAGATATTCTAGGTAGCCCAAAAACACAATGGGGTCTTGTTTCAGGCGGGTTAGGTGCTGACAGTACAACATTTTTTTATAACTGCGACGGAACATGCGATGAAAATTGGCAAATTGTTGATGTTGAACAAAGTCCAGACTCCGAAATCACTCTTTCTGGAGTAGGAGCAAACAACGGAGTTACTTTTGCTAACAATAAATATTCATGGTCAGTTCAAGCTGATATACCCGGTATTCCTGATGGTGCTAAAGTGGAATTCAAAGCCTATAAACTAGATAATAATGATTTAATCAAAAAAGACGATGGATTTAATGTATCTCATGAAAAAGCCTATTTTAATCTTACAGACCTTTTACCTGGAAGCTATAAAATTGAAGCTAATGTTGTGGGAGCTAGAAAATCTCACAGTTTAACACTAAATACCGAAGGCGAAACTCCAGTAGTAACATCAGGAGAACATGTAACATTATCTCCCGCGGGGCAAGAAAGTGGTACTTCGTTTAATCTCACTTCATACACCCCATTGGCGCCTCTGCCGGGCCTTGAGGGGCCGATTGATACAGGGGCCGGTACGGAAGGGCTCGCAAAATATCTTTCCGTCATTTTCACGCTTATGATCGGCATTGCCGGCATTCTTTCTGTGATCATGCTCATTATCGGCGGCATTCAATATATGCTCACTGATATTCCTTTTAACAAACAACAAGCGGAAGACAGAATAAAGGCAGCTATTGGGGGATTGATTTTAGCTTTAGGAGCATATGTAATACTATCCACAATAAATCCTAAATTGCTTAATTTAGGGCTCGATATACCTACAGCATCGCTTGAAGTAGAAGAATATCCAGAAATTGTTCCTGAAGATACTGCTACACTACTACCAATAGGCGCAGTAGCCCAATGTAATGAAGGTATCGTTCAGGTAACAACCGAAGCTGGAAATATTTACGCATGTAAAAGTATTTCTGAAAATGTAAAAAAAATGATTGATGATGCAAACCCTGCTGTTAAATTATTCGGCGGAGGTTTTCGACCAAAAACCAAACAAGAAGCACTGCGTGCTCAAAATTGCGGTGGACAAGCAAATGTTTACAACGCAAAAGCAAAATGTAATCCAATGACTGCAGTTCCCGGCACCTCTAATCATGAAAGTGGCTTAGCGCTTGATCTTACCTGCAGGGGTAAGGGTATAAACATAGCAAAATATCCAGGTACTACAGCTCCAACAGGTACAGCAGACTGTTTTTCTTGGCTAAAGGCCCATGCTAAGGAATATGGCCTTTATAATTTACCTGCAGAAAATTGGCATTGGTCAGTAAATGGTAAATAGAAAATTTAATATTAACAATAAAAATTATGTCAAAAAAATTAAGCATCATCATAATAATTCTCATCTTAATTGTCGCAACAATGGGTATATTGGCCTTCATTATGCAAAAAAAGACACCGACTGGGGAATCTCCTGAAACCGGGTTTAAAGACTTCTCACCAATTGGAAGCAGTGGAAATACAAATCCTGCAGATGGCACTGGAATTAACAATGAGGTCATAGATACCGGTGAATCGGTCACAGAAGAAACAACAACTACAACTCCATCTACGGAAACCATAAGTGAATTGACTCAATTGATCCAAATCACAAGCAAACCTATTGCAGGATATTTTACAACAAGTAAATCAAGCGAGACAAGCAAGATAAGTAGTCCACTGCAATTAACAATTAGATATGCCGAAAAGGAAACAGGAAATATTTATGAAACCAAAATTAGGGAAATCCCCGGAGGGCGGGAAGAGGTCGGTCCTCAAGATGTCCCGAGGTCCGACCTCGAGGAGCCCGTAGGAAATAGTTCACAACTAGATCCGGAAAAAAGACTCACCTCAAATATCATTCCGCGTATTGAAGAAGCTTTTTTTGCTGAAAATGGCAACACGGCCATATTACGCTATGTTAAAAATGATGAAACAATTCCAAAAGGCTATACTATCCAAACATTTATTGGAAAAATTCCCGCAATTGAAGACGGTTTTTTAAGTGGAAATTTTCTTGAAGAAAATATTACTGATTTTTCTCTCTCGCCCGATACTCTAAAAGCATTTTATTTAGCTGAAAATGAAGGAAAAGTATTGGGGCAAATTTACACTTTTGCGACAGCTAAAAAAACTACAGTATTTACTTCAAACTTCACGGAGTGGCTCAGTCAATATATAAACAGCAAGAAAATAGGGCTTACAACCAAAGCAAGCTCTCAACTAGTCGGGTTTTCTTATCTCCTTGATATTACAAACAAAAGTTATCCAAAAGTGCTTGGAAATATAAATTCCTTAACTACACTTTATAGCCCATCAAATACCTTAGTCGCATACAATGATGATCGTCTTAATTTAAATCTTTATAATACAACCACAAAAAAAACAACCAATCTTGGTATCCAAACAATACCGGAAAAATGCGTCTGGAAAAAAGATAATATTAATTTATATTGTTTAGTACCTAAAAATCCAACAGGTCTGCAATATCCGGATGCATGGTATAAAGGCCAAATTCTTTTCACAGATGAACTATGGAAAATAGACACAAAAACCGGAACTACATCATTTATTTCAGCTAGGCCTTATTCGCAGTCAATTGATGGAATCAAGCCGACACTAGACAGCACGGGGGATTACCTTTTCTTTATGAACAAAAAAGACTATAGTTTGTGGACAATTAAGTTATAATAAGATAATATACAATTAATATTTTTAAAATTATCAGAAGTTTCGGGAAGAGGTCGGTCCTCAAGATGTTCCGAGGTCCGACCTCGAGGAGAAACTTCCTTAATTCATTATAACCTTATAATTAATCATTATGTCATTCACATATAAGCCTAAAAAAAGAAAAAGAAAGACTACACATGGTTTTTTGGTGCGCAATAAAACCGCAGGAGGCAAGAATATTCTTCGCCGCCGCCGCCAAAAGGGACGCAAGAAATTATCGGTATAACCGATAATTATCCATATCTCTATCCTTATCTATACTGTACGGATATGGATATAGATATTGATAAATGTTATCTAAACAAAATCGTCTTCCACGAAAACTATTCACAAAGGCTTTCAAAAAAAGCCGCTCTTTTTTTACCCAAAATTTAACTTTAAGAGTAAATAATGATACTTGGGTGTCCGGTTCCCAAGTACTTGGGAACCGGACACCCAAGTATGTGATATCTAGGTTTTCAGTGGTGACACCCAGCTCAGTTTCAAAAAAAGCGGTAGTTAGAAATTTACTAAAAAGACGCTGTTATAGTATAATAAAAAAGCATCTTAATAATATAAAGATATCCTTTAATATAATGATTTTCCTTAAAAAGGGGGCGGATAAGCTAAAATTCAGTGATTTGGAAAAAGAAGTAATTTCAGTATTTAGAAAAGCTTCACTTTTGTAAAATACTTGATTTTTTACAAATTTATGTTATACTTTCTGTAGTTTATTAGCGACGTAGAGCGAGGAAAAATAAAAAGTAATCTTTTTCTTTTCCGAGCCGAGGAGCTAATATAGTAATCTATATTATTATTTAATTTTGCTAGGAGTTAGATGTTAGCTACTAGCCGCTAAACAATTATGAGTGACCAAAATGATCAAAAATTAGCTGATTTAGCTACAAAAATAAGCCAAGATTCAGCTTCTGATGCAGAATATAAAGAATTTTTTAAAGGTTTAAATGCCAGGCTTTCTGAAATAAATAAGAAAGTTAAAGAAGTAAAAGAAAATAACAAATAATATTTTATTATTTTATTTTTTATTGAAATAAAACAATAAATCCCTAATTATGTTTAAATTAAATTTAGAAAAAGAAAAAGAGCCTTTAAAAACAGAGCTCAAAATAACTGAAAAGGAAATTAATTCTTTTAAAAAAGAGTTTGATGGCTCTTCTCCTGAAAGAAAAATAGAAATAGGCCGATTGGTCCGAAACATTGTAGGACCTGCATTAATTACTGTATTGGCCATTTTTTCATCAAATGAATCCCAGGCTCAAGTAGGAAATCCCTACATGCTCCCACCGGGAATTTTTCCTGGAATAAATGTTAATACGCCAATAAATCAGCCGAGACAAGTCATTCAAACAAGTGATTCTCTAACCACAGGACAAAAAATGAGAAAAGCTGCGGTGCTAACAGGGCAAGCCGGTAGAACTCTTCAAACAGTGGGAATAGTATTAACTGAGGCTAGTGTATTTGTAGATATTTTACAAGCAGGAAAACAGCCAAAAAAACAACCTTAACCAGGACAAACCAATCCTTAAAACGCTAATAAATTTAAAGTTATCCAAATTATTTACTTTGAATTCTTATACAATCACCACTTAGTAACCCGGTTACTAAGTGGTGATTTGTTATTTTGTAAAAAATAATATAGAATCAACCGAATGACAAATTTATTCAACATTATTCTCTATGAACCGATGCATAATGCTTTGGTTTACATCACAGCACACATGCCGGGAGGCGATGTGGGGTTAGCCATCATAATCCTCACTATTATAGTTAGAATAATTATTTTCCCACTCAGCCATAAAGCTGCTAAAAGCCAAATGGAATTAAAACGTCTTGAACCGGAACTTGCCAAAATCAAAGTAGATTACAAAGATAAAAAAGAAGAGCAGGCTAAAAAAACATTTGAGCTTTACAAGCAAAATAAAATAAATCCATTTTCAAGCTGTATTCTT
>Ga0076013_121_pt1 | contig 11570 bp, 11 predicted proteins | sample RifGroB1_FD_68076 | JGI IMG/M metagenome (GOLD analysis project Ga0076013, IMG submission 68076) | Parcubacteria (Nomurabacteria) bacterium GW2011_GWB1_37_5 | reverse complement strand
GGAGATTGGTTTAAAGATAAGTGGGTTGGCCTTAATATGCTTGGACTAGATTCAAACACCGCATTGCGTACCGTGCCCAACACTGCTTCCGGTCTATGGGTAGACAATGCATGTATTGGTGATGATGGTGTTTCTATTGCGGGTTGTAATTGGAAAATAAGAAATGAAGAAAAGGTTGATTGGCCGGGATTGTATTTTGGAGGCGTTGCTTTCAAATACCAGGCACCAGTAAAACACCTTTTTGCAATTTCAAAAGCCGCAACTACTTGCATGGATGTGATCACAACGAGCGGCATTGCCACTGGTGTGCCTCCCGATATTGAGAAGATCAAGACAATGCGAAGCGCGATAGGGGATTTCCCTTTAGCGGTCGCTAGTGGAATTACACCTGAAAATGTGGAACCATATCGTGATCTTGCTGATTGTTTCTTGGTAGCAACAGGAATCAGTCACAGTCACACCGAGCTTGATCCGAAACGAGTTGAGATGATGGTGAATGCTATGAATAAGTAAAAAGTATAAGTAAAAAAAGCCGCACATCTGTGCGGCTTTTTGTGTATGATTATAGTCTTTATTATTCGCGATTAGTGCAATCCTTACTAACTTTATTTTCTTTGATGATTAAATCAAAGTTAGCTCCATTAGAACCATGAAGATCTGCCAATAGGTGATTAAGCCATTTTTTAGGACATGTTACTGTCATAATCGCAGTTTCGGCTTTTTGTGACACTATATTTGGCTCTGATGCAAGCACACCAAATTTCGGAATAAAACTTTTCGCAAGGAATTTTTTTATTTGTTTCAACTCCTCGAGAGTTGCTACGAGTTTGAAGGTTATGGTTTCTACCATATCCTCAAGCATGAGAACATTTAGCTTCATATTATTAATTTTTTTTAAGGTTTAAATTCAACAGTAGAATAGCATATAGGTATTGTTTTGTCAATACTATTAATCATTAAAATAAGCAGAATTTAATGATATTATTAAGCTAATGAATACTAATAATAAACAAGTAATTACGCGTTTTGCGCCGAGTCCGACGGGGTATTTACATTTGGGTGCGTATAGGACGGCAATTTACGCGTATCTTTTTGCACGTAAAAATAACGGTTCTTTTGTCTTGCGCATCGAGGATACGGACAAAGAAAGATCAAAAAAAGAATACGAGGATGACATTATTGAAAGCTTGAAATGGCTGGGTCTTGATTATGATAAATTTTACAGACAATCGGAACATTTAGATAGCCACAATAAATATTTGATTAAAATGATTGAAGATGGAAGCGCGTACATATCCAAAGAGGAGGCCAAAGATGGCAGTGGAGTTATTAAAGAAATAATAAGATTTAAAAATCCAAATATTATTGTAAAATTTCATGATGAGATAAAAGGTGAGGTTGCAATGAATACAACAGATTTGGGTGATTTTGTGATAGCAAAAAACTTAGAGGAGCCTCTTTTTCATTTGGCAGTAGTTGTGGATGATTTTGAGGCCGGAGTGACTCATGTGATTCGCGGCGAGGATCATGTTTCAAATACGCCCCGCCAGATTCTGATTCAGAGGGCAATCGGCGCTCCCACACCCATATATGCGCATTTGCCGCTTGTACTTGGGCCGGATAAGTTGAAGCTCTCAAAAAGACGCGGGGCCTTAAAGGTATTAGCCTATAGGGATATGGGATTTTTGCCGGAGGCGATTTTAAACGGTACGGCTTTTGTCGGTTGGAATCCGGGTACCGATCAGGAAGTTTTCACCAGAGATGAATTAATAAAAGATTTTGATCTTTCGCGCGTTCAAAAAAGTCCGGCAGTATTCAATGAAGAAAAATTGAATTGGTTTAATAAAGAGCACATGAAGCTTTTGCCGATGGAAATTATTAAAAATGAAATCGGCAAAAGAATTATCAATTATCAATTATCAATTTCCAATGAGCAACTTTTAAAATTAACACCAATTATCTTTGACAGGATCAGTAAATGGGGAGATGTGGATGAAATGATTAAAAGCGGGGAATTGGATTGGGTTTACAAAGATCCTAGCTACAGTAAAGATGATTTGATTTGGAAGAAATTAAAAGATAATCCGGAAAAATATCAAATTACGCAATCGTATCTTGTGGAGGTTGAAAAGAGATTTGAATCTGTTTCGGAGGCTGATTTTAGCGAAGAAAGCGCTAAAAAAGCTATTTGGGACTTTGCTGAGGAAAAGGGAAGAGGCGATGTCCTTTGGCCGCTCCGCTACGCTCTTTCCGGACGCGAAAAATCACCGGATCCATTTATATTGGTTGATGTTCTGGGCAAGAATGAAACATTGAAGAGAATTAAGAACGCAATAAAAATTTTGACATAATAATTTGATATAAAAAATGGAAAGCACAAATTTTTGCAACAAATTCTGCGATCGCAGAATTTGTTGCAAAATTTTCATAAAAGCATAAAACAAATGATTACAAAATCTAAAATTATATTTTTTTGTTTTCTTGTTTTGGTGCTTTCTTGTTTTGGTGTTTTTATGTCCTATGCTCAGACTGCAGATGATTTGCGAAACAAAATTGGCGACAGAAACATAGAAATCCAGAAACTAGAAGAAGAAATTAATACTTTTAATAAGCAAATAGATGCCTTAGGTAAGGAATCAAACACATTATCTCGTACCATAAAAGAACTTGATCTAAATAAGAAAAAACTTTCGACTGACATAAAGGTTACGGAAAATAAAATTTCATTAAAAAATCTGCAAATTCAAGATTTAAGTACTAACATAGACAGTAAGGAAGGTAGAATTACTGTAAATAGAAGCGCTTTGGCTCAAAGTATAAAAAAAATAAATGAAATCGGATTAGATTCCACATTTGAGGTTATTTTATCTCAAAATAGATTTACAGATGTCTGGAATCAAGTGGAAGAACTTAAAGCAGTTGACACTGAAATTCAGACAAAAATAGGGGAATTAAGAGAGATAAAAAAGGGATTAGAAAATGACAGAGATATTGCTGAAGAAGCCAAGAATGAATTACTCGAGCTTAAAAGCCAGCTTGATGATCAAAAGAAATTGATTGATCAAAATATTTCTGAAAAAAATACTCTTTTGAAGCAGACAAAAAACCAGGAATCAAATTATAAAAAATTAGTGGACGAAAAATTACGAAAGAAAAAAGAATTTGAAGATGAACTTCGAGATTATGAATCGCAGTTGAAATTTATTTTGGATCAAAAGTCTTTACCCGGCAAAGGCGTGCTCGGTTGGCCGACTGATAATGTATATATTACACAACTTTTTGGACGCACTGTAGCAGCTAAGCGCTTGTATGCATCAGGGTCGCACAGTGGAGTTGATTTCAGAGCTTCTGAAGGCACGCCTGTAAAGGCTGTGGCGGATGGCGTGGTATTGGGTACCGGCAATACTGACCTTACTTGTCCTAGAGGATCTTTTGGTAAATGGGTTTTTATAAAACATAACAACGGTCTTTCAACCACTTACGCGCATCTTTCCCTTATTAAAGCTACTCAAGGCGAAGTGATATCGCGTGGCCAAGTGATCGGCTATAGTGGCAATACTGGTCACTCAACAGCCCCGCATCTTCATTTAACAGTTTATGCAAGCGCTGGAGCGAGTGTGGTTGAAAGGCCAAGTAAAGCTTGTGGAGGCAAAATTTATACGATGCCGGTGGGCGCGATTAATGCATATCTGGATCCGCTTGAATATTTGCCTTCGTATACGGCAAGTATGGTCAAGCCGGACCTTTAGGTTAGTTTTAAAGTTAAAAGTTTATAAAGTTATAAAGTCAGAATTCCACTCCCATGCGCTGTTGCATGAGAGTGGAATTTTAAACAAAAATAAGAAAATAAAAAAAGAGGGAAGTTGTTTTCCCCTCTTTTTTATATAAATATTTAAGGCCTTAATTTTAGTTCGTCCCATTCCTCCTCGGACCACGGGCCAAATGTTTTATTCCTCCCAATTGCCATTATCCCATCGCGATTAGTTTCTATTGCATCAATAAGATCGGATTTCTTCTTTTTACTGTTATTTTTTAGCGGCTTTTTTCGGCATTTGCCCCGCATTTTTTTACCACGCAAATTTTTCTTTTTTGGGTTTCTGCCTCCGGAAACAGATGAAATTTTCCCACATTTTTTAATTAACTCTTTTAGTTGTTTGCGTAAAAGCGGATTTTGGTCTCTTTTCATAATTAAGGTATTTAATTGTTAGTGATCAATATTGCCTGTGCTGTTTTTGTGCTTATTGTAATTTGAATGTACGATTTTCTGCTTGCCTGAATTTTTTATAAAACTTTCGAAAATCGAATTTAAATAAAAAATTGAAAATGACAGCAATTAGGAAGGGTAAAATAATGAATGATAAAAGGGTAATAATTCTTGCATTTTGAATATACCAGTTTTCACTACTCCCACCTTCGCAGCTAAATGAAAAACAGGGAATAAACAGAATCGTAAAGCCTAGAAACAATATAATTTTTTTCATAATTATGAGTAGTATTAACGTGTTAATGAACAAAAATTCAATAAAATGCTACTATATATGCTGTTTTATGTCAACTTTGAAAGGGAAGTAAAAAATGGTTTAATAAATTTGGAATAAAGTTCAATTTAAAAACTAAATATTATGAAAAAAGGTAAAAAAACATGTAAGATTCATGCCAAGCGGTCACTAAAGTCAAAAATCGCTAAAAAACGAAAAATAGTGACTATGACTGACAAGCAAATGTTTGAGCTTGAACAAAGTATAAATGCAGATATGGAAAGACGTCTTGCCGGTAGTCCAGAGGATGGAGGCATAATTGAGGTCATGGATAAGCTCTATGGTCCCGGTCCTGAACCGGATGATTATTTTGAAGGCGAAATATCTAATGAGTTAAACCTGAACGATTTAAGACAGGAATCCAAGAGCTTTACAAGAGAAAGCAGTGTAAAGTCTAAGGAGTCTGTTCGTGGAGCATCAGAATTTCGGGTTGGACCATTAAAGAGGTAGAAAATAAGGCTGAAAAGCATTAATAAACAGCATCAATATATGATGCTGTTTTATTTAATCATATGTATGGTCGGAAAGATATATTGTGCGACATACATAAACTGCCAACCAGCCTTTTCATCTCTATTATATGGGAAGATCTAGATCATTTTGATTGAATCTGGATTCCCGCTTTCGCGGGAATGACAGAGGTGTGAGTAGATACGAAAATTGTGTAATTTGTAATTAGATCTTCACTGAACAACCTGATCATTTTTGGATAATCCGAAATGCTCGACAATGATCCATGTTTCCTTATTATTTATTTTTGATCTCTGAGTTGAAATTCCAATATCCTTAAATTTATCATTTAATATGTTGGCTCTATGTTTGTCACTTTCCATCCATGCTGTCACCAATGCCCTCTCGTCCTTGAAATCACCGTATGCCAAATTTTCACCTGCAAGAGCGAAATCATACCCAATTTGATTCATGATATTTTCTAGATTCAGATTATTTGGTGAATTATGCGAAAAATAATCATTCGCAATCATATCTTGAATTTTTAATGTCGCAGAAGATGTAAGTAATACACTTGTAGTTAAATTAGGTAGGTTATATAAGCGGCGTTCATTATTCAATTCAAATACAATTTTCGTCGGATCAAGAAACTGACTCTTCCCCAATAGTTCAGGTCTAACTTTTACGGGTCCAGCTGATGAAGTAGATTCATTATTATAATTATTATCTGATTTCAATATATTATTGTTAATAATTTCAGTATTTTTATCTGATGATGCATTATTGTCATTTAATATAAATATTTTTTCTGGGGGCACATAATTATAATAATCAATGGCCACCTTTAGGCCTATCACAATTACCCCGCTTATTATAAATGCAAATATGAGAGTTTTTTTCATCAGTTTAAAAAATCAAATGAGTTATTTGTAATGCTTATTTACATGTTGAAGATTTTTCATATCCCGCATTCATCGCTTCCCCTTCAGTCGAAAAATATATTTTATTTTCTTCCTTAATAGTTGAGCCGCCGCTACAGCCGGGCAGATAGTATTTTTTTCCTCTTTTGGAAGCAAAAATCATTCCAAGTTGATCTATAATATTCGATTCTGATATGTTGATGGCGGACGCAGCCTGGCTTGTGGTTCCCTGCTCTGAATGTGGTTGTGAGGTCTGTTTAGTGTATTCAGCTGTTATTCCCATTACCTGTACATTTTCCTTATTTTCGGCGCTTTTTGACATTCTGCCTAGTCCAAATGACGCAAAAGCAACCAATATAATTATTGATCCTATGTAAATATCCTTTCCAAGGTCTGATTGGACAAATTCCTTGATTTTTTTAGTTGTTTCGTTTATACTAGCCATTGTTACTATTTTAACCTATAAAGCTGAAAGCTAGAAGCTGAAAGCTATCCAAAAACATGGCACATAGAAAAGCTGGCGGTACAGCCAGAAACTTAAGAGATTCAAACGCACAATATCTAGGCACCAAGCTTTACGAAGGCGAAGTCGCCAAACCGGGTTCTGTTATTATTCGCCAGCGCGGGACTGTTATTATGGCTGGTAAAAATGTAAGTACGGGCAAGGACCATACCCTTTTCGCTCTCAAGGATGGTAAGGTTAAATTTGGCACCAAGCGCAAGACAGGATTCAATAATCAAATGTTGGTAAAAAAAGTCGTCCACGTTTTGTAATTCATTCTTGATGGTTCGACACGGTTCACCACAAGTCAACGTCGATAAAAATCTGATCAACACTGATATAAAATCAAAAAAGTCTCCGCAAGGGGACTTTTTTGATTTAGTTCATTTCAGGCAATATTTTCACTTTCAGACTCGTCAATTATTCTCTTTATTTCATGGGCTTGTTCCGGCCGAGCGAATTCATAATAGGACGCGGTTTTATCGTCTAATTTATTGTCCATAAGCATATTCGCATACTGCAAGGCAAATGTTTTATTAAGTGGCGTTTCTTCCGTCTGGGCAATCTGATAGAAAATCCTTTGTTTAATTTTTTTGTTTTTCTCACTACTTCCCTCTTTTGTAAACGGAACAAAGAGCGAAATATTCGATTCCATTCCTGTAGATCCGTTAGCGGCCTCTATCTCAATAATATCTTTCAATTTAGTTTCATTTTTATTTTCAAGAATGAGCTGTAGGAAAATACTACCATAAGCATTAGATAAATAGCTAAAACCCGGTTGTCCATATTCTGAAACTCCAGCTGCAATTGGAAGCGGTATTTTTTTATGTTTTGAGTCGTTAATTTTAACGATTTGTTCATTCAGGTTTCTAATAAAATTCTGATTAAAACATACGTCTAAAATCAGGATTGGTATGTCAGTAAATCCATTATCATATCGTTTTTCGAAAGCACTCGCTAATTCTTCAAAAGATACCTGCTTTTTTGCTAAAACATCAAGCTGTTTCAAGCCGCTCATTTCATCATATCCAGGTGGTGTATTTCCAGTAAAACTTATGCCATCAGGATCACCATGAGCATCAAATACCACAGTGAGACTGGAGTGATTTTTAATATAATTCAAAAAGCTTTTCTTAGTATTTTTTAGAGACTCTTCGTTGTCTTCAGTTCTAAATAAAGTTAGATTTGTAGGTTTTTGTTTAGAAATTCCAACTTGCACGGCCTGCTTTCCAAAACGATCATCACTTTTCTTAAAACCTTCTTCAAGTGTGGTGTCTCTTTGATACAATTCTTCATTATGTGCAAATAAGGCAACGTTTCTATCCTTAAATAGATCTTTCTCAAGGAGTTCTTTATCCATCCTAAGATTCAATGTTTCATAATAAGTCTGCTCGAAATTCTCCGGTGTAACCGGAATTTTAGACATATACATATTTCTGGCAACTCGCACGATCCATTCAGTCTTATTTTTGTCATCCAATGAGCTAATATAGTTTGGCATCCTATCATAATAACCAAGTTTATTAATGATGTTTAGAGCTGGGTCTTCTGAAAATCTTTCCGGATCGGATTCGCTATATGAAGTTGATATTTTTTTAAAAAGATTAGTACTTTTTTCTAACTTTTCCTTATTATGTATTTCAAATATAGAATTACCAAGATCTCCTACGCCGATTTTCTTTAAATCTCCGGCAAGAAGTTTAAAATAATTTTTTTCAATGTCATAATATTGCTTAAGATAAACAAGATACCATGCTGTGTTTTCGGGTTCTATTTTTTTGTTAGAGAATTCATTTAGGAGAATCAAGAAATCAGGATCATTGATTGATCTATCATAATCGTATTGAATTAATTCAAAAAATTCACGAAAACCATAGCCACGTTTTTTTAGCAATTCTATGTTTGCTTGATTTTGCTTTTCCTCAAAAAAATGCAGATATTTCTGAGTTTTATTCTCCATTAAATTAATAATTGTTCTTGACCCAAGTGTCAAACCGGATGCGTATTTCAAAATCTTATTTCTTTCATTGTCTGAAATGAAACTTTCAAATTCCCCGCGTTTCTCTTCAAATTTAAGCAAAACATCTGTACCAAAAGTTACATTATAATGTTGACCCAGTTCACTTAAGTTCTTTAATATTTCAAGGTTAGAATTATTGTTTGCGATTTTTATAAAATCTTTTCCTGCGTGTTTGCTCTCATAACTCATATAGTCAATATCGCCTGCAAGCTGTATGCGGGCCAGGCGTTTGATGGCTTCGACATACGATTGTCAGTTTTTTTCTTTTCTTATTTCTTTTAAGTTTTCTTCTACATCATCTAGGACATTATTCCGAACTCTAAACAATGAGCTTAACTCGATCAAATTGTTTCTAGTTTCTTTATCTAACAGAGCTGGTTCTAATATACTGTCATATTTGCTGAATTCTTTAAGTTCATCGGCTTTCAAAATTTTACTCAGGTCATCATATATCTCATGCGCCTGCTCAAAATTTATATTTTTAAATTTGGATGCGAAATTATTGTATACATCCTTCTGGTTTATGCCCTTATCTTTCTCCTTTGGGGCATCTCCAAGATTACCGCCGTAGGAAAATCCAAGAGACACTATCGTAGATAGTAAATACATCCGTCCTTTCTTGTAGATTGAGCGTATTTTTTCAGGGCTTAAGAATAATTCTTTACTCTCAGCTTCTTTTTTAGTGGTGGATTTTGGTTCTTTTTTGCCTGATTCAGGGTTAAAATTCATATTAAAACTATACCAGATTTAACCAAAAAAGTCTTTTAATGATTGAGGTTGAACCTCAATCATTAAATAATAGACAGAATAATAATAATGTGTTAGTATGATTTCGACAAATTAATTCATTTAAAAACAAATATGTATGAAAAAGATTGCATTGATTTTTCTGTTTTGTCTTGGTATAGCCGCTTTCCTACCGGGTCAGCAGCTCGAGATTATGATCGATGGCTTGTTTTACGACATTTGTAAAATAAACACGAGCAAATGAAAATATAATGATATTTTATAAAGATGAATCAGGAAAAAGATTCAAAAGCCTAGAAGGATTGAAAAAAGATGTGGAGAATGGAGGGCACACACTCGTGTTTGCTACCAATGGCGGAATATATAATTCCAAGCATGAGCCTAATGGCCTGTATGTCGAAAATGGAATTGAAAAATATCCGCTCAATTTGGAGGATGGCCAGGGTAATTTATATCTGAAACCGAATGGTGTATTTCTGATAAGAAGTGATGGAACAGCTGCTATTATAAACAGCACTAAGTACGACAAATATGGCGGATCTGTATTATATGCGGTTCAGTCCGGTCCCCTACTCCTCTCTGCTGGCCAGACCAATCCGCAATTCAATGAAAATTCTGAAAATAAATACATTAGAAGCGGTGTGGGCGTGATTTCAGATTCTCTTGTCGTAATAGCCATATCCGACCAAACTGTTAATTTTTACGAATTTGCAAAAATGTTCCAGGATCTGGGCTGTAAAAATGCGCTTTATCTGGATGGTGCGATTTCCAAAATGTATCTGCCGGACACAGGCAGAAATGATGAGCTTGATGGCGATTTTGCCACAATCATTGCAATCATAAAGTAATTTAAAACAGTACCAAATTTTGGTACTGTTTTTTTTTATGATAGATTCCTCTCTCTTCAGGTAGGTAATTATTATTTGAATTTTCTTTTAATGCGGAGAGAATTGCCTACGACAGAGACACTGGAAAGTCCCATGGCGGCCGCGGCGATCATGGGGTTGAGTAATCCGAAGGCCGCGAGTGGTAGAGCGACGATGTTGTAGAAGAATGCCCAGAAGAGATTTTGTTTGATAGTTCTAAAGGTAATCTGTGAGAGCCCGAGCGCCTCTACCGCCTTCAAGGGACTGCCTTTAACCAAGACAATGTTCCCCGCCTCGATCGCGATATCTGTGCCGGTGCCGACAGCGATGCCCAGATCAGCCTGTGCGAGCGCCGGAGCGTCATTGATGCCGTCACCAACGAAAGCCACTTTTTTGCCCTGATCCTGCAATTCTTTAACTTTAGCGGCTTTATCCTGCGGTAGAACCTCGGCCAAGACATTAGACATGCCGAGCTTACTTGCAATCGCTTGAGCAGTCTTTTTATTATCACCCGTCAACATTATCGCCTCAATTCCCCTTTCCTTTAATTGTTTAACCGCCTCAAAAGCATCAGTCTTAAGAGTATCAGCCACAGCGATCAATCCCACAAGCTCTTCATTTTTTGTGACAACCATGACCGTCTTTGCTTCATTTTCCAGTTTATCTTTAGAATCTAAGGGCCCGGCATTTTTACCCACAAAAATTTTATCCCCGGCAATTTTCCCTTCCACTCCTACTCCGGCTATATTTCTAAAATCTATAACATCCCGCAGTTCAATTTTGTTTTCTTCGGCATAATTTACAATCGCCTGGCCTAACGGGTGTGAAGAGAGTTTTTCAAGCGAGGCGGCTAACTGAATGAGCCCGATATCTTTCAGAGGACGTTGCGAGTAGGGCGGAGCGAGCACTTCAGCTGATTTTGAAGCTTCAAAATCAGCGGGTCCGATGGAGGATATCGGGCGAAGTGATATGACATCCGTCACCGCTGGTTTGCCTTCGGTCAGAGTTCCAGTCTTGTCGAAAATAACCACGTCTATCTTCTTGCCTTTCTCGAGCGACTCGCCGTCTTTTATGAGAATCCCTTTTCGCCCCCCAATACCGGTGCCGACCATGATGGCGGTCGGCGTGGCGAGTCCCAGGGCACACGGACAAGCGATGATAAGCACAGCCACGGCTGGAATTAAGCTAGACGCCATGTCGCCGGTCGAAATATACCAAATCACAAAAGTAACAATGGCAATCAACATGACTGCCGGGACAAAATATCCGGAGATAGTGTCGGCCAATTTTTGAATGGGCGCTTTTTTGGTCTGCGCATCGGCGACCATTTTGATGATCTGGGCGAGAAGAGTTCCTTCGCCGACTTTCACGGCTTTCATCTGAATGGCGCCATCAATATTCATAGTCGCTCCGAAAACATCGTCATTTTCTTTCTTCGAAACCGGTAGACTCTCCCCTGTCATCATTGATTCGTCTATATTAGTCATACCTTTCATAATTATGAAAGGTATGACTAATATAGACGAA
>Ga0076013_108_pt1 | contig 12215 bp, 11 predicted proteins | sample RifGroB1_FD_68076 | JGI IMG/M metagenome (GOLD analysis project Ga0076013, IMG submission 68076) | Parcubacteria (Nomurabacteria) bacterium GW2011_GWB1_37_5 | reverse complement strand
GATGCTAGTAATTCTGTCCTTAAAAATTCCCAATCTTGGCTAAGAGGATTTTTTAATTTAACTGCGGGGGTAGTTGATCCGCCGCCTGCTGGAGGCGCGACACATGGAATACTAGTACCTGTATCCTGATTCCCACAATTTGAAAGCTCTAATACACATGTTGCCGTATCACCTGAACCTGAAACGTTTGGACAATTTTCTAACTCAATATAGCTCTGTGCGTTCACAAAAAAAACAGGAGTAAAAAAAGCAATAAATACAAATATTAAAATTTTAGGTAAAAAGCGCATGATATAAATAACTTATAACTTATTCAATGACGGCTCCTCGAGGTCGGACCTCTTCCGTCGCTTCGCTCCTCCTCGAGGACCGACCTCTTCCCGCCGACCTTATATTGACTAGCGAGGAGCGTGTGGAAATGTAACCATTTACACAACGTCTGAGCGACGTCAATATATCATAATCAATATAACTCATAAAGTATACCTTATTTACTACTATTTTGTGAATGTTTTTGCACCTTGACAAATCCTATTAATCATGTATAATTCGATGGATTAATTCATTAAAAAATTCATATAAACCCTATAAAACCTTACTACTATGGACTACAGAATCGGAGCAATTCTGCTCACACTAGCAATTGATATCGTACTCGGTGCTGCGTTCATCTTCTTAATTAAAAAAAGGAGAATGTGGAGCGAAAAAAGAGACGATGATGATCATGTTATTGATCTGTGCATTGCGGAAGAAAGGGAAAACAAAGAAATAATAGATGTGTTATTTTTTTTCCCGGCAATACATTTTCTGTTACTGGGTATGTTATACGCCTTCTCACCAATTTTTAATGTCCCGTTTTTTGAAACCGTTTATCATCTCGGACAAAAAACATGGTCAGTTTGGCCATCGTGGCAATTCTGGGTAATGGCAAGTGCCACTTACACAATTGCAGTGACAGCCAAAAGCATTGCTTATCCAAGAACAAATCCTAAACCGATCTTCTGGGCAGTGTTTGGAATTTTAGGTCTATTCTTCGCCTGTGGAATTATTAAGGCAGTGGTTGATCAAAACAAAAATGTTGAATATGTTGAAAGCAGTTTTACTCAACCAGAAGGATTCCCTATCGACACAGTTACAGCTGATGCTGCAATAGTTGAATGGGAATTATCTAAAGATTATTGCTGGAATGCCAAATGTTTCAATTGCGAAACTGGATCATTAACTGACTCGCTTGCATATTTCGAAACAAAAGAAAATTCCAGAATAATTATCAAAGCCGAGCATCTCAAATGCAATGGTGCAAAACACCAAACGGCACAAAAGTAAGGGTATTCCAAAATACCTTAAAAGCGTCCCAAATCCACGGGACGCTTTTTTTTATTTATCCGGATAATCGAAGTTAAAATTCTCCTCAACCCCGGGATTAACTCCAAGAGGTCGGACCTCGGGTCGCGCTCCAATGGACACTGCGCGACATGATTCTGCTGAATCAGAGGACCGACCTCTTCCCGAAAAGGTAAATGATTGAGGTTCAACCTCCATCAATCTTTATTTAATATGTGGATGAGGGAGGTTGAACCTCAATCATTCTTCATTCAATAATAGAAAAACCCCCGAATTTTCGGGGGTTTTTATTTTTAGGAAAAGTTTATTATTCTTTTTCCTGTTTCGGGGGCTCGTTCTTAGTGCCACCGTCTTTTGGTTTATCAGCCGGTTGCTTGTCAGGTTTATCGCCTGATGCAGTTGCTTTCTTTTGCGAACTTTTATCGTCAGCTTTTGCAGCTGCCTTAGGGGTCACAAGTTTAAACAAAGAGTCGGCTACTTGTTTGGTACTGTCGAGCTCTAATTTTACACTATCCAGTTCAAGCTCTTTTGCCGTAAGCTGATTCCCGGTCATGGTCGCTTTGTTTACAGCTGCGTTGAGGTCTTTACTCAATTGCTGGTTTTCAGCAACTGAACCTCTCCAAAGCCATACAAAGAAAAACATTAAACCAAGGAGAACAAGTAATGCCAGAATCACAGGCCCGCGGCTTCTCCTTGCGGGAGCTACCACCGGTGCTGGCTGATTTGAACCTCCTGCGGCAACCGGAGCATTTTGAACCGGCTGTTGTACAGGCACAGGGCCGATAACAACCTCGCGCACTCTGCGCCAGAAACTTCTCTGCACCGGTTGATTTGTGTTTGGCTGGTTGTTTTGATTCAGATTACCAATTTGACTCAAATCAATAAGCGGTGTCGGTTCAATACAACGATTGTTGAAATAAACATAATCACCAGTGGCTTCTGCAAATACACTGAAAAGTGATCGTCCATATCTAAACGCTGCCTGCATGGCCTTAGCCATATTACCTGCTGTTTTTTTCATTTGCATTTTAACATCGGCTCCCCATTTATTCATACGAGTTGCCATAGTTAAGTCATTTGAAAAAGCAGGTTTAGATTCTTCCAACAACCTCCATGTAATTATTAAATCCTGCTCTTCAGTTGTATTAAGTACTTCTCTTAAAAAAGCTTCAAAAGCATTTAAGGTTTTCCTTAATTCCTTTGGATCAGTAGCACCGCTGCTGAAAAGAGCTTCAACATCTTCAAGAAGTTGAGCTAAATTATCTGAAAATTTCTGCATAAATTTAGGTATTAGTTAAACATGTAAAAGAAAAGAATTCGTACATACCCTATCAGATCGCAGTGGGTTTGTCAAGGGCAAGAGCTATAAATGTCAAAATTCAGGAAAACCCCCGGGATAACATCTCGAGGCCGGACCTCGGGACATCTTGAGGACCGGCCTCATCCCGGGGGTCTTCCCGAATTTTGTCCCTTATGCTCTAAAAATGGCCTATTTTGTGGCTTTTTTAGGGGTTGACTTTTGTATTCTATTATGATACTATTCTGAAGAATAATTCCTTAAAAAATATAAACCTTAAACTATAAAACTATGTTTGGAATCAGATTAAAATCATCTACCCTGACCAAAAGTGTCTGGATAGAGCCACTGTCGCGTCAAGACGAAGACAGCAGCTGGAGCCCATATAAATTTTTCAGAGTAAATTTTTGTTATGAACTTCCAAGTACCGGTAATGCTGGTTCTTACAACGAACAGCAGATGCTGGACGAAGTAAGAACGGCTTGTGAATTTGTAATTCACAACAAAATTTATGCGAAAGTAATAATGACCAGGGGTGGCAATCCTAAAACGGTTGCTCTCATAAGAGAAGAAGTGTTGGCTTTGATCCCGGCAATGATGGCTGAGATTCATAACCATCTTCAACAATCTCTCACTCACTTCGGAGTAACATTCCGCGGAGTGAAATCATTGGTACCGAGCGTGAAGGGTCCGAAGGAGGTGTACAGCAACAATTTGGCAGCAGCTGTAATTGCAGTAGCATTACTGCTTGCCGGAGTTGCCGGATTTATGATCTATAAATCCCCAAACCCTGAAATGCCAAAACCGAGAATTATCGAAAGACAAAAATCGGATTATGTTCCCTCTCCAGCTCCCACACCGACCCCCACGCCAGCTCCAAGAGAAAATAACGGTGGTGGACATGTGAAGGTGAAACCAAGAACAATTCAAGTTGCAGAGTATCGGCTTGTAAAAGTTGATACCATTGAAGCTCACCCGAATATTAATTTAAGTGGAAAAGTTACAAGCTTCTCTACTTATAAAAATTCTGAGCACAATGCGATTGACTGGTTTCCATTGGATCAAGTGTTGGTGTCTTGCAACAAACAAACACCATCTCTTGAAGAACCGAGAAATCCTCCCAATGTGCAAATTGGAGAAATTGCTCCGGCACCCAAAGAGCGTGGTGTTGGTCTGGTTAAAAACCTAACTTTTGTATCCCCTTTCTATGAACCTGTAAGGGTAGTAGTCTGCCGATACAAAAAGACCATGGTGACCAAACAGGTCTAAACAAACCCCCGAATCGCAAATGCGATCTCGGGGGTTTAATTATTATAGTATGAATGAGCTGGAAAAATCAGGCTTCAAAATACTTAGAGGTCAGACCTCGGATCCACTAGAGGACTGACCTCTGAAGCCTGATTTTTCTCGATCATTTAAAAGCTTGCAATTTGACTGGGAAAGTTATAAAAATAGCTTGAAATCAAATCAACTCTTTAAAAACAAAATATATGTCGATCGGAAATATAATTTTCATGATGATATTGGCCACGCTTCTGATTCTAATAATCATGAAGCGGAAATGGCAAAATGTTGATTTTGGCAGCGGAAACCGAGGATTAGCGCTATGGATCGAAAAAGGATTAGCGGTAATGGCAGTACTAATTCACGGCATCATTACTCCTATTTATCTTTATTTTGTCTGGCCATGTCTCGCACAAAAAATTACAGAATTCAACAAAATGATACTAATAGTAATTATTGCAGCATGGTCATTTGGACATTTATTCTGGATTATTGGGAGATTTTCAAAGTTCAATTACAAAAACACTATGCTCCGTTTTGGCTGGGTGGTATTCGTGCTCATCTCAACAAAATTTAGCGGCAATTGGTTTGATGACTTTTTTTGTTCGAGAACTGTAGTCGCGAATGTTGAGACCTCACCCCTACCCTCTCCTGAAAAGGAGAGGGAGAATGCACCCCAACTGCAAATTAAAAAGGAACCAAAAAAATATCAATTTAGACAGCCATCCGGCTTCCCTATTGATACGCTTCTTATGACGGGCCAAAAGCTCACAGTAAAGCGAACAGGATCCTATTGTTGGAATTGGGGTTACGATGAAGACGCCTGCAAAATAACGCAAAAGGGAAATTTCATTTTTGTTGAAGCTTTTAAGGATACAGCTCTTTTTAGAATAAACGCAACTTGCGACCATTCTATCGGGCATCGGCCAGGATGTATTCATGTTGAATGTGATAAAGCTGGATATTGCAAACACTCCACAGTAAATGGTGTTAAACAAAAACCGGGTACAGCCAAACTAAAAAATCCACTTTCCGGATCAAATCAAGGACAGAGTAAAAGTTGGATTTATAAGCACACCTATACAGTAGTTGAACGCGAAAAGATGACGCTCAAGACTGCAGAAGAAGTTATCAGTTGTATTGGATCAAAATCATGGGGAGATCATTACTGGGATTATCAAGCGACCCCATTTTCACAGCCACAACTCGTACTTCAAAAAGCTGGGTATGGAGACACCTTGAAATGCTACAACTCATATAAGACCACGAGGCTTGGATCTAGTTCAAATTGGATAGAATTTTATTCAACAGACTCTATTTGGATAAATAAATTTGGACATTGGGAAAAAATTGGTCCAAGAGAAATCCCGGATGAAAATGAATGGTCGGTATTAGAGCCAGAAATAACCAGAAAGGAAACATTAAATAGACTTGTTTATTTTCGTGCTTACTGGAAGAATGATAATCCGACAGTGACAATACTTCGCATAAACAAAAGAACCAAAAAGGTTTATGAGTGAAGTGATGCGAAAACCCGGCACGTTGTGTCGGGTTTTTTTATAATAATTTATTTACTCTTGAATGGAAGTTTCTCCTTGAGGTCGGACCTCGGGCTCCTCAAGGTCTCTCCTTTCCCGTCGCTTTGCTCCTCCTCAAGGAAAGACCTTTTCCCGCCCAGGACCGGCCTCAACCCGGGGGTCTTTCAAAATTTGAATTTAGATTATTCCACAAGAATGAAATTAGGGTCTACTTGATCTACTCCGAGGCCGAGCAATATCGCCTTCACAATGACAAATGCAGCCACAGCAATCATTAGTCCGTAAAAAACATTCAAGAAAACATCTTTAGCCTTGCCGCGAACTTTTTCGCTTCCGCCGGAAGTCATATATAAGTATCCAGCATAAGCAAAAGCGACTGCAGCTATAGGCAAGGTTAATTTAAATAACAGAAAATTTATAATGTTATCAGTCAGTGTTATTAATTCGTTCCAACCGCAGCCATCAGTGGGGCAATTCGGCACAAGCTGGGCGAAAGAGACTAGGGGGAAAAAGATGAATAATGAAAGAATAAATATAGAAATGATTTTAGAATATAATTTCATAATAATAATTAATTATCCTTATCCCTATCTTTATCCATAAAGGATATTGGATAAGATGGACGGCTCCTCGAGGTCGGACCTCGGGTCGCGCTTCAATGGACACTGCGCGACATGATTCTGCTGAATCAGAGGACCGACCTCTTCCCGCCGACATTTTTACTTGATAACTATCTACCTCCAACTAATATATTCAATTGATCTTGCGCATTCTGAATCGACTGGGAAATGACAAATCGGCCGGATAAAATATTTTCAATCATATTTTTGAAAATATTGTCTGTTTCTGTAGGTTTCGGATCAATCCAAGATTTTGAAATTAATGCTGATTTATAGAATGTGCCCAAGTAAAAAGGCGTAGCTGGAATGGATGCCAAAAGATCGCGGCGAGCCGGCGAAAGAGAAAGCGCTTTTGCAAGTTCTAATGCGGCTGAAGCTCCTGAAAGAGCCGAAATAGCGCTAGTAGCGGCTGCAGGCTTGAATGACCTTGATGAAACGCCTATAAAATACATTTTCCCAAAAGTAGCCCTCGTGCCCTTTTGGCGGTTTTGTGGAAGCTCTGCCACGTCAAAATTCAAATTTGAATTCTGGCGCTGAATGTTAAAAAGTTCCGAACCAAAACCAAAATAAAATGCCAAACTATTAGCCAAGAAAGACTCCCTGGAAGGCAATAGCGAGCGGCTCCAAGAAAACGCATCTTTGGCCGGATTAGAAAATTCTGTATAAAATCGAAGAATTGATTCTGTGTCGCCTTGATTAATTAATGATCTAAGCTGACCTCCAACTGATGACATAATCGGATTACCTGTCTGCATGATCATTGCCGACAATATTTCCTTTGCATTATTTATATTTGAATAAGTGCCGAGTGCGAGCGCACTTTGAGTCAAAGCTGTGGTGTCAGTCTTTTTTGTAAGTACTGGCGCTAAAGTAATAAATTCATCCCAATAACCTGGCGGCGTAGCAATTCCGGCTTGATCAAGCAAGGTACGATTGTAATACATGACAAGCGGATCAACTACCAAAGGAAAACCTAAAATGCCTTTGTCTGTCATATAATTTTCTGCCTGACTTGTGAATGTATTTCTAAATGTTGCCAAAGGATAACTTTCAAATGGTGTTTCTATGAGACGACCTTTAAATGTCCAAAACAAATCATTCGAAAGAATAAAAAGATCAGGACCCTGATTGTTGGCTAGTGCTTCAATATACTCCTGATACATTGTCTCTGGATTTTTTTGAATATATGAAATATTTAATGTCAGACTTTTCTCATTAAAACCCTGCAAGAATGATGAAATAGGTCCACTAGGCAAAACCCCCCAAACAGTTACGTTATCCTTAACAATAGCTTGATCCCCTTTTGACCCGCCAATATTGATAAAGCCAGAAAACATCAAAACTGCCAAAACAGTAAAGACAATAAAGACGATTATTAAAACAATTTGGAAATTTGAAGATTTCATAAAAAGTAAATCAAGCTGGATAAAAGCCTCCTCGAGGTCGGACCTTTCCCGTCGCTTCGCTCCTCCTCAAGGACCGACCTCTTCCCGGCTTTTTTTCGCATTATTTTTTAAATATAATCCCATAATGGTGCTCGCCGGCTTCGATGTCCCGATCAAATTTTAAGCCCTGACCTTCAAATATCATTTTAGCAGAATCTTTGGAAACAAGCATGGAAGAATTTGGCCCCAAACCGCTGCCGGAATCTTTCCAGTCTACAAAGAGCAACCGCCCACCGGGCTTTAATATCCTATTAATTTCCGATGCAAAACCGGCTTTATTCGGTACTTGAAATAAGACATTTGAAGCTATCACCGCATCGACAGCCGCATCTTTTAATTTTGTTCCGCCATTATTTTCAATGTCACCCCAGATCGCTTCTATATTAGACAAATGGTATTTTACCGCCTCATCTTTTATTCTTTGTAAAAGATCTTTTTGAACTTCAACGGCATAGACTTTTCCTTCTCTAGTAATTCTTCCTGCCGGAATCGAATAAGCGCCTGTGCCTGCGCCCAAATCTGCCACATAATCAGTGGGCTTTAAATTGAATTGCTGTAAAATTGTTTGAGGATCGACGAACATGAATCACAGAAAGCACTTGAACACAGAAAGCAAAAAAAAATAATTATTTGTGCTTTTGTGTTTTCTGTGCTTTTTTGCTTTTATTACTAAAGGCATGTCAACGACGCGATCTTGTCTCCCGCTCTTAATTTCATAATTGTCACACCTTGAGTTTGCCGGCCAAGATTTGGAATAGAATCAAGCTCTGTGCGGATGACCTGCCCTTTCTGAGAAATTGCAATAAGTTCTTTCACTTCCGGTGTCACAACTCTGGCCACAATTAATTTTCCTGTCTTTGGTGTGACCTTTGCTGTTTTTATGCCGGATCCGCCGCGCTTCTGCGTCTTATATTCTTTCAATACTGTTTTCTTGCCAAGCCCATTCTCGCTCATCGTCAAAAATTGCGCATCCTTCATTTCTTTCCTGATAATATCCACACCAATTATACTGTCGCTTCCCCCCAATTTCATAGCCCGCACTCCAGCAGCAGATCTGCCCATTGTTCTAATATCAGATTCCTTAAAACGAATGGATTGCCCGGCTGAAGTGGCCAGCATCACCTCGTCACCTTTCTCTACAAAATGCGCTGCATCAAGCTCATCACCTTTATCAAGAGAAATGGCAATAAGACCGCTTCGGCGAACATCTTTAAAATTCTCTGCCAAAACTTTTTTAGCAGTACCTTTTTTAGTCACCAAAATCATAGCCTCGCTAGATTTTTTAGCTTCCTTCGGCATCGGCAAAATTGAAGTCACCTTTTCGTCAGAAGAAAGCGATAGGAAATTCATTATCGACTTACCTTTAGTTGCACGACGACCTTCCGGCAGATCGTACATTTTGATTTGATAAGCCTTCCCTAAGTTTGTAAAGAAAAGCATATCGCTATGCGTGTTGGCACTAATTAAATGAGTCACAAAATCCTCTTCTTTTGTTTCAAGATCAACCACGCCCACTCCGCCGCGCTTTTGCACGCGAAATTCAGCAGGATCAGTGCGCTTCACATAGCCTCCCTGAGTATAAACAAGCATTGCTTCTTTATCTGGAATCAAATCTTCAGTCGAAATAATCTTTACTCCGCCTTTGATTATCTTAGTTCTTCTGTCGTCCCCATATTTTTCCTTGATATCCTTGAGGTCATCGGAGATTACTTTCAAAATTTTCTTCGGACTCTTTAGCAGATCCTTCAGATGTGCAATCAAATCCTGCTTCTCCTTAAGCTCTAATTCGATATTTTTGCGCTCCAAACCGGAAAGCTTTTGAAGCTTCATGTCCAAAATAGCCTGCGCCTGACGCTCGGAGAATTTAAACTCCTTCATTAAATTATTTTTTGCAACTTCAGGGTCTTTTGAGGCTTTGATGACTTTAATAATCCTATCTATGTGATCCAGTGCTTTTTTCAAACCAATCAAAATATGCTCACGATCTTCGGCTTTCCCTAAATCAAATTGGGCAGCCCTCTTTACCACTTCTTCTCGGTGATCTATAAATGTGGAAAGGAGCGACTGAAGCGAGAGAGTCTGCGGCACACCATCCAAAAGCGCCACCATGTTGAAATGGAAAGTGGTTTCAAGAGCGGTGTGCTTATAAATATAATTCAAAACTTTTTGCGGATGCACTCCGCTTTTAAGATCAATAACGACTCTTATATCTTTAGTCGATTCGTCGCGAATATCTTTAATGCCTTCCAGTTTTTTTTCTTTTACAAGTTCGACAATATTTACGATCATGTCAGCCTTATTTACACGGTACGGAATTGAATTGATGATAATTTGAAAATTACCGCTTTTAAGCTCCACTATTTCCGCCTCACCGCGGGTAACCACGCCCCCGCGACCTGTAGAATAAGCATGATTCATATCCTTTTCGCCATAAACAATTCCACCGGTGGGAAAATCAGGACCCTTCACAAATTGAAGCAAATCATCCCCTGTCGCATTTTCATTTTCTATCATATATATGCATGCATCAATCAATTCCCGGAGGTTATGCGGAGGAATATTTGTGGCCATACCCACAGCGATACCTAATGTTCCATTTAAAAGAAGATTTGGAATTGAAGCTGGCAGAACAATAGGCTCTTTGCGCGTGTTGTCATAGTTCGGCCTGAAATCTACAGTATTTTTATCCAGATCCTTAAGAAGCAATGCTGAAACTTTAGACATCTTCGCTTCTGTATAACGCATAGCTGCGGCAGAATCACCGTCAATCGAGCCAAAGTTTCCCTGCCCTATTATGAGCGGATAGCGATATGAAAAATCCTGAGCCATTCCAACCATAGAATCATACACGGCAGTATCGCCATGAGGGTGGTATTTTCCCAGCACATCGCCCACCACAGCTGCAGACTTGCGCGGCTTGGCAGCCGACGTGAGGCCCATTTCATGCATCGAGTAAAGAATTCTTCTATGCACCGGCTTAAGGCCATCTCTCACGTCCGGAAGCGCTCGCGACATAATCACCGACATTGCATAGTCGAGATAAGAATCTTTCATCTCGGTCGTAATGCTGACCGGTTTGATAGATAGTTTTTTTTCTATTGGTTTTTCTTCAGGTTGTGGTTTTTTGGGCATAATTCTAGCGACTAGCGCCTAGTAAAAATTCTCCTCGACCCCCGGGGTAGAGGTCGGTCCTCAAGATGTTCCGAGGTCCGACCTCTTGTATTCACCCCGGGGGTCTTCCCGAATTTTTACTAGTAGCTGGTGACTTTATCTCTTGATTGTATCACTAATTCCGCCAATCGTGTCTGACAGTGTTTCACTTAATATTTTAAAAGGTTTTATATCTTCTTTTAAACCGCCTTGTTCATTGTTAGAAAAACGATAAGGTAAGCTGTAAACCCAAAACAATACTATAATCCCGGTTATGACCAAACTTGTGACCATGATTATTTGACTGCGAACATGTTTGGGTTTCTTTTGAATTTTTTTTATTAGATCATTCATAATCAGTAAATCAAGTAAATTAAGCGAGATAAGTAAATCAAGTGAATTAAGCTTGCCTCGCTTGCTTCACTTGCCTTGCTTGATTTACTTTAGCACAACTATCTCCGCATCTTTGCCCTCCAAATCTTTTTTCTTTATGGTTAATTTTTCAATCGGCGTGATTTTTTCTTCTCCGCCTTCTTTTAAAAATTGCTTCAAACTGTTTGCATCATAATCCATAGGAATAATTATTTTTGGTTCAAGAGAGACGGCTAGCTTATAAGCATTCTTTGGAGAAAGAAGGTTCCCATCGCCTACCGGTACAAATAGAATATCGGGAGCCTGAATAGTTTCCCTCAAATTAGCCGGAATATCGGAAGATAACGCGCCCAAAAAAGTCAGCTTGATATCGGCGGAAGTAAGAGAATAAATAGTATTGATATATTTCTTTCCATCAATCACTGCCTCGATTCCAACACCGTTAATAAAAATATCTTTTACTTCATAATCACCGGGACCTGAAATTACGAACGGCTTAGTGTCTCCATGTGTAAGCAATTCAGCGCCGTTAAAATCTTTATGATTTACGGACACCAAAGCAATATCTGCACCGAAACGCGACACTCCCTCTTTATATTTTGAATCCTTGCTAGGCGGATTTATTGCCACCACGGTATCTCCTTGGCTCAACTTAAAAAATTGTTTGCCTAAATAATTAATAATCATGATTGGTATTATATTAAATTATACAAGCTAAGTAAACCCCTCCTATTCCACTTGCTTTAAAATATCTTTTAAGTATAATTCTTGAATATTGCAAAAATGACACAAATAGCAGAAAAAATTAAACCAGAAATGAGCGCACTGTGGACTTTAATTGAAAAAAGTCCAAGTTCAGTTGAGTTTGACGCTCTAGTGGAAGGTCCGGTGATCGAAGTCAAAAGATCGGCCGTATATGTGGATCTTGCTCCATTTGGCACAGGCATTATTTTTGGCCGTGAATTTTTGGCTGCCAAAGACATAATAAAGAAAATAAAAGTTGGCGATATTGTCAAAGCTAAGGTTGTCGAAACGGAAAATGAAGACGGTTATATTGAGCTTTCACTTAAAGAAGCCAAGCAAGCATTGGTCTGGAACGAGGCTGAAGAGGCTATTAAGGGCAAAGGTATACATGATCTCCAAGTCAAAGAAGCAAATAAAGGCG
>Ga0076013_124_pt1 | contig 12496 bp, 11 predicted proteins | sample RifGroB1_FD_68076 | JGI IMG/M metagenome (GOLD analysis project Ga0076013, IMG submission 68076) | Parcubacteria (Nomurabacteria) bacterium GW2011_GWB1_37_5 | reverse complement strand
AATACCAAAACAATCAGTAGCCATTTCATGTATGACTTCTTGGTTATCTTATCGGCCACAGACAACACTCCTTCGGCAAAAAGAATATACATGAGGGGAAAAGCAGGAAGAGAGTATCGAACATAATTTGGACTTATCTTAAAAATAGCAACTAAAAAGATGAGAAGTATCGAGCCCCCCAGCAGGAAGGCCAATTCCAGGTTTCGCCTCATTAACGTGACAAAGCCAATCAACGAGCCAGCGACAAGCCAGAGATAGTTATGGGTGAGGAAAATTCGATAGTGCAGGGGAGAAAAATAGAACCGGAAAAGCGACCTGGAAATATCGTCCCATCTACCAGCAAACGAATTGAAGATTACATAATATCCAACGAGTGCGGATATTGGCAATAATAGAATATATTTATATTGCCTGGTTGCTATAAGTTTGTAGAAAAACACTAAAGAAATGACTAAAATATTTAATAGCCCCGTACCATGAAATAGAAAGGAAACCACGGAAATAAAAATTGCATTTACCAAGTTTATGTCGAATACCGCTTGACGCGCTTTTAGGTACCCGTACAAACAATAAATATTCCCTAAGGCAAACAGCTCAAGCCAAACGTAAGGTCGAAGCTGAGTGGACCATGCCAGTTGAATTTGGGAAAATGAAAGTAGTATGGAAATAATAACTGCGACCTTCGAATTGAACAATTTTTTTCCGACAACGAATCCTAGATAAATTAGTCCCATACTAGCAATCACAGAGGGAAATCTCCCGGCCCACTCTACAACTCCAAATACCTTGAAAGATAATGCTGTGATGTAATACAGGGCGATTTGATATATTCCACTGCCTACACCAATGGCGGTGACGGGTCTACCATATTCTAGGATTCCACGCGACATTAACGCGACCTGACTTTCATCATTCCAAAAGGATAAATTTTTCTGAATTCCGATTATGCGGAAAATAAAACCAAGCAAGAGGACAATTGCCAACAGGTATTTTTCAATTTTCTTCATAGACCTTTTCTGCGACTGATAAATACATAAACAAGGAGGCCGATGAGCGAAGTTCCGGAAATAATTAGCCCAAGATAAAATAACCTTTGGGGCCAAAACTCGATCACAACTTCAAAATCATAGCTTCCGTCTGAATTTTTAATACATTTGATAGTGTCCGCTTCGTTGGTCAAAGAATCAGGTCCGCACATTTTGTTTGTATCTATCGTCCAGACATTTGAATAAGTATCTACTTGATAGTGGCTATCATCGCTCATTGGTTTTTTGAACAATGTCTCAAAGATAGATCCGTCCTGCAAATTGTCGTTTTGAATCGTATTTAGAAAATTCTTAGATATAAAATCAATGTTATATTTCTCTATGTAATCCGACCTTTCTTTGTTTTCAGCCCATTTTTGATGATTAATTTCTTTTTCTTTACTATCACCCAACGTTGTTATCCACCCACTGTCAATAAAGGTTCTTAGTTCTTCCTCGTCAACCTGATCTTCAATATTTCCGTCTAGAATCTTGTAACTTGAGGTCTGAGTGTTTGAACTTGGTACTAATTTTGAAGGATATGCCCTCCAACCCTTGTTAAAACTTTCACTCAATACTAGTGAAAACTTTCCAAGTGCTTTATGGACCACCACCCTATACTTACTAGAATTGATCTTCTTAAACTCCAATACCGGAGCCTGAGTGCCTGAGTCAATAGTATATTTGGTCACATGTATGTGTGGAAGAAAATTATTGACCTCAAAGATCCTAAAAAAACGGGTGTCGCTTACCAATCTATAGTTTTCATCCATAGAAATTTGTTTATTAAGTCTGTTATAGTTTGTTCGTCCTTTCGGATCCCCCTTCATACCGATTTGAAAAGAATACTTTTCGGGCACATCTTTGTGCAAGATTATGTATTTTATGCTTGAGGTGCTAAGAATTTCTCGATAATCAGCAAGGTCATTACTTAAGATTGCATTTGATAAAAACCAACCGTTGCTCCAGGTGGGTCTACCCAACATAAACATGTCAGCATGTGCAAACCCACCATAATAATTCCCGCTACCCCAATCGAGTACCTGACCTGACGGTAGTTGGGGAAGAGACAAAACTGAAAAATCCACTTTCTTAATATCAAAATCAGTTTTTAATGTATGGTATTCAATGGGAATAGTGGTCTTGTGTATAGCGCGAACAACCTCTCCAAAAAAGAATGGCTTGGCTCCAACGAGAATAAATATAATTGGAAGTACGATGATAACTTTTCTCAATGGGGACAGTAAGGGAAATCTTACAAACAACTTATCAATTTCAAGCAAGCTAAATGAAACCAAAATTGATAGAGAAAAAGTACAGATATACATAAATTTAAAATAACTAGCTCTATACATTTCAAAAAGTGGAACTCTCGAATAAATCAATTCATTAATCCAGGAAAAAGGAATATGCTCGGCTTTTGATAGGAATAAATAAAACAAGAAAGTAAGTGCAAAAAAGATTTCAATTCTCTTGATTTTATTTTTCAGTAAAAATAATAAACCGACCAACATCAAGAGATAGTTGGTGATTATTGCATAATGGCTTAAAAGGAAGTCGTTAAAAACAAATGACTCCTGTGAGTGATGGCCACGCATTCTTAGGAGATTTGATAGTGATGTCGTGGCACTGCTAAATTGAATTGAGATACGATTGGCACTATCCGAAACCACTCCGTATGGATTTACCTTATTCCCCAACACGGGTAAATATATATAGGTAGAAATTAAAAGTATTATAAATATAGTGGGAGCAAACTGTTTCCACCTCTTGAAAATTCTGTTGTCTTCCCTAAAAAATAATTCATAAATGAGTAACAAAAAAACTATACTAATTGTATTTGATGGATTTCCACTTAAGAAAAGTAGAAACAGTATGCTGAAAACTATTTTTTTCCATAATTTATCACCTATATGAAAATCTTTTAGATACAAAAGAAACATCCATGGTAATAACATGTATGAGTACACGTAGCTCGTTGGGGGGAACGAAAGCAGAACCATTGTAAAATTATTTAACATATAGAGCAAACCCCCGGTTACAGAACCTATCCAGGCCCTTTTTGTATTTGAAGCAAAAAATATGCCATACAAGCTAGAGGAAAAAAAATATAAACCTGTGCCAGAGACAAAATATGCAAGGAAATAATAGAGTCTGTCAACGACTATGGGGGTGAGTCCAATTTGATTTAACACTCGTATCAGACCGATATTTATTAAACCAATTGTAGAAATAACGTTTGATCTACCCGGAAATGCATAGGAGTCCCACATGCTTGATGCATATTTTGCCAAAGTCTCCGAATAATGATAACCAACGCCTGCATCATCGCCAATAAATTCTTTGGTAACCCCTAAATTTGTAAGAGTAACCATCGCAGCCACTAGAGCAAGTATTAGTAGTGCATAAAAATGATATGGATTAACTCTTTTGAACATGGAGAGATTATTTTTCCACTACAGCGACAATGCGTAGATGGTGGGATAGGTACCTAAGTGGGGTGTACAATAATATTTTGTTCAGATTCTTCAATAGAGGATAAATCCTATTTGTTATAGATTCTGGATATGCAGGCATAACCTCCTCGAATTGCTTTTCAATTACTCTGAATTTTGACTTTGCCAAAATTTTGGACATTTCCGAGTCTCCATACAATTTATCATGACATCCCAATCCAAACTTTTTTGCGACATATTCTGTCCAAGAAAACACTCTAGGTAAGCGAGTGATATAAAGAATTCCCTTTGGCTTTAGTACTCTATGTAATTCTGCGAGTACACGTGGAACCTTTTTTGGTGGAACATGTTCTAGTACTGCATGTGCAAGCACTGCGTCAAAAGAATTCTTTTTGTAAGGTAACACGTTGCGATAATGTGCAAATTCTAAGTTTTTATAACCTTTCGAGAGTTTGTTCCACAACTTATTTTGATCTTGAACCATTTGTTTATTGTAGATATTTTTCCCATATACGGCGAAATTATCTACGTCAATCGCTTTAATGTTTAGGCCCATTTGCGCAAGTAATGTTGCATTGTATCCGCTCCCCGCACCAAAATCTAAAACGTCTCCCCTTTTAACATACTTATGAAATAAATTCATATCTTCTAGGATAATATCTTTATTCATTGAGGAGTGCACCATCTTCCCAACGCTCGTTAACCAAACATGCTGACCCTTAGATACGGAAAGCAATTTATCTATACAATCAATGAATTCACGTGTTATTGAATTAAGTTTTGTCAGATTCATAAACATTCTTGGTTTAATATTTGTTTTTTTGCTGGATTTCCATAAACCAGAGTACACTCCTCAACGTTCTTTGTTACTACAGATCCTGCTCCCACCATCGAATTTTTGCCAATAGTCACATCAGGCAGAACGATACTTCCTGCCCCTATTGACGCACCTGATTTGATGATTATTTTCCCCACCTTCCAATCGGAATCTCCCTTTAGAGATCCGTCTGTGTTTATTGCTCTCGGATATTTATCGTTTGTAAAAACAACATGTGGCCCGATAAACACACCACTCTCAACGGTTGTACCGTGATAAATCGAGCAGTTGTTTTGAATTTTTACGTTATCACCAATCGTTACACCAAAATCAATGTACACATTCTTACCCAAAATACAGTTTTTCCCAATGACTACATTTTCTCTAATTTGAGAGTAATTCCAAATTTTAGATCCTTCCCCAATCCTTGCGCTCTCATGGATTTCTGATGTAGGGTGAGAATAATACTTACTGCTTGGTTTCGCTTTCATATATTGATTCTATAAACTTTATTGAATTAATGGCTTCAGAAAGTTCTATTCCGGTCCCCATACCAATTTCTCTATACAAAGTTGGGTGGTTAGGGCACGACCCTGAATGGGTGCCGTACGAATTCGGTTCGAGTGACTCTCCTGATTCTGATGCTAAATTATTCCATTTTTCTTCTAGTATTCGATTTGAAAACAAGGTTTTTTCTACTAAATCAAGAGCCCTTCCCCCGACTTTAATATACCCTTCAGATCCCATAACAGACAATGAGCACTCCAAGTTACATGGCTCTGCAGCGATAGTTACCTCAACAGATCCAGAAAATCCGTCATTAAATTTAAGAATTGAAAAAATTGTATCTTCAAACTTTACATGCCTGTGTTTGTTGTTGAAAGTTGCTGAGGACAGCGCACTTGGTAAGCCGAAAATAAACTGAATTATATCGAGATAGTGTATTCCCACCTCATACAAGGTTCGTCCTCCGATATCAATGTCGGCTCTCCACGAGTCGAAATAGGTAGATGGCCGCTGCCACCGTTGAACCAAACTAACAGAACGAATATCCCCGACCATTCCTTGATCAATCGCTATTTTTAACAATTTCACCGTTGGATTGTATCTGACTTGTAATACGCAATAAGCTTTTTTAGAGTTTTCTTCGGCTAGAGCAACCAATTTTTTTACTCTCTTGCTTTCAAAGTCAACAGGTTTCTCAATAAGAACGTCATACCCAAAGTTCAGAGAAGCCTCAGCCTGAAGGAAATGAAAACTGTTAGGGGTACAAATTGATACCATGTCCATTTTTCCCTTCATAGCTTGTAGCATCTCTCTGTAATTTTCAAAACCAGGAATACCATGCTCCCTTGCTCTTATTTCAACCTTTTTTTTGTCAATATCGCATATTGAAACAAGTACAAAGTGGTCACTGTTCGAATTTATTGCCTCGATGTGTCGATCGAATATCATGCCACATCCAATTATGCCCACCCTTATCTTATTTTTTTGCATATTCGATGATTTTATCTGATACAAAATTAACTTGCTCTTCGGTAAGCGATGGATGTATGGGGAGAGACAGAATCTGAGTGGCTATTTTTTCTGAAACAGGAAAATCGCCTTCTTTATATCCAAACTTTCTGAAGTGGGGATGCAGATGGAGTGGTTTGGGATAATATATACCAGTTTTGATATTATTTTCCTCCAAATAAGAGATCAAGGATTCCCTCGTGCCGCAAAAGTCATCTTGCAGTCTGATACTAAATTGATGAAAAACATGAATATTGCCACTTGATATTTGTGGCAACGCAATTCCACTAACATTTTTGAGTTTTTTATAATATATTTTGCTTAATGCGATTCTCTTTGAGTTGATACTCTCGAGTCTATCTAGCTGTGCCAGCCCAATAGCTGAGCAGATATCAGTAGTTCTGTAGTTGTATCCCATATCAAGATACTCATATCTCAGGCTTTCATCCTGACCATGATGTCTAAATATCTTACATCTTCTTGCATATTCTTCATTGTTTGTTGTAATCATTCCGCCTTCTCCTGTCGTTATGTTTTTTGTAGCATATAGAGAAAAGACAGATATATCCGCAACATTGCCAGCCATTATCCCATTTCTACTCGCTCCGACAGCCTGACAGGCATCTTCTAATGTTTGAATATGATTACTCTTCGCTATCTCTGAAATATATTTACTGTCATATATCTGTCCAAAAAGGTCCACCGGAATTATTACTTTTGTTTTGTTTGTTATTTTCCTTTTTACTTCTTGCGGATCGATACAGTAGTCAGATTCCGAGATGTCTGCAAACACAACTCTTGCCCTTTGCATTAGAATCGGATTTGCGGTAGCAACGAAAGTGAAGGGAGTGGTGATGACCTCATCCTGCTCATCCACCCCAAATGCATAAAGCGCACAATGAATTGCCGCGGTACCATTGGATACTGCAACTGCATACTTAGTCCCGCACAGATTGGCGAATCTCTCCTCAAACTTCTTGGTAACTGCCCCTTGTGCAAGCATACCGCTTTTAAGTACTGCGGTTACGTTTTTTATTTCTTCATCTCCAATTATTGGCTTGGAAAGCTGAATCGGGGTGTTTTTATCAATCATGGAAATTTTACTTAATAATCGTTTTATTATTTGATATTTCATCTAGTATTGCATTGACGATCTGAATTGACGAGTGGCCATCACCATAGGGCATTTCTGATATGTACTTAAATGTATCACCGATCTTCTTTGCATTTGAACAGATTTCGGAAAGGTTATCAAGACTCTCACTTTCCGGATCAATCAATATATTTACTTTTAACCTAATTGTATCGAGATGCTCGGTTGATTTTCTCAAGGTGATGCAGGTTTTTTGTGCAAAAAATGCTTCTTTTTGTAACCCTCCAGAATCAGTAATTACTGCATCACACTGATCTAATATTTTTAACATTTCAAAATATCCCAATGGCTCTGTCGTAGTGACAACCTCGTTATCTACAAGATCGGCCAGACCAAACTCTTCTATCATTTTTCTGGTTCTAGGATGAATCGGGAACAATACTTTACCTGACCTTATACTATTTATAGCTTTAAGTATTCTCTTTATAATTACCGGGCTATCAACATTTTCTGCCCTGTGTAAGGTGAGCAAAATGGAGAAATCAGCAAAGTCACTCATAGTTTTTATCCAGTTAGATAATACTCTGTTCCTGTTATACAAAAAAGCATCGAACAGGGGATCACCAAGAAAGGTAATTCTTCCATGAATTTTTTCGTTTGTTAGGTTAAGAGAGTCGCACTGAGCTACCGGAAAAAGTAAATCTGACAAATTATCTATTAAAATACGATTATATTCTTCCGCCATTCTAAAATCTCCGCTTCTACAGCCAGCCTCTATATGACAAAGCATTGTGTGAGTTTTATTGGCTGCAATAGCAGCACCCAAGCTTGAATTGGTATCGCCCCAAACGCAAACAACGTCTGGTTTGTCGTCCACTATATATTGTCCGGTTTTCTCGATGATTTCTGCAAGTTGTTGATAAGGGCTGGTGGTACAAATGGCAAGATTAATGGTCGGATTTGGAAGACTCAATTCTTCAAAAAAAATATCACTCATTTCTTTGGAATAGTGCTGACCAGTGTGAATAAGGGAGTAGTTGATAAAATTTTTCGGCGTATTCTTTACATTTTTTGTTTCGATATTCCCTCCCGGATCTAATACGTTCAAGTAGTTGGCTTACTTTTTCCTCATTATATGGATCAATCGACCATCCTATCTCAGTCGGAACTAATTTTCTATTTATTTTTTCTTTTCTACCTGTAATGGCAGCGTATTCAGGAACAATAATCGGTGTTCCGCTAGCAAGCGCTTCAATTGCCGGTAGAGCTAGATACGTGGTGTCAGCAAAAGTCCATAGAACATCTGCCTCTCTATATAGTTTTGATAAATGACATGTGTCACTTATGTATCCTAAATAATCAATATTGTTGAAAATTTTTGCGAGATGCGTTATGTGGTTTACCTCTGAGCCAGCTCCTACAAAAGTAAAGTGAAATTTGTTCGATGACTTTGTTTTCTTTGCAAAATCAATTAACGGGAAACAGAGCTTGTCTTTATCAATTCTTCCAACATACAAGATATTTAAGTTGTCGTGAGGTTTTGGTGATCTCTTTTTGTTATTGAAAAAAATGTCCGAAGCAAAATGATGGTTTGTAACGATTTTATTGTTTGGGGTGACATCAATTATGTCCATTCGACTCCCTTCTGAATTTACGACAATCATGTCAACATAATTGATTAGTTTCTTTAGTATATTTTTTGTTTTTATGCCAACATCTCTTATGGTGCTATGGTACATAATTATGTTTTTGATTCCAAAGATTTTTGAAACTGGAGAAAGAATAAGGCCTAGCCCAAAACCATTGTAGATAATTACATTTGGCCGGAATAATAATATTTGAAATAGTGAAACAATGAATATCGGTATATTCCATAAGAATACGAACATTGGTCCATAACATGTGAGATATCCATAGCGGTTATAAGCAATAAATGGAATAATAGAGTAAATCTGATCACTTCTTTTTACATGCAATGATCCGTACCCTAAGATCTTTAATGCATGTTTGTTATCAGATAGAATGTTGGTGATTTTTTCAATACTAAGCCAACTACCACAGGCGAAGCATTGAGTAATCACTAGTATTCTTTTTTTCATAATATATTGATATACCCTGGTCATTCTTGGCCTATCAGATATTTATTGACGTAACAATGAATTAATCTGTTGCATTATTTGTGGCTACTTGATATCAGTATCGGTTTTTTTATTTCTTAATAGCATAATAATGACAGGGGCCAATCCTCTAAGCATGTTACCAAAGAAAATGCTATCGTACCAGCGATAACCCCCTCCGAAGGATTTTATTATTTTTAGGTCATGAAACTCAACAAACTCCCTCATCGCTTTAAATGTAAATATTCGAAGGTGATGTATTGGTTTATCATAGTATTTTTTCCACAACACCCCTTTTCCAAAACCACCACTTACGTTAGATACCTCCGTGGGAAGAGGTTGATAACCACACAATAACATTATTCGAGAATGCCAGGCGGCAAGATTGGGAGTGGTCAGATAAATTAATCCGCCTGGCTTGAGAACACTCTTTATGTTTGTAATCAGCGCATCCGTCTCGTCTACATGCTCGATTATTTCTGAAGCCACCACAAGGTTAAAGGATAGCTTGCCGATAAGTTTTTCCAATCGAATGATATCGCCAAATATAAAATTTCCACCCCCCTCTTCAATCATATTTTTAAACCCCTTGTCCCCATCGATGCCAAAGTATTCAAATTTGTCATGAGATATCTTTTCCCGAGAGAGTCGCAGATTTAACATATGCAAAAATGATCCGTCCCCACATCCAATGTCCAATATGGTATATTTCTTACCCAAACCATGTTGCTTAATTTTTTTGACTGCAACTTCTACTCCATACTTCCATCGAGCTTCCCTGCCTGGTGTATAATTTCCTCCTTGCGGATATGTGTTCATCTTTTTAATATTCCGTATAAAAATCGTAGTGACTTCATCAATTGTTTGTAGAACACAAATTTTTTTGCAATCATGTAAGCATGAAAAGCCAGTTGGGGGTATAGTATTTCTAAGAATCGCTCTCTTGTTTTTAAGAGGAATGCGTTGTGACTTTTGTTTTTTGTGTTTACGAAAATCATGTCAGCAAATGGTCCGGTAAAACTTATTCTCACTTTACTAATTGAGTCTTCCAAACCTCTTAACGCTTGCAGCTCTCCCCCCTGAATATCCATAAATAATAGCTCTATGGACGTAATTTTTTTCTGGGATATGAAGGTAGACAGCTTTATTGCCGGAACCTGGATTTCTTTTTGAATTAACCTTTCATCCGGATAATTCTTAGAAATTTTATATACCGAAGATGCTCCTGGGTTTCCATCAGCCCACTTTGTTTTGTCTGACTTTTCTTGATCGATTGGATAAAATGTCAAGACACCGTTCCTATTAGAAGCTGCTTTTTCTACTAGTTCAACATTAGGGATATTTTTTACTCTGTTTCTGCACTCTTTAAGGGTACTTGGGTTACATTCAAAGGTGTAGATTTTAGATTGCTTGAATTTCTTGTGTAACAGGACTGAGTTTATGCAATCCCTTGCTCCCAATTCAATGATTGTTTTTATCGAATTTCCATTTAAAATCTCAGGAATCGTTGATAGAAAGTTCGCCATGTTTTCTTCGACGATAATAGCTTGTGTTTTTTTTATTTTCATAATGCTTTTACATATTTCATCTAATATGGAATATTACTTATTATAAGTATGGAAAGATAGTGATTTATATCTATCTGTGTAAATTTTAACGAGTTTTCCAACTTCAGATCGTTTCTTGTATGAAATACTTCCATTGAACCAATGCTCTAGCAAGTAATCCTTTGGGTAAAGTATATATACCAATTGTCCGTAGGTTTCATAGTCTGAGACACAAGATCCTTCTGTGGAGTTTGCGAGCGATATGATCGCCCTATACCACACTTTTCCGGTGTGTTTTTCTATTTGTTTTTTTATCTCTGATAATTTTTCTAATTCAAATAATGAGTGATGACTTGTGACATTATAGATAGGCTTTATTGACTTTCCTGTAAGTTTTTTGATGGCATCAAAATAGGGAATGTGACAAAACTGATGGCTAACTGACAAAATGATTTTGTTGTTATGCTCAAAAACCTGAGGTCTGCAATAGACAGTGTCCGCGTCAGTAATTAGAAATGCGTCCCCGATGCCGGGAATTTTGTCAGCACTCCACTTTAATAGCTGTTGGTATAGCCACCCAGATCTGTCAACCCCATTAACCTTATATGGAATATCTTTTTTGCTAATTTTGATCAGATCTTCTTCAAAGATAAATTTACATTTTTTATGCTTACAGACTTTTTCGATTTTATTACTACTTGGACTAATCAGAAAAATATTTCCTATCGGGTGTCTTATGTTCTCGCGTACTGAGTCAATAACGTATGGAAGTGTCTCAAGATCTTTCTCGATAACCGGAATTACAATATCTATCTTCAAGTTTGATTTTGGAGCGTTTTTGGTAAAACTACTATCTTGACCTACATATCTGTTAAGAGACAACCTTAGTACCACTAGTCTGTTCTGAAACAAGATAATGGGGTGTACCAGATAATATCTGACAATAGGATGTTTAATAAATTCTGAGATGGTCATCTTTTGATTATGGCTATGTTGTAGGCTTGAAACATGTGGGGAATAATTGATTCCATAATTCTTTCGTACAATTTCCAAATTTTTAAATATTTGGCAGGATACAGATGGGCTTCGAGGTATTTGAACTTGACATTTGGGAACACGGTGAGGACTATGCGCTTAAAATAACTTTGTTTGAAGTGGTTGTGGCCTAACATCTTTACCATGTGAGGATAGAATAAAGGGTTATACCGATTACCCTCAACAATGATAATTGTCCCTCCATTTTTACAGACCCGCTTCAACTCTCTCAGCCCGGCAAGATGTTTTGACTTTCTCTGACCATCTTCATCTATATGGTGAAGTACATCATGTAAAAAGACATAATCAAATTCGGAATCTCTATATGGAATTTTGTATATTCCACCCTTCTTGAATTTGAGACCTTTTATTTTCTTTACATTTTCATGCTCGTAGATATCTGCACCATAAACATCTAACTTATATTCGTTTATAAAAATCTTGGCGTCACTACCGTCACCGCAGCCCAAGTCTAGGATCTTCTTGCCTTTCACGAATTTAAAATCCAGCTTTTCAAAGATATCCTTTTTGTATTGTCCGTATTTTGAGAAGTCTGATTTCATCTTAGGTTTTGTAAGAATATCTGTTTCCAGGAAAGTGATTTGGCGTAGATAATTGTGTTTTGGTTTAAACTTTTTAACTTTGTTTTGTCTAATAGAATATCAACTATATCTTTACTCAGGTCGTTCCTTATTATAGCCCCACAACCGCTATTTTCTATCTCTTTTGCATTATACGGAACATCCGAGACGAGTACGGGTAAACCGCAGGCCATGTAGAGCTTTAACTTGGCCGGATCGGCAAAATATGTAAAGGAGAGGTGTCCCTTGTCGTCGTACTTTTCGTAGGGTGCGATGGCTAGAGAGTACTGCGGGAGTTGAATCTCGATAT
>Ga0076013_152_pt1 | contig 12534 bp, 18 predicted proteins | sample RifGroB1_FD_68076 | JGI IMG/M metagenome (GOLD analysis project Ga0076013, IMG submission 68076) | Parcubacteria (Nomurabacteria) bacterium GW2011_GWB1_37_5 | reverse complement strand
TGCCTGCCACCAATCCTCTGGCTCTATTTGGCATTATTATTAATCTTGCGCTCTTAAACTTTGCTTCAACTTCATGAGGAATTGAATTTTCTTTAGTCATCTTTATCTTAAACAAATTTTTCTTGGCAGTTCGAAGTGCTTTATTAATAGAAAGAGCGGTATCACCAGCCTTGCCAGTACCAAGTCCAATCGAACCTTTTCTGTCGCCAATTAAAAGAGCCACACTAAAGCTCATTCTTCGTCCACCAGCCACCACGCGAGTAACACGCCTGATAGCTATAGGCTTCTGATCAAATTCGCTTTTTACGCGGCCACCTCCAAACCGAGGACGCCTTGCCTCGCCGGGGCCATGGGCAGAGGCGGGCCTTTCGCCACCCCTGTCATCTGATTTAACAAAATCATGCTTGGCACCACTTCTTTCAAAAGGCTTGTTCATAGTTTGCGGAGCATCTTTATTTATTTGTTTTGTTTCTTCTGCCATAATTAATTTACATAAAGCACTGAAAGCACTGAAGCACAGAAAGCAAAATTAATTCTTAGTGTTTTCTATGTTTTAGTGTTTTTGTACTTTAGTGATTTTTAAAACACTAATCCGGCTTTCCTTGCGGCGTCGGCCAATAATTTAATTCGACCCGTATATCTATATCCGCTTCGATCAAAAACAACTTTGTTTATTTTTTTCAATTTCAAAAGACTGGACAATAAAAGCTCTGACTTTTAAACTGTCCCCAATCCTAAAACTAGAAATGTTTTTTTCCCTTATTAATTTTAACATCCGAAGCTGATGCAAGAGTCATGCCTTTCTCGTCATCGATTAATTGAGCGTAAATAAATTTATTTGATCGAAATACCGACAAGCGTGGCTTTTCGGAGGTTCCAAAAATCTTAGATCTGATTTTTTTCTTTAACCTATTTCGTTTTTCTATTTTTATATTTTTCATAAATTATAGTATTTAAGTAACTAAGTAGTAAGTATTCCTGCCCGCCAATGCCAGAGCGATTAGAGTGACTATACAGATAAAGTAATAAATTTTACAATAATCTATTTAATCATGTAATCAGCATTTAGGCGATGGCAGGCGGGTAAGACTAATGCATTTATATTATTCATCTTACATACTTAATTACTAACGTACTTACTACTTGGTCGCGCTATGCTGTTTTCTTACCCTGTTTTCTTCTAACATGTTCATCTTGATATCTAATACCTTTTCCTTTGTAAGGTTCTGGTTTTTTAAGGGCTCTGATCTTGGCAGAAAATTCGCCAACCATTTCTTTGTCAATACCTGAAATTGTCATAGTTGATTTTTCAGTAACCACTTTTAATTCCGGAGGTACATCAATTTTTACAGGATGAGAAAAACCCAAAGCCAATGTGACCTGCTTAGGCGTAGCTTCCCATTTATATCCCACACCTTCAACCAATAATTTCTTTTCATAGCCTTCATTCACTCCCTTGATCATATTTTTAATATGAGATGCTGAAGTACCCCAAAGAGATCTGGCAAACTTACTGCTACCCCTCGGATTTACTTTAACTTCATTATTTTCAATCTTAATTTCAACTTCATCTCTGAAACTTCGCTCAAGAGTGCCTTTCGGACCTTTAACGCTCAAATTACCGCCGTCTATTTTGACTTCAGTACCTTTGGGAATATTTATGATTTGTTTTCCGATTTTTGACATAAAATAGTATTTAAGTAACTAAGTAGTAAGTATTTAAGACTAATGCATTTATATTATTCATCTTACATACTTATTACTTTCATACTTACTACTTGATTGTGATTACCAAATTTGAAACAATACTTCTCCGCCCACATGCTCGCGCCTTGCTTCCGATCCAACCAGTATACCTTTTGGTGTCGACAATACTAACAATCCTGTTCCTTGTTTAACTGGCTTAATGTCTTTCTGACCAAAATACATTCTGCGGGATGGTTTGGAAATTCTTTTTACATCATGAACCTTTGGCTCTTTGTTTTCGTCATATTTTAGCTTTATTTCCAATACAGGAAAACCTTCCTGACTCTTTTTAATAACTTCAGTTAAATAATTATGCTTTAATAGACAGTTTAGTATTTGTTCTTTCATTTTTGAATACGGAACAACCACCATTTCTTTGTTGGCATTCGATGCATTCTTTATCATTATTAACATTTGAGATATTGGATCCATATTTCTTAAACAAAAGCACAGAAAGCACTTGAGTACAGAAAGCAAACTAATTTCATCATGCTTTAATGTTTTATGTGTTTTTATGCTTTCATGTTTCTTACCAAGAAGATTTGCGTACTCCCGGTATTACACCCTCATTGGCAAATTCACGAAAACAAATGCGGCATAAACCAAAATCGCGCATATATCCACGTCCACGTCCACAGCGAAAACAGCCGGGCTCCTCGAGGTCGGACCTCGGGTCGCGCTTCAATGGACACTGCGCGACATGATTCTGCTGAATCAGAGGACCGACCTCTTCCCGCCCGACAAATACCGCTAATTATTCGTGGTATTCGTGTCTCCAGCTAATATCGCGCTTTTTTTCTTTAAATCCCAAATTGGAACCTAGAGGAGAAAAGCGGATTAACTGAATTTCCTTATACTAACAAACTATGAAATATTGTCAATCAGTTGTAGAGTTAACTTGTATCTATTCACACCCCTAATTTTCATTATTTTCAAATACTTTTTATTGCATCAGTTTGTCATCCCCGCGAAGGCGGGGATCCAGATCGTATTGATTAAACCTAGATTCCCGCCTTCGCGGGAATGACAGGAGTATGAGGAGATACGTTAATTTAAAAGGAAGTAATTTAAAAAATCTAAGGATCAACGTAATTTCTAGGTGTTTATATTAATTATTTTTTCTTGCTATTTTTGGGTAACTTATTTTGAAGTTCCTTTATTTCTTTATTAATTTGCGTAACTTTCTGTGAAAGATTAGATTCTAATACCTTATTGCCTTTTTCCGATGCTTTTTGCAAATAACCTTTGATCACTTTCTTGTCGTCTAATTTCTTTTTAATCTCATTCTGTATCTCTTTTTCATTTGAGTATTTTTTTTCTGAAGCAGAAACCTCAGAATTTACTGACTTTTCTTTCTCTTTTTTTTCTTCTTTTATTCCTCCACTAATAGGTTTTACTACCTTATTTATTATCATTTTTTTAAGTTCAGAAAGCTTAACATTGCCCTCTTTTTTCTCATACTTCCCGCTTGGATCGATCAATGTGTACGGTATGGTCATGTCTCCCTGCGTAATTTTTTTGGCAATCTTACCCAAAACATAGACAACAGTACCTTTCTTACCTTTGAACTCGAATCTCGATCCTTCTTTGATTTCTGACGATATGTCTAATTTGTTATCGTTTTCTTTACTTAAATTAGAAATAACTGAAACTTGTGGCTTTTTTTCTTTAAAAAAAACATTATGGCTGTCTTTATTTGGCCAAGCAAAACGTTCCTTTTGTTTCTTAAGTTCTGCTAAAAGTTTATCCGAAGGCCGAGAAACACTAAATACCATTTTTGAAGGTTTTTCTTGAGGAATTTTTGGCATTTTAGTAGGAGCTTCTGCAATATATGGAATTCCTTTTTTATTGGAAATATTTATACTAGGCTGCTTTTTTTCTTGTTTAGGCTCTTCATCGTTAAGTTCATACGGTAAAACAGAGGGCGTGTCCGGCACCTCAGACCTAAGCACGGGTCTAGATTTTTTTTCAATTCCTAGATTACCTTCGGAACCTTCATTATATTGAGTAACTTTAGAAATATTTTTAACTAACACCTTCTTTTCATTATTTTTCACTATTTCAGCTAATTTATCCTTATATTTTTGCTTTCCTGCAACTTTAATAATCTCTTTGATATTTTCAAGCGAAATTTGCATTGTAGTATTGGTACCTACACGACTAGAGTTAAGTAAATTCTCGACGCTCTCATCAAGTAAAATCTTCCTGATTAAGCTAGGAATAAAAACCTGCTTCATCCAGCCAGAAACTTCTAAAACTTCAACTAAAGCGTCTTTCTCTACCTCTTTTACTAAATCATTCATTTGAGCACTAGTAGGGGGTCTGCTTATTGCAATTGTTGGTGATTTTTTTTCCATATAGAATAATATTAGCATATTTATATATTAATGATAGTTGCGACTCCTCGAGGTCAGACCTTAAACTCACTTGAGGACTGACCTCTTCCCGCCTAAAAGCCTAGAGCTTCCTTTAGTTGACATTTATTGCAATATCCTGTAAAAATAAGACAGAACTTTCTTCTTAACTTAATACTTCTAACTATGAAAATAATAGCGAGAAATATTGTTTTGTTCGACAAAAACTCCAGAATAGGGCGTGAAGCCAATAGTTTTCTGGATCAATATAGTCTTGAACAAAACCTCAGAAAGAGTGGTTTTAAAAGCGTTAAAAGGATTCAGGATGAAAAAAAGAGTATTTTGTCGGTGATAGTGCCGGATCTTTCAATGAAAACTTATGAATGTGAAATTCCAAGAGAAATTATACAAATGGAAAATTATCTTCATTTTGATTTTCGCATCATGTTCAGCGAACGACTTTATTGCGAATACAAGCGAAAGCAAATCTGCAATAATTACAACGGCAAGATTATCGTGCCTTACATGATGAAAAATGGAGTGAGCTTTTATATAATCACTCAAGGCTATACTCTGATCGCCTTCAACAAACATGAAGAAGCCTCCGAAATTACAAAATTCCATTTAAAAAGGAATTATAATAAGGTGATACTTTATGCCGATGAACCGACCCAATACAGAAAAGGCAAAGAATTATCAAATGAACTAAAAAAATTCAGGGAAGCCATTGATTTTGTAAATGCATAAAACCACTCAAAAACCCGCCTCATCAGCGGGTTTTTTCTTATACTTTTTCTATTTCTTGAATGGTACGCCAATTAATGTAAAAAATTCCAGAGCTTCATTTCTATTTTTGGCAGTAGAGACTAAAGTAATAGCCATTCCAAAAACATCTTTTAATTCTTCATCAGAGGTCTCCGGGAAAATAGTGTGCTCTTTTATTCCAATGGTAGCATTGCCGATTGAATCCACAATCTTGTTCTCGATTCCTCTAAAGTCCTTAGTTCGCGGTATAGACACATTCAACAGTTTATCCAAAAATCCGTACATTCTTGACCCTCGTAGCGTGATCACCACGCCCACCGGCTCACCCTGACGCAATTTAAATCCGGCAATTGATTTCTTAGAAAGCTTAAGAGAGCCTTTTTGCCCTGTAATCTTAGCTAAGCGATTTAACACCAATTCATTTCTATTTTTGTCTTTTTTAACACCAGAGCCTGTACCAACACTAATTACCACCTTCACTAAATGAGGCGCTGACATTTTGTTTTTATATCCAAATTTAACTTTCATTTTTTCAAATGCGCTATTTTCTTTTTGTTTTATTGAAATCATAAAATTTACAAAAGCACTGAAAGCACTTGAGCACAGAAAGTATGGGAAGAAAAATTCATTCTTAGTGCTTTCGTGTTTTATGTGTTTTTGTGCTTAAGTGACTTATATCTCTATGCCGCTTTTTTTACTAATTCTAATTTTCTTTTCACCGATCATTTTAGATCCAAATCTTGTTCTTTTTCCCTTCTTTGAATCAACCAGCATTACATTTGAACAATTAAGAGAATGCGGAATTTCAATTACCTGTCCTTTCTCGCCGCTTTTTCTTGGCTTCTGCATTTTTTTCTTTAAATTTAAACCTTCAACTGAAAGCCTGCCTTTATTTGGCCATACGCGAACAACCTTGCCAGTTTTACCCTTGTCTTTGCCTGTAATCACTATTACATTGTCTCCTTTTTTTATGTTCATAAATGAATCACGGGCTCCTCGAGGTCGGACCTCGGGTCGCGCTTCAATGGACACTGCGCGACATGATTCTGCTGAATCAGAGGACCGACCTCTTCCCGCCCGACAAATATAACTAATTTAAATTCGTGGTATTCGTTTTTTATTAGTGGTATTCGCGCCTAAAGGACTTCCGGTGCAAGTGATACCACGCTCTGATATCCTCTTTCACCGATCTCTCTTGGTAACGGGCCAAATATACGAGTTCCTTTTGGTTCAAGTGTCTTGCCTTTTATTAATATAACAATGGCATTATCATCAAATCTGATATAAGATCCGTCTTTACGTTTAAAAGCCTTTCTTTGCCTGACAACAAGGCCAAGGTGAACTTCTTTCTTCTTTACCTGTTTTCTAGGTTCTGCTGTCTGAATAGAAACAATCACCAAATCTCCAATTTCTGCATATCTGCGCTTTGATCCGCCGGGAACCTTAAAGACACGGGCAATTTTTGCTCCGGTATTATCCGCTACTTTTACAATTGATCTTGGTTGAATCATTTTTTAAAAAGTAAATTAAGTAAATAAAGTAAATTTAGTAAATTAAGCTGAATTCGTTTTCACTATCCTCGCTGTATTTACTGTATTTACTGTTCTTGCTTATACTACTTTAAAGTGCTTATCTTTTGAAATCGGCTTTGTTTCCTCAATAACAACTCTATCTCCTATTTTATATTTTTTTTCCGGATCATGTGCCTTATATTTCTTGGATATTTTCATGTATTTTTTGTATTTTGGATGCTTAACATATCGGTTCACTGAAACCACAACGGTCTTAGCCATTTTATCTGACACAACTATTCCTTTTAATTGTTTATTGGTTTTCATTATAAAAAATATTAGCGATTATTTATTGCAGTAAGTATTCGTGCAATTTCTTTTTTTATTTCATGACCTTCCTTTATATTTTTCGTTTTTCCGCCACTCAAAGAAAATCTGAAATTTTTAAGCTTCATCCTTTTTTCTTCCAATTCTTTGTTTAAATCTTCAATTTTCATATCTTTGTAATTCACGATAGTATTTAAGTATTAAGTAATAAGTATTTAAGACTAATGCATTTTAAGTATTCGTCTTATATACTTACTACTTACATACTATAATTCTCTTAACGACTGACTATTTTGGTCTTTACTGGTAATTTTGAACCTGCCTTGCGCAGAGCTTCGCGTGCCACATTTTCAGGCACCCCATCTACTTCAAATATCACTCTACCAGATCTTATCTCAAAACAATAGCCCTGTGGATCTCCCTTTCCCTTTCCCATGCCCACTTCAGCCGGTTTTGCTGTATATGGCCTATCCGGGAAAATTCTTATCCAAAGTTTTCCAGTTTTTGTCATTTGTCGGCTCAAAGCTTTTCTAGCTGATTCTATTTGGTTTGATTTGATTCTGCCAGCGCCTTCTGATTTCAACCCAAAAGATCCAAAGGATAAAGTAGTTCCTCTTGTGTCCGGTGATGATTTTTTTATATTCACTCGGCCGGTTTGCCATTTTCGATATTTAACTTTTTTCGGGAATAACATAATGTCTCAGTGAAAACAGCGAGGACAGCAAGTACAGCGAGGACAGCATTTGGCTGTATTTACTGTATTTACTATCTTTACTGTATTTACTTCTTATTAAAAATTTCTCCTCTGTAAATCCAAACTTTAATACCTAAATCTCCGTATGGTAGATGAGCTCTCTCTCGAGCAAAATCAATATCTGCCCTGATAGTCTGAAGTGGAATGCTGCCTTTTTTTATTTCTTCACTTCTTGCAATTTCTGCTCCGCCAAGTCTTCCTCCAAGACTGATTCTAATACCTTGAACATTTCTCTGTGACATGACTTTTTCAACTGTTTGTTTTAAAACTCTTCTGTAAGGCATTCTCTTTTCCAAACCTTCTGCAATTGAATAAGCAATTATGGAGGCATCTGCATCCGGATTTTGAACCTCAATAATATCTAATTTTATATCATTCGGCATTGCCACGCTGGATTTGCGAATTAATTTCATCAAATCCTCTTTTAATTTAACCGCTCCTTCGCCGCTTCGTCCAATAATGGTGCCGGGCCTGGATGTATGGATAACTATGCGGACACTCTTGCTTCTTCTTTCAATTTCAACGAGAGAAACATAAAAACCTCTCAATTTTTTCTGCAAAAACTCTCTGATTAAAACATCTCCTCGTAAATTTTCCTTAAATTTTTTAGGTACTTGAAACCAGCGAGATTTCCAATCTCTGAGCACAACTAATCTATGGGCGTATGGGTGGACTGATTTTGACATAAGTCAGTATTTAAGTAACTAAGTAATAAGTATTTAAGACTAATGCATTTTAAGTATTCGTCTTACATACTTACTACTTACATACTAATTTACTTATTTTGATATTTTTTTACTTGGTTTACTTAACTTGCTTTTCTTACTTAATTTATTCACCTCGTCTGTCTTCTTCTCTCCCAACACTATTGTAATGTGAGAATTTCTTTTGTTTATTCTCTTCGCCATACCGAAAGCTCTTGGCATCCAGCGCTTCATAACTATTCCTTTTTCAACACGAATATCTTTAATAATAAGATCCTCCTGTTTTGAACCAAAATTTTGTTTTGCATTAGCAACTGCCGAATCAAGTAAAACTTTAATGGGAACACCTGCCCTTTTTGGTAGAAAATCAAGCTCTTGAGCCGCATTCAAAACACCCTTACCTTTAATTAAGTTTGCAACCAATCTGACTTTTCTTGGCGCCTGTCTATAATTTTTTAGATATGCCTTCATTAATTAAATAGTATTTAAGTAACTAAGTAATAAGTATTTAAGACTAATGCATTTTAAGTATTCGTCTTACATACTTACTACTTACATACTTGCTATCTTTTTACTTCTTCGTCTTATCTTCCACGGTTGCCTTTGCGGCTTGAGCTTGTGCTATTTCAGATTCTTTCTTCTTGGCTTCAAGTTCTCGCTGCATTTTACCTCCATGTCTCAAAAATTTCTTTGTCGGTGAAAATTCTCCCAATCTGTGCCCAACCATATCTTCAGACACCAATACCGGAATATGTTGCTTGCCATTATGTACACCAAAGACAAATCCAACCATTTCTGGAGAAATTTGAGATTCTCTGGCCCAAGTATTAATTGGAGCTGTTTTCAGAGGTTCTTTACCCATAATCTTCTTTAAAAGCTTAGGGTCTACATATGGTCCTTTTTTTGTTGATCGTGACATAATTCTTTACACAAAGCACTTGAACACAGTAAGCACAGAAATCACTTTAGCACAGAAAGCACCTGAACATATTTGTGTTTTCTATGCTTTATGTATTTTATGTTGGCTTATATTACCTTAATTACTAGGATAGTCAACAAAAAATCATTAGATATTCTGGTTTCAATATTATGCCCGGTGCTTTTTTGTTTTCTGTGTTTTTGTGCTTTTATTATTTATTTTCTTTCTTCTTGCCAACCTTTCTTCGACTGACAATAAATTGATTCGAATACTTCTTTGGTCTTCTGGTCTTTCGCCCACCGGTAATCTTTCCCCAAAGTGTCTTTGGTCGTTTTGTACCGCGTCCTTGTCTTCCTTCACCTCCACCATACGGATGATCCACTGGATTCATAGCAGTACCGCGGACCGTAGGCCTAATGCCTAGCCATCTTGATCTACCGGCCTTGCCTTTGTTCACTAGGTGATATTCTTCATTTGAAACTAAACCGATTGTCGCCCAGCAATTTTCTGAAACCTTTCTGACTTCACTTGATGGCATTTTTAAATGCGTATAACCTTCATTGTTTGCCACCACCTGAGCAAAATTTCCCGCAGAACGAGCAATTTTGCCGCCAGAATTAGGTTTAATCTCAATATTGTATACGAAAGTACCGACAGGGATGACTCGGAGAGGTAAACGATTACCGGAATGAAATGGGGCTTTTTCAGAAACAATAAATTTATCGCCAACTTTAACATTTTTTGATGCTAATATGTATCTTTTTTCGCCATCTAAATATTGAGCCAAAGCAATAAAACCGGATCGATTTGGATCATATTCAACAGTCTTGATCGTAGCCCACATATCTTTTTTGTTGTATTGAAAATCTATTTCACGATAAAGCCTCTTGTGTCCGCCTCCTTTGTGGCGAGTAGTGATTCTGCCTTGATTGTTGCGTCCAACATTTCTCTTGTATCCAAAAGTTAATTTTTTATGTGGCTCTGAAGCGGTCAAAACACCCCTGTATGTAACAGTAGTCATTTGTCTGCGTGATGGTGATGTGGGTTTATATGATTTCATAATTTTTAACACAAAGCACTGAAAGCACTTGAGCACAGAAAGCAAAATTAATTCATGGTATTTTCGTGTTTTCTGTGTTTTTATGCTTTCGTGATTTATATTTCAATCTTCTCGCCTTTCTTTAAATAAACATAAGCTTTTTGACCGCCCTTTTTATAACCAAACCTGCCTCTGGTAAAAATTGCTTTTCTGGGAATCTTAACTAGTCTGATTTTTATCGGCTTTACTTTAAAAATTTTTTCAATTGCTTTTTTTACTTCAATTTTTGTGCCAGATTGATCTATATTAAAAACATACACGGAATTACCTCCCGCCATAGTGGCTTTTTCAGTTATTCTGGGACTTTTTATAATTTTGGTATAGTCGTTCATTATTTAGGCTCTAGGCTCTAGGCTCTAGGCTCTAGCTAGTTTCCTAGCAGCCTAATGCCTAGTGCCTATGTTTTTATTTCATCTTGCCTTCTAAAAATTTAATACTTTCTTCCGGATTCACAATTATTAAATACTTATATTGAAGAACATCTACAGGATTTAATTTCTTAAAATTACTGAAATACACTGACGGAATATTTCTGAAGCTCTTAGATAATGATAAATTTTTTTCAATAACTGTCAGATTTATCTTTCCATGCTTTATTCCTCCGGCTTTTCCTATTGATTGAATAACATCCTTGGCTTTTTTTGTTTTCGCTTCCGTCAAAGATATTTTATCCACAAAAAATAATTCATTATTTTTGAATTTTGCCGACAAGGCCGTATAAAGAGCCTTTATTTTCATTTTGCTATTTATTTTCTTTTTGTAATTTTTTTCAGCTCGAGGTCCATGAGTAATGCCTCCACCTATCCAAATAGGCGATCTACTTGATCCATGCCTTGCTCGGCCTGTACCCTTTTGCTTCCATGGCTTCTTTCCTCCGCCCCTGACTTCACTTCGTCCTTTTGTATTTGCGGTACCAGATCTCTTATTGGATAACATTCCAGATACTACTTGGTGAACTAAATCAGCATTCCAAGGAAGGCCAAAAATCTTCTCAGGCAGTGAGATTTTTCCAGATTCTTCCCCTTTTTGATTGTATACAGTTGTTTCCATGATTTTAAATAGTAAATACAGTAAATTTAGTAAATACAGCAAGTACAGCTATACAGTAAATTTAGTAAATACAGCAAGTACAGCTAGAAAATTGGGATTTAAACTTATTTTACTGTATTTACTGTCCTCGCTGTACTCGCTTGATTTACTTACCCCTGATTTCCACCAATGTACCTCGTCTTCCCGGTATCGCCCCACTTACCACTATCTGATTATTTGTCTGATCAACTTCAATTATTTTCAAATTTTTTACTGTAATCCTATCTCCACCCATTCGGCCAGCCATCCTTATTCCTTTAGCCACACGGCCTCCGGCGCGCGCTCCGCCTCCGATTGAACCCGGCTCTCTTTCAGAGTGCTTTTGTCCATGAGTTCTTGATCCTCCGGCAAAACCATGCCTTTTCACAACTCCTTGGAAACCTTTTGATTTAGATGTGCTGGCTACTTCTACCACATCTCCTTTGGAAAATACAGATGCATCTATTTTATCCCCTTTTTTGTAAGCCAAAATCTCTTCCGGTGATAAACGAAACTCCTTAAGATTTCTTAAATTTCCCAAATCCTTCAAATGGCCCTTTACCGCTTTAGACAATCTATTTTCTTTTTTTTCTCCATATCCAGCCTGAACAGCCGTATATCCGTCTTTTTCCTTTTCTTTTATAGCAGTAATTATTATAGGTCCGGCGGAAATAAGTGTAGCTGGAATAGCGCTACCCTCGTCGGTAAAATATTGGATCATATTTTGTTTTTTTCCAAGTATAAACTTCATTTTAAATAGTAAATACAGTAAATTTAGTAATACAGTAAATTTAGTAAATACAGCAAGTACAGCTAGAAAATTGGGATTTAAACTTATTTTACTGTATTTACTGTCCTCGCTGTACTCGCTTGATTTACTGATTTCTAACCCATCGTGACTTCAATATCTACTCCAGATGGCAAATTTAAATTAGTCAAAGCTTCAACAGCTTTAGCTGAGGGATTTAAAATATCCATCATTCTCTTGTGAACTCTTATTTCAAATTGCTCACGAGAATTTTTGTAAATGAAAGGAGAACGATTAACTGTGTACTTTTTTATTTCTGTCGGAAGTGGTACTGGGCCGATTATCTTTGATTCATGTCTAAGCGCTGTATCCATTATCTGCTTGACTGATGCATCCAGCACTTTGTTTTCATAAGCGCGCAAGCGAACTCGGAGTTTTACCGGAACCTCCTCTACTTTCTTTGTCGCAACTTTTTTGGAAGCCGTCTTCGTTGCTTTTGGAGCCTTTTTTGGAGTTTCTTCGTCTGTTTTTTTAGTTTT
>Ga0076013_112_pt1 | contig 13341 bp, 14 predicted proteins | sample RifGroB1_FD_68076 | JGI IMG/M metagenome (GOLD analysis project Ga0076013, IMG submission 68076) | Parcubacteria (Nomurabacteria) bacterium GW2011_GWB1_37_5 | reverse complement strand
TGAAGATATTCCAGCTATATCAGATCGATTAAATACTTTAGTCGATGTAGGTCTGGGCTATCTTGAGCTTGGGCAGAATGCGCCATCGCTTTCCGGCGGGGAAGCGCAACGGGTAAAAATCAGTTCCGAGCTTTATCGGCCTTTTATGGAGAAGACAATTTATTTACTTGATGAGCCAACAGTTGGATTACATTATGATGATGTGGCGAAACTGCTTGAAGTCCTTAATCGTTTGGTGGATAAAGGCAACAGTGTGGTCGTGATCGAGCACAACATGGATGTCATCAAGTCTGCCGATTATATCCTCGACTTCGGCCCCGAAGGCGGCTCCGGTGGCGGAATAATTGTGGCAAAGGGCACGCCAGAAAATGTTGCGGATAATGCAAAAAGTCATACGGGTAAATATTTAAAGCGAGTACTGAGAAAATAATAAAAGCCAGTATTTCTACTGACTTTTTGTAATTATTAAATTAATACACTTGAACCTCAATGATTTTTTCCTTTGGTTTAATATATATTTTCTTATTTGAGCCATGGAAATGCCCATAGTCTGAATCCTGATAGTCTTTATAAAGTACACGAAGTTTTTTTGATTTATTCTTGCCGTTTAGTATTTTTAGTATATCATTTTTTAAAATGAATGAACTAAACTTTATTTGATAAAAGATTTTTTCCATAAATTACGTGTTTAATGGTTAAACAATGAATATATTTCAGCTAAACATTACCAAAAAGTGGCTTTGTAGTCAAGTTTTGTGAAGGTAAAAAAATACCACAGAATTTTCTGTGGTATTTTAGAGATTCAAAATTTATTATGATTTTTTCTCTACCTCAATGATTTTGGCGTTATTATTGCCTAACACATTGAATTTTTGGCATTTGACGTTGCCTTGAGAAATAAAGTTGTTCCCTACACTAATATCGTTTGCGTGAATATCATTACCAACCGATAAATCATTACACTTGATATTACTGCAAGATGTTTCACCGGTATTTATTTTTTCAGCAGTAATGTCATCAGCAGATAATTTTTCTGTAACATTAACCACCGTTGCCTGCAAATTGTCGCAGAAAAGCTTATGGGTCGTAATTGGTTTATCAGACACCAGATCTCCATGTATTTGAATCTTGCGCGATTCATTCAATGATAAGCTGTTATCAATCACCAATATTCCGGAATAATTGATATTCTCACCCTCTACTTCTTTGCCATCAATATAGATTTTGTAATCTTTTATCATCAATTCTTTACCATAATATGTTTTACTGTTAATAGGGCATACAATGGTCGGTCTGATGTGACTGATTCCTTCATCAAAATCTCTGGCGAGCTTTAAGAAAAGTGCGGTGTAATTATCTACGAGCAGTTCATCATTTGTATTGAGATACCACTTGATTGCTCCCTTTAATTCGTCAAGCGTTAGATCTCTTCTTGTTGTTTTCATATAATTTTTTTTAATGATCATTTGGTTTCATTCGGATACTAGCATTTTCTTGAAATAACGCAAAAATAAAACCGACCCATCGGGTCGGTTTTAAGGAACTGAAGCGGATTTATTTTCTTGGAATGTTCATCATAAACATTCCATTGAAATGTAGATCGCTTAATTTCACATGTGGATATTCTTTTTTGATAAAATCAAGAAAATCCTGAACGCTGATTTTGTTTAATTATTGTTTTTTATTTTGTTTTTTGATTTACCTGTGGTGCCTGCGACAATTAGAATACATATTAATGCAGCTACAAGGTAGTTTTGATCCCATTCGTGCCCTGAATTTTTAATTATTAATGATCTGTGCAGGCATATGGCTCCGCCAATCAGCAGCATTTGTCTAAAGATAAAATAGATAATGCCTATTACTGATGTGATTCCTGCAGCTAACATTAATTTTGACACATCGATTTCCTTGATAAAATGAAATTTGTATTTTTTTGCTGCACTAAATAGACCTAGCATCAAAAGACAATAAAAAATACCGAGCATTGCCGACCAGAAAATGTACCAGTATATTAGAAACTCTGTTGATATCAGGAATGCACCTTCTTGAGGCATACCCGATATAACATGCAACCATACGGCCAATAGTAGGGAAATTACGATTCCACGCATGTTTTTTGAGTTTTTAAAGAGGTTAAGATTATTTTAAGATTCGATTGCAATTATAGCATGAAATTAGAAAAAGTCAACAAAAAAAACAGACTCGTAGAATTTTCTATGAGTCTGATTTATCCTTTTGATTTTTGACTTTTTTCTCGGCAGGGAGGGAAGTCAGATAAGCCGTTCTCTTGTATTCTGGCAGATCTTTTGAAATTTTTAAGGCCCTTTTGAACATTCCCATTGAAAGATATTTTTTTATCAATGTATCAGTATCCTTATATCTTTCTCGATCTGCTTTTGGTGCATTTATTCCTTTTTTAAAAAGAGCGCTAATGTATTTCGTTTTATCTAAATCACTCATTTGGCCGGCTGTGTAGCGAGCGTCATCAAAAAGAAAATTTTCAGCTTGAATATCCGCAATTTTTTTTATCCATTCATTTTTCTCTAGCTTTGGCAAGTATACTGCAACTGCTCTAGCTTCATCAATAAGCATTACATTTTTATCCAGCAAATGATTCAGTATTTTTCTAATTAATTCATTTTTTTCATCTTTAGGCAGGGAATACATCATTCCAATTGCATGAAAATATTTTCGCTTAGATATCATTATTTCAATGACATCTCTGGTTATGTGAGGAGTCATATATTATTTTTTTAATTAGCATACTCGTTCATATTCAAATTAACATAATATTCAGATGTTGTAAACAAAAAACCTTCGCATCGCGAAGGTTTATAGTATTATTTGTCTTTTGTGTTTTCTGCTATGCAATTCTGCATGTGTTCCGCTATGTAAAAACTTTTGATCTTTTGTTTACATTTGGGGCATTCACTGCAGCATGCTCGAGAGTGTTTTACACCTTTGTTTGCATGGCACGGACAATGGCAGATTTCAAGAGATTTATCTTTGGTATTCGGAAGCATAATGGTAGGTTTAAAAGTTCAAAATATTTCGTTTGGTATACTACATGTTTAAAATATGCTAGTCAACAAAAAAACCGGTCACTTGGACCGGTTTTTTAAAACAATATCATTTTTACCAAAATCTTTTTTTTACAAAACATTTTTGCACATGCTCTTCAAAACAAGAAGATTTTATTTTTTTCTTGCATTTAGGACATTTTCTGCAGCAAATTGTTATGTGTTTTATTTTAACCTTTTTATGGCAAACACACATGCAGAGTTCTAGATCAGTATTGTCATTATTGCTCATGGCGTAAAGGAATTATATTCGTTGAAATATTACCATAAATTGAGATTGAGTCAAGAAAAAACCACTCAATTTTGAGTGGTTTTTAAATGTCTGATTATGTATTTTAATGTTTACTGTATACATCTTGTAATAAAATATTCAGTTATATAAAAAATACCATCAGTGTCTTGAACGACACACGGCAATGGTTCGCGCCATTGCCCATGCATTGCGTCATCAAACCACCATGAAAAGAGTCCAAATATAGCCTCTTCAAAAGTCTCCTCTATATTCTTTTGAATTTTGGTTTCATAAAATAGTTTTAATTCAGAAATATTGAATCCTGTCCATTTTCCTTTTGCTTGGAAAAATTTTACCAGAAGCGCTGCGGAACATTCTAATTCCGCTTTGCCAAATTTTCCAATCATACCTCCTGATTTAATTTTTATGTCAGATGGCCTTATGTGATATCTTAATTTATCACTATCAATGACTAATTTAATTCCTAGATTTATTTGTTTTTCTAGAAACTTTTGTTTTCTTATTTTTGCTTCCATTATTATTTTTTTAAAGAGTGATTGAATTAATTTCGAAAGTATTATATATTAAATCATATGAAACGTCAAGATTTAAATAAATATAAATTACCGGATAAACCTGGGGTTTATATGCTTACAAAACCGGCGGAAAAAGGTCCGACCTTAAAGATGCCCCAAGGTCGGACATTGGGGAGCCGTCGTATTTTATATATTGGCAAGGCCACGTCTCTTCGAGACAGAGTACGAAGCTATTTTGGAAAAGATTTGATTGAAACCCGTGGCCCAATGATTTTGGACATGGTCACTAAGTCCACAAGTATTAAATGGCAGGTTACAGACAGTGTGCTTGAGGCGCTTATTTTGGAAGCCAATTTGATCAAGAAGCATCAGCCTTATTACAACGTGAAGGAAAAGGATGATAAGAGTTTTAATTATGTCGGTATCACTGACGAATCTTATCCAAAAGTAATTATTGTTCGTGGAAAAGATTTGGACCAAAAACTCTCCTCCCGCTTTCGCAATGCTTCGGACGGGCAGGCAAGGTCGAAATCCTCCTCGACCCCCGGGGTTAAAGATGCCCCAACCCCGGGGGTCTTCCGGATTTCGACCTTTTCCCGAGTTTTTGGTCCGTTTACAAGTGGCTCATCACTAAGAGAAGCATTAAAAATAATACGCAGGATTTTTCCGTTTTTGGATGAAAAATCGAAGGTGAAGGGAAGTTATGAATTTTACCGCCAAATTGGTCTTGTGCCGGATTTGCCGGTGGGAAAAGGTCGTTCCTCGCGGAGCGACACGGAGAGAGGTACGACCTTGAGGAGCCGGCAAAATTATTTAAAAAATATAAGAAATATCAAATTAATCTTTGAGGGTAAGAAAAATGTTATCTTGAAAAATTTGGAGAAAGAAATGAGAGCGCTAGCCAAGGAGCATAAATTTGAAGAAGCTAACGAGGTAAAGAAAAAAATATTTGCACTTAAGCATATTCAAGATGTTGCACTCATCAAGGATGAAAATGTCTCCTTAAGGTCGGACCTCGAACCCGCTAGAGGACCGACCTTTTCCCGACATTTTCGCATTGAAGCCTACGATATTGCTCATATGTTCGGAAAAGATATGGTCGGTGTTATGACGGTTGTAGAGAACGGGGAAATAGTGAAGAGCGCATATAGGAAGTTTTCCGCCAGAGGCGGATCCGCCTCTGGCGGAAAAACTATTTTAGATAAAGGAAAGCCAAACGATCCGGCAGCGCTTCGAGAAATTTTAGAGAGGCGTTTTGCGCATCCTGAGTGGCGGTTTCCGAATTTGATTGTGGTTGACGGCGGCAAAGCGCAGCTTAATGTTGCAAATAAGGTCATAGAAGAGTCAGGTTTGGTGGAAATTATTAAAACGGTGAGCGTAGTTAAGGATGAAAAACATAGACCAAGACAGATTCTGGGAGATCAAATCATTGCTAGAAAATACGAAAGTGAAATATTACTCGCCAATAGCGAATCACACAGATTTGCTGTTAAATATCATCGAAGTCGGCGTGAAGTGATTAGACCCTAAAACGTTTGAAAAAAATTAATGTAATAATTTGTTTTTATAAATAAGTTTGATACAATGTATTCAATTGATTTAAAATAATTTTTTATGCATATACATATTCATGGAGGAATAGTGCCCGTCTTGCCGCTTATTATCGGCTGGATTGTTGTTTTGGCGTTGTCGGTTTTGTTTTATAAAAGAATGGACAAAACAAGAGAAAAATTATTCCTCGCTTTCATTTTTTGTGCATTGATTTTAGTTGTCATGTTTTTGTTTTTTTACTCGCCTGCCCATTTGCTTCTTATACCATTACTCGGAATTATTTTGGGTCTGGAATGGTCATTTTTTGTTGCACTATTTCTTAATATTATTTTTCTTTTTACAGCTTTTTTTCCGGAGATAAACACTTTTTCAAAGGAATTTGCTGCCGTTGGCCTTAATACATTAATTTTGTGGGCATTGGCTTTTCTAGCTTTCTACTCATTTAAATTCTTAAACAGATTTTTTATGAACAATTTTATACATTCTTGTTTGGCGGCGGTTATTGCATCAATTATCTATTATTTTACCTTTCTCTTTCTTACTTTTGTAGCCGGATTAAATCCAGAAGGTTTTATTCATTTTTCTGATAGATTGCTTGGTTTTCTTGAAATAATTAAAGCAAATTCGAGTTACTATAATTTCTTAAAATTAAGCTTTCCATTGTTGTTGATAAAAATAATCACTGAGGGTGTTTTGACGGGGATATTATTTGTGCTTTTTAAGAGATACTCAGTGTCAAAGAAAATGTTACCGCAATAAGGGAAAAGCAAATAAGTACGTAAGTAGTTGGTAGAAAGTATATAAGTATGTAAGTAATAAGTATTTAAGATCAAATCAAATTGTTGTGTTCTGTCTTAAATACTTATGTACTTATTACTTAAATACCTTTAATTTTATGAAAATAAACATCGGCGTACTAAGAGGCGGAATAAGTTCTGAATATGATGCTTCTCTAAAGACAGGAGGTGCTGTTTTATCTAATCTTAAAGAGGATAAATATAGGCCGGTAGATATCTTAATCACCAAAGACGGAGAGTGGCATGCCGATGGAATGCCGATAGAAAAAGAGAATCTAAAAAGTATTGTGGATGTTATTTGGAATGGACTCCATGGAAAATATGGCGAAGACGGCCAAGTGCAGAGTATTTTAGATAGGATAGGGGTTCCTTATACCGGCCCGAATAGTCTTGCCGCTAAGACGTCATTAAATAAGCATTTGGCGAAAAAGAATCTTTCACTGGATCATTACAGCGACCTTAATATTCGTATGCCGTATGGAGAGGTGGTGGAAGGAATCGAAAGCTCGGTTTGGCTCGGTAGCTTGGAAGATATCGAAAATTATATTACAGAGAGCGCTAAAAAAGTTTTTAATAGGATTCCTCCGCCGTGGATCGTGAAGCCGCTTTGCGGGGGCTCATCTATCGATACCTATGTGGCGAATAATTTTGATCAGCTTCGGGAAGTTTTAGAAATGGTTTTAAAGAATCATGAGGAGGGGGCTATAGTGGAAGAGTACGTGCGTGGCAGGGAAATAGTGCTTGGTGTGATTGAGGATTTTAGAGATAAAAGTCATTATTCGCTTTTGCCCCTCGAGATCATAAAGCCGCGCGAGATATTCGACCATCAAACAAAAAGCGAGGCTAGTTATCGTCTAATAAGTCCGAGTGATTTGAGTTCAAATGAAAAAATGGCGCTTCAAGAAATAGGCAAGAGAATTCACAGAAAGATGGGGCTTAGGCACTATTCCATGATTGATTTAATAATAAACAAGTATGCGACCTACGTGCTTGAAGTGGATGGTCTTCCGTGTTTGGGGGAGGGATCCATTTTCCGCGAATCCATGGAAAGCATCGGCATTAATTTTCAGGATTTTCTGGATCATGTGATTACTTCTACTCTGCAAAATTCAAAATAAGGATCTGATCTAAATTTTTTTCTTTTTTGATTTCAGGTCAGTAAGCTCCTTCTTTGACTGTTTTTCTAAAAGCTTAATTTCCAATCTTTTACAGCTCTCATGCCACCAGACCCTATTTCAACCATTTTCGTCAGTTGACGAAAATGGTACATTCAATGCATAAGTACAATCAAAACAATACTTGCTTTTAATTTCCTAATCTAATACAATCTCATATATCAAATATATTAGATTATATTATGGATTATTCTAATAAATATATTAAAAATATACCGCAAAATATCTGGCAGATCATTAACCAAATTGATGAACTTAAGGGGCATTTTGTAGGTGGGGCAAAAATGAATCCTCAAGCTCTTGGTCGACTTAAGCGATCTGTCTTAGTGACTTCTACTGGAGCATCAACTCGCATCGAGGGAGCAAAGCTTTCCGATGAAGATATAGAAAAAATGATGCGCGGGCTTTCAATACAGAAATTTGTCGATCGGGACAAGCAGGAAGTGCGAGGATATTATGAATTGCTTGAAAATATATTCAACTCATATGAAAAAATACAATTCTCGGAAAGTAGTATTCAGCATTTGCATAAAGAGCTTCTAAAATATGTAGAGAAAGATAAGCTTCATAGAGGAGAATACAAAAAAATGGAAAACAAAGTGGAAATGATAAATGAAGTCGGCCAATCAATCGGCGTATTATTTGACACTACTCCAGCATGGCTTACGCCAAAAGAAATGCAAGAACTTGTGGAGTGGACACGAGAAGAGGGTATTTTAAATAAAACTCATCCGCTCATAGTTGTTGCGATTTTTCTCGTTGAATTCCTCAATATTCATCCGTTCCAAGACGGCAATGGCAGGCTTTCTCGCGTGCTTACAAATATGCTTTTACTTAAAGCGGGTTATTCATATATGCCGTATGTTTCGCATGAAAAATTAATTGAAGACAATAAATCGGAATATTATCTTAGTTTGCGCAAGAGTCAGAAGACTTTAAAAACAGAAGATCCAAATATCATTCCATGGCTTGAGTTCTTTCTGGGTATTATGCTTGCTCAAGCGAAGCAAGCTGTTGAATTGCTATCTAGGGAAAATATAGAGAAACTGCTTTCACCAAAGCAGCTTATCGTGTGGAAATATCTTGAGACGGTTACGGAGGTTACACCTGGAGAAATATCCAGGAAAACAAAAGTTGTCCGCGCGACAGTCTCTCAGGCGCTCGATACACTAATGCGTTTAAAGAAAGTTGAGCGTATAGGACAAGGACGGACTACGAGATACAGAAAAAAATAACAGGTATGACAAATCAAGAAAAACTCGATATTTTCCGCACCCTTTTTAAGGGTCGTGCGGATACATATCCTCGCCGATGGGAAAAAGGTGATAAAAGTGGATGGTCGCCTGCATATTCTTTTGATTGGAATGAATTCAATACACACAGAGCTAGGGGTGGAAAGATGAAAGATTTTGAAAATAAAAAACTTTTACCACTTACGGATGAGGTATTACTTAATCATCTGCTTGGAAAAGAAACTATCGGAATATATCCCATACTTTCTGACAATACATCCTATTTTATTGCGGCTGATTTTGATGAAGTAAATTGGGAAGCAGACAGTAAAAAATTTGCAAGCATTTGCGCGAACGCGAGCTTAAAAGCTTACACCGAAATTTCTCGATCGGGAAATGGTGCTCATGTATGGATTTTTTTTGAAGAAAAATATCCTTGTTGGAAATCGCGAGCCATTCTTTTGGAACTTGTACGAAAAACTTTCAACTATTCCGAATTCGCCAAAGAGATAAGTTTTGATCGGCTGTTTCCGAATCAAGATATGATTACAAATGACGGATTTGGCAATTTGATCGGATTACCATTGCAAGGCGAACGAGTTCAGTATAACGCTTCTATATTCTGTGACCCTGAAACTTTTATTCCACATGCTAATCAATGGGAATTTTTAAAAACGATACATAAGCACAGCACAGAAGAATTAGACCAGACATATAATGATTTGTTTGGACACAATGACATGCAGACAGTATCCATATCTTCGCACAGTTCCAGTATGGACATCACTTTTGACGGAGCGATACGAATCAAAAAACAGGATCTTTCAGCAAGTATTACTGCTTTTATAAAAGAAGAACTAAATCTTTTCAACAAAGAGTATGCGGTAAAAAAACGGCTTGGCAAGTCGGTATATGGCACTGAAAAGTACTTCAACTTGATACAAGACTTCGAAGACGAGATAGCGCTTCCACGTGGTTTTCTGGATAAGCTCACAGCTTATTTTGATACGAAAAAAATTGCTTATAAAATCAATGAACAATATAAAAAACATACCATTGTAAAATTTAAAAGTGATATTGTGCTTCGACCTGAACAAAAAAGATTGATTGAAGTCATAAAAGGTAAAACAAATGGCATTATTGTCTCTCCTCCAGGGAGCGGGAAAACAGTCGTCGCATTAGAATTCATTGCAAATTTTGGGTTGCCGACAATGATCCTTGTACATCGCAATCAATTGCTTTCCCAGTGGGTTGAGCGAATTGAACAATTTTTAGGAATTTCAAAAACTCATATTGGTGTTATTTCAGCCACGAAGAAAAAAATTGGCAAACAGATTACGGTTGCCACGTTACAAAGTTTGGCAAGATATAAAAATCTCAACGAAATTCGGGACATTTTCGGAGTGATTATTGTTGACGAATGTCACCATATACCTGCAAAAACATATAGAGAGCTGATTTGGTCCTTAAAAAGTAAGTGCTGTTTTGGGCTTACGGCAACCCATGAGCGCAAACATGGAACTGAGAAAATTAGCGAACTCATGATTGGACCGGTTATCGCGGAAATAAAATCATTGGATATATCTGAAACGAAAACATTTAATATAACTATTCATCCGACAAAATTAAATTTGCCATTCCGATATAAAACAGATCATTATGAGGCACTCGCAAAAGTCATTTCATTCGACTCTGCCCGTAATGAATTGGTGGTCAAGGCAATTCTGATAGATGTAAAAGATAAAAGAAAAGTCCTTGTGCTTACGGAACGGAAAGAACATATTGAAATACTTAATTTATATCTTCGAGGTGAAACCGAAACAATTACTATCTCGGGCGATGATTCGGCGAGATCGCGAAAGCTCAAGTTTACTCAAATCAAAGCGGGCAATTTTCAGGTATTACTCGCGACAGGGCAGCTTCTCGGAGAGGGATTCGATCTATATGGTATCGAATCAATCGTACTAGCATTTCCATTTTCATTTGAAGGAAAACTTATTCAGTATATCGGTAGACTCCGCGGCAAAGGAGTAAAACACATCATTGATTTTCATGATGAAAAAGTTGAATTTCTTGACTCTCAATTTAAAAAACGAAATATATTTTATAAAAAATTGCTAAAATAAAAAAATATATGAAGGCATGAGGATATTAGCATCAATTTTCAGGATTTTCTGGATCATGTGATTACTTCTACTCTGCAAAATGCTAAATAAAAACACCCCGAGCCTTGTAGAAGGGTGTTTTTAATTAATCAATATTCATTAAAAATTAACGAAAATGAATCAGTATATTCTTAATGTCATCAACCGGCTTCGTGCTGGTGAGCATGTCGTCCATAGCGAGGGCGGCAATTCGATGGCTCCCGTGATTGGGCACCGCGAGCCTGTGCTTTTGGCTCCTATTACCGATGAGAACGCTTTGGAAAATAATCACATTGTTTTCTGCAAGGTAAATTCTTTTTTTACGCACAAGATAAAATCAATTCAGACAATGAAAGGAAAGAGGCGTTATCAGATTTCGAATCTGAAAGGCCATGTGAATGGCGTCATAAGTATTGATAAAATCTACGGCAAGGTCGTGGCAATAGGCAGAGACAAGATTGATGCCTACCTCACCAAGATCGGACAAAAGAAATAAAAAAATCAGCTCTATAGAGCTGATTTTTCTTTTGTGCCTGAAAACTAAAAATTCAAATTTTAATTAGTATATTTCGTATTTATGATTTATGTGGTCAGGAATAATTTTTTGTCGTCACAAAAAATTTTCACGACTCTGGCTCGTTATCTCGCAAGCTTGCTCGATATGACTCCGCCTTCCACAAACGAAAAACGAGCTACTCGCTCGTTTTTTTACGTTTGTGGACTACGTGCGAGTTCATTGGAACCAGTTTATCAAGGAATTACAGGAGTGGCAACAGGCAATGACAATGTCTGAGGTTTAAAATAAAGTTTCGAATGGCTATTTGGGTGGGGAAATAAAAAAGCCCTCCATTTTTTGAAGGGCTTCAATAACTTTTTTTAACTATTTATGAACAGCTGCGACACGAAAGTCATCGTGAAGGTCACTATCAATCCAATCTAGATCAAGCCCAGATTCTAATGAGTATGAATTCCAATAAAGTAAGCATACTTTACGAGGGCCTGGATAATTAGCCCAGACAGACCCTAAAGCAACAATCGGAAACTTTTCTTTAAGACCATATCTTTTTGCACCCAAAGCTATTAATTCATCGTGGGTTGCTGGTCTATAGCCTTCCTTATTCATTTCAGAAATAGCTTCATTTGAGCTGATTTTCCGATTAAAGAAAAAAAGTTCAATTACTACTGTTCGTTTAGTTTTTTCCCTAATAGGAAAATTCTTTTCTGTGATTGCTTTATTCAGTTGAGAATAACCTCCCTCCCTAATCATTTCTTCCAATGTCTTAGCGCCATCAACAATAACAGTGAAAGTTGGACGCTGAGATTTAAGAACATAATTATTTTTTTGCGAGAGGACGGGATTATCTAAGAAAAAATGGTAGCACAGTAAAAAGAAGACGAGTGTTGTTTTCATAATTTTAAATTTTTAAAGAACCTTTTTATGGTCATGGTTTAATATTTGAGTTCAGAAAGTCCTACCCACATCCTACCGCAAAAGGCTTGACTTGTCAATGGGTTTGTGATAATGTCTGTTTAGAAAATTCTTAATCTCAATACTAACCTAGAACTCAAAAAAGTTCGTTAAAAAATCAAAATATGGACAATACATTTGAATCAAAAGTTCATCTCAAGATGAATTGGTTTTTAGGTCGATTAAAAAACGCCCTTAAAAATTTACCCGACAACCCAAAACCTTCATGTACGGGATTTTATCTTTGTGATTATGACCATGACACGGGATTGTTGATTGCTGAGCAAATAGGAATTATTCCCGAAGAGAAAAAAGCGAAATATTTTCAATTTGCGATTAAAAAAGTGATGCAAACCCTATCTTTTGGGAAAACACGCTCCAAAGAATTTGAAAATAACGCTTTAGAGCAATATCCTGGTGCTATAAAGCTTTATCTTAACTGTGCCGGAGTTTCAGGACATGATTCAATGGTGGACGAAGCTATCAGTGTACTTTGGTTAATAACAAAAGAGCTTCAAGGTCGTGTATATGACGATGATAATTATGAGTTCTGGTTAGAGGTATTTGGTATTTCGCTTAATATCCAAAAAGAGTTGGTTCCTGATAATAAGTGGATAAGTATTATTGCCAAACTAATAACTGATTCCGTTCCAAAATAATAAAGTGAATAAAAAAAAGAACAAACCAGAGGAATCACTCCTCTGGTTTTTATTTTAGTGATTTTTGTTTCCTTGAAAGTATACAAAGTGAAATTAAGATAACCCTAAGCAGTATTCGATTTTGGATACTGCTTTCTAATTTCTGGCTTATTCGCAGCAGACGGAACAAGAGGAATATCTAACTCTACCGGAATTAAATCTAAAGCTCTATCTGCAATGGCTTGTTTCATAACGAGAAGTTCTGCCATACGTGCATCAAGGGATCCATCCAAAACAATATGTTGAACCAAAACATTTTGTTTCTGACCGATTCTGTACGCTCGATCTTCCGCTTGAGAAATGTTTGCCGGAACCCAATCAAGCTCAGCAAACACTACTGTATTGGCAGCTGTCAATGTTAAACCAACACCCGCTGCTTTAATAGAACCAATAAAGAGTCTACAATTTGGATCAGACTGAAATGAATC
>Ga0076013_150_pt1 | contig 13824 bp, 18 predicted proteins | sample RifGroB1_FD_68076 | JGI IMG/M metagenome (GOLD analysis project Ga0076013, IMG submission 68076) | Parcubacteria (Nomurabacteria) bacterium GW2011_GWB1_37_5 | reverse complement strand
TGCAGAATTAGACACTAAGAAAAGAGAACTTATTGTCTTAAAAAATAAATACGAGGAAATGGCAGAAAAAATCTTTAAAGAAAGTAAAATAAATAAACTTAATACAAATTAAAAATTTAATTTCTTATTTAATATGAATATGGAAAGGAAGAAATCAAATGTTACCTCATTAGAGAATCAAATTCTTGATCAGATTCAAGCTTTTCATTTGGTAACAAAACAACTCTCAAAAGATATTGAACAATATAAAAAAATGGGTGGTGACCCAAAGGCGCTTGAAGAATCATTAAATGAATTACAGAGAGAATTCGAGCAATTAAGCAAGAGGCTAGATGAGTTAGATAGTGAAAAAAATTAGACCTATTTTTATTTTGATAGGAATTTAATTATTGTCTTTTTAATTCCATCCTTATCTAATTTATATTTTTCCCATAAATCTTTGACTGAGCCGGATTCAGTAAACTGATCCATTACACCATAAATTTTTATTGGAACAGGGTGGTTTTCGCCGAGAAGCTCAGCAACAGCACTGCCCATTCCTCCTATAATATTATGATCTTCAACGGTAAAAACTTTACCGGTTTTTTTTGCAGATTTTACGATTGTTTTTTCATCAATCGGCTTAATGGTATGAAGATTTATTACTTCAATTTCTATTGAATCTTTTCCGCCAGAGGCGGATCCGCCTCTAGCACACCTTACATATACAGGACCTTTTAGATCGTAGGCAGCTTTGACAGCTTTTAACGCTTGTTCGTGGTCGCATGGGCATATTACAGTAAAATTAGGCAAGCAACGCGTTAATGCGATATCCTCAGTCATTTGATGAGTTGGACCGTCGGAGCCTGTTGCAATGCCGGCATGGCTTGCCACAAAGACAACGTGATTATTCGGGTATGCAATTGTAGTCCTAATAGGCTCCCATGGTCTTCCAATTAAAAATGGTGAATAGGTAACCGCATACGGCACCTTGCCGTTGTAAGCTAGGCCTGCCGAAACACCGATTAAATTTTGTTCTGCCACACCGCATTCAATTGTGCGCTCTGGAAATTTTTTTGCGAAATAGTGCGCTCGACACGATTCAATAGTATCAGCTCCAAGTAAAACCATATCCTTTTTTTCTTCCCCAAGTTCAGCCATACCTAAACCCGCACCCTCTCTCATTGGGCTCCATTTAATTGTCTTATCATCTAAATAATTTTTTACTAATTTGTAATTCATAATTTTTGTGATTTAATTGCTACTTATTTTAACACATAAACCTTGGCGTTAACTACTCCAGCAGATAGTAAGCCAATATCTTTGGCAGCAATTCTTGAAAGATCAATTAAGCGATTCTTAACAAATGGGCCGCGATCGTTGATTTTCACGACTACTGAGCGATTATTCTTTGTGTTAACAACTCTAACCTTGGTTCCAAATGGTAGTGTTTTATGAGCAGCGGTATATTTCTGACCATCATATCGTTCACCGGAAGCCGTCTTATTACTTTGCAATGAATTTGCATAATACGAAGCCTTGCCACTAAGTGTTTGTGTTGTTTTTAATTTTTTATTTCCTAAAAGCTCAGTTAACAGTTTATTCAGCTTTATTTTTGTAAGTTTTCCAACATATCCATTACCCTTTTTTAGTCCACCTGGTTTTAAAATCTCACTGGAGTACTTTTCTTGAAAACGACTCACGGCATTTTGTGTTAATTTACCAAACATATCAGTTTCTTGTCCGGGAGAACCCACACCGGTTTTTGTAATCGTTGTTATTGGGTCATTATTTAAAATTATCTGTAGACATTTTACCTCTTGGCCGGTAATACCAATTTTTAAATCACCAGTAAATTCAAGCCCAGCGCAATAATCAACTGATTCAGCTGAAGCTTTTAAGCCAAAGAAAAACAAATTATTGAATACAATAATAAATGTTAAAAATTTAGAAATATTCTTCATAATATAATCAATAAAATTAGATCTGTTTTTCTGAAAGTCTAAGCTCCCTCAAGGCCTCTTCAGCCTGTTTTGAGCGAACTACTTTGTCTTCTGGGCCCGAGCCAGGTGGAACTCCATGCCAGCGGTAGTCATTTTCCATAAAACTTACTCCTTTGCCGGGTGTGGTGCGAGCGACGATGACAGTCGGCCGACCTTTTGCAGCCTTAGCTTCCTCCATTCGCGAAATGATCTCATTAAAATCGTGACCGTCTGATTCCAATACATTCCAGTTAAATGATTTATATTTATCCACTAGTGAATCAAGGGGCATAATGGTCTCAGTATCCCCATCAATTTGAATATAATTTCGGTCGATGATAACAGTCAGATTATCAAGTTTATATTTGGCCGCGAGCATTACGGCTTCCCATGTCATACCCTCTTCATGCTCGCCGTCGGATGTCAGACACCATATATGATAATCTTTATCTTTCTTATCTAATTTAGCGGCTAATGCAAAACCGCATGCCTCAGACAAACCCTCTCCAAGTGGTCCTGAGGACGTTTCAAGTGCAGGTATTCGTAAAACATTTGGATGACCTTCTAGTCGCGAACCAATTTTTCTGAAAGTTTTTAATTCTTCCTCTGTAATATCATAGCCGGCATGATACATCGCTGCATAACGCACTGGACAAATATGTCCATTGGAAAGTATTAACCTATCGCGCTCTGCCCAACTCGGATTTTTCGGATCATGTTTAAGAATATGAAAATAAAGCGCCGTAAAAATATCGGCCATACCGAGAGGCCCGGCCGTGTGCCCCGCCCCTGCCGGAATAAGCATCTCAATAATTGTCTGCCTGATTTTATTTGCAGTCAATTCCAGCTCTTTAATTTTCTCATTTGTTAACATATAAAAATTATATCATATTCAAAATTAAAAAAAACACTATTTTTTCACTCCCATACGTCGAAGTATGAGAGTGATGGATTACTTCTTTTTCTTCAATGAAATAGCATTTTTATATCCCTGACGTCCAAAGTTAAGCCAGCGCGCCACTCGAGCAATTGTTGTTGTTCCACATTTCATTTTATTAATAATTTCCTGATATGACATATCGTCCTCAAGCATCTCTGCAATTAACAGCCTTCTAATTAGCATCAGTCTCTCTTGCCTATTTAATAGATCTTTTAAAAAATCTTGGACACCCTCAGCTGTCTTTAGTTTGGAAAGAATCTCACAAAAATCCTTCATTAATTGGTCTTGTTTTTCATATGATATTTTTTCAGCACGAAATTTTGCCATATTTTCATTACGCCCCACTCTCATACTTCGACGTATGGGAGTGAGGTAGTTAAAAATTGATAAATACCTAAAAACCTTTTAATTCTTTTATAGCTTCTTCTTGGTCATATGCATTAAATATGGCCGAACCGGCAACCAGTCTGTTTGCTCCTGCCTCGATTAATTTTGGAGCAGTATCAAAATTGACTCCCCCGTCCACGGATATTATGAGCTCGGGATATTCCTTTCGCAAGGCTTTTATTTGATCAACTACACGCTCGTCAAAAGGCTGGCCTTGGTATCCTATTTTCTCTATACCCATGCATTGTACGAAATCTATACTAGATACAAGATACTTGATACTAGATACGGGCGTCGTGGTATTGATAGCGACACCTATTTGAGTATGATCGCGAATATATAAATCAATTCCTTCCAAAAATTCCTTAAATTCATCCACGTTTTCCTCCGCTTCTATGTGAAAAATAATTCTTTTAGCACCAAGCTTTAAGAATAAATCGAAATTTTCATGTGCATTTAAAACCATTAAATCAAGCTCATATTCAATTTCCTCCCAATATGGCAAACCGTCATCTTCGCGAAGTATGGTCTGAAATTTAGAATTCAATTTTTCCATCTCGTCGTATGGCCATGAAATATTTTTCACGAATTTACCGTCGCAAATATCAATCTGCACAGTCTTAACAAGCCCTCTCACCTGAGCGGCCTTGTTTTTTAAATCCTCATAATTTTTCGGCAAAATCGCCGGGATGATCTCTGTCATAATAAATATTCACTGCTTAATTTAATTCTAATTCAACAGATTCCTCGGGAACACGTTTAGTAATTTTAGATTTATTATCTTCATACCATTTGACCAATTGATCAGATAAAATATCTACATCCTTTCTAGCCTCAGCAACTCCCTTATTAATACTTACTTTCCTGCTTTCAGCATCAGATACCAGCTTATTGATTTCCTGGGGATTTAAGACTCCAGTCTTTTCCGACATTTTCGCCATGTTCACCCACGCACTCGTTTTAAAATCTGAATATCTTGTGGATTTTAGATCTCCATATTCCTTATTTATACCACTTAGTTCAGGCCGACCGTAAATTTTTGGCGTACCTTTCTCGCCGTAATATATCTTTCCACCAAGTTTTGGTGCGCTTTCTAAAACTGAAAGCATTCCTGGAACAGTCTGTAGGCCTACGGTTGCGATATCATATTCTATTTTTTTACCCCTTAATGCAAAACTCAGAGGACGAAGGGATTCTCCGCTCATAATCGTATCTGCCACGATCAATATCTTGGTTTTACCGGGATCTATGCCTCTTTTTTTAAATATGTCTTCCATGTATTTTTCAATATTTCTTATAGCAATTATTGCATCTGTTCCACTCCCGGGCAGGAATATGACATCAGGTTTTTTAGCACCTTTTTTCTTATAAACATCACTTATAACTTTATTAAATATAAGTGTCGGTACTCGCCCCGAAGCATCATCTCCGATTATCAGATTGTATTTACTACCTTCAATAGAATTTGAAAGCTGCCCAAGAAGATTTTTGATTGGATAGCGCAAAGCTTCGATCACTGGATTTTTGATTTCCTTATTTTCAAGAGTATTGGTCATTTTACTTATAATGTTTTCATTCATAAAATCTATTGATTATGTATTAGTCTGATGTTGAAATTAAACATTTAATCTTTTATTAATTCCATTAATAATAATTTCAAAGCCTAGGTCTTTTTTATCATTATAATAATTTTGTGACATTTCCAATATTTTCTCAAAAATCGGTTTTGTTTTTTTATTTAAACCCATCTGGTCAAATATATCTAAAGTATTTTCTGCGATTATTTTATGATGGTTAAATGTACCTATTGGCTAGATATAAGTTTGTTGACAACAGCCCTAGTTCTTGTACCAAAGATACCATAACCATAAATCGCGGTGTTTTTAATAATACCATATTTAAGCTGTAATTTTTGAACCGCTTGTCTGGTTAAAATTCCATAAAAATCAGTCTCTTGACCAGGTGATCCTAGGCCATTGTTTGAAAGCGGAAAACCGTGAGTATTTAAGAATTGCTGTAATTTAAGGACATCACTATTGCGATCCCCCGATTTTAAATTATTAATAAATAATGAAATTTCTAAATTTAAATTCGAAACAGCTGACATACAGCCACTTTGTGCATTTAATGCCTGTCTTGTACCGGGACCAACCCAACCTGGATATGGCACTAGATTATTTGCTATTTGGAAATAAATTACCGCTTGTTTTGTAATAGGTCCATAAATACCATCAATCCTGGCCTTATAAAAGCCGAGTTGTTCTAGAATTTTTTGGAGGCTTGAAACGTCTTCACCTCTTGAGCCAAATGCGAGTAGTCTTGTGAATACCACATCCGAAACACATGAATCTAAAATTGGCAAAACAGGGACCAGCGGTAAGACAGGAGCTGGAGTTGGAGAGACAGGAATAATTACTGGCATAACATACCCCCCACTACTTCCGCCACCACTTGTGCTGTCTAGATTAAAATTGAATTGTTGTTCAGGAGAGATAATATCACTAGTTGTTGTTTTGGATGAAAATCTGCTGGCTGAGGCGGTAAAACTGAAAGGATTTAATCCGCCAGCCGTGACGGTAAATGGGCCCCCTTGAGACAGCACGGTGGCTAAGAGTGGATTTGAAAATGGAGTTAATCCGTCGTCTGCTGTTGTAAGTGTGGCGACGGTATTATTTTGAGCATTTTTTATTGAGACAGTGGCACCACTGATCGGATTTAAATTTCCAGCTTTTATGATCATCAGAATTTTCAATTAAAATACCACCCTCGGATGGTTGAGTGATAATTCGAGTAAGCGCCGGGGGATCAGTATCACCTAGTTTGACAGAAACCCCTACCAGATCCGCGACTGCCTGATTATAAGTAAAAATTCCCCCGCTGACAGTAAAAATATCATTAATAAAATATTCTACTGTAATATCCCCTGGGTCCGCGCATCCCTCGAAATCCAAAGCCGAAGAAATAAAATTGTTTGGTGCAAAACCTGTTAACTTATTGCCTAAATAATCCATAAGTACAAGGTTCCAATTATCAGTAGCTGTACCCACAGCTGCAGTTACATCCGCACCATCACTGTCGATAATATCATTCTCGCATTCATTGGCAATAGGCGGGCCTTTAATAATAAATACACCATTTGGTATTTCTGGATCAAGATTAACAAATTGGTCATAGGTAGTAATACTATCAGTATACCGTGCGCGTGTTATTTCATAAGTTGTGATGGTTGGAGCGGTAGAACTTTGGAGCTTAATATCGTTAATATTCGAATCATCGATATCAATCAGTGTTAGTGTGCTGCCCACACCGCTCGCATCAAAAATCGTAGATGATCCTGCTCCTTCGATGGTGATACTATTAAGTGGCCCATCAAGAGTCATAGGAGGATAGATGCCCGAGGCAATCTCAATCGTATCGCCGGATTTGATGACTGTATTTAAAATATCACTATCATTGGAAACACAGCTAGTGTAATCAACAACACAATCGTCATCTATAAGATAATCAACCAATCGGACCGCACTCAAAGCTCCAATATCATTTATTCCGTTAACATCCAGATATCTGCTCATAGACACTGGATCATAATCATCTAATGTATCCACATTTTCTGTTCGGAGTACCGGGTCAGCGGTAGTTGTGGTTCCATCAAGGCTGGTAAATAAAAGCGGAGGAGTGGGGTTAGTGTTATTAATGAGATCAGAGAGATTATAGAAACCGTTATAGGAATTATCAAAAATCATATTGATAGATGAAGAATCATAATTTAATTGTACTCCAGTGCCTCCTGCATCGACGGAAGGATTATAACAAAGATTGTAATCTGCTGTTAAGCTAATTGTGGGTGTGAATGCAGGATTATTATCGTCGAATACCCCAAAACAAGAACTGCCACCGAGTATTGAACCCGTGCCGTTTAAAATAAATGTATTATGTTCAGCCACAACTGTGGCATTGGCTACATTAACCCTTATGTTCACGCCCCATGTATCGTTAGTCGCAGCAGGAACTTTTTCAGGAAAAAGAAAATAATTTCCAGCGATATACGCCTCAGCATTTTGCATAGTCAACATAGGAACAAAATTGTCATCTAATTCAACATCTGATTTTATAGTGTTACCGGTAAAATTAATATTTTCTCCGGCATCTAGACTAATAAAATCACCAAGAGTACCAGTCCGAAAATTCGTGATTGTATTATTAGTAATATCAATATTGCTCGGTATATCCGCAGAAATACTATAGCTTCCCCCACTAACCGTAGTACTAATACAATTATCATAAAATCTACACTCAAAACTATTATTATCTATTATCCCATTATCAGAATTCCGAATGTCGATACGCTGTATCTCCGTGTTGTCACTTATCTTAAAACCATTAGTCTCTATAAAAGAGACATCACCACTAGTTACATCAGAAAATGTATCGTTAATTAAATTAACATTCGTTTTATTAGTCGCTGAAAAATCTATATTCTCAAAGGTGCAATCTTGAATCGTCACATTACTGCCTAGATTTATTTGAGCTGCGCCACCAGAATTTCCAAAAGGGGGTGCCCCAACTAAGCATTCCACCGTAACATTGTCAGGTACGCTCAAGATAAGAGACCCCGCATCCACATAGACATAATCGGCCGTGATTTGGACGGTATCATTACCAAGTGTACCCAATCCGGGGTTGGCTAAAGCGCTAGTTAGACTAGTAAAATCACATCCAGAAGCACAGACTGTATATGTTGTGTCTACAGCTTGTACTCTGTGATAAAAAAAAATACTACCTGCTATAACTATAATAAAAAGCAAGGAAGCAAAATAATTTGATCTAGATATATTCAAATAAGAGCTCATAAGTCTATTATACAGTTAATTTAGACATTTTTATGAAATCTTTAAAAGAGTGCTATTTGTCAATTTTTTTAATTCTCCTAATGTGTCGTTCATCTCCGGAGAATTTAGATTCAATAAATATTTTTGCGGCTTGTTTGGACTCATCCTCTGTGACAAAACGCGCGCCTAGCGAGAGGATATTAGCGTTATTGTGCTCACGTGAAAGCCTAACTGTCTCATACGGATCAGTACTTTGTTTGCCGGCGATATCGACAGCCTCTACCGCCTGCCTTGGGCCATAAAAAACTGATGCTCTGATTCCTGGCACCCGATTGCAGACAATAGCTTCACCTTGTCCGCCACCGCCGATGACAATGCCGATAGGCCCCTCGACTCGCTCTGCTCGCTCGGGACTGATTTCGTCAGAAACTGCTAAAGCTACGTTTCTGACGAAATCAGGATAATCATCATCCGGATTAAATTCGAATGGGCCTTTATCTATTACTTCATGGCCAAAACCCCCTAAATAATCAATTAGAGTTTCTTTAAGTTTATATCCCGCATGGTCACCACCGATAAATATCAACATAGTTATAAGGTTATCAAGTTATAATGTTATAAAGTCTGATAATTAAACCTAAGGTGTGAATTTATTACTATTTTAATGTTTGAGCAGTTTTAATTGCATGATCAACAAGGGTTTGAGTGTACCCCATTTCGTTGTCGTACCAGGCCATCACCTTTATAAGATTGCCACCTACTACGCGAGTCATGGCGAGGTCTGCGATAGATGCAAATTTTGATCCCAAAATATCGCTTGAAACTAGAGGTTCATCTGTAACTGAAAAAATATTTTTCCATCTATCTAAACCCGCCGCTTTTTTTAGAATTTGATTAACTTCTTCGGCGCTGGTATTTTTCTTTGAAATAAATGTCACATCTACAATAGACCCGGCTACCACCGGCACTCTGATTGAGATTCCGTCAAAGAGTCCAGTGAGAGCCGGGAATGCTTCTGTCACAGCAATAGCCGCTCCGGTCGAGCTAGGTACAATATTCATTGCGGCTGCTCTGCCTTCGCGCAGATCTTTCTTAGATGGCCCATCCACGAGTGCTTGCGAGGCTGTGTATCCATGAACCGTATTTAATATTGCTTTTTCAATACCAAGTTCCTCAAACAATATTGCAATCAATGGAGATGCAGCATTGGTGGTGCATGAAGCATTTGAGGTAATATCGCATGTGCCAAACTTTGCCTCATTTACACCCATGAGGATTGTCTCGCCTTGTGCAGAACCAACATCACCTTTTGATGGAGAGGTTATGACAACTTTTTTTGCCCCTTGATCAATATGAAACTTAGCTTTTTCAAATGAACTAAACAGTCCGGTAGATTCAATCACCAGATCAATTCCAAGCTCTTTCCATGGCAGCTTCGTAGTATCCTTCTGTGAGATAAATTTTACAGGCTTGCCGTCAATTATAATATTTCCAGCATCATGCTTAACATCATGACTCCATGTTTTGTAGACAGTGTCATACTTAAGTAAATATGAGAGACTTTCGATTGAACCGAGATCATTTACTGCCACGATTTCAAGTTCAGACCGCTCCCAAGCAAGCTTCATAAAAGCTCGACCGATTCTTCCAAAACCATTTATTGCTACTTTGATCATGTTTAGCTTCTAGCTACTAGCATCTAGAAAAAATTCTCCTTGACCCCCGGGGTTGGGGCATCTTTAACCCCGGGGGTCTTTCCGAATTTTTGCTAGGTACTGGTAGCTTTTGTCCTATTTCAACATTTCTAATAATATCTTTTTTATTATAACAGGATTTCCTGAACCACGCGATGCTTTCATACATTGCCCTACCGCCTTTATATTCAGCTACAACTGTTTCATTTTCAGACATTACTTTTTCAACAATTGATTTTATTGCACTTTCATCACTTTGCTGAATTAATCCCTTTTCTTCAGCTATCTTCATTGGATGATCATCGTGTCCATGCATATACTCAAGGATATCCTTTGCTCCGCGAGAAGAAATTTTGCCATCAATAATCATATTTATCAGTTCTGTAATGTTTGTGGGCTGCGGTAGACTTACATCCGGACTATTCTTTAAATGGCTCATGATATCAGATGTAATGTAATTAGAAGCCAGCTTGATTTTCGTCATATCACTACCAAACGGTTTTATGACATTCTCAAAATATTCTCCGAGCATGGTATTTTCTACAAAAATTTCAATTGCCTCATTGCTTATTTCACATTGCTTCAATATTTCTCTTTTTTGCCATGGCAATTCCGGCAATTTAGTACGCATCTCATCTATATTGAACACCTCAGATAATTTCAATTTCGGAAGATCTGGATCAGGGAAATATCTATAATCATGTGACGATTCTTTTTTTCTCTGTGAAAATGTCTCGCCCTTATTTTCATCCCATCCGCGAGTCTCCTGCACTATCTCATCTCCTCTTCCTGTCTCCATAAGATTTTCCATTCTCACGAGCTCATATTTGATCGCACTTTCTGCGGCTTTAAATGAATTTAGATTTTTAACTTCAACTTTAGTGCCGAACTTTTCAGGATTTTCTGATATAGAAATATTTGCTTCAACTCTCATCTGCCCTTTTTCCATATTTGCGTCGGATACTCCAAGATATCTCAAGAGTAATTGAAGCTCGCGCGCAAATGCTCCGGCTTCTTCTGCGCTATTAATCACCGGCTCAGTCACAAGCTCCATTAGCGGTACACCGGCTCTGTTGAAATCAACAAGAGAATAATCCCCTCTGTCATGCTTCGAATTTGCAGTATCTTCTTCGAGATGAATTCTTGTTACTTTCACACCATTCAATTCACCGCCGGACACTATTGGATATTTATACTGACTGATTTGGTAACCTTTTGGAATATCAGGATAGAAATAATTTTTTCTATCAAATTCAGTAAAGTTCGCAATTTTACCACCAATAGCAAGACCGACTTTAATCACATACTCTACAGCCTTTTTGTTAATCACAGGCAAGGTTCCCGGGTGCGCCATACACACCGGACAGATATTCACATTCGGCTGATCCTCATCTGGATCGTTCTTGGAATTACAAAACATCTTCGTCTCCGTTTTTAGTTCGGCGTGTATTTCCAGTCCAATTGTAGGATAGTATGTTTTCGACATAAGCCTCATTATACAGAAAAAGCTTAATTTTCAGTACCTTGACAACCTATTATATATATGCTATCTTATACGTGAATCAAACAACCATTTTTTAAAAACAAAATACTATGAAAAGATTACTAATTTCTCTTGTACTTATTATTGCTGGCTCAGTTTTGATCCGCATTATGGCTTTTTCGGATTATGATTATGGTTTATGGACCCTATCAAATCCGATTTTCTACATTACTGGATTAGTATTGGTTTCATTCGGTGGTGTATATATGAGCATCGGCAGTTCAGGCTCCATCTGGCTCCTTAAAAACAATGAGGTTCTTGATGTATTAAAAATACATTGGGATGGAGCTAAAATGAGGTATACATTAATGCTCAGAAGAGAGAGAAGTGGAAAAATTGAATTATATGAAGTGCCATCAAAAGAAGCCGTCTTTAATGAAAATTTTGCGGAAATTAAAAAAGTCATGTACTACTGTGGAAAACTTCATGGCTGCAAATCTTAATTTATAATTGTATGGCAAGGAAAAATAAAAGGTTGCCAAGCTCTGAGGAAATAGAAGCGGCAATAAATGACAGCGTAGCTCAAAATGAATACGAAGCAAGAAATCGCATCAATAATCAGCAGGAAAACTGCAATGCATTTCCTGAAATGCTTCCCACGGCATGGCAAAGCATTGGAAGGCACCAGCACGAATTTAATTCCAAAGGATACACCGGAAGAGTCAGATAATCCCAGTAGAATTAAACAACAAAACCCGAGATCAACATGTCTCGGGTTTTATTTTTTTAATATTTTGATTAATTCATCGGAAAAATTCTTTATAGATTTATCGTCATAAAGAGTAATTGTGAATACATTAGAATTTATCTTTTTAAATTCTTTTATTGCCTTTGTGATCTTTTTTGGGTCATCAATAGTATCTGTCTTTGTGAGAATAATTATTTCATCTTTTTTTATAAGCTCGGGGTCGTATTTCTTTAATTCTTTGCGAATTGCTTTGTAGACCTTGATCATTCCATTTGTATTAGCTCCTCGAGGTCGGACCTCGGGTCGCGCTTCAATTGACACTGCGCGACGTGATTCTGCTGAATCAGAGGACCGACCTCTTCCCGACGAACCGATCCCTGCTTGAGGACTGGCCTCAACCCCGGTGGTTTTCATGGCAGCAGAAGTATCAATAGTTGTGATCAAATTAAGTACTTGATCCTGGAAAGATATTTCCATTTCTTTAAACATTCGGAAACCTTCTTTTTTGTATTCCACCAACGGATCTCTCTGGCCATAAGCCCGCAGATTTACTGATGAACGTAAATAATCCATAGTTTCAATATGCTCCATCCAAAGAATATCATTTACATAAAGGATAATTCTTCTCACTATTTCAAAATAAGCATCATCGCCTAAAATGTTCTTTTTTTCCTCGGGGTCAGACCTTTTGAAAGCAAGATAAAGGCCACCTAAGGCAATTAGAACTGTTACACCAAGCCCAACCCTTAATGAAATATTTGTAAGAATATGTGCGAGTAACGCAACGCCACTAAAAAGAGCAGCAATGCCAACCAACCTCATGCTAACCTCACAGTCTTGTTATGCAAGTTTTACGTTCTTTGCGCTTTGACCTTTTTCACCAGACACAACATCAAATGTAACTTCTGCTCCTATTTGAAGTGCATCAAAAGTAACATCGACCAGATCATTTGAGTGAAAGAATAGATCTTTTGTTTCTCCTTCACGTGAAATGAATCCAAATCCTTTATCTGTTTTTGTTTTGATTGTTCCATTCATACTATTTATACCTCCTTTCAATATTTTTATTGTACCATTTTAAAAATTATTAGCCAGTTCATCTGTCTCTATTCCCTTAGACTCTAAAACGCTGTTTTGGAATAAAGTGCTGTACATCAAAGCATCTTCAGCCACTTTTTGTTTGTCTTTTTGAGAAAGCATTGTTGTTAAATTTTTCACTAAGGTACGAATATATGGTTTTAAGCTTCGCACTGGAAGTTTCTTAGATCTTTTAATTACCTCCTGAGAGAATCTATCCGCCACCAAATTCGAGTTTCGATAAAGCCCAAGAGAAACCCGCTTCAGATCCATAGAAATTGAAGCTAATTCAAGTTGAGTTTTGGTCATAACACCTCCTGAAAGAAATACTTTGTCAAATCTTCATACTTTTTTCTGACTTTAGCATCCTGAATTTCGTTACTAGTATTATTATCATGCGGGCGGATATTGATAAAGGAGGTAAAATCAATGACCTTTGTTTGAAGGTCAAGTCCTCCGCCCCAGATGTGTTGCTGTTGTGACCCTTGCTTCAGAAGTATTCCTTCTGATTCAAAGTGCCGATCGCTTCCTGCAGAACAAATCTTCTTTTCCACATCGATAACGGTTTTGATATAAACACCAAAAATCTCCTTGAGGTTGTTGATTTCTGTTTTGGTAAATGGTTGCTCTCTTGTGATGATCACTAGCTTGGATTATACATAAGAAACTGGACAAGAGGTTTTTTGGGCTTTACAATTACCATAT
>Ga0076013_119_pt1 | contig 14480 bp, 17 predicted proteins | sample RifGroB1_FD_68076 | JGI IMG/M metagenome (GOLD analysis project Ga0076013, IMG submission 68076) | Parcubacteria (Nomurabacteria) bacterium GW2011_GWB1_37_5 | reverse complement strand
GAAGTGGAAGAAATTCATGCATGCAGAAATTCCCGTGCTTCGGATCGTAAATGGTCTCTTTTACCGAGCTCAACTTAAAAAAATGAGCCGGCTTGAACGAGAAGCTATTTACGCGGAAGGCATTAAGCGGCTGCACGAAAAAATAAAGCTGCTTAAAATGCATCCACAGGTTAAATTCAGTGATTTTGGCAACAGGCGCTCATTTAGCGCTCCATGGCATGAGTTTGTGGTAGCCAGAATAACTGAAGAATTACCCGATCAATTCATGGGTACTTCCAATACCAAACTGGCTATGGAATATAACCAGATGGCGATTGGCACATGTGCTCATGAGCTTTCAATGATTTTTGCCGCGCTGCAATTTGATGGGACCAACGAATCACTTAAAAAATCCTTTGTAACTCTTCATGAAAACTGGTGGGAAAAATACGGCCACGGCCTATCAATTTTCCTGCCGGATACATTCGGCACTAATTATGCGCTTAGCATACTGCCCTACGATATGATCAAGGATTGGAAAGGAAGCAGAATTGATTCAATGGATCCGATTGCTTGCGGAAATCTCTGGATCTTTGAATACCAAAGACGCGGAATTGACCCGAGGCAAAAAATGATCATTCCCTCCGATGGCTTGGATGTGCCATCCATGATTAAGATTACCCAAGAATTTATGAACAGAATAAAGGTATCTCATGGCATCGGCACTAAGCTGACAAACGACCTCGGATTGAAACAGCTTTCCATAGTTGTAAAACCACATTCAGCTAACGGCAAACCCTGTGTAAAGCTAAGCGACAATATCGCCAAGGCTATGGGAGAACCTGAAGCAGTGGAAGCATACAAAAAAGCAGTCGGTTACAATGTGACCGAGAACAAAGCCTGCGAAGTTTAAGCATACAAAAAGCGCTTAACGAAAGCGCCCATGTGAATAAATAAAAGCCCCGTTGAATGACGGGGCTTTTTTCTTAGTTTGACCGAGGTCCGTCCTCGGCGGATTTCGGGCGGAGGTCGGACCTCGGTCATACATTTTCCCTTGCACTATTTATTAGGTATGCTATACTCAGTGTATAAATTACACCATTAATTATATCAGTGTTGATCCGTCGCCAAAAGGCGAAAGATCAGTGCTGATCAGTGATTCAATGAAAAATAATCAAAAAAGAGTATCAATATTCTATCGATCAGATAATACCAAGGTTATTCCATGGGAAAACAAGATCAGGGCATGGATTAAAAGTAAACACCCTGAAATAAGGTTTGATGACAAGAAGCCAAATATAGTCATCACTCTTGGTGGAGACGGTACTATCCTCGAGGCTGCGCGCGTATACAAACACTGCAATCCCCTTTTCATAGGACTCAATTTAGGGCATGTAGGATTCTTGGCCTCCATTAGAACTCCAAAGGAATTTCTAAGCGGACTTGACCTACTCTTTCATAATAAATATCACATAACCAAGCGCATGATGCTTGCGGCAAAAGTAATAAGAAAAGGCAAAACTGTCATGGAAACCACGGCCTTAAACGATATCGTAGCTCAAAATCTTTTAAATGTTTCGGAAATCGAAGTCTGGATAGATAATCATATGGTGCAGGAAATCCGCGGTACGGGCGTCTTGGTGGCTACAGGAAGTGGGTCTACTGCCTACAACCTTTCATTACATGGTCCAATCGTCACTCCCGATATTAAATGTTTTATCATTACCGAGCTGCTCGACCACAACACCCCAACGCCCTCCATGGTAGTTAAGAAAAATAAGACTATTAAAATTAAAATTAAGGATTTTCGCCAGATTGGTTCGCTCACCATGACCAAGACCGGCGAGCCTGTGGACATGCTGCTTGCGACAGATGGAACTGTAAGCGAGCCGCTTTTGCCGGGCGATGAAATAATTATCACCAAAGCTAAAAAAATGATTAAAACTGCCGAGATCGAAGAGGATTATTTCTTCAAAAGCGTCAAAAGCAAATTCTCATTTCATTAAATAATGGCGGGAAAAGGTCGGTCCTCTAGCGGGTTTGAGGTCCGACCTTGAGGAGCCATAATAAAATAAAAAGCGGCCCATTGTTTTTGGACCGCTTTATACAACATACTGAATACTACGGAACTATAAGTTTCTTAAGATATTTTTTCATTGATGATGCTGACCTAGAAGCATCTTCTACTCCATCTCGTCCATTAGATCTAAGCACATCAACTCTTTGTATATCATTCATGTATGGTACCCATTCATGAATAAGTTCCCATGATTCTTGTTTGAATTTTTCAATTTTTAAATCATCCCCATTTTCTAGGATAAAAAGAAATGGTAGTAATTTACTGCCTCCCACCGGTATTGGATGCTCACAGACTATTGTATTAAGGTAAACAAATTTGCCACTACTCATAATTTCCATAGAAGAGTCAAACATAAATATTGATGATAAATTAACAACAATACTTAAGGGTTTTTCTCCTCGTTTTATCCATCGAGAAAGAATCAAAAAATCCCCGCGATAATCAGAATTTGTTCTAATACCGTAAGTACCGGGTGGTACATGTTTTGATAAGAGGGTAAAACTGGCCGGGTATTCAGGATATCTGTTTGTATAAGAATCAAATGCCGAATGATAATCCATCTGATTTAATCCTGAATTAACTAAATTAATTCGAAGATTTTTATTTTCAAATGATAAACTAACAATAATAGAGCATGGTTCTCTGTTTATCATTTGTTCACGAATTTTAGGTATGCGAATCAAAAGTGATTCAGTGCTATCAGGTAAAAAATTAAGTTTTTTTGATTTTGTTACCCGATTATCACCCCTTTCAGTGTCGATCTGAGCTGTTATAGTTCTAGGCTCACCAAATGAATTTTTGGATTTTATACTTATTCTTCTTGTTGCCATTTTATTAATTTTTTAAGGATTATTAGAAATTCGACTAAATCATATAATAATTAATCTTTGTTGTCAATTTTTATAATAATAAAAAAAGGAAGACATTTATGTCTTCCTTTTTGCAAATCAACTGTCGTTTAGTTGAAGAGTTTGCACCCTTCGGTACTGAAAATGTTTTGGAGCTTGTCCATAAGCTCTTTTTCTTCAGAAATTTCCCCCCATCTGGTGTCTGGAAAAATAACTATATATTTTTCAGTCTCCAGTGCAATAAAGGGGTCAGCCTTAAATGATTCCAAAATCTTTTTGGCATTGAGCTCAAGCCCTATTGCCTTTTCATATGCAATAACAATAGGACGCGATTTCGGTATCTGAGCGCAATATTTCAAAGTTTCCTGCAGAGTGTCCGCAATATGCTCGGGATCTGGAAAATTTATTTTCACAGGAGTGTTTCCATCGCCATCGCGCCCAACCGGAAAAAGTTGTTTTAAAAGATTCCTCCTGGAAGTATTCATTAGGAAATCTTCCACCGCTCTTTTAGATTTTTTCTCAGACCTATTTTCCAGTTTATTAATGCCGATGAATCCGGCTATGGATAGTGGAATTCCAAAAACGAATCCCCAATGTAGCATAAACGGAGCAATCACTGAAAAACAAAATGCGAACAGGCAAAGAATATAAGCAAGAATCATGGTTCCAATAATGTCGTGTTTATCTCTTATCTCCCCAATCTCTTCCAATTGCCTTCCGGTTGTTTCTCCTTTGTCATTAATCTTCCTAAACACATAATGATCAAGCTTCCAGAAAAGATTAATAGCAAAATTTTTCTCTAAAATTATTGCCTTGCCGGGAAAAGAAATTTTTGATTCACTTCTTTCCTTTTGGAAAGTTGCGATATTTGACGCGACTCTGGCGTATTCTTCAAAGCCCAATCCGCTGGAAGAAATTTTAATTCCGGAGAAATTACTTATTTCCGGACCGTTTCCGTCAATCACTTTACGTACAGAAATGTCATGGAAGTCTTTTATTGCTTCCAATACGGGATTACTTACTGCATTTTCCATTTTTTTAGGTATTTATTTATTGTTTTTAAAGGATAAATTCACCAACAATTTATCAGACAAAATTAATATTGTCAAGGTAAACGTAAAAAATAATTAAAATCCCCGAAATAATATTTCGGGGATTTGTTTTGCAAAATTCACTTGTCGGATAAAATTACTGAACTGAATTCATGAATTTTTTTCTCAATTCATTTTTGACCTTGCTGCCTATTGGAGCCTCAATATATAAATACATTAATGCTTCAGGTTTGCTGGTTACACTCATCATTCTCTTCAAATATTTTTCTAGCAAGCTGCCTTTATTGATTTGAGAAGAATAATAAGCACCAAGACTATAAGCCCCGGGGTTCTCCGTATTAAGCATAACTGCAAATATTTTATGCTGTATAGTATCCATTTTCGACACAAACTCAGGAGTTGAGTTTTCGGCATTAAAGGCAAAAAATAAAAGTTGCTTTGTCTTCATACGCTTAAGTGTCTTGAACATCAACAACGCTCTATCGCCATACAAATCAATTGTTTTCAGAAGTCTTTTCCTAAGCGGACTCCAATAAGGTATTGAATCATGGAGAGAGCGTATTTCGATCATACGGTTCTGCAAGTCATTGGCACCTCTTATTGATTTTACTTTTTTCTCAAGTCTCGATACCTGTCCCTCCCTCAATTTATGAGCAAGATTACTTCCGCCCAATTCTGTGTCATTCAACAAACCCATATACATTTTGTCTTTTTTTATTGACCGAATTTCTTCTTTCGATTTAGAAGTCAAGCCATACATTTCCGCAATATGCTGAGTATATTTTTTCATGCTCAGTTTCTCGGCAAGTTTTTGGATATCCTCAAGGGATTTTATTTGATTTTTCATTTTTAAGGAATTTTAGTTTCAAATTAAATTCGAATTTATAATAGCACTTTTCAACAATCAGTCAAGGTTTTTTCGCGATATATGCCTCCATATATACTTTTATACTTACTACAATATAATCTGCAACAAATTCTGCGGCCGCAGAATTTGTTGCAATTTTATTAATAATAAATATAATAATACACAAAGGTTTAATTTTATTGAAAATGATAGATAAAAAATAATTAAAACAAAACACTTAACTATGTCTATAATTAGTGAAATATTTGAAGCACTCTGGGATACAACCATCAACTATGGCGGATTGCCTGTTAATTTATTAGGTATCCCAAGATTTGATAAATACAAAAAAAGATCATTTAAGGCAACAGTTAACCGTCTTAATAAGAAAGGGTTAATCCAAAAGAAATCGGAGGGTTGGATATTGTCTAAAGATGGAATGAAATTTGTGGAAGAAAAAAATAAGGATTTAAAAGACTTTTTAATTAAATTTCCAAAAAATTCACCTAAAAACCTAANTTTGCCTAGGAAATTTATTGAATACTTAAAGGAGATCAAGCTTGAAGATAATATTAAAATTTTTAAGCTTGCCAAGCCATATAATAGTAAAATGGGGAGTTTGAGTAAAAACAATACATAAATGATTATTCTGCTTATAATTATAAAAAAATCATTGCTAATTTATTACCCTATTTAATATTTCACAATAACATTTTAATCTGCAACAAATCCTGCGGCCGCAGGATTTGTTGCAGATTTTTTTATATATAAATATAAAAATAATATAAAAAGATAAAAATTATTACACTGGACTATAATATTTAGAGAACCTTTTTTCATTGACATATACCCCGTGATCCTATATCATCATCCCGAACGTTCTTGTTTAACAAATAAATTCATTAAAAAATGAAAAAAGGGATTACCTACTTTGCTTTATTGTTTTCAATTTCCTCTCTTGTTCCGATAAACCTATCGGCCCAAAGTGATGACCCGATTGAAGCGGAAATATTTAAAAGAAAAAATGGCATTGAAGCGGCAATAATCTACACCGGAAAAGATTCCGCACTTAAAAGCACGCTTTTTCTTTCAGACACAAGATTAAAGGATAAGTTTGTAACTACTGTCTTTCGCATCCAAACAGAAGATAATTTAATTAGCGAAGAGCAATCAGTATCAACAACAGATCAAAAAAGAATCAATGCGAATGCAGTTGAAATTAAATTTCCTAAAAAAATCACAGTATTGTCTATCGACAGCGTGGGAGAACCATTCCACCCCACCTATTTTAGAAAGGGATTAATGACTTCTTTTGTCAGAATAACCGCAAAGTAGAAATAAAGGCTTGATAATTATCAAGCCTTTTATTTTTTATTAAAATATAGTAGTATTTTCTTTATCAGCCAATTGATTGTTTTGAATCTGCATTTTATTAAAGATAAAGGATATAGATATTGGATAAAATATGGGCCCTTAGCTCATCTGGTAGAGCGCCTCTTTTGCAAAGAGGAGGTAAGCGGTTCGAGTCCGCTAGGGTCCACAACTTGTGATTTCTTGCCACTGCATTGTTGGTTTAGCTCGTAAATACAACCCAATTTAGTGGTGTGAAATCCTTTTCCTCTTTCATGGAGTAATCCCTCTGGAAACACAAGCTTTTGGAACCGAGGGCGTAGTTGTGGCGACAAGTCAAACCATTGTTTCCCAAGATTGCTAATAAAATTATTTGCGTATACTAAAACGCCTTCAATATCGAATTGGTCAATCCTTGCCTCACTTAAAGATATTTTTGTAGACATAATTTCATTTTCAACTTCTGCTTTTCTTTCCAAGAATTCCTCTTTAGTATAAGACCCTTCCTCTCTCATTTCAAAAACCTTCTTTCTTTTATTTTCTAAAATCGAAAGTTGTTTTTCGTGTTTTTGTGCCTCAAGATAAGATTGTCGTCCTTTTTCCTGCCACAAATCAAGAATTGACTCCTTAAATATATTTAAGAATTTTTCTTTTGGCGTAATTTCTTCAAGATATTTTATAAAGTCTTTTTCAAGTTCAACCTTAGGTAATGTCTTTTTATACATTGGGCAACTATTGGTAAAGCAATGATAATAAGAATATTTACCACCATTGCCATGTGAAATACTGCCAGTTAATGGGTTACTACAAAAAGCACAAATTACAGTTCTTCTTAGTGGAAATTCAGGATTATGACGGTCTCTTTTTAACATCTTGAATTTACCCGCACGAATTAGTTGGATTTGATACATCTCCTCCTTTGTAATCATTGGTTTATGCAGGCCATTAATATCTTCATTATTGGTCAGAGAATTACAAATGATTCCTGCATAAAATTTTAAGTATTTCCCTAAGATTCTGTCCACAAATCTTAAATCTGTTTTTTGACCCCTTATTTTATCTAAACCTAATTCATTAAGTTTGTTTGCTATATCGGTTTGAGTAAATATTCCTTTAGAAAAATCTTTTAAAACATTCTGTATTAAAGGGAAAATTTGCTCGTCTGGCTTATCTGGCTCTGTTTTCTTTTCGCCATTTTTCTTGTGATTAGCACATATATAACCTATTGGTGGCTTCCATGGATATATGCCTTGCTTGATTCGTGCCAGCATCCCGTTACTACAACGGGTCTTTCTGATGGAATTATCAAACTCAGCAAAACCAGCCAGCATTATTTCAAAAAGCTTTTCGGCTGGTTCGTTGCCAATAGGTTCAGTTACGGAAAAAAGGGTTGTCTTGTATTTTGCTAATGTGGCACGAACCGCAAAATGGTCCTCAACATTTCTGGCAAATCTATCAACCTTCCAAACCACAAAGGCATCTATTTTGTCAGTCCTGCAAAATTCAACAGCCTCAAGAAACACCTTCCTATCAGTTGATTTGGCAGATGCTCCTTCTTCACGGAATACCTTAATTATGGTTATACCTTTTTCGTTACAGAATTTTTTGCAACGCTCAAGCTGGTCATCTAAAGATGTTCCTTTTACTTGCTCATCGCTTGATACTCTTATGTAAATTATTCCTTTCATAAAAACACTAAAGGGACGGTCTGGTTGACCCAACCACTTGCTCCGAAGAGTAGCCTCGTTGGCAGACCGCCCCTTTAGGGCAACGAGGTAAAATAAAACTCCTCGGATAATTATTTGTGATATGGGTCAACATGGGCATTATAGCATTATTTATAATAATAATTAAACTTTAAACCAGCGTGTGTGCGGAGATATTTAACCTTTTTTAACCATCTTTTTCTGGTAAATACATGGTTTTACCATCCTCTATATAAGCAATTTTAACAAAATCAGGGCTATTATCTATTCTATATTTATCGAGCAGAATTTTATCCATGAACATTATAGGAATGTTTTTCGGCCTAATTTTCTCAAGTTCCTTTTCTATATTTTTAATCTTTTGTCTACTGATACTCATAAATTTATCTCATTGTCCTTCTCTCTAAAATTACTTTTTCTACAGTTTCCAGCCTTCCTTCGAGTTCTGAGACCTCTAGTGCCTTAATTAAATGACCCGCTAGATAGCCGATGCAATTAGCCACCCTTAAATCTGCCTTGCCTTGTCTTACTTCGTTTATTGTTGTTGCTAATAGGTTAACTACACTTCTGCTATCACTTATTTCGATTGGAGACAGAGGATTATAGTTTTTTTTGGGACTTTTGCCGCCCTTAATAACCGCTAATTGCTTAGCCCCCTTTGTTTCAGGATTATGAGTAAAGCAGTATCCTTTATCTGTCATAGCGTTTGCTTCACATTTCTCATTATTTTGTTTTATAAATTGGCATTGGCTCATATATCAAGTATTAAAGCAGGCATATACCCTTTAGGGTCGATTAATCCTTGTTTCTTGGCTTCCTCGTAATCTTCTTGAGTAGAAAAAACATATTTGTATTTCGTTGATTTTTCTTGCTCGTCCATTTGAGCGATGTTTTCTTCAATTTTTTTAACTCTATTTTTTGAAAGCATAAGTTTATATTTTATCTCCTATAGCCTTATTTAAATTCTCTTCTATTATAATTCGGGCTTGTGGTAATAATCCTTCGTGAATGTATTTTTTCACTTTTTCCAAGATAAAATCGATTGCCTTATTGAATTCATCACTGTCATTCTTCCAATTTAATTTTTTGTAACCATCTTCGTTCGGGGTTCCATAAATAAACCTCAGGGCATCCATCCCAATTTTGATTTTTAATTGAATATCTATTTTGTCTGATATTTCTATTTCTTGTTCTATTTTTTTCATTCTTGATTTAAACATAAGTTTAACTTGTGGGTATACCCTTAATTTCTCTTACATAATCATACATTTACTATTTAAGCCTTTTAAATAAGCTTTTTCTGGATGTATCTTAATATGTATGTTGTTTACGGTGTGTATCATGGTAATTATCTTCACTAAAATACACTCGAAGATTCATTAAATAAATCCTTATTTTCTGGGGGTTTTTCTTCAGTGTATGTTTGTGTATCATTTTCTTCCTTTTGAGGGAAATAGCCACGATGTATTTTTTCCAGTTGGTCTTTTTTAAATAAATATCGCTCACCTTGGCTATCCCGTGCTAGCTTTTGGACCGCTAAATTAAATTTGGTTATCGCCCTGCCAACTATTGTTGATTTTTGCTTCTGACTGGCATATTGAAACTTATCATCATCGTCGAAGAGTTCCGTATCAATTTGAGAAGCAATTTCTTTTGGCCTAAGAATCAACTCCTGCTTATCTTTCATTAGAGCAATTATCGTTTCTATAACAGCTACTTCAATTTCAGATGTTTGATAACTGGCAAATTCATATCTCGATAAAAACCTCTTTTTACAAACTTCAATTTCCTCTTCTGGAGAAAATATAGCTCCTCGCATAATGGCTTCAATCGGAAGCCAAAGCTCAAGTCGCCGTCCAAATATTTCGTTGCTTCTTTTATATTCTATTTCTTTTAGAAAATATGTTTGACCAACATATTGGAATTGGTTTATAAGCAGAATGTATAAATCGTTTTTAATCTCTTTCCAAATCTCATCCTCTTCGTTTATAGACGGGTAGTTTTTACTGCTCCTGATAAGTGGTATCACTATACACCTATCTCTTAAGTCCTCTGGGAGCTGATTTATTGAAGCAAATCCTTTGGGGCTATACGCCTCGAATTCCTCCAAGCTCCAATTATTTTTATTGGCAACCATCTTTCTGATAGTGCCACTGCCTCGCTTGTATGAATCAGTTAATACGTCAAGGAAATCTTCCATATTATTTCTATACAGGGCATCTGCTTGGTCCATTAGGTATGTGCCTCTTAGGGCATCAACTGTATCTCTTAGGGCTGGGAGACTAGCACGAGCTTTAACAGCATTGAACGCAGTCTGAAGTATAAACTGCAAGCATTGGCTCTTTCCTGAGCCTTTAGGAGCCTTTATGTGGATATATGGGTAAGCACCGAAGGAAGGAAAGAAATAAGTTCCGATAACCCAAGTGGTTAGAATAGAATAATCGGCTTCATGTTCAAGTTCGATATATCTTTTAAGATTGTCCTTTATTTTTTCATAAACTGCTCTTTCACTTATTTTATTTATCGGGTTACTCAATGATTCCAAAAAAGCAGTTAATCTGTCAGCACCCCATTTTTGAGATAATTTCGCTAGAAGCCTTTTCTTTTTATCAATCAAGAATTTCTTCTCATTATATTCAAATTCTGCCTTCTCTGAAATAAAAAGTTGACCATCGGCTTTGATAATAAATAAGTCAGATTCTTTTCCATCTTCAGTTTTTCTTCTAAATCCTAACACCAAGATATTATCCTTTGTGTCTAAAGAGGGGTGAAATGCTTTTTCTTCATTATGGTCTATGATTTTCATTTTAATTTTATTAGTTATTAATATTAAATTGATTGAACGCCTTTGTTTTTAATTTTCTCTCTTTCTGTCTGCCACTTCTCAAAAATAATTTCAGCGAGCATTCGAAAATTGTCTCTGATGTCTTCTGCTTCCTTATCAGCGACAGAACAGTCATTAAGTAATTCTTTTGTGCGTTCAATGCTCAACATTATTGTTAATTCGTAGTTCGGATACGACTCTTAATATCTCTACAGGTGGTCCAAAATGTCTTTGCGTCGACCAGCAAATTTCCATCGAAATAATCGTTTATTGCTTTTTCTAGCTTTTTGCTTCTTTTAAACAGAAAACCAACCCGGGGGTGAAATTTCGGGTCCCTATTAGTTGCCACTATCTCAAGGCCGTTTGTTGATATGGCAGATATAAGACCCAAATCAAATAGCTCTTCATATTGCTCTATTGGTAGATATTCAAAATCATTTTTTATTTTCATATAATTTTTAGTTAAGTTAATAATTTGCTGTGACCTTCTACCCATAGATAGCGAATTTCACGCTGGTTTGAAGAAAATCAAAAAACTCCCTATTTTGTGGGGAGTTTTGAGTAAAAATTTAGTTATACCTTAAAGTGAATTTCGCCACTCATTCTTCGTTGACCTGCGGTGCTTGTTCTTTGAGATATTCTTTCACGCCGAAATCGTCATTATCTTCTTCGGTGGCCACCGTATTCTTGCTATTATCGCTTGGAAACGGAATTAAAGTCATTTTGATTTTATAAGAGTTACCTTGTTTTTCGGACGATGAACGATAAGGATAGAATGGGTCATAGTCAAGCGAGAAGTAGCTTTGCAGTGCTTTTGCCAGAAGCTCTTTTTGTTTCTTGTATTTATCTCTGACTTGAGCGTCTTTTATGGCAAGCTCTCCATTGACTTTAGCCAGCACTTTTAAGAACGTCCATAACTCGCTTGGATTTGGATTCTTACCTCGTCCGACCAATCCCATTTCCTTGAATGTGGCAGTATGTTTGAATTGCTTTACTTGGATATAAACATTCTCATCGTCCACGAATTTAATCGTGATTTCTTCCCATTTTGTGCCTGCTGGGAGCTTATAAGGAAATTTTTGCTCATTTGTTTCTTTCATAGATTGAGCGATGGCTTTTAATCCGTCTCCTAGACCATCAACTTCCAATTTGCCTTTGACAATTTCAATTTTTTGCGTAGGTGGTTCTGGAATTGTTGCGGCAGTTTTACTTTCTGTTTCTTTGTTTGGAAATTTCACTCTTTTTTTATAAACACCCATTAATTTCTCGTAAAATTTCGTGAATTGAATTCTATCTATTAAAACTTCAATTTCATATTCCCAACGGTGGAGACTGTATTTATCGATTATGGTGAAATTCTTAATATAGTCATTGTTCTTTAAATACTCCAAAGCTCTCCAACGGAAATCGCAATATCTGTCTCTTAAGTTTATGCCGTCGCCCGGCATTAATTCTCTAAATCGAACCATAGATGGTAATAAAGGCACAATTACTTTATTAGAAGGAGTCATTTGTAGTTTATTAAATATATCCGCCGATATATCTACAACGGCTAATAAATTCTCGCCAACCAACATTTCTAAGCTCCCAAAATGTTTGATATGAGCATTATTAAGAGCCTCACGAAAGCTTTCAATATCTGTGATTAATAAACCATAATTAAATTCTAATTTGTAATCTGGTTTTTGTTTTATTTCAAAAAGTTTAAAGTCTTTTGCTAGTTTTTCTAAAATTTGCTCGTGTTCTTTTCTTTTAATAAATTTTTCTATTTCTCTTACGTCTAAAAAAACCAACTCACCACTTGGTATTATAGCGAGTGCGTTATCTATTTCATTTAAAATTGTCCAAAATTTAGCCTCTGATGTCATATTAATTGTAATTTTTATTGTTTATTGCTATATTAGCATTATAATTCAATAAGTTAAGGCCTAAACCTTGAGCTTTATTAAGGCATGGTCAAAAGTCGGATAAGGAATAAAAAACCCATCATGTGGTTGCCTTATCCGCCGTATTGGGAAACCAATATGTCTAGCGAAAGCTGGAGACCCGTGATGGGCTTTTTGCTACCAATTACTATTTAACCAATATGAAAATTACTATGAAAAAAATTTTAGCGTTAGGCCTATTTATTACATTATCAATGTTTGTTTTCGCAAACATAACCAATGCTTATGTAAACGTAAAAGGTTATTACAGAAAAGATGGCACTTATGTCAGCCCGCATGTTAGAAGTAACCCAAACGGACTGAAATATGATAACTATAGTTGGACTCAAAGCCAAGGCCTATACAACGAAACCTATGGAACAAGAGGTGCAGAATGGGATACTCCTACATATGTAACAGACCCAGATTACTATACCGGACAACAATTATATCAATCAGGTTCTTCTGGTTATATTGCTACGCCGACACATTCTTCCTCATCGAATAATATCCAAGTAAATACTACTAAAGTTCCTGTGAATGCCACAGCAAGTCAATATGGTGGCTGGTATTGTAACAACGGCTATAAAAAGAACTATTCAACCAGTCAATGTGACAAAGTAATCATTCCACCGAATGCCTCTTTAAATTACTTTGGTGATGACTGGGTCTGTAATAGTGGATACAAAAAGAATTATCAAACAAATAATTGTAACAAGGTAATTATTCCTACTAACGCACAACTCAATTATTTCGGTGATGGTTGGGTTTGCAATAGTGGATATAAGAAAAATTACTCAACGAATCAATGTGACAGAGTTATTATCCCTGAAAATGCTTCACTAAATTATTTTGGAGACGATTGGATTTGTAACAGAGGTTACAAAAAAAATTATAATACTAGCCAGTGTAGTAAAGTGATTATTCCTCAAAATGCAACGTTGGATTATTTTGGTAATGATTTTGTATGTAATAATGGCTACACAAGAAACTATCTTAAAAGCACTTGTGATTTGAGTCGATAATATTATGACCTACAACCGAGGCAGTGCTATAGCTTCAATACTTATAATCATTGGTATCGTTCTTACGATTAGTCTATTTTTTGGTGATAACAATGAAGAATCTAATTTAAAAGGAGATATGTCAGATTCTGGCGGTTCGCCGACCTATCGTTACGAAGAGACACCAGTTTATGAAGATAACCCCTACACAACAAACAATGAAAGCAATGACCAACCAGTAGGTTTTTACGGCACTGATACTATGAATGTTTGCAATCAAAGTTCTGGTAATTGCTATGATTTAGACGTAGATAGCGATGGCCAAAGTATTGAAAGAATTTATTTTCCTAGAGGCGGTTGGGTAGATATAGACAGTTCTGATTGTGAAGATGGGTATTGCTACGCTGAAGATGAGAATGGTAATGAATGGGAATTAGAATATTAATTATTAATAAAAATAAATAAGATTATATGAACTGGATTTTAATAATAATTATAGGAGTTGGCATATATTATTTTTTCAAGTGGCGAGAAGGTAAAAAACCTGAAAATATTATCCGTGCACTTGAAACTGAAGCTTATAAATGGAAGAAGGAGCATGAAACATATTACATTATGAATTATCGCATGCTGAGTGATGAGAATAAAAAAATACTAGCAAATACAAATAAAAGTATATTTGAATTAGATACTTTTGGTCCATTTTGGAAAAGATATATAGAACGATTTGAGTCTTGGTATAACGAACTAACTGAAAAAGACAAGCATGAACCTCAAAAATTAATACAAGATGCTATTGATTTTAAAGATTTCTTTTATTATTTATTTGAAAGCGAATCAACCACAACAGGTCTAATAGTTGGTG
>Ga0076013_113_pt1 | contig 14531 bp, 14 predicted proteins | sample RifGroB1_FD_68076 | JGI IMG/M metagenome (GOLD analysis project Ga0076013, IMG submission 68076) | Parcubacteria (Nomurabacteria) bacterium GW2011_GWB1_37_5 | reverse complement strand
ATTGGATATGGATATAGATAGCTACTGATTTATGGCAATAATTGCTTTCCAATATTTGTAAAAAAATTCTTTGCATTTTGAAATACGCGCTTAATGGAGCTATATGAGGACGAAGGTACAAGGGAATCTTTGCCGGCTGCGCACAACCCAAGTGCAACAAACCATGCAGAATTTTTAATTTTACCTTTTGTAAACGAATACATATCGGGATGCACTGCTTTGGTTGGAATCTTTAAAATTTCCCTTGCCAGATCTTGAATCAAGGCATTACTTGATCCGCCGCCTGTGAAAATAATTCCAGCAGGCAAGAGTCCGTTTCTTTTTATTTTTTTGAGATGATTTTCAATTAGTTCGAAAATATCCGTAAGTCTCGCTTCAATAATTTGATCCAGTTTCTTCTTTGAATAGTCTTTTACTAATAATCCGGTCTTTACGGCTTCGGCCTCTTCTAATGGTATTTTTAGTCCCAGAGCGATATCGTTTGTGATATCAGTGGAGCCAATTGAAAAAACATGCAAAGAAACAATGTTGCCATTTTCAAAAACAGCCAATGATACTGTCTCAGCTCCGATGTTTGCCAAGATACATCCTGCCGCTTTTTGTTTTTCGCTCATGACTATAAGGCTTTCGGCAAAAGGTGAAGCTATAATATCCAGCACTTCAATATCACATTGACTGATGGCCATCAAGAGATCATCTAAATGCTGTTCAAGTGTTGTAATAAAGAGTGTTCGGATTTCTAGTTTTATTCCTCGCATGCCTTCCGGACGCCCGTGTATTTCCTTGCCATCAAGCTTGTATTGAATGGGGATAGTATGAATGATTTTTTTATTTAAAATTTGAAGATTATTTTCGCTTTCTGCGATTGCTTTATTTACGTCCAGCACAGTCACTTCTCCGTCGGCTTTGGATATAATAGCCGAACCATAGCCGATCTCTGAACTCAAGCTTATGCCGCCGATGGAAACGATAGCTTTTTTTATTTTCACTCCGGAATTTTTTTCAGCCTCATGAACAGCTCGCCTGATGCTTTTGATTGCATCATCAATATTTGCAATATAACCATGTCGTACGCCTTTTGATTCACTTATACCGGTGCCTAAAACACGCGGAAAATTTTCACCTTTAAAAAACTCTGCCACCACGACTCTGGTGGCATATGTGCCTATATCTATTCCAACTGTGATATTACGAAGCATTTATAGGAGATAATTTAAAATTTAGAATTTAAACTTTAANNNTAAAATAGCTGCTAGTTACTAGCGTCTCCATTGACAATACTCAGGATAAATAGCTTCTAGCTTTTGACTTAATTATAATAAATTAAATTAGTTAAAAAATTTCTTAAAATACTTTTCTTCTGCTTTCTCCATTTTACTACTATGTTGCAAACCTTTCAAATGCAAGCAACCGTGGATAACTAATAGCCCCATAAATTTCTTATAGCCTAGATTAAATTTTACAGCATCAGCCTTAACTACCGCCGGAGTAATGAATATCTCACCCTCATTCTTTGAAAGAGGAAAACTTAATATATTTGCAGCATAACTTTTGTTTCTATACAGTTTGTTGAGTTTTTTTGAAGCAGAAGGCTCAATAAAGACCAATGAAAGATTATATTTAAGCCCTAATATTGTATTCTTAATACTTTCAAAAGGCACCCCGACTGGGGTCGGGGTGCCTTTTGTTGTGTTCGTGATGGTGATATTTCTTTCTCGTTTCGACATTTATTAACTGTAAATCAGTTATTGACTGATTTAGGTGTCCGACTTTTGCGGATTAGCTCATTTTTCCAAGTTTTTGCAATCTTTCAACTTCTTTTCTTTTTCTTAATTTATTTAAAGTGTTTACTTTTTGCGAGAGTTTTGATTTTGGTCTTTCATTATATCTGTCATTTCTAACTTTTCTTATTAGACCGGACTCCTGAACGCGCCTAGAAAAGCGCCTAAGCAGGCTGGCATTGCTTTCATTTTGATTTTTCTTAACTTCAATTGTTGTTTTTTTTCTCATACGTAATTAAAGATATCACAAGTTTTTTAAACATGCAACACTCAGTATGTAATTTTCTGTTTTGGCTTTATAACATATAAACATTATAACCTTATGACTATCTAAATAGGGTCTTCCGGGTCAACCTGAATACTGAAAGCAGGGGAGAGATTTGCTAATAATTTGCGCAAACCTTCATCTATATTTAAATTATTCAATTTAAGAATTGCTTGCAGAATGTATACCTTTTTTATTTTTGGTATAAATGCCATAAAAATATTTGGATTATAGTTTTTAAAAAGATTAGTCAAGTTATTTTTTTCTTTTTCCACAGCTTCACGACTGCCGCGATAGCTTATTTTGATAAGAGTGGAAAAAGGCGGATATGATAATTTTTTTCGAACTTCTATTTCGCTTCTGTAGAATTGAATAAAATTTCTTTCTTTGAAATCAATCAATAGTTGCTCGTTAATATTTTTTGATTGTATTATTATTTTTTCATGAGTTATTTCATCAAGAGCCACAAGCAGTCGGATAATTTTTTCATTAATTTTAAAGCTAGGGATGCTCCAGAGGGAATCAAAGGATACTATAGCTCCAAAACTAATTTTTTTTCGCAGATAGTAGAAAGCCATTTCAGTGCCCACTAAAATGGCGCCGGGTGTTTTATAAAAATCATCAATTATTTTTTGGGCTTGCTTATGGTTTTTTGCAGTTTCTTTGTCAATTCTAAAAATTTTTGATTTGTTGTATTTTCGATCTAGCTCAGTAATTACCCGTTCTATGCCTATACCGAGCGGCTTCAGGTTCCAGCTTCCGCAGACGCTGCATTTGACTTCAGCATCCTTTTTTTTCTTGCATTTATTACATATAAAAATTCTGTTTTTTTCTAAGGTATTATAGAGCACTAGCGGAGCGCTGCAGTGGTCGCAGAGGAGTACTGTGCTGCAATCCTGACATGTCGTGATACCGGAAAGGCCTTTTCGGAGCGTAAAAAGAAAAATATGTTTTTTTTCGGCTAAATTTTTTTTAATTAATTCATGAATATCGCGTCCTAAAGCAAAAAATTCTTTATTTTTCATGCCTAAATCAGCTTTCGACTGATCGGATAAATTATTATTTTGTGATGATGTTAGCCAATCTTTCTTTTGGTCCACTAATATTATTTCAGATTGCCGAGGTAGTTTAAAAACTGGCGGCCTCATTTCGCTTAGTTCTTTTTGTTCCAACCGATACAGAGTTTCAATCCTGAGAATAGTATCAGAATAAACAAGTCTAGTTTTGAGCTCACTTGATGCCATTTCTGCAAAGAAACGATAATCTATATATGGCCTAATCATTTCTTTGAAAGCAGGGGAGCCCTCTTTTTCTAGGATAATATCCCCAAGATTATCTATTAGAAATGATAGAAATAGGAAAATCGGCGTTACGATTATTAATGCCGACCGTGATTCATTTTTTAATAAATTATATCGCCTAAGAAATTCTTTTTTACCTAGTTCGCTATGGAATGAATATACATGATCTTCAATTCCTTTTTTAAGGGCATTTTCCCAAAAATACAAATCATGGATTGTGGGTACACAAAAGATTACATTTCTTTTTCTTGCTAGTGATTCGCGTATGGAACTTTTGAAGAATGAAATTCTTTCTTCAAGAGGCGCTTGGAGTACAAGTTTTTCCGGCTGCAGCTTATTTTCAATTTTTGTCTTCTCATCATTTTTATTCTCCAGCTTTTCATATGTCTGCCAGAATATTGTTGGTAAGAGTGAAAATGCAGTTGCTCCGACGGATGAAATGAAATGCCTGGCTGTTTTTTGGACACTCAGCATGATAAATTATATTCGAAGATCTTTATTTTTTTTAACTTGAAATCTGAAGCTTTAATTGATCCCTTGGAGGCAGAAATATCTTCTGAAGATATTACCAAAGCATCCACGATTTTTTTTCTGATAGATACGGTCACAATCGTCCCAATAGGAACATCCCTTAGGCTGAAATAACTCAAGCTTTCAAACGGCAGTCCCTTTGCAATTGGTATGACTTCTAGAATTCGCATAAAAAAATTATAGCACATTAAATATATTCGGTTGACTTTGATTTTATAACTCTTATACTTAAATTAAGTCCGGAGTTTTTTGAGTAAGGTCAGAAAATCGTTCGGCACTGAGAGTCAAAAGCCTCAGTTTCAATGATCTGTTCTTTACAGTAAGCTGTCTTTCGCAATGATAAGCGCTTCCACTCACCGCTCATGCGATGAGGAAAAAATGTCTTTTTATACACATTATGTTGCTTAAAGAGATATTTTTATTTTACCCTCCCGTTTTTTCAGCACTGAAATCCGGGATACATGCTGTATCTTCAGTAGTTATGGACAATTTTTCCATTTTTTTTGCAAATCATTGTTAATTCAGATCTGGCCTTACTCTGAACTGAAGAATTTTTTTTTAAAGCTCGATTCAATCGGGCTTTTCTTTTTGCTATTGATGTGGTATGGTTTTATCGAAAATACATTGAAAATATATAAAATACACACCTATGATAGACAAACTGACATTCGGTATCGATATCGAAAATGCCACTTTTAAAATTGTCGTCATAAACGACAAAAATAATTTAAGTGGGACAAAAAAGCGGAGGGTAATACACATGCCGTCTCCAGAAATGAGGATTATCCACAAAAGATTAATTCGCTGGATAAGGGGACAAAAAAGATTAGTGCCGATCAGCGCATCAGGATCGCGACCCGGTGATTCTGTTTTTAAAAGCGTATTTATTCACAAAAAAACAAGGAAGCATAGTTATGTATCAAATGGGTATACTCACATTGATACCATTGGCTGGTTTCCACGACATTTTTTTTGTTTGGATATAAAAGATGCCTTTCCTTCGGTTTCAGTTTCTAAAATGACTGAAGCGCTTTTGTTTGCCGGGCTTGATCCTAATGATTATTCCTATAACAAGGTAATTTCTATTTTAGAGCGTTATTGTTTCACTAAAGAAGATGGTCTTATTGTAGGAGCGAATGCATCACCAGATCTCTTTAATATTTATGCCGAATATTTTCTTGATCGTAATTTGAGGCGCTACTGCCATGAGCATAGCCTCGTTTACACGCGATATCTTGATGATTTGATTTTTTCTTCAAACAAAACAATCGGCAAAAGAAAAAGAAAATCAATCTATAAATTTATAGATGAATCTGGACTTAAGGTTAATGAGAAAAAGACCAAGATTTATGATTTGAGAAAAGGCTGTGCTGTGATCAATGGAATAGGTGTCAACGAAAAGGGAAGAATGTTCATCCCTCGTCAATATCTTGATACCTTGCGTGGATACATGAATTTGTATTTGAAGGGTAAAATTGAATTAAAATTCAATTGGCTTCGAGGTAAAATGAACCCCCTGTTTCAATGTCAGGAACAATCTGATTTACTTCCAAACCGAACCGAAGGGAAAGTATTTGATCTTTTTGAAGAAGTTAAAGTCAGATTGAAATTTCCAATTAATACTTCTTTGGATCATGATGATCTTGACGATTTAGCTTATGAGAATACAGATGATCTGAATTTTTAATTTAAATTTAAAAACGCGCCTGAAATAATTCAGCGCGTTTTTTTTATTTTTTTTGCACCCAGTGTTCTAGGAACCATTCGTACGAAAGGTAGAACAAAGGAAATCAAAACTGTGGGAAGTATGTCATGATTGCCTAAAGCAGTTTTATTATATTTTCTACTTCAGGGTCTTTTCTAGGCGAAAGTTCATAGACCACCTCAAATCGTACTTGTTCCTTACTGACAATGTCTTGTGCAAAAAGTATACCAAGATGCTTGGATGTGGACTTGTATGATAATCTTATTTCTTTTGCTATTTGGCCAACATTGGCGGACATATTGCGCTTCAGGTATTTAATAATTTCTAACCTTCTTTTATTTGCCAGAGCTTTTAGATTTTTCTCAAAATTTTTCATACAGCATATTATATCATACAATTTTATCATTCCACCATTCGTACGAATGGTGGAATGATAATACGGACTGATTGATGGGATGTGTGTGAATTGAATAAGGAAATGGGTGCGTTTTTCCTTGATTAATATCAACGTTATGATATAAATAAAATGACGTTCTTTTCGTTCCACATACCTGCGGCTCTAAGCCGCGTCTATGTCCATGCCCCTTTCTTTTCGATAAAGAAAGGGGCTTTTTAATATCTTGACAAAACTGTTGAATATGTTATACCTTTTGCACCGAATTAGGAACCGATAACGAGAACAAACTTGTTACGTACACTCTTAAGCGGAAGTTCTATGACAACTACATATATTTGGTTAACACCTGAGTCTCAAACTGCTCTGAAAGTTTTACAGAAAAAGGGGATAAGTAAAATTGAGCTTGATGAAAAAAGTGGTGATTATTTTATTAAGACCGATATCATTGATCCCACTATCAGTCTTCCAGAAATTTCTGATGAGCGAATTTTAAAAGTGACACTTACAGATTATATCTATAAAGGTCTGCGTATTGAGGGTCTATATAAACATGGTGAAACTGAAATCGCTGTAGATATGGCTTCTCAAGATAACGGAAGAACGGTAAGTCAAATAATAAAAATTTCCGGTAAAACGATTAAGGGAGTCAAAGAAGCGTATTCATTAATACGACAAGGCAAACTTTATCCAGTAGAAAACTGGGAAAAGAAACTTGATGAACTTCCCGTACCGAAAGCAATTCAAAAAAAAGAATTCTTTTTTGCGCGATTATTCAAATACTGCGATATTAAACTTACTCAACTGGCAGTGTTTACGTTGAATAATACACGTTCAAAATTTTCAAAGTGTTAATAACCATTTGGCCACAGACCGACCAGCTGCAATATTACGCAGCTGGTTTTTTTATAACTGTAATGCTAGAATGTTTTCACATTCGTTCTTTGACTCCGGTGTAAGTACCCTGATCTGTGGAATTGATCAATCTATGGATTTGGCGGGACACCAATGCTTAAAAAAGATCTCAGGTCCCAACGTGGGACCAAAACCTAAAAACCTGCTCGAAATGAGCAGGTTTTTTTCTTGCCTAAATTTGGTATTTGTTGTAATGTGAATTTGATTATTTGTTGTTTAATAATTCTAAATTTACAGTTATGAAAAATCTGATGAAAAATGATTTATTTCTCCGTCACCTGTTGATGGCTGGTAAAATAAGCGATTCTCAAGCTAGGGAATTGCTGACAATGCAATTTGATAAGCTGGAAAAAGAAACAATTGCCCAATTGGCTAAAAAGGTGGGTCTGCCAGATAATGATCTTCTTACCTGCCAGCTCATTTACCAGCTTCAGTCAGACGAATTGTTGTATGGGTTGTTGTGTGTTTTGCGTAATTCATCTTATCCCAATCCCGTGTATTTATTTCTTGAGGATTTAGTAAAGTCGTCATGGCCATCTGAAAGAAATATTGCAAATATTTACAAATTTCTCATTCCAGTTTCGGATGAAAGAATTGATAAAATAGTTGAACAACATGGTGGAAAATCATTGGATCGCCTGATTGGAGTGACTATTGCAATTTGCAATCAAGCTGACATTTCATTTTTTGACAAACTCAATTTCTGGAGTACGGCTTGCGAGTTTATTAAAAAAGAAAGTAAAAAACAAGATAAAATACTCGATCTGAATGAATTTCGGAAGGCAATAGCCAACGCTGCGACAGAGGATGCAATATCCCAGATAATCATTGATGAATTTTGGATCCTTGAGTTTTTGCGAATCAAAAACTATAAATTTTTCGAAATTGTTGTTACTTCAAAGTGCTGGCAAAAAGCTCGGCAAAAACAGCGCGAAAAATGGGTTGCTGAAGCGGGTGTGTCATGGAGTTATTTAACGCGCGCCAATAAAGGGCTCGGTGCTATTTGCTGGCAGGACATTCATCCAAAAAAGCGCAAGGAATGGATAATAGCAAAGGAGAGAGAAGAGAAGGATAAAATCAAAAGTTGGGAAGTGGGTCATTCCTTTTATCATTCGCTTTTCATACATGAAATTAATCGTTTGGTGAGGCTGAAAACATTCTCTAAAGAATCAGTATCTTCATTTATCAGTTTTTTGACCATGTATGATTCAAAAGGTACAGAATCGCTTAAATTTCATATGGATCAGTGGTATTTTGGTCGCGAACTTTTTCAAACAATGCCACACGAGAAGCAGTTTGAATTGGTTTATGGTGATAATCTGCCATTTAAGATTGCCTATGAATTGAAGAATTACTGTATTCTGACCTTTAACGAATGGGTGAAGTTACGGAGGAAAACCTTTAATTTCAGCAATGAGTTGATAATTAAAAATACGAAGTGGGAAAATGAATCACCGCGAATGATTAAAAGAGCCATGAAGGAATTTAATGTATCTATTTAATTATTCATTACTAAAATGCGCCGAAACATCGGCGCATTTTTTTTCTTGCATAAAATAAGTTTTTGCCGTAATATAAAAACGAAATTTGATATTTAACAAATAAAAAGCTAAACAAATGGAAACAAATAAAGAAAAGTTACTGCAAGAGCTTAAAGATGCTAAATTTGACCCAGAAATAATTATTAGCGATGATGAAATCCTTAAGAAATCAATTGAGGTCAAAAAAGAATTGGCTGAAATTAAAAAGAAGAAAGAAAAAATTGATTTGGAGTTCTCTAATCAACCATTGAATATTTAGGATATTCACCGCCCACTACGGATAAGAGTAGTAACCACCATCATGAAATAAATTGTATTCGCAATTTAGTAACAGATGGTGGATTTTTTATTTCATTAATTTATGAGGGTTGTGATTTGGACAGCTTTTATTACTACAACGTTCTGGAATCGTTTTTGTGCCTTCCATCATTAGGCTTCCGCAGAGGTCGCATATTTTACCCGTTGGTTTTGCTTTTATGGCAAATTTGCATTCAGGATAACGAGAACAACTGTAGAAAAGCCCAAAACGGCCACGACGCTCCATTATTTCACCTTGCTTGCAAAGTGGACACTGAACACCGGTCATTTTCTTTTTCTTTTCTTCCTCGCTTTCTTTTATATATTTACATTTTGGATATCGTGAACAGGAAATAAATTTGCCGAATTTCCCTTCGCGCTCTACAAGTTTACCCCCGCCTTTCTTTGATGCTTCTTTTGGTTGTCCTTTTTCATCTATTCCACAAAGTGGGCACATCTCGCCGATTTCCTTTGGTCCTTGAAGTTCCTTGCCTTCAAGCGTCAAAGCGCCAGTGCATTCCGGATAGCGTGAACATGAGTAAAACTTGCCTCCGCGGCCAAGCTTTATGACCATTTTAGATCCACATTTCGGGCATTTGATATTTTCTGGTGCGTCGCCTAATGTCGTAGCTTTTTCTAGTTTATCTTTTTCCTTAATTTCCTTTTTGAAAGGATTATAAAAATCTTTCATGGTTTTAATATATTCTCTTTTGCCGAGTGCGATTTCATCTAATTCATCTTCCATTTCTGCCGTAAATGTATCGCTGATATATGAACTGAAATTTTTCTCTACGAAATCTGATACAACTTCGCCGGTGTCAGTAGGAAAGAGTGTGCGATTTTCTTTTCGCACATAACCTCGCTCTTCAAGAGTTCGCATGATCGCTGCATATGTAGAAGGCCGGCCTATTCCTCTAGCCTCCAATTCCTTAACAAGACCTGCTTCGGTATAACGTGGCGGCGGTTCTGTCGCTTTTTCCATGCTTAACAGTTTTACCAAACCTAAAGGTTCGCCAATTGCAACTTTTGGCAGCTCCACATCCTCTCCGCGAGCATCTTGGTCTACAGCAAGCCAGCCAGGAAAGAGAACCCTTGAGCCGTTGGCTGTGAAGTCTGGCACCTCACCCCGGCCCTCTCCTGAAGAAGGAGAGGGGGTAATGTTTGCAATAATTTTTGTTTTAGCCAATTTTGCATCAGTCATTTGCGATGAAACTGCTCGTTCCCAAATAAGTTTGTATAGCTTAATTTGTTCTGGATTAGATCCTGCCGAAAGAGCGGCCACAAGGCTCGGCCTGATGGCTTCGTGCGCTTCCTGCGCATTTTTACTTTTAGTTTTGTAAACATGAGCTTCCGCATATTCTTTGCCGTATTTTTTTTCAACAAGAGACAATATTTGATCTTGAGCCTGCTTGGATAAATTAGTGCTATCAGTACGCATATAGGTAATATGTCCTGCTTCGTAAAGCTTTTGGGCGATCTGCATTGTTCGCGATGGTGAGAAGCCTAGGCGCGAGCTTGCTGTCTGCTGCAATGTAGAAGTGGTAAAAGGCGCTCTAGGTGAACGCTTCTGATCTGATTCTTTAATATCCTTGACCAGCCAGTTATTATTTTTTCCTGCTTCAAGAATATCTTTTACAATTTGTTCATCACGAGGCTCCTCAGTGCAAAATAACTCAAGGTCACTGCCTTTTTTTGTTTTGAATAATCCTGATAGTGTCCAGTATTTCTCCGGAATAAAAGCGCGTATTTCTCTCTCTCGTTCCATGATGATGCGGAGCGCAGGGGATTGTACACGCCCGGCAGAAAGGCCGTAGCGCACTTTTTTCCAAATGAGGCCCGAAAGATCATATCCGAAAAGTCGGTCCAATACTCGGCGAGCTTCTTGGGCCGTTTTTAAATTATCATCTATTTTGCGCGGATGCTTCATGGCTTCCTCCACTGCCTCTTTTGTAATTTCATGAAATGCGACTCTTTTTGGATTTTTTAGCCCGAGCGCCTCGGATACGTGCCAGGCTATAGCTTCACCTTCGCGGTCCGGGTCAGTAGCGAGAATCACTTCGCTGGATTTTTTTGTTAGATGTTTAAGTTCATCCACAACCTTTTCTTTTCCTTTTGAAATTTCATAATGCGGAATAAAGCCGCCCTCGATATCGATGGCTTTTTTGTTTGATTTAGGCAGATCTCGAATATGACCCACAGATGCTTTCACAGTGAAGTCCTTGCCCAAATACTTTTCAATTGTTTTCGCCTTTGAAGGCGATTCGACGATGACAAGTTTCATAAAAAGTAAATCAAGTAAATTAAGTAAATCAAGTAAATTAAGTTCTAAATTTAATTAGCTTAACTTGCTTGTCTTGCTTGATTTACTTATCTCGCTTGACTAGCTTGTTCATATTAGTACTATAGTTTGTTTTTTTTGGCAAATTAGATTTGACTATTATATACAGAAGTGTTATATTCACACAGAATTTTTTGTTTAATTTAATTCTTTAAAATATGAAAAATATGATCGAATGGCAGAATAAATATAATACTGAAGAGGGTATTGAAATGCTTGTTAAAACTCTAGAAGGCTTGAACGAGTTAAAGGATGAGCGTAGACGGGTTGGCGATGGAAAATTGCTTGATCAGCCGCTAAAAAAATTTGTAATTCATAAAACATGGGTCGCTGATGATTGCGGTAACATGCATAGAATTATGGATCCAATTAGAATAAAATTTCCAAGCATTCCTGATGTTCTCGAATGGCATGAATTTTGGGATATTATCTCTCAAAAATCAATAGGGTTATCGGGAGTATGTTTGGAAAATGCTGATCACATTCCTCCAAGCAACATGCGTTGTGCGGTGTGCGGGGAGCGATTCACAATAGACACATGTTTTGATGTTGTGGATTACCATAAATGGATTAATATTCCTCTTGTGGACTTTGTAGGCTGGACACTTGGAAATGTGGAAAAATGTTTTGAGGAACGGTCCGATGCAAGATGTTATTTGCAGCCATATACCGGAAATGAAAGTTTGATCAGAAACGATAAACACATTGACTTGAGACCAAATCCCGAATACAAAAGTTTGAAAATTAATGAAGAGGGGTGGCGTTCTGCAAAAGACGGTATTACTCCTTCATACATTATTGAGCCCGGTGATGAAGCCTTTTTAAATGTCGTGCGTTACAAGCATTACAAATGTCACTGCAGCAAGCGCGATAAGGATCAGGAAATATCATTCCGAAACATTTTTAAGGAAGCAGGAATCGAAATTCTACATCTTAAAGCTATTCCCAATGAGTATTGTCGCTGCGTTCTCTGTGCCCCATGGTTTCTTGTGACTACTCCGATCGGTACAATAAAAATCGGTTGGCGCAAGAGAGTCATTAATATTGACTGGAGCCAAGCTAAGCTCAATGTAGGAAATATGTTTGACAAGGAGGATGTTACGAAATGGAATGATGGAATTCACGCATGGAGCAAAGAAAAGGCGATTGAATATTTGAGTAAAATTGGTGAAATGTTTACAAAAAAAGTAAAAGTGTAATTTTTCTGCCAATAAAAATCCCTCAGACAAATGTCTGAGGGATTTTTTATATTTCTTTATGATTATATCACTCTCATGCTTCGAAGTATGGGAGTGAAGAAAAGTTAGACTAAAAATTTCTTTGGATTAGGCCGCCGGATTCTTTTATCATATCCTTTATTTCCATGATGGAAAGAAGGGCATTGGCTGTGGGAGTGGGAAATTTAATTGACAAAATTTTTATATATGATAAAGTGTTTTAGGAAATAAGTCCCTAAATCGAACAGTTTTTGATTTTCAATAGCTCGTTCACAAAACCAATAAAAATATGAAAAAAATAGCACTTTTGTCAGCTGCACTTTGCCTGATATTATTTTCGGCTTGGAAAACAGCCGAATACCTGACTGAACAACAAATTAAGGAATATTCCAAAATAGTTGTCGGGGCATACAACAAATCGTATAGCTTTCATAAATTAAACTTGAATTCTGTAACAGGGCCAGACCTAGAACTCGCTCTTGAAATAAGTAGCGAGAAGTACAGTAATTGGGTTATAAATACTGTCTTAAGTAAAAGAAATTTCATGATCAATTTGATTACTGAAGAGCGCACAAAAAAATTCCTTAATAATATAAAGGAATCTGCGATCGAAGCAAAAATGTCTCCAGAAGCACAGGATAGTTTATTTAATGAAATAAAAAGTTTGAACGACTATTACCTTATCCGATTAAAAAAACTTCAGTCACTCACTCAGTGCCAGCGTGAAGTCATATTTAATGAAATTGCTAAGATTTCACCTCGCTCTAATTCATACGGGTTACAAAAAATAGTAGATGAATCATATCCTGGTTGGGATAGGGAATGGAATGCTATTGCAGACAAGGACGGCTGGAATCAAAGCTACAGAGAAGTAATAAATGCTGCTGTAGGACTGCATCAACTAATGGCCGAAGCAGGAATTATTGTTGAAAAAAATTGCAATGATTTTTCTTCAGGATATCACTTTACGCGATACAGTAAGCAATACGATTATCTCTTCTCTATTCTGCGATGGGCCACTTATCTTGACAAGGGTGTAATTACAGAAAAAAGTATCTCAGGGTGGAAAGAACCGACAATCAAGGCATTGATTGATGACGGAGTTGTCCTGCTTGAAAAAACAAAAAAGGTTGTTGATTCGTACCAAGTGAAATGAAAATTGAATACGAAAAGTAATCTCAAAATTTAAAACTCCATCGCGTCTGTCGCGGTGGAGTTTTTTGCTATTTTCTTTCACTCCCAAACTCCAGTGTTTGGGAGTGAAAGAAAAATATCCTAAAAATTTCGCTGAATCAATCCGCCGGATTCTTTTATCATATCTTTTATTTCCATGATTGAGAGGAGGGCATTGGCTGTGGGAGTGGGAAGCCCGAGCTCGCGGACGAGATCATCTCGGGATTTTGGTTCAACTAGAAACTCGAGGATTTTTTTCTCATCAGTCGTACAATCAGCAAAAAGCCTTTGCTGTTTTTCGCCCTTGTCCGGAATTTTTAAGCCAAGTGCTTCAAATAAATCGTCCACGCCGGTGATCGGTGTCGCACCTTGCCTGATCAGAGAGTTTGTACCTTTTGATGCATGCGAATGAATTGATCCGGGCACTACTAGGACATCTCGGTTATAGTCTAATCCAAGCCGTGCTGTCACTAGTGTGCCGGATTTTTGCTCAGCCTCAATAATGAGCACAGCTTTGGAAATCCCAGCCATTAATCTATTACGCTGTAGGAAGCTCCAGGGAGTTGGCTTAAATTTTGGATCAAATTCTGAAATAAGGCATCCGCCGGATTCGACAATTTGCTTGGCCAAATATCTATTGCTTGCGGGATATAGCACGCTTTCATCCAAACCTGATCCCGGGAAACTGATCGTTCTGAGTCCTGCGTTTAGGGCAGCCGTGTGAGCTATACTATCGATACCGAGTGCCAGCCCAGATACTATCACTACTCTCTGACCGCGAAGTCCCTCGATTAATGCTTCACAAACGTCTTTTCCGTATGAGGTGTGCTTGCGAGATCCCACTACTGTCAGATATATATTATTTTCGTCTGGCAGCTCGCCGAGGATATAAAGCTTCTCCGGCGGCTCGGGGATTTCATTGAGTGCAGCAGGGATTTCATTTTTAGATAATGTTTTTATCATGTTATTAATATTGATATTATAGCAAATATTTAGTATCATGTATCGTGTATTAAGTATTAAGTATTAGGTATTGATACAAAATACTATATACAGAATACTAGATACATTTA
>Ga0076013_115_pt1 | contig 14696 bp, 17 predicted proteins | sample RifGroB1_FD_68076 | JGI IMG/M metagenome (GOLD analysis project Ga0076013, IMG submission 68076) | Parcubacteria (Nomurabacteria) bacterium GW2011_GWB1_37_5 | reverse complement strand
GAAAACTCCGAAAATATAAATTCCGCCAATTTTCAATATACTTGAGCGCATTCGCCCAATGGAGAGAAGAAAAGCGATGGTCAAAAGAAGAATAGAAAACGCGCAAGGATTGATGCTGTCTACAAGAGCCGTAATTCCGATAAGCGGTAGGAGCCATTTGCCTCCATCACTAATATTCCAAATTATTGATGCAGCGCCGGAATAATTCTTAAGTAGAACCGCTAGTCCAATCACTATAAAAGCGGCAATAATCAGCCACCATATATTTTTTGACCTTGGTTTATTATTATCTTCTAAACAGCAATTTTTGTTATCTTCATTTTCCATAGTTAAGGTTTAACGGTGGCTTCAAACTTTAATGTAGTTTTAGCGCCAGCATCGTCTTCAAGATAAATTTCTCTTTCTATTCGACCTACTCCCGCAGGACCATGGGCATTCGGATCGAATTCGGCTGTAATTATAGCCTCTTCGCCAGCACCTATCAGCATATTAGCCTTTGGCACTGCCGCATGTCCCGGCATGCCGAACGGTCCTTTTTTATTTTCACCGACTGTAATTGAAGCAGATGTGCACATGCAAGAAGTATAAAGTTTGGCAATATTTATCGGATTAACTGTGTTATTTTTAACTTTAAATTCATGTCTGACTTTTCCGTTTGCCATTGAAACATCCTCAAAATTGAAAAAAGTCTCAGCTGCTTCAAGAGCCGATGCTGACGAAACAGCTATTGGTGCCGCATCAGCTTTTTCATTCTTATTCTGATTTGGTTTGGCAATGAATATTAAGCCGGCAAAAATTATAATTATTGTGATAATTGATATTATTGTATTTTTATTTTTCATGATAATTTTAGAAAATTAAATAGTAAAAAATCCCTCAAATGGGATTTCAAAAGTATAGAAAAAATCTTGCTTCGAAGGGAAGATTTGTTCTATACCGTATTTATATTAGACGGGCTATTTTCTAAAATCGAAAGCCAACGAGTGAATTTGCTTCGATTTAGCTTTGAATTATCATTTATGAAACGAAAATTAAATGCTGGTAGGCCTAATGTTGCAAATAAATCCTTCATTGAAGACCTGTTTATGACAAATAGCATTGTTGCGAACAGTGAAAGCAATAACATGTTTTGAAAAATAGCTACAGAAAATTTTGCTAGCGCATTCGAGTGAAAATTTATTTCATCGATCGGTTTCATGCCTTCAGGACAAATCAGACCATTGGCAGATTTTGCCCAGCAGTTATCATTATGATCTGTCATTCCAATCATGGTAAAAGCCCCAAAAACAGCAAAGGATACAAAAATGGCCAATATGATTATTGATAAGCTTTTTTTCATTAGTTTGAATATATCATTATTATTATTAATCAACAACATTAAAAAAGCCACTAAACATTCCCATAGTACAAGTAAAAACAATTGGTCCTGTTCGTTCGGGCGTAAATTCTATTTCATTGTCGCCAAGTTTAAGATTTTTATATATGCCCAATTTAGGTATAGTCATTTGTGATGCGCAGGTGTAAGTATTGGTGGATGTCACAATAAGCTTCACGGGAATATTTTTCTTGATGGTAATTTCATTTGGATAATACCCACCGGCGTATTGTTCTATTTTTACAATTTGCTTCCCATCAATAATCTCAGGAATAAATGCTTCGTTGTTATTTTGCCGTGTTTCAAAGTTTATTTTTGGCAGGTTGATTCCAGCCAAAGTAAGGCCTCCTTGAAGATTAAGCAAACCTAAGGCTATTACTACAACACCGGCAAATTTATAAAAGTGTCGCCCGAATGAACCTTTTACCCAAGCGCTTAATCCACCAATCCCCAAAAGCCCCGGAGTTGTGCCTAATGCAAAGACTGACATAATTAAAGCTCCTTGAATGAAATTACCAGTTGAAACAGCATAAAGTTGCATAGCCTGAGTAAAACCGCACGGTAAAAAAAAAGTGAGAGCTCCGGCTATTATTGTGCCGGTATGCGAATAATGCTTTTTTGATTCATGAAGATTAAATTTTCTAGCTATGCCGATCGGCAAAGTAATCCCAAGTCTTTGGATGCCGGGAATAATATCTATTAATTTTAGACCTAAAATGAGCATGATTATGGCTACAAATGCAATTAAAAGACCGTATAGTGAACTTGAAAACGTAAACAAGCTTCCAAGTATTCCGATTATTCCGCCGAAGATTCCAAAACCGATGATTCTACCTAAATTAAAAAAAAGATGTGGTTTGAATTTTTCTAGTGGCTTGGAGTTTGGATGTTTTTCAGAAAAGCGCGCGGCGACTCCAAGCACAAGCCCGCCGACTAATGCCATGCAAGTAGAAATTCCCGCAGTGAGACCTATTAAGGCCACGATAGGCAGTTCAGGTTTGTCTGAAAAAGAAAAATTAAAATCAAGAATTCCTGATTTTTTTAGAATGACATATAAAATGAAAACAATGCCAACTGCCGTCAGAAGCTCCACATAATCCTCTTTATTTTTTGAAAAAAAGGTCCTGTTCATATGGCTTAATTTTCTTTCTCGACTATCAATTTGAATGAAGATTTTTTACCGTTTACTTCGATAGGTACTTCAAATTCGCCAATTTCTTTAATTGCATCTATTTTTATAGCTTCCTCATTTAATGATATATTGTAATCTTTTTTCATTTTTTCTATCATGTCTTTTTTATGAATACTTGAAAAAAGATGTCCTTTACCTGCCTTGCCGGCAGGCAGGTCGGATGCTTTCGCCTTCATTATAAGCTCGATACCCTTAATTGCCTGCAGAGATTTCACAAGTTCCTTTTCTTCAGCTTCTTTGCTTATTAGCGTTTCTTTCTTTACTTTTTCTAATTTAGTAATTTTTTCCGGTGTAGCTTTTTCAGCCAATTTTTGGGGAATAAGCGCGTTTAAAGCATAGCCATCGCTGACCTCCTTGATATCATATTTCCTGCCAACTTTAGGCACGTCTTTAAGTAAAATAATTTTCATGTTCAGTTATTTTAGTATTTCTATAGCTTTATCCATTTGGGGATCGCGTTTTGCATCGATGTCCTCTTTCGTGATTTTGACTTCAATATCCGGCTTGAGACCCTGTTCGGAAATAGATGTTCCACCTGGCGTGAGCCATTTTGCAATTGTGATTTTTAAGGCTGTATCAGGCGTAATATCAATTAGTTCCTGCACGGAACCTTTGCCGAATGTTTTTTCTCCTACCAATAATCCAACTCCATGATCTTTGAGCGCACCAGCTAAAATTTCAGATGCCGAAGCAGAACCGCCATCCACTAAGACAATTAGCTTGAAATTTTTATTGAATATATCGTATCCTTTACTTCTGTGAATTTTTTCCGGTAATTTGTCTCCAAAATCCTCTATTACCACTGATTTACCTATTGGAAGGAACCAACTTGCGATATCTATAGAAGCTTCAAGGAATCCACCCGGATTGCCTCTCATATCTAAAATCATTTTTGTTGATTTTGATAATGCAAATTCTTTAAGAGCTTTTCTAAATAGGGATGGAGAATTTATTGAAAAATTATAAAGCTTAATCACAAAAATTCCATCACTCCTTTTTTCCGTTTCAAGAGTCGGTATCTTTATTATTTCACGGATTATAGAAATTTCAAGAGGCTCACTTTCCTCATCTCGAATAACAGTTAAAGTAACTTTAGTACCCGTTTCTCCCCTTATAAGTGAAACAGCTTTATCTACACTCATATCAGCGGTGGATTTGTCGTCAATTTTGATTATTTTATCACCGGATTTTATTCCGGCGCGAAAAGCCGGGGTATCCTTAAGCGGAGCGATTACTGTTAGGATTTTGTCTTTCATGCCCACTTCCATGCCGACTCCTCCAAATTCTCCATTAATGCTTTCTTTGAAGAGTTTATTTTCCTGCGGAGGAAAAAAAACTGTATATGGGTCATTTAATGATCCTGCGAGTCCGGAAATTGCACCCCAAACTTTATCTTGTCCTGAAATTGGCTTAACATTAGGATATTTTTCATTTATTATATTCCATGCTTTCCAGAATGGATCAAAATCAATATTTTCACTTGATGCGATAGCTGTAGGAATTTCCTTGTTTGAAACATTATTAATTTTTGATATTTCCGGTTGTTTAGCAACACCTACAAATACACCAAGTAGAAAAAAACCGGCAAATATAACGAGCGCAAAAAAGGCATATGTAATTTTTTTAATTATTTTTTGCATATATTTTCAATTTATCAAATTTTTCATTCAATAGCCATAGCTTGTTCACCTGGCTCTTTTAGTAGTGCATCGCGGGTGTACGTATTTTTTGGATCCCAAAGCATCCATGAATCTAGCCCTGCATCGTATGTCGCTTGTATCTGCTTTCTGACCATATCGGCCGTATAAATAGCGCCCAAATTGAAATCCTGAAGCCATGGCACAAGCTTCTTCGGATCCTCGCCAATCGCCTTTAGTCTNGAAATCCTGAAGCCATGGCACAAGCTTCTTCGGATCCTCGCCAATCGCCTTTAGTCTTTCTGCACCCTTTTGCATTGAAATTTTGACAACCTCATATGGATATTTTGCGGGCTTGTCGATGCCGAGTGCACCGCTTGCCCAGTGTGACGGATAGACCATCGGAGCGATGTAGTCGAAGTATGGTGCCGCATTTTCTAGAATCTGACCAATGCCGAGATCATCGGGGTTTGTCATCGTCATTCCAAACAAATCTGCGGAAGTTTTCATTCCACCACCCGACAAGTTCTCATGAAGATAGACAAAAAATTCCTTTAACGCCTCAGCTTTAATCCTGCCATCTGAATATGGATAATAAATATCCTTCATATTTCCATCTGATGGAAAACGGATATAATCGAAATTTATTTCATCGAAGCCGAAGCGATAACCTTCGTTTGAAAGTGAAATAATATAATCCCAATACTCCTTGGCGCCCGGATCGATATAGCTCAAGCCTTTTTTATCCTTCCAAATTTGAGTTTTGTCGCTTGTTTTTTTTACAGCCAACTCCGGATTCTTTTTGGAAAAGTACGGATTTTGAAAGACGGTGATACGGCCTATTACATAAATATTTTTGTCGTGTAGAGTATTAATGAATTCAATGATGTCCGGAATGCGTTTTTCGGCCGCTCCTGTCTCAATAAGAACAGGATCCATGACCGGAAATGAAATTTTACCTGAGTAATCCTGCACATCGATGATCACCGAATTGAGTTCAGTTTCATCAATCAAACTTAATATACTTTTTCGGAAGCTGCCTGTTCCGGCCGCCCACCCAGTCATATATACGCCCTTGACTGCGCTCGGTCTTTCTAAATGTCGGACAGATGCAAGGAGTGATTGCTTTCTTTCCGCTTCAATTTGCGCTGGGTCGGGAACAACTTCCGTTTCCGGCAGAATGTTTTCTGTGGCCTGTTCGTTCACATCACTCGCAGTATTGTCTATAAGTTGCTCTAATCCGGAAAGAGATTGTTCGCTTAGAGCCAGATATTTGGATGAGTTTTGATCGTTTTCAGTTGAAATATCTTTAATAGGCTCACCTGAATCATATTTTATGCGCGTTATTTTTGCATAAGCGTTGTACCCTATTATGACAACAGCAAAAAAAACCAAAAAAAAGAGGAATTTACTTTTTGGAGAAAAATTAAATATTTTCATTATAGAGGATTACTGTCCGCCTTTTTGGCATTATTTTGCATCATTTTCTTCTCTTTATATAAAAGATATGCAGTATATGCCAGACCAAGTCCAATAATAAGGTAAAAAAACTTTTTCCAAGATACCGGAAAGCCGGAGTATGATAATATGGCGATTAAAATGCCAAGTATAAAAACTAGCCGTTCTTTATTCATGTTTATATTTTACACTAGCTGCTAGTTACTAGCAACTATCACCACAAACTCCCCTCTTATCTTATCTTTATTTTGTTCGAAATATACAAGAATCTCTGATGCTGTACCGCTTTTGTATTCTTCATAAATCTTCGTTAATTCTCTTGCGATGGTGATTTTTCTTTCTGGTGTGAATTTAACCAATGATTCAAGTGTTTTCATAATGCGATGCGGAGATTCATAAAATGCATATGTTCTTTTTGTTCCGGCAATTTCCTTAAATAAAGTTTCCCTGCCCTTCTTGTGCGGTAGAAAGCCAAGGAAAATGAATTCAGATGAAGGTACACCGGATGCTGACAGGGCCGTGATTAAGGCCGATGGCCCGGGAATTGGAATTATTTTAGCTTCATCTCCAAATTTTTCCTTAATTTGAGAAATTATTAAAACACCTGGGTCAGAAATGCATGGCGTGCCGGCGTCTGATACTAGTGCAATGTTTTTTCCATCTTCTAGAAGATTAAATATAAAATCTGCCTTAGCTACTGTGCTGTGCGAGTGATAGCTCTTGGTTGGAGTTCTGATCTCATATTTATCCAAAAGTATTTTGGTGGTCCGAGTATCCTCGCATAGAATCAAATCAACCTCTTTGAGCACTCTCAAAGCACGAAGGGTTATATCCTCCAGATTTCCTATTGGTGTAGCAACAACATAAAAATTAGACATAAAATAGTATTTAACAAAAATTCTGGAAGACCCCCGGGGTTAAAGATGCCCCAACCCCGGGGGTCGAGGAGAATTTTTGTTTAACCAATAATAACATAAAAAATACCCCGCTTAAAGCGGAGTATTTGGGTAGATTCTAAACAAAATTTTCGGGCAAGCATTCGATCTCGATTTTGAGTCGAATTGCCTGATCATGTTCCCATTGTGCGCCTTTGGAGCTCTGCCAGCCGTGGATGAAAAAAAATTTCTTTATTAGGCCGGATTCAAAAATAGGCAGATAAAATTCATCAAAAATAGGCTTGCAATATTTCTCGCTAGGGTGCTGGGCAAGCCAGTCTTTTGCCAAATCATGCATAACGGGCTCAAATGGCATTTGGTCAAGGACAAAATTATTATTTTCTCCATTCAGTTTATGAATAGTTTTGCTGAAAATTTTAAGATTCTCTTTTATTGACCCCTTGCCTCCTCCTGTGATTGGCCCACAAACTTGGCTGATTTTATTTGACATTTTTTCTTTCTCCAAAGCATCAGAAATTCGGCTGATTATGCTTAGTGCCAGTTCCCTCATTTGTGAAAAAGTTTTTACTTCATTTTCTAAATATCTGTAGTCATCCTTTGTCCAGAAATAATGACTTGGCACATAAATAATTTCAACGGGAGTATAGACAAAATTTTGTTCTACTTCTTCCTTTGTTTGACCAACAAAGATTAAATCAGCTGTATAATTACTAAGAGTTCTTCCACAATTGTAACTAATAGCTGTTCCTCTGGTTTCATTTGTTTCAGCAAGAAGCACTATATACTCATTCCATAATGTATGCTGCTCATAATGCAATTTGGATTTTTCAAAAATTTCATTTTGTATGCGAGAGATTTCCTTGCTTGTCTGGTTGTATGGGTACATACTTATTTAGTTTTAAATTACAATTTCGTGTATAACATTAACATAATAATAAAGCACTGTAAATATGGACAAATATTTCAAATAATGTTATTATGTAACCGAATCATTTTATATATCTTTAAAAACAATAAATATGGAAAGAAATGATGCCTTAAGGCTTTTACAGGAAAAAAGAATATTTCCTGTTGGTAACATTGATCAAAAATTGGCAGACGAATTGCGTGCAGGAATACTCTTGATGGCAATATCTGATCCAAAAAAAGAAATTCATCTTATTATTGATTCAACCGGTGGAAGTGTAAATGCAGCACTGAGTGTTTATGATTTTATTAGAGGAATTTCGGTACCAATTATTGGAATTGTAAATGGAAGATGTCATTCATCGGCATTAATTATTTATGCTTGCTGTACTAGACGCCTCTGCCTTCCTAATTGCCTTTTTTTATTTCATGCAATAGCTTCTGGAAATGAAATAAAAAGCACTAATGATGTGGTATTATCCGCTCAAATGCTGGTTAAACGGAACAAAAGAATTATTAACGATGTTAATAATATTTATTCTGATAATTTTGGAATAAATAAAAATGAATTAAAAAAGATGGAAGTGATGGGAGAATTGTATGAAAAAAAATTATTCAGCGATGAAGCTAAGAAATTAGGCATCGTCCATGAAATAATTGATAAATTCCCTTTTCAATTCTAGTATACAAAAACCCCTTTAAATAAAGGGGTTTTAAATTTTGCTTGACAAAAAATATGGATATGCTATCATACGATTCAAGCTTGCTTTGGTGGGACTAATAATCTTTTGTGGCGAGAAAGTTCACAAAAACCAAGGCCATGAAAAAAGCTTCCTAGTCAGGATTGCTGAAGGATTTAAACCGATACGGGAAAGGGTCAATCTACTTAAAGTATAATTGCCGACCCGAGTATGTAGATGAGGAAATGACTTGCAGAGCTATGCCAGCTGTATAATGGCGTTCCGACATGGTTACACTTCCGTTAAAAAGTGCCATTTGTTGTAGTTTGAATCAGAGTGCCTCATTGCTTTGATTCAAACCTTGATTGTTCTTTCCGGATTTAACCGGATCAAAATATAATACTTTTATTTGTTTATTTTTAGGTTTAGAAGTTTTTCTATACTCATTGTTTATTGAATCCAAGTTGATTACAATATAAGTAGGATATGGTAATCGCGTTTGTCAGTAAACAATTACCTACATAACAAGCCCCGCATAAATTGCGGGGCTTTATAATTAATATTTATTTTTTATTATTAAGATTAAGTATAAGCTTCTTAACTTTTTGAGAAATATCTCCAATCACTTTTTTCCTTGAATCTATATCAGTTCCTACAACATCCTTGATTTTCCAAATTATTATATCTTTTTTGTCATTTTCTTTTATTTCTTTGAATATTTCAGGTGGGATATCATCCGCTACAATTATGATCTTACCAGCCCACATTAAGAGGCTGTGGGGCATTCCCTGCTGGGTGCGGTCAATCCTGAGCCCAAGTAATTCACCTGCTTTTACTATATCATCTGAGACAGGCACTCCCGGAAAAAGACCGGCACTTTGCGCCTGATTTTCTGGATTTCTATTGAAATGTTTAAAAGTAGCTTCCGTCGCCTTGCTTCTAAACCTGTTCCATTTGCATACAAATAAAATATTCATTCAATTATTTAATCTTATTATATCTCCCCACTAGTTCGGCACGGGCGATGATGTGGCCCTGCATAGCGGATTCCAATTCTTTTTTTGTGGCGCCGGGTTTGAGATCAAGTATGGCGTCTAGTGCGTAAAGCTTGAAAAAGTATCTGTGTTCCCTGTCCGGCGGACACGGGCTTCCGTAGGCCAGATTACTTCTTGTGTTTACTCCTAAAACTCCGGGCGGATTAATTCCCTCCTTAATTTCTGTAGTATTAGGCGGGATATTGAATAGAACCCAATGATCCCAGACCTCGATGCCGAAGCTTTGTTTTGCAGTCTCCGGAATATCTGGATCATCCATGATTAGGGCGAGACTTTTGGCTTCAGCTGGAATATCACTAAAAATCAAAGACGGGTTGGTTCCCGCTCCATCACATGTATATATTGAAGGAATCGAATTATTATTTTTAAATGCAGGACTTTCTATTTTCATTTAGTTAAAATTACTAGGTATAGCCAGGCCTAGCCAATTATAATCGAATATGCCCACGGTTCAGGAATAGAAAGAAACATTAAATTTCCGCCTAAGAGCGCCATGTTCGTAAAGAAATTAATCATGTGGAACATCCTTAAATGCGGATCAGCTACCGACCAAAAATTATGCACAGTAAATGAGGTTATAAGCAAAAAAACGGCAATAAGTATTACTGATGCTTTAACAAATATACCTGACACAATTCCAAGACCTCCCAAAAAAATTAAGAAACCTAATACCGCCAATACTACTTTAAATTTTTTATTAAGTTTAGTTTGTGAAATAAATTGATCAAGGTTATTACAGCGGAACATATGATTATAGCTCATCATGATAAAATATGAGCCAAACAATATTCTTCCAATTAAAAAAAGTATATTCATCCTAAATGAAGTAGAGCGCGAACTAAATAATTCTACGTTTTACTTATTAATTAATTTTAAAATTATATGAACGCATTTGACCACATATTGTCGTCATAGGCGTTGGAAATATTATACCACAAATTAAATGTCAATTTATACCTCAACACCGAGGTATTTTTTTATAATGAATCCAATACCAAAATTAATTATTGCTACACTTAAACTAATTACTGCCATTTTGACAAATTTTGGCGCAAAATTTATTCGTTTTGCCACGGCTGCATAAAATGTAAAAAGAGCTATTACTGCTATTGCAAGAATTAAAGTAAAAATAAGCGCGATAATTGATTTAGTAAAAATAAAAAATGGAGAAATTAAAAGAAGAACGGTGAAAATATAGGCTGTGCCAGTTATGCTGCCAGCCGATAGTGCATCCTTTTTGTCATCTTCCTTAGCGGCAAGATAACTTGAAACTGCCATCGAAAGAGATGCAGCAATACCTGTAATAAGGCCTACCATGGCTATAAGATTGGTATTATTTAAAGCGAGGGTAAGCCCTGCTAGAGCGCCTGTTAGTTCTACCAGTGCATCATTTAAGCCCAAGACGAACGAACCCATATGCTCAATCCTTTTATCATCAATTAATGAAATTAATTTTTTTTCGTGTTCCCTTTCCTCCTCCATCATCTTTAAAGCATCTGATGAATCACTAATGGATTCATAAAAACTTGAAGATACTCTTTCGCCTCGTTCCATTAATTGAAGTGAAAAATTCAAGCCAAAAATTCTAGATATTAGAATATATAAACCAATGGTTAAATTTGATGGTTTAATTTCACGCCCTGTAATGCTTTTTAGAATATCATAGTGCTTTTTTTCTTGATTGGCTATTTCATTAAGAATTTTTTTGGCATCAATACTTTTTGACCTTTCGGCTAGTCTTAAATATACAAAATACTCAGTAATTTCTTTTTTCTGAGCGGATAAATATTTATGTATATTATTATTTGCCATTAGATTTATACATTTAATTTCTATCTTGAATTTTTATAAAATAAGAAATATAGAATGCCTGTCCAAATGGAAATCAGTCCTAGTAGAATTATGAAGCCTGAAAATGCATAAGTTAATATTCCCAAATTTAACGCCGTTGTAAGGGTGGTAGCAGTGATCCAGATATCTCGCGCGGTGTTTGGTGTCATAACTTCTTTGCCACCACTGTCTAAAATTGGATTACCTTTATCGTCAAGTTTTTGAATTTGACGCGGCATTTCTGCATATGTTTTTCCACTAGTTGTGCCTAAGGCATGTTGGCGAATAATATCTGCCTGCGCCTTTAGAGTAAATGGGCCGCGAACAGGCTGTTCCGGGATAGATGCATCGGCTGGCGTTACTATCTTTTCCTGCGAAACATTTTTATATGTAAAGTATATTCCCCAGATTCCGCCGGCAACAAGAATAATTCCAGCTACTATCGCTAATAATGATGATATTTTAAGTATTTTTTTCATAGCATAATAATATAATATTAATATAAATAAGAAAAGCCCTGTAAATCAAAAAATCACCCTGAAAACTCAAGATGATTTCTTGTTTAATAAATTAAAAATTAAAACTTTACATCTCCGCATGCTACATAAACTCCTGCCTCATCTTGAGATTTATGCACATTGACCGCTAACGGAAGTTCGGTTTTTAATTGAGCGAATGTCATGCCAGTTAAAGTAGTCTCCGACTTACCGTTTACGACTGAAGTCAAAGGATATTTGACTGCATCGGGATTCGGACATGCGCCAAGGTGGATATGCGCAGGTTCACTAATATTTTCTGGAAAACCTGTTAATTGCAATTTGACGTCTACATTACCATCTTCTTCTTCGAATGTGGCAATACCGGAAACGCTTGAATCATTTTGAGCGGAAAGAATAAAACTGATTTTTCCATCACCACGTTCCCCTTGTTCGCCTTGTTCACCTTGCTCACCTTTATCCCCCCTATTACCTTGTTCTGTAAAATTATTCTTACATGCTTCCTTGTCAGCTTTAAATGTTTCTTTAGCCTGAAGCTTGACTTCCTTTCTTACTTTCCTAGCTTCGACTTTTGCTCTAGACCAAGGCCACCAAGTACTTTCTCCGTTTTCCTTAGCGCTTTTTATTACAGCTAAGAAAGCATCTTGAGCGCTCTTAAAAGAGGTATTTTGCTTTTCTGTAGCAGCTTGCATACAAGCAGCATTTTGCGCTTTATCTGAGGCGTTATCAGACTGAGCATTTGCTCTAGAAATACCTACGACCATCATAAGCGATAAAACCATCACACCAATAACAAATTTCTTAATCATTTTTTTTATATAACAATTATTACTAATTTATAAAATTTCGACTTTTAATAATAAACTAATTTTACCACCATACCTTTTATGTAGGCAAGTTGATAAATAAACCATTAATTGAGCGGGTTTTTACCGCGAATAATACGCAATAAAAACAAAACAAGAGCCACCACTAGAAGAATATGAATAAATCCACTAAAATAAATGCAAATATCAAATACATTTGTTCTAAAAGTGTATTTATTCCTAATTAAAAGCGCAAACCTGCACATTGCATACAAACAGAAAATATATTGCTATTAGTATGAATAATATAACCCCTAAAATTATCAATAATTTTTTGCTCATACGATGTATTATTATAACACTTTTAAAATTCAATAAAAGGTGCAAAAAACCCGGTCGATTTCGACCGGGTTTAGTTTGTTATAAAGGACTTTTACTTATGGGTGGTGCATTTCTGTTTTTTTCGGCTTCTTCAAACAATTCATCATTAGAATACTTCTTTCTTTCAATTACCGAAAATTCATCTTGCAATTCTCCGCCACCGGATGGACGAATCATCCTGACCCAGTTAAACTTGTTCCATAATGGAGAATATTCATCTTTCGGATCCTGTCTTGTGTATTGGATTATAGAGCAGTTTGGAACCTTGGCCCATTCTTCGCCTGAAGCAAGCAATTCAGCGCTTTTTTGCAATGACATCCGCTCTAGAATAATTCGAAAAGCACGCATCACATGGCCATGGCAAACAATGATGACATTCATGCCATCACACTCTCTCGCCAGCGTATCAAGAACAATTTTTATTCTTATGCATACATCGGCTATGCTTTCTCCTTGCGGTGGTCGAAATAAAAATGGCTGCGTATCAAAAAATTTCTGCTGATCTTTGTAATTAGAATCTCTTTCTGATGGCTTAATGACATTAAACAATCCACCATCTCTTTCTCTTAAATTAAAATCAATCATCCATGAAGCATCATCCACTTTTAGAAAGCAAGCAGTTTGCATGGCTCGAACATTATTAGATACGAGCATTCGATCAAATTTATAAAAATGATTATCAAAAAGCCAACGACCGGCTTTTTCAGCCTGTAATATTCCAAGTCCAGTAAGTTTATATTGTGACTCGTGAAGATTCATGAAACAATCCGAAAAGGAAACCTCATTATTGGTTTCTTCAAATGTTTTTCTGACAAGATTTCCCTCAGACTGCCCGTGTCTGACTAGGAATAAATTTTTTTGCATTCCCATATAGTATGTATTTAATTGTTAGTAAAGAAAATTATCCACTTTCAATATACCATAAAGGGCTTGTTTGTCAAATCTTTCATATATAATCAAGGGGAGTCCTTGATTATTTATTCTCTTTTTTACTGAATCGAATATTTTTTATGCAGGGCAACTGGTATTCCAGCCTCTGTTGCCTTATCAATAGTATGTTGAGTGCCAGTGCTATCGTTTACCTGAAACGCCATGACTTCATTGGCATACATTACTTCCTGCTCATTTCGTAAATTATAATGCTCCTGGGTAATGATTGTATGAGGCATTTCTAAAATACTAGTTGGATTAACTTCTTTTATTTTATAGAGCAAATCGGATAGAGATTTTACGTCGCTTTTGGTAATCGGTGCCAAGCACCAATTCCTATCACAATCATCAATATACGATTCAAGAGAGGCAGGAATAATGATGCGAAGATGAGTGGCTGAAGGATTTAATTTAATAGTTTCATCCATTGCATAATAATCCACACCTGTCGTGCCGCCCGTGAGAACTCCATCGCCACGCTCAAGAACCTCACGCACCGCCTGCCTGACATCACTCTCAACTTTTTTATTAGCTAGCTTCCACGTACCTGTAAATAATACCCATTTCATATTGAAAATATCAAATTTTAATACAAAAATATTTATCGAATACCAGTATCTATATCGAAATCCACTGTTGTGGTCTCAAAAGATGTGACAGTAAAGGGTTTCTTTTCGCCTGGACCGATGCCCGCAGGCTCAATTTGCGCAAAATAATTTCCAGGACCGAGGGTGATTTTATAATTTCCATTTTGATCAAGATTTACTCTTTCTTTCTCCGTTGAGCCATTATTTTCGTATATGATTACCTCACGCGAGGTATATGCCTCAGGCGGCGTATCGCACGGCTCACCTTCCCTTTCTACCGGGCAGAAAGGTCCGATAGTTACATGCCCTGAGACATATCCGGCAGTAGTGTTAGATGAAGAATTTTTAGGACATTCAGAGAACTCACAATTTGGTCCTGTGCGTCCGACAGCTGAACCGTCAGGACAAAGCTTAGCTTCTTCCGTACAAGCAATATTATTGTTCCCGCTATTATCCGAACTTTTTA
>Ga0076013_106_pt1 | contig 15577 bp, 19 predicted proteins | sample RifGroB1_FD_68076 | JGI IMG/M metagenome (GOLD analysis project Ga0076013, IMG submission 68076) | Parcubacteria (Nomurabacteria) bacterium GW2011_GWB1_37_5 | reverse complement strand
TATTTGAAGTACATCAAAAGTAAAGGTTGGGTGACTTCTCTAATTCATGAAAATAAAAATGATCATGGAGGTTATCGCAATATCACAATTGAGGTCAGTGGTAAGAATGTTTACGGCACTCTCCGTAACTAATCCGGCGTGCATCGGCTAGTACGCATCTCCCCGTTCAATGCCAAGAAAATGCGTCACACGTCTTTCTCGATGGTGGAAGTTTTGCCCAAGTTGCCTAAAACTTATACTCTGGAAATTCTGGAGAAAGATTTGCGGATAGATTTTGCTCGGTCCGGCGGCGCCGGCGGGCAGAATGTGAATAAGAGGGAAACAGCCGTGCGCATCGTGCATATTCCCACCGGCCTTTCCGTGCACTCTACTGGCGAGCGGAGTCAGGCCCAAAACAAGGAAAAAGGCTTTGAGATTCTGAAGGCCAAAATATTCAAACTTGAACAAGAAAAAAATAAAGCTGCCGAGGAAGGCCTTAAAATTTCGAAAACCACCGAAATTGAGTGGGGCAATCAAATCCGCTCATACGTCCTTCATCCGTATAAAATGGTCAAAGACCACAGGACGAATGTGGAAACTTCAGACGTAGAAGGTGTCCTAGAGGAAGGGAAGATTGAGGAGTTTATTGTTGCAGAAAAAAATTTGTGATAAACTGTTGAGTGAAATTACCCCAGTTTTAATTTTGCGGGGTGATATTGCGGCGAAACGCTTCGCCCACGACAGTAAGGCCTATTTGGCCACGCGTTTCGCAAAAATATTTATTTGTTTTATAATTTATTGGTGTTAAGTATAAAATTTTAGGCAAAATTAAAACGGGGTGGCGATTTTCTAAAACTCGCTTAGCTCGTTAAGAAAATCAGCCATGATTTATTTCCACAATGTATGCAAAGTATATCCGAATAATGCCGTCTGTCTTGAAGACGTTAATTTGACCGTCTCGCAGGGCGAATTTGTTTCCATTGTCGGTCATTCGGGCGCAGGCAAGACTTCACTCATTAAGCTTATTTTGGCTGAAGAAAAACCGACATCCGGCACGGTTTTTTTTGAATCAACCGATATTCATGCGCTTAGAAGTCGAGATTTGACCAAACTTCGTCAGAAAATCGGTACAGTTTTTCAGGATTTTAAACTTTTGCAAAATAAGACAGCTTATGAAAATATTGCATTTGCCATGGAGGCGGTAGGCAAGAGCGACAAGGAAATAGAGACTGATGTGCCACATGTGCTGGATTTGGTTGATTTGGGAGATAAATTTTTTCATTTCCCGTACCAGCTTTCCGGTGGGGAGAAACAGCGCCTTGCCATTGCTCGTGCTATAATTAATCAGCCAGAAATTTTGATAGCAGACGAGCCGACAGGCAATTTGGACCCTATCAATACATATGAAATCGTACAGATTTTAAAAAGAATAAACGATATGGGTACAACAGTTATTTTAACAACGCACAATAAGGGCGTGATAGATTCAATAGGCAAGAGAGTGGTCACAATGGAAAAAGGCAAGATCGCGCGGGATGATAAGGATGGGAAATACGCTATGTAATTAGTATAAGGGGAAAGTATAAGTATAAGTATGAACCTATGAATTCATTATCTCGAATAATTAAATCAGGGTGGACTAATTTTACGAGAAACTCGGTTATTTCGATTGCCTCAGTTATGGTTGTTACAATCACGCTTATTGTCATAACTTCCATTATTCTTCTGCAAGCTGTTTTGTTTAATTCTCTAAATGAAATTAAGAATAAAGTGGACGTGACGATCTATTTTAATGTTGGAGCAGGCGAAGAAAAAATAATGGCCCTCAAGTCAGCGATTGAAAAAATCCCCGAAGTGGAAAGTACAGATTTTATTTCAGCTGATGAAGCTTTAGTGGATTTTAAAGAAAGGCACGCTAATGATTATTTGGTTTTGCAGGCTCTTGATGAACTTGATCAGAATCCCCTTAATGCATATTTGAATGTTAAAGCTAAAGAAGCTTCGCAATACGAGGGAATAGTGAAATTTTTACAAAGCGACAATGCTTTGGCTCGTGATAGCTCGACTATTATAGACAAAATTAATTACAATCAGAATAAGGTAATAATAGATAGATTGATTTCTATCATAGATGGCGCCAAGAAACTTGGCTTGATCGTGACCCTGCTTTTGGTCTTAATTTCAATTATTATTACTTTTAATACTATCCGGCTTACTATTTTTATGGCACGCGAAGAAATTAGCATTATGCGTCTCGTGGGCGCAAGCCCTAAATATGTGCGGGGTCCGTTTATGATGGAAGGCGCGCTCTACGGCATTTTTTCTTCACTTATCACTGTCGCTTTATTTTTCCCGATTACGCTTTGGTTTGGCAATAATATGACTAGTTTTTTGGGCTTAGATTTGTATAAATATTATATGCATAATTTTTTGCAAATTGCCGTGATAGTGCTTATTTCTGGTTTGATATTAGGAGTCATTTCCAGTTTCTTTGCAGTTAGCAAGTATTTAAAAAAATAAAGAGCGAGTGAAACGTCGGGGAGAGGTCGGTCCTCTAGCGGGTCCGAGGTCCGACCTCAAGGAGACGATACCCATTTTTTAATAAACATATGTCTATCGGAATTATTTATGCGTTTGTCGCCATGCTCTGTTGGGGCTTTGGCGATTTTTTAATTCAGCGATCAACTAGACGACTGGGAAATTGGGAAACACTTTTCCTGATAACTTTTTTTGGTGCAATTATTCTTTTGCCTTTTTCTTTTTTTAAAATAATCCCATTTTTAAATAATACAGGTGCGGCTTTCTGGGTCGTTATTATTGCAGCGTTGGCTATGCTTGTAGCTGCTATATCCGAGTTTGAATCATTACGAGTAGGTAAGATTACAGTCATAGAACCAATATGGTCTATGGAGATTCCAATGTCTGTATTTCTGGCTTTTATAGTTCTTAGTGAAAAATTATCATGGTTTACTTTAGTTATTATTTTAAGTTTGCTTGTTGGTCTTGTGTTGGTGTCTGTTAGAGAAACGAAACATTTTAAAAATATTTTTCTTGAACGGGGAGCTTTGATTGCTCTTTTTGCAGCGCTGGCGATGGGAGCCACAAATTTTTTTGTGGGTTGGGGTGCGCGTGAAACTGATCCGATTCTTGTTAATTTTATTATGAATGTTGTTCTTTTTGTTTGTTCCGGACTTTTTCTTTTATATAAAGGAAAGCTCATTTCTGTTGTTTCGGACTTCAAAAAAGCACCGCTTTCTTTAAGTACTATGGTGATTGCCGACAATGTGGCATGGGTCGCTTTTGCTTTCGCAATGGCATTAGCGCCCATCGGAATTGCTGTGGCACTTTCCGAGAGTTACATTATCATAGCTGTAATACTTGGTTTCTTGATCAATAAAGAGAAACTTCAATTACATCAAAAAATAGGCTTAATTATGGCTGTAATTTCGGCAATTATTCTAGCTTCTCTTGTGGTATAAATTTTACAGTGTCACAATTTTGTTTTTTGCTATTTTTAGTGTAATTTAATACTTGCAAGTTATCAGTTGTTGGTTGTAGAGTTAATTAATTGCGGGATCATCTAGTGGTAGGATGCGACTCTCTGAAAGTCGTCACCTTGGTTCGAATCCAAGTCCCGCAGCCAAAGTTACCAGTATGAGATACTTAATAAATATATAATAATATTATGGAAGAATACTTGGAATTTACAAAGAAACTTGCAAAAGAAGCTGAAGAAATAGCTTTAAGGTATTTCAGTTTTGAAACTGAAAATACTTGGAAAGGAGATGGCACACCATTAACAAAAGCTGATACTGAAATTAATGATTTAGTCATAAAAAGAATAAATGAAACGTATCCTAACCATAGTATTTATGGTGAAGAAAAGAGTCATAAAAAAGAAGGGTCTCAGTATGTATGGGTTTGCGATCCCATTGACGGAACTATGCCTTTTTCAAATGGTTTACCAATATTTACTTTCTCTATTGCATTAGTTGATCAATCAAATGGTCAGCCAATTTTAGGATTAGTAAATGATCCTGTAATGAAAAATATGTATTGGGCATACAAAGGCAGTGGGGCTTATAGGAATAGCAAAAAAATATCAGTATCAAAGAGCACTACTTTATATAATACATATTTGAATACTGATGCATCAGGAAAAGATGTCGGTTTTTCGAACCTACCACTTCTCAAATTATTAAGTGAAAAAAAATGCAAAGTAATGAAATTACTTTCTTTTATCTATGGCGGTATTCAAGTGGCTAATGGTAAGTTTGTCGGATCTGTGTTTTATGGTAAATACGCTCATGATGTTGCAACTTTGAAAATTATTACGGAAGAAGCTGGTGGAAAGGTTACTGATTTAAATGGAGGAGAAAGAAGGTATGATCAGGATGGCTTAGGATGTGTGGTTTCTAATGGAATTCTTCATAATGAAATATTAGAGTGCGTTAGAGCTGGTAAATTATAATGAAACCTAAAACTTATGCCATATTTTGTTTACATTTTAGAATGCGCGGATAAGACGCTTTATGTTGGTTCTACGAATGATCTTGAAAAGAGATTGCATCAGCATAATAATTCCAAGCAAGGGGCACATTATACAAAGATAAGACGACCGGTAGTGTTGAAATACAAGGAAGTTTGTAAAACTTATGGTAAGGCGCGAAAGAGAGAATCTGAACTCAAGAAATTGAGCAGAAAGGAAAAATTGAATTTAATAAAAACATGAGTTTATGGCAAATATGGAAGATGTCATTAAATTAAAGCTTGATCATTTTTTTTAAAAAATAAAAAATGAAACAAATACAATTAAAAAGGGCCACTATGAATGATCTGCAGACATTAATTGATCTTGAAAAGAGCGTACCTGCTACAAATGTTTATTCCCCGGCTCTCACGATGGATGATTGGAAGGATGAATTCGAAAAAGGCGAAGTTTATCTTATCAAAAAAGATGACGATATAGTTGGGAACATTTCCTATGAAAAGAAAAGCGATGATCATGTTTATGTGAGCGGCATCCTGGTCGATTATCGATTTCAGGGCCAAGGTATTGCCAAGGAAGCCTTAAATCAGGTTTTGGAAAAGTTTAGAAATATTAAAAGAATTGACCTTGTGACTCATCCTGATAATCCCGCGATAAATCTCTACCAATCATTTGGTTTTTCAATCGAATCGCGAATTGAAAATTATTATGGAGACGGACAGCCAAGATTAAGGCTTGTGTTGAATAAGTAAACGCATGAAGGTTTAGTAAATAATGAGAAATGAGGTAATATCTAAATATGCCATTATATTTTATAACCGGAAATAAAAATAAGCTTGCGGAGGTGAAGTCTGTGATCGCGGATGTGGAACAACTCGATATTAATCTGCCGGAAATTCAGGAGATAGATGCCCATAAAATCATAGCTGAGAAACTGCATGAAGCTTTTCACCATCATAGTGGTGAATTCATAGTCGAGGATACTTCGCTTTATTTGTCGTGTCTAAATGGCTTGCCTGGACCTTTGATCAAGTGGTTTATGCAAACGATAGGGAATGAAGGTATCGCTAGAATTGCCGAGAAATTTGAAAATGCTGAAGCAGAAGCTCGGACTATAATAGGTTATGCAAAAAATAAGGAAGAGATTAAATATTTTGAAGGTGTGATCAAGGGCAAAATAGTAAAGCCTCGCGGAGAGACGAAGTTCGGCTGGGATCCGATCTTTCAGCCGGATGGATACGATAAGACTTTTGCTGAGATGAAGGCGGAGGAGAAGAATAATATAAGCATGAGAAGGCTAGCACTCGAGAAACTAAAAGAATTTTTAAGAATTAAATAACACAAATAACATACAACATACCAACAAACCCAAGTTTGTTGGTATGTTGTTAAGATAATTTTAAATGTATCAATCGCTGACAAAATTTAAACATCTTTCGGCAGAAAAAAAGAGCATGCTTGCCCTTTTTTGGGTTTACGAATTTGCCAATACGACTGCCGGAATATTTGTGAATATTTTTGTCTTTTTAGATACCCGTTCGCTTTGGGTTTTGGCACTTTTGATTCTTGTGCAGGTGACAGCAACACTGATAGGATTTACCGGCTTCGGCTATCTTTTAGCTGAATATCAGCGCTCAATGAGATGGAATTATTTGCGTTCTTTTTCCATTTATTTTATAAGCTTCATTTGGCTTGCTCTCACTCCACATACCCTGCCTTTTCTAATAGTTTTTTACTTTTTGTACGGCCTAGGCGGCGGCATATTCTGGGCCACAAATCACAGCTACGAGCTTATATATACGAAGAATGAGGATGGTGACAGGGATTTCTATGCTTCAATGGTCCAAAGCGGCACACAGCTTATCTTCATTCTTTCGCCGCTTTTGGGCACAGCTTTGCTTTTGCTTGCTGATAAAGTTTTTCAGATTGAAACATTCAGTCTGCTTTTCTGGGTACTTCCTTTTATTTATCTCCTATCTTTACCTTTTCTTTTTCGTTTGCCGCATTTTGTGCCAAAGCCGATAACTAAATCTGACATAAAATCATTCATGACCGACGGCGAGCATAGCCAGATCCGTTGGTATTATATTTTATCCGCAGGCGAGCTCATAAGAGGAGTGATTTCAGTTTTTTTTGCGGTGGTTGCTCTTAAGACGGCGGTCAATATCGGATTATGGGAGACAGCTGTGGCAATTATTTCATTTTTTGCCGTGTTTACTCTGGCTAATACTCGACGTGAAAATAACCGCCTTAAGATAATGCTCAATGCCATTTGTGGATTTTTGATCGCTTTTGCTTTTCTCTATTTCTCAAGTACATATTTTTATTTTTATCTGATCTATTCGGTTTTAATGGTTTTCTTCCGGCCAATGTATCGAGTTTCCCAACATGCTATAGACCTGCATTCGATGGAATTTCTTTCGCGTGGTCGATCCTCATTTTATCCGGGAATACTGTATCGTGAAATAATTCTTTATATCGGCCGTTTCTTTGCTCTTATGTTTGTCATTGTGATGTCCTTGGTGCTTAATAATGACATTCTATCCGTAAAAATCGGAATAATAATCTCCGCGATCCTTTTAGTTTTACATTGGCATGTCGCCAGGAAAATGCTCGCAAAATATGACGGCCCGGGCGATCGGCATCCGTCTAATAATTAACTTTGACTGGATCGCTGTTGCTTGAAAAAACTATATCAGAGCATGCGGCAAGAACGGTCATTATCTTGATATAATTTAAGTTTAATAAAATAATATTATTATACTTGCAGTTGTTTTTTTAATTCACTTTCTATTTTGTCACTTTCTAAGTTTTCTAACATTTTTTGAAGTTCTATATCTCCAGAAACATCAATACCATTTTTTTTAAGTAATAGGGTTTGTAAATATATCATTTTTGTAATTTCACTTTCGGCATATGTGTTTATATAAAGCTCGATTTCTTCTCGCAATTCTTCAATTTTATTTGCTCGATTTTGCGATATTAATACAATAATCGCCAGAAAAATTGCCTCAAGAGAAACTATCATTGTGAGAAGACCAAAAGGGAATGGATCAAAAATATTAATACTTGATATTGCACCCATATTAATAATAATCCATCCTGCAAAGAGAATTATATTAAAGGTTAAGAAAAAAATAGTACCAAATGACGTTGTTAACCAATCGGCAACTTTATCAGATTTTGTTCTTTTGGCGTTTGCTTTAGCTTTAAAGCTTTGAATGGAGTGTTTTCTACGCACAGCTTTTTCATCAGTTGAAATAAATTTAGTATTTTTCATAATCATGATTGCACCATAGTGATGCCTTTATTTGATATGCATAAATGTGATATTGAATTATTTTGAATAATTTATTTATTGAGAAACTCTATCATTTTGGAAATAGTTTTTGGGCCAACTCCGCCGTCAGGGTTTAAGCTTTGATCTTTTTGGAAGCTTTCAACCGCTTTTCTCATTGAAGGGCCGAAATCTTGATCTTCCTTCAAGTTCAAGTCACTATTATAGTAATTAAGAAACTTTTGAATACGGAGGACAAATGTTCCTTTATCTCCCGGTTTTATGCTTAATTTTTTAGCAAGTAAATCTTCTAAATCTGTTTTTATTGCAGCGGCTTCGCTGGAAATTTCTGTTGGTACTTCTTCTGTGATCTCACCAGTGATTTCTTCATCCATTGAAGTTGGAATATCGGTTTCATCTAGGACAGGCTCAGGGACTTCTGATTCAGCCAGAACCTTGGCGGCCTCTTCTTCAATTTTTGCTTCATATGCAAGCTGTTCGGTAGTTTTTTGAGAAAATTCAGGTCCGGAATCAATGGTTGTAAATGCCCAATAACCGCCCCCGATTAATGCGGCAAAAATAATAACATATATAAAAAATGATCTTAATCCATCCACGTCCATATTATAGTACTTTTTTCATATTAATGAATAGTGGAAAAGAAAACAATGAAAGTGGAATAATCTTAATTACGACACCTTGACAAATAAAATTGCACGAGGCGAAACCTCCTGCAATGCGTGATTTTAAAGGGTTTTATTGGATGTGAATAATTGCAAAATTTGAGGTAAACTTTCTTAATTAAATGTGCTAAAATTTAAAAATGAAAACAAAGAAAATAGAGGGTGGTTATGTAGGCGATCAGCCTAAAAAAAGGAATAAAGGTGGTGAAGATGAAAAGCCTAAAGAGGAAGATGTTTCGGGTGAATTGAGTGGTTATGCCTATCAAATAAGTAATACTACAGGAGGAAGCGGCGCCCCCGGCGGTTTAAGTGTTAACCGTGCGCATGGAGCACTTAATGGAGTTTTTGATGAATATTATAAAAATGTAATGAAAGAGAGAGGGGAAAAAGAAGAAAAAGAAAAGAAGGAGGCAGAAAAAAATAAGGACAAGGAGGATAAAAAAAATGATTGAAATAAAAGCGCCGAATAAAATACCTGAAACAAGTCAAATAAAGATTTTTTTGGCTGGAAGTATTGAAATGGGAATTGCGGAAGAGTGGCAAGAGAAGGTGGCTAAGCAGCTTGAAAATGAAGATATTATTATACTTAATCCGAGGCGGGATAATTGGGATAATAGCTGGACTCAAAGCAAAGACAATCCTAAATTTAGAGAGCAAGTCGAGTGGGAGCTTGATTCGCTCGCAAAAAGCGATTATATAATTTTATACCTTGATCCTAAGACAAAGTCGCCGATTTCTCTGCTTGAGCTCGGGCTTCATGCAAAAAGTGGGAAGCTTTTAATAGTTTGTCCGGAAGGATTTTGGCGGAAGGGTAATGTAGATATTGTTTCAGAAAAATATGGCTTTCCACAATTTGATTCCCTTGATTCATTACTCGATCATTTGATTAAATTGATTAGGAAGTAATTTGTTATTTAAATTAGTGCTATAATGACTAGCGAAGATCGTGTGGAAGTGTAATCACTTACACAACGTCTGAACGACGTCATTATATCGTAATCGATATAATTTACTTATGCAACAAAAACAAAATTATATTTATTTAGGGACTATTTTAGGGATAAGTTTAATTATTACCGGATCGATATTCGGATATGCTTTATACAAGTCGCGTGTTTCCGATACTCTTTCTGTGACAGGCTCGGCTAAGCAAAAAATTACATCTGATACAGCCAAATGGACGGCTACTTTTAACAGAACAGTTCCTCAGGATAGTTTGAAATCAGGATATTCTATGATGAAAGCGGATGAATTGGTAATTATGGATTTTTTTAAAACAAATGGTGTTTTGGAAGAGAATATAAATTTTCTGCCGATTTATCTTGAAGACCAGTCTAGATATAATCCACAGGCTCCAAAGGAATATTATTTGAGCAGGACAGTGCAAGTTAATTTAAATGATGTTAAAAAAATCACTGATCTTGCTAATAATTTCCAACCAATTGTAGACAAGGGAGTTACTTTCTCGACTCAATCTTTGGAGTATTTTTATTCAAAATTACCGGAGCTAAGAGTTGCCTTGCTCTCTGACGCGGTGAAAGATGCAAAAACTCGAGCATCAAAGATTGCCGAAGGGACTGGTAAAAGTCTTGGTGTCATAAAATCAGCCAGTGTGGGCGTAGTGCAGGTCATGCCTCTTAATTCTGTTGATGTGAGCGATTATGGCGCTTATGACACATCTAGCATAGAAAAAGAAGTGATGGTCACCGTCAAAACTGCTTTCCGCCTTCGCTAGAGCTATGGCGTGATAAGGTTAGATTGAATTATTTTTGGCGACAAATAAGCGCTATATTCAAAACTATATGAGTTATCTTTTTAGTCGGGAAAAATTTTTGTCTGAAAAAAATGGCGAAATTATTGTCGAGAAATTTTTATGGCAAACTAGAATAATTGTCGGCCATACGGAACAGTCGGGTCCTTATGTTAGAGACATGTGGCGAAAAGCTATTCGGCGGATATCTAAAAAGCATCCAATTAAGCAGGTACTTTTGGTTGGGCTCGGTGGTGGGAATGCGGTTTTAGAAATACAAAAAAGATTTAAGAAAGCTCATATTACCGTGATCGAATGGGATCAAGTCATGGTAGAAATTGCAAAAAAGTTTCAGATGCTTTCCCATAGTCAGCCAACAGAAATAATAATAGGGGATGCTGCATTAATTATTCCAGATTTAAGCAGGAGGTTTGATCTAATAATATTAGACGCTTTTACTGGAAATAATCCAGAAAAAAAGTTAGTGGAAGAAAATATTCTTATATCCTTGCGAAACTTGCTTGAGATCGATGGGTATTTGATGGTGAATGTGTTTCGTCATGCGGAATTATTATATTCTTTTAAAAAAGTTTTTTCTTTTTATAATAAATGGCGTTACAAAGCCAATACACTGGGATTATTCCGCCATTTTGGACGAGGGCGCGCAGGCGATCCGCTTCCTGATTGGTTTATCCACAAAATGCATTCGCATAATTATGCATTGAGCGCTATTGAGGAAGAAAATACTGACAGTGTTATTGGAAGGGAGGGTTGTTTAGGATTGCGTTCGCGCATTGGGTCAGTATCGTTAGATTCTTATTTTTCTGACACTGAGCCTGAAATAGAAAAATCAAAAGGAATAAGAATGGTTGTTTGGCATCCTATAACGAGAATCGATAAGGCCACTGGCTGGCATAGATTTTTTTTAGACGTAAGCCCTCAAGCGGATGCTTTTTTAGATTTACAGAATAAAAAAGAATATTGGAAAGATTGGACAGAGCGAGCGGAGCGGTATCGAAAAAAATGGCTGAAAAATGACATTTATGAAATAGAAGAAATTTCTCTTGAAAAATTTATTTCCACATATCAAAAAACAGAAAAAATTTCAAATAGGCTTAAAAAAATGTTTGTGAGAATACTTAACAGAAATGTTGAAAGTATGGGTAAGAGCGTGCATTTATTTGGCGTTTTAAATAAAGAGACTAAAGAAATAGTGGCAGGGCTCGCCGTGTGTGATTTTCCTGATATTTCCCAATCGTTTCATTTAGTTTCATTTATTAATACAGGTGCTGAAAAAAGTCATGTGGGAGTCGGACTAATAGATCATTGGATCAAAGGCTGCCTTGAAAGAAAAATAAGGTTTCCAAATTTTGGCACTATATGGTTGCCAGGCAATTCAAAGAGCTGGATTGGTTTTACAAAATTCAAGCAGCAATTTAATCCTTTTGTGTTGCGTTATCCTCAACCGCTTTTTAAATTTATCTGGATAAAATAATAATACGATAATTTTGCGTTTTGAGGCTGAATTTGGTATAGTAGAAATATGAAAATAATAAAAGGCAAAGCTCTGCAATTTAATGTGATTTTCCGTCCTGAAACGGAAGGTGGTTTTACAGCTTCTGTTCCGTCTTTGCCGGGCTGTGTTACTTACGGAAAAGATTTAAAAGAAGCTAAAAATATGATCACCGATGCTATAAATGGTTATTTGTTTTCTTTAAAGAAACATGGACAAAAAGTTCAATCAGACGAGGAAAGTTTTGTGAGTTTAATTTCATTAAATTTTTCCGGAGTAAAATCAAATGCCTAAATTACCATCTCTTTCTTCAAAAAAACTTTTGCAAATTTTAAAGAAATCAGGTTTTAAGATTGATCACATAAGTGGGAGCCATTATATACTGTATAACCAAATGAATAATAAAAGAGTTACTTTACCTTTCCATAACAAGGATATAGCTAAAGGCACCTTACTTTCGATTCTTAAAGAAGCTGGTTTATCCAAAGAAGATCTTTAAACAAAAATCACTCTAGAAATCTAGAGTGATTTTTGTTTATAAATTTAGTTGAAGTATTTTACAATTTCGTCAAACATTTTTTTGGCGTTCTGATCTGTTCCCACTAATAAATTAGTACCATAAAAACCATATATGTCTTGTTGGGGGTTCTTTTTATCGGCAATAGTAAGTTCTTTTATTCTTCCATTTTTAAATCCTCTATCAGTAGTGGATGTCATGTAATGTTCAATATGAATTTCAAAGTTTCCTTTAGAAAGATTAAAATATTTACTTGAATCGTTTCTTTGAATATTGTAACCTATTTGTTTGGCTATGTTTTCTCTAGCCTTAATAAATTGCTCTGTTTGTTCTTCAGTAAATTCTTTCCCTTCATTTGAATCTTTCAAAAACGGCAGCATTTTTTCTAATGTTTTTGGTCCCTCTTCTTTATTTGTTTTTATGCTTGGCGCTCCTCCTAGTTTCATATGTTTTATATAGATTATTGATAATATTTTTGATTATATCAAAGTGTTTAAATGATAGCAATCGGTTGGTTTCTTGTTCTGGTGTTTTTATGCTTTTATGCTTTCTGTGCTTTCGTGTCGTGAATTGTTCAATCCACGGATGTTTAGCAGGCTTAAAATCATAATGATTCCAAGGGCTAAGAATATATATTTGAAAGGGAAGAAGATGAAGAATATCGTGGCAAGCAATGGTCCGATAACATATGCAAGAGGAAAAGAGTTTCTGAAAAATCCAATCAAATCTGAATCTTGAGCATTTATGTGCCTGAAGAAATAGCTTTCCGTCATCACTTCGATTGTGGCGGCTCCGACGCGGGTTATAAACAAGATTATGCCAATCATAATTAGACTTGGACTTGAAAGGAAGCTGACTATGGCAGGCGAGAATCTTTTTTTCGCCGATTCGGTCGGAGATTTTGCCGAGTGGGTATTCTATAAGCACGAAAGGTAAGAGCATTATCATAAAAATTATTCCAATTTTATCCCATGAGAATCCGAGATGTTGGTTGAGGTAAATAGGCATATAAACCACCATCCATGAATAAAAGAACTGAAGCATAAAATTAGCCAGATAAATTTTTCGAATATCTTTGTTTTTAAAAATTCTTTTTATTGTTTGTTTAATTGGAACGGGTTTAAATTCCAAATCTTTTAATTTTCGTATTGGACCAAGAACATAAAGGAAAGCGATAAACATAAATATAGCAGCCAAAAGATACATTTGAGAATAACCGAAATATTTGATCACAATCCCACTCGCAAGTGGAGCGAAGACCCATCCTAAGTTTATGGTTGTGAGCAGAAGCCCGCGGGTTTTTCCAGTTGTTTCATTTTGCGAATATCCTTCAGCAAAAATATCGCGGGAAAAAACTACTAAATAGTTTGAAATAAGGTAAAGAAAAAAGAAAACCAGTGTCAAAGCAGTTGAGGTTGAAGCAAAAAGTCCAAACAATGAAATTAAAGAAATCAAAACAAGACTGAAGAGAATTTTATGATTGCAGTATTTTGTGAGTATTTTAGGAATTACAAGTAAGCCCACAATTCCAAGAATAGCAGAGAGGGTATAGATTAAACCGACAGCTTTTGTGGAAACAAATGATTCCAGAAAAGTAGAATTTACATATGCCGTAAAAGCATATTGGATTGAAAGAAAGAATGTGAAGAAATAGAGGGATTGGAGGGGTTTTTGCATAAGTAAATACAGTAAATTTAGTAAATACAGTAAATAAAGCTAAATGCATTTGCTGTACTCGCTGTACTTGCTATATTTACTTTTTACACACTTAATATCACCGGTATCACTAACGGTCTTTTGTTTGTCTTTTGATAAAGGAATCGGGAGACATTGTCTGTGATCAAGCCTTTGACATAGTCAAACTCGATCGGCCACATGCCTACTGTTTCTTTTTCAATTGTGTTTTTAATAATAGTTCTAGATTCTTGTAAAAGTTCTTGAGCTTCCTTCAGATAAACGAAGCCGCGCGAGATGAGATCTGGAGATTTTTTAAGTTTTCCTGTTTTTGAATCGATCACCGCCATCACCACAAACATACCGTCTTGGGCCAGTGCTTGTCTGTCGCGAATGACCACATCTTGCGTTTCACCCACGGAAAATCCGTCCACCATAGTCAAACTAGACGGCGCTTTTTCCTTTCTCATTCTAATTTTTTGCCCGCCGTCGTAGATTTCAACAATTGATCCGTTGTCCGGTATAACAATATTTTCTGATGGTGTGCCGGTAGTTGTAGACATCTCGCCATGCTGACGTATCATATAATGATGTCCGTGAATTGGCATAAAAAAACGGTAATTAATTTGCTGATGTATCCATTTTAATTCTTCACGATTACCATGGCCGGAGGCATGAACATCTGAGTCAAGATAAGTGATGATTTTTGCTTCTGATCTATAAAGATTGTCTTTGAGTTTTGATATTGAAGATTCATTTCCGGGAATAATGGAGGAAGATAAAATAATCGTGTCAGTTTTCGTGAGTTGGAGCTGCCTGTGTGATTTATTGGCAATACGTACTAGTGCAGCAAATTCTTCACCTTGACCTCCAGTCACCAACATCAATACTTTGTTTGGCGGATAGTCATTGATTTCGTCCAATAGGATTAGGTTCTTAGTTTTAATAAGGCCAAGCTGCTTGGCGATTTCAGTATTTGTTTTCATAGAACGGCCGTCTATAGCGACCTTTCTGCCCAATTTGTCGGCAATTTCAATTATAGCCACCAAGCGTTCCACTTGAGAAGCAAAAGAAGCAATAATGATTCTTCCGGGCGCTTCTCGGATAAGTTTTTCCATATTTTTGACCACTGTGGTTTCTGAAAGAGAAAATCCGCGCTTCTCAATGGAAGTGGAGTCCATAGTGAGCAGTAATATTTTTTTGTCTTTAAATCGGCTGTATTGCTCAACCTCTTCTTCAGTTGGAATACCATCAATATTGTCTACGCGTACATCTTCAATGAAAGCGATTTCACCGAGTGGGGTTTCAATTAAGAGGCCCATTGAGTCTGGGATAGTATGGGAAATTGCAAAAGAACGCACGACAAAATTTTGTCCTGCTCTGATGACATCTCCATCCTCGACAATATTCATTTTTAATTCTGGTAGATGAGGAAATTCTTCATGTCTTTTTTTTATCATGATTGCACCAAATTCTCTCGAATAGACCGGCGGATTGCCTATTTTGTCCAGAACATAAGGCAGGGCGCCGATATGGTCTAAGTGGCCGTGTGTGATAAATATCCCTCTGATTTTATCTTTTCTATCTTCTAGGTAGCTAGCATTTGGAATAATGAAATCAATCCCGGGAGTATCATCACCGGAAAATTCAATTCCCGCATCGACTACTATAATATCGTTGCCGTATTCTATAGCT
>Ga0076013_139_pt1 | contig 16253 bp, 17 predicted proteins | sample RifGroB1_FD_68076 | JGI IMG/M metagenome (GOLD analysis project Ga0076013, IMG submission 68076) | Parcubacteria (Nomurabacteria) bacterium GW2011_GWB1_37_5 | reverse complement strand
CTTTTTTAACCACTGAGAAATTTCTGCTTCAGATGAGAATGGTGCGACAATCTTTTTATCTGGTGTATAAAGCAATGCAAACATAAACACCTCCTCATTCTCAATGTTTTAGAACTAAAAACAAAATAGCATGGATATGGTGTCCTGTCAAATTAAGACCAGGCTTTTTGAGCCAATTTCAACGGCTCACATATGTGAGCCGTTGATTTTTTCGTATTAGGGAAGTTTGAACCTCTACGGCCAACCATGAATTGCAACCCAAGCAACCGGCGGAGGGCGTGTGCTTTTTATAAAATTAGTAGATTTTAGAAAAAGTGCACCTCGCAGTCATGCATGGAGGTTGTGTGAGCTGTAAATTTAAACATCAATATTTTTAAAATGTCTTACCTTTGCTATCCCCTTTGGTTCGTCTAACCCCACCGATATTACATCTACTTGCCACTCCTGAAGCGGGCTATATTTCTTTTCAGCAAGATATGTCCTCGCGGTTCTGACAACTTTATCTATTTTTGAACTATTGGCTCTTAATTCCGGCTCAAAGCCGGCAATTATTTTCCTGTTGGCCTTAACCTCAACAAATACCAAAATCCCCTCTTTTGAAGCAATAATATCTATCTCTCCCCATGGTTTTCTGTAATTTAAATCCAAAACGGCGTACCCCTTCTTTTCTAAATAACGAGCCGCCAAGTTTTCGGCCAAAAATCCCAACTCGGATGTTCTCATTGGTCTAAATTATCAGTAAATTTTTGTGTTGACAACCAAATTGACTTTTGGGCCTCCAAAATGGTAAACTCAAGAGGTAATTCTCCCAAAGAGAATTTTTACTTTTAAGGATATTTAACTTAAAAACAATTAGTAATCAACTCAAAAAAATCATAGCCCTTCTGTTAAAAAGCCGAAGGGAGGGGTCGTTTTGGCCCAAACTAAAAAGCTTCTCCGAGGGCCGTTTGTTTAATCTCTATGGAACCCTAACCATAGTCTTTTTGGTTTTAATGCTCAAAGGGACAAGCGGTGGAGAACAGACCAGTTTATTTAGTAGTCTCCTTAGAAATTATTTAGAAGAAACATCGGCTTCGGTGATTAATATTTCACAATCCCAAAATCAGTTAGCTGACATTAACAGCTTGACCGCCTTTAGCAATCAAAATCTCGGCCAAGGAGGAGAATCCACCGACACGCTTAACCCATCAACAATCCAAGAAAACTCCCTAATGGCTAGCAATCCTACCGCAACTGACTATATTGAAACTGGCTTTAAAAGCAATCAAATAGTTGATTATACCGTCCAGCCGGGAGATTTGTTGTCTTTCATTGCCTCCGACTTCGGCGTCTGTACTGAAGCTATCATCTGGGCAAACAATTTAGCAAATGCCAACAGTATTAAGCCCGACCAAGTTTTGAGGATACCTCCAGTTTGCGGAGTCATACACAAGGTTAAAAATGGTGATACTGTCACCTCAATCGCCAAGAAATACGGAGTTACAGCAGACAAAATATTGGCCTTTAACAACCGAAAAGAAGGTCAGCCACTTGATATCAACGAAGAATTAATTGTTCCGGATGGGAAGATTAGTTCGTTAATAATAACCAAACCTGGCACACAACCAACAATCGCCCAGAGGTTTTCAAACCTTCCTGATTTGAGTGATTATATTGTGGTTCCTACTAAAGGCCGAATCAGCCAATGGATCCACGGAAGAAATGGGTTAGACATCGCCGCTTCTTGTGGCACTAACATTTTTGCGCCTGCTGACGCTACCGTTGCAGTTGCTGATATTAGCGGCTATAACGCAGGATTTGGCATATTTACCAAACTCATCCACACAAATAATCCAAATGGAATTCAGGCCGAGTCAGTTTTAGCCCACTTATCAAAATTATTAGTGGAGACAGGGGATTCAGTTAAAAAGGGCCAATTAATAGCCCTAATGGGCTCTACTGGCCGTTCTACGGGTTGTCACCTCCACTGGGAAGCCCATGGATACAAACTACCCTTATCCAATCTTCGAGTAGGTTCATATTTTAAATAAACTGTTCCGCGCGGAACTTTCTGTTCGGTTGATATTTTATTTCAAAATAATTCCTACAACCTCTATGCCTGACTGCAGGGTGTCCCTTTTCTAAAATCTACTAATTTTATAAAAGGGACACACCTTCCGCCGGTTGCTTAGACGGTAAGTGACAATTAACAATAAAGTTCCAACCTCATCTGAAATAAAATATCAACCTCACACTCATTTTTAAAAACAAAAAATCCGTCTTCCATTTCGTGGCTCGTCTGCGGGTATGTCAGAGAGAACGTTTGGCTCCACTTAAATACTTCCGAAAACAAAAAAGAGCCCGCGGGGAGCGGGCTCCGTCGCGGGCGGGTGAGAGGGGACGTTAGACTCTCGAAAAGCTTGAGGTGTCGAACACGATTCGCTTTTCCCTGAAAAAACCCTTTCTCCCCACCTTCTTCAGAAGGAAGTGCAGGGGGATGGAAACGGGCAATGTGACGATGACCATCGGGATGCCGATCGTGACAATCCCAATGGCAATCACTACTCTTGCCAGATGATTGTGAACTTCCTGGTCTTTGTACGAAATCTCCATTCTGGTCTCCTGTCCTGTCGAAACCGATTGTACTGTCCTTAAATTATACCACATTTTACGCCATTTTGTCAACTCAACCAAAAACCGGCCTTTTAGGCCAATTTTAAACCTAAACGGCTCACACACGTGAGCCGTTGAAGTTATGTCCGTTTAAGCGAAAGCCATATCCCCACAGGGAGAACTTGCGCAGGCATTTCGGCTTGGTTCTGCGAAATGCCGAGCATGTAGACAAAAAGCATCCGCTGGAGGTGCTTTATTATCGGTCGAGTCGTGGGGATATGGCTTGAGCGCTATGTTCCGCGCGAAACTTATGCCAGCTCACTCAACATCTTCTCATTCATCCCGTACGAAATAGGACTTAATCAGGTATTATTTTACAATAAACCCTTTGACTACACACATAAAAAGGGCGCAAAATTGCGCCTTTTTTCTATAGATATGGTGTACCCTTTTTTTTGTTGACAAAATAGTAGGATTATGTTATGCTTTTCATGAACTTTTAAACTAAAAAAACTCTTTAAAAACTTTATAATTATGAAAAAAGATATGATTATTGTTATTGGAAAGCCTAATAATAAAGACAATAATTTAAATGATTGCCATGGAATTATTATTGACCCCAAAAAAATACTTATGGAAGGTGAAGGGATATGCATAGATTTGCATAATAGATTTTTTCTTCAACATAAAGAGATTAAAGTTTATAAACTCAATGTTGATGAACTTTTCTCTTCACAAAGTATGACCGGTTTATTGATGGTTGCTTTTAATAATGGAGGTACAATGAAGAGTGGAAACAAAGATAATGAATATAAATCAATAATTGCACGTTTTAATTTTGAAGCAAATTATTATGATGATTTTTTAATATTTGCTCAAAATATTGAGAATGACATTGATGAATATTTATTTAAACCCTTTGACAATTCAATATTCAGAATTAAAAAATAGCAAAAAAATTTGGGCTACACATACCAAAAAAGACGTCGAATGACGTCTTTTTTTAAATGCTTGACAAATAATATTAAATCTGTTATTCTGTTGCAGATTATATAAGTTCATTAATTTCTAAAACTATGGTTGAACCAGAAAATAAAGAAATTATTCTTAACGCAGAAGATAAAAAAGCACTTGATTATGCTGAAGCATATATGAAACTAATGGAATTATCAAATAAAATAAAAACTAATCCAAGTTTCAAAAAAGAGGAGTTTGACGAGCAGTATTTTCCGCTTATGGAAATTGTCATGCCGGAAATTAAAACCGCTTCAAAAGAAGCCAGAGAGCAATCACGCGATGCTTTCTATGATGCCTCAAAAAATAAATAACAGTGCAAACAAAAAAAGAGCCCTTAGATAATTCTCAGGGCTTTTTATTTTATATTTGCCAAAAATTAAATATTGTTGTAGTATATTTCACGGATATATATCAATACTTTTAAAAATAAAAATATGAATTTAACTTCAATTATAGAACATGCTTCACCGAAAGAGCGGTATCAAGCAGATGCTTGCATTATCTGGTGCCTCGATAACAGATTTCATGGATTACTTAATAAGTTCATAAAATTAAGAGGGTATAAAAACTGCGACCTTGTTAATGTGACAGGGGGCGCAAAGGATTTGGTTGGAAACGAAAAAAGGCGCAAAAATTATTTGTTCAGTCAAATAGAGCGCTCAATTAGTTTTCATGGCACCAAAAAAGTGATTCTGATGATTCACTCTGACTGTGCTGCTTATGAGCAAGAAATTAAGAAGACGAGTACAGAGAAACTATTTCTCATATCTGAGATCGTCAGGACAATTGACGGAATATCATAAATATTGTACTATCAGCAAGATTTAATAAACCAGTTATTTAAAAATTTGTAGCACATGGAAAACAAAATCAAATCTATCAAGGATATTGATCTTGATAAAATGAAGCAGGAAACAGGTATTTCAGAGGCGGAAATTAAAAAAGCCTTTGAAGGTTTTGTACCACCTCGTAAGGAGAGAAAAATTTTTTCTATTCCTATTACCTCTAAACCAAAAGAAAGTTTGGAGGAAAAAACAAAGCGACTTAAGGCTGAATATGATGAGCGGGTAAAAGAAGAAAAGGAAAGAGAAGCAGAACAAGCCCAAGAGATTAAAAATGCACTTAATGGATTGGAATCTGCCGAGGAAGCTTTTAATTACATTGAAAATGAAAGCCTCTCGCATGGAGAAAAAGTTTTATTTTATGATAAGTTATTTATGCTTATCAGAAATGAAGCTGGGAATTCAACTGATCATCATGACATGCCTGAACTTCTAAAGTATTGCCCATCAGGATCACCAGAGGAAAAAATTGTTCGTGAAAAATTTTCATTGGCTTTCGATGAATATATTCAAAAAGAAACAGACATTGATTCATTGCTTTCTGAATGTGACGAACTGAGTGATGACATAAGTGATAGCAACCTAAAAAATCTGCTACTCAGAGCAATTGATCTTTGTGTAGATGATGATGATTGCGACAAGGTTGGTGAACACATCAATTCCGGAAGCCATGAAGATGAATTACTTTCTCAAAAAAGAGATAGGCTTGAAACAGAAGAAATCAGCAAGACTGATGATTTGGAAGAGCTCAAGGAAATCTATGAGAGAGAAGAAACAAGCTCGGAAAATGAAAAGATAGCTATTGAAAAAATGGTTGGAATCTGCGATGACTTCGATGAATTGAATGAAGATTTGGTTGAGTTCTTCAGCAGTGGCACTTATGGGCATCAATTAACCATTAAGAAGATGGCCAAATTAGCTGCAACTCTTGAGGAGATTAATCAAGCGATTGAGCATTGCTCCGATCATACGGAAGAATATTATTTCGGGATGCAAAGGTGGAATGAAATCTTCCAGAAAGAGCTTTTTGATGCAGACTTAGATCGACTTGAAGAGATGTTTGAAATAATTTCTTTAGATTCGGTTGAGTACGAAAAAGTTATGGAAAAGAAAGCTGAATTTCTAGATGACATTGATGACTTGGAAAGTTTCTTGAATGATGACTGCAGTGAAGGCAGCTTGGCTTATGAAAAGACAGATGCAAAAATCAGAGTTTATTGGCAAGAAAAAATCAATGAAGCTAAATGTTTTGATGATCTTGCAGAGGAGCTTGATAATCTTCCTGAACGGTTTGCTGATTTGCATCAGGATGGCCTGATGAAACTGCAAGGTTTGGCAAGTTCTGAAGAAGAAGATGAAAGTGTGACGGATAAAGCTGATTCAATCAGTTATGTTGATTATTTATTATCAAAAAAATTGGCTGTGCAAGATGTTCCAAATGAAAATGTAAAAGTTTCAGAACCTCTGCCATTCATTGCGCCAGAACCAGATCCTGTTGATGCTCAACAAATTGAGAAGGAAAAAGAAGTTGCTGAGCATATGGAAAAATGCGCCAGAGCTAGGTTTGTGCTTGATCAATCGACAAAGATTGAAGAAGTGAAATCTGCTTATGATGATTGTCCCGAAGTAGATAAGGCACTTTTGAAAAACATATCTTTATATGAGATCAAAAGGCTGCATAAACTAACCTTGCCTGATACAAGCGCCAGATTTAAGCTAACAAAGGCAGCTGCGGAGTTTTTTCTAAAGAAAAAATTCTTTGACTGGTTTAAATGATTAAAACCCCCTATTTGCAATTGCAAATAGGGGGTTTATTAATATATATTTGTATTAAACAAAGCACTTGACAGCTTGTCAACCATTTGCTAGTATCAGGCCGAAGATTTTTTTTATAAACATTAATAAAGCTCGTTAAAAACCATAAATAAATAAAAAGTGTTACGGAAAACTACTACAAAGTTACCTGCGGCCACGCAAGCCAAGAAACAGAATTGCCGATAATTCATTAATTGTTAAACTTAATATAAGAAAAAAATGATACTCTTTCTTATTTGTGCTGCATTCGGTACTTTTTTTCTGCTACTTTCATTTTTTGCAGGAGGACATGCCGATATGGAACATGACTTCAGTCATGACGTAGGTCATGATGCTGGACATGACAGCGGTCACGAAAGTGACAATGCCGAAATAAAAATATTTTCATTTCGGTCGCTTACTGTATTCCTCGCCTGTTTCGGAGCAATTGGGGCAGTTTGTCTCAAGTTTGATGTTTCGATGACATTCTCGATTATTTGGGGCATTGTTGCAGGTATAGTTATGGCGTTTTTTGTTGCATGGCTGATGAGTAAGATTTCCAGCCAGCAGATAAGTTCAACCGTGTCGCATAATGATATGGTTGGCCAAACTGCTACGGTAACGATCAAAATTCCAAAAGGTGGTATCGGAGAAGTCTCGTTAGTATTAAAGGGACAGATACAATTTACCACTGCAAAATGTGTTGATCCTGAAGTTGAGATAAATAACAACTCGACAGTTGTTGTAAAATCATACGATGGAGGAATTTTATCTGTTGCAAAAGCGTAACAATTCAAAAATTCAGTATTAATCTTTACTAAACTCAAAAAAAATGACAGGTTTATTTTATCTTATCGGAGCGATTGTAGTTATTGCAATCGTCATAATGTCTGTTTTGAAATTCGTTGCTACGAATTACATTAAGGTTGCACCTAATGAAGCAAAAGTATTCTATGGGCGCAAATACATAAATGAAAAAGGTGAGAAAATCGGATTCAAAGTTGTTACAGGCGGAGCCCGGTTTAAAATACCGATCATAGAAAGTGTCGGAAGTTTATCGTTAAATGTCTTTACACTAGCATTAAATATCAAAAAGGCACCAAATATAAATGGTGTGCCTGTAAATTTAAAAGGAGTGGCGAATGTAAAAATTTCGTCAAAAGAAGGTAGATTAATGCTTGCTTGTGAAAGATTCTTGCATAAACCACAGGAAGAAATTGAATCTACTGCTTATCAGAATTTAGAAGGACACCTTCGAGGAATTGCTGGTAGAATGACAATTGAGCAATTGATTGGTGACAAAACAATGCTTAATCAAGCTGCATTAGATGAGGCCTCACAGGAGTTGAATAAACTCGGGTTTGATATTGAAACAGTCGTTATTCAGGAAGTTTCAGATGATAGTGAATACATTGATCAACTTGGTAAGAAGAAAACAGCTGAGGTAAAGCGTGATGCCGAAATAGGTAAAGCTGAGGCGGAACGAGAGACGACAATCAAAACCAAAAAGAAATTAGATATTCAACAAGCTAATTTTACTGCTGAAGTTTCAAAACAACAAGCTATTTCTGCACAGGCCGGACCCCTTTCAACTGCGGAAGCCATGAAAGCTGTGGTTACTGCTGAGCAGGAAACTGCCAAAACTAAGGTTGAAAAGCAAACTGAAGTTGCGGTAGCAGAGGCTAAGCGAAAGGAACAACAACTTATAGCTGAAGTAATTAAACCAGCTGAAGCTGCTAAAATCGCTGCAGAGCTTGTTGCAAATCAAAACAAGCAGGTGAAAATTACCGAGGCAGATGGCGAACAGCAACAAATCCAAAAGTTAGCTGAAGCTGCAAAGCAAAAAGCAAAACTTGAAGGTGAGGGGCAGGGAGCTGCTGATCAGGCCAGAATGGAAGGCGAAGCTGCCGGTATCAAAGCCAAAAAACTTGCGGAAGCCGAGGGTGACAAAGCCATTGGTCTTGCTCAAGCCGCGGTCATTGAAGCCAAATTGCTTGCTGAGGCCAAGGGTATTGAGAAGAAGGCCGAAGCTTACGCTAAACTTGATGAATCAGGAAGATTACTGCAAATCCTTGAAGCTCTGCAAACTTTGGTGCCTGCTACAGTGAAGGAATTTGCCGGAGTAATGGAAGCTGCTGCGAAACCGCTCGGCAATGTGGATAATATCTCCATTGTTGATTTCGGTTCTGGCAATGCTACTGGTAAATTTGGCGGAACAGTACCCGGAATGATTGCTGAATTGTTTGCGAAAGCCAATGTCTCAGGTTTCGACTTGAGTGGGCTTGCAAAGAAGCTCGGTATTGACCCATCAAAATTTTTGGGCAAAGCCGGTTTAGGTGATACACCTACAGCGTAAAAAATAACACTTTTTTAAAACAAAAAAGCCTCTCGAATGAGAGGCCTTTTTCTTTTCACCGGGAGGAGGTCGAAAATTCTCTTCGACCCCCGGGGTCAAGATGCTCCGACCCCGGGGGTCCTCCCGAATTTTCGACCTCGAGGAGGTGAATTCGATATTAGAGAGAATTTTGGTGTAGGGGTTTACTTTTTGATATAAATGTTGTAATATAAAAACGAACAAAACATAGACCTTTAAAAATTTATTGTTATGAAAAAAATCCTAATCTTCCTCCTTGTTCTCATAGGGGGAATAAGGATGGCATTTTCACAAAATGAAGAAGAGTTTAATCCACTTGTTTTCGACAGCGCAAACAGTGATGGATCATTTGAGTACGATGTTATTGAAGTAACCACGGAAGTATTTGAAACCGCAACCATGTTTGGTCCGGACACAAATATCATTGTTTTGGACGAGACAGCTGACACTTTGCCGAATGCAGATTCGATTATTTTCAAGCATCTTTTTCCATTAACACCAATCGTAGCGGAGACGCCTCAAATTGAAGAAATCATGGATACTCCCAGAATTGATTCCTTGCCGGAATTTGATTCTGAAGAACCGGAGATGATTCAGAGAGATGAATTCCTTTCTTTTTTCGCCAAGCTGACTCCGATGACCGAAGATTTATCTTATCGACTAGAAGAAAGACGGATTGAAACTTCTTATTTCTGGGTGTTGCGTGATGCTCGCTCATATGATGGCTTCAGTAAGATTTGGCGCTACCGGAATTATTTTGAAGAAGCTGCTCTTAAGAACGGAATACCGCTCGACCTTTTTATGGGATTGCATTTGGTGGAAAGCTATGGCGACACGGCCGCTTTAAGCGGATCTGGAGCGCGAGGTGTCTCGCAATTCATGCCGGCTACAGCCAAGCAATATGGACTCAAAATTGTCCGCAACAAAAAAGGAAGAATAGTTCGCGATGATCGGTTGGACCCCGGAAAATCAATTGCCGCATCAGGCAGATATCTTGGAGACATTCTTCATTCATTCAAGCACCCGGATTTCATGATCGCAGGGTATCATATGGGTGAGGGCAATCTCGGGGGTACAAGTAAAAGGCGAGGTATTATTTCACTTGCAGTTTGGGCTTACAAAGACAGCGCGGTTTTTAGTAATTCGCGCGGTTCTTCAGCTCTGAAAGCCGAAGAACTTGGGCTCAATTGGTCTAAAATTTATTTTGGCGCGAGGCCATATGGCAAGACGACTGAGCTTTACCGTAAATTGCGCGACTTGGGCGATTTTTCCCAAACTTACCTTTATTCGGTTAAAGCTGGAAGCAATCTGCTCAAAATGTCTAAAGAAGAATATGAAAATGTCTTTCAAAGATTTCGGAACAAGGCAAATCCAAACCAAAAAGCTCCGTATCGCTACATGGCTTGGTATCATCCAGACAGCGCGCTTTATATGGCTTACGAAGATATTGAGAAGGCAATTGAGAGAAAGGAATTAATTCACTTTAATTCTTTGAAAAACTCGAGCGTCAAATACAAGATCTTTGTTTATAAAGAGAAAGAGTCGGAGAAGCAGAATTTTCTTTGCTATGGTACGAAAGAAATATTTGGAGCGATCGAAGTCATCTCGTATTTATATGAGAAGAACAACAAGGCTTATTATGATCCACTCAAAATTTTTTCCTTAGTCCAGCCAGTTTCTCTTGGGGATTGGGATCTCGCGAAAGAAATCCCGGTCATGTCTTATGGTAGAGCTTTCGTACTCGGATCTCCATCGGGAGAGATTGCCAAGGAGCGCTTGAATTTTGTGTTAAGGCGGCTCGGGGATATCGGCTACTTGAGTTACACTCCGAGCAAGGGAATGTATTTGGTGGTCATTCCGCCCAATGCTGAAATAAAAAATTTGTACATTAATCTGTACGAAGAATTGCAAAATCGCTGAACAAAAATGTTCAGCGATTTTTTTTATGAAAGCTCCCTCCCCTTTATAAGGGGAGGGATTCAGGGTGGGGTCCTCGACAGGAAGAGGTCGGTCCTCAAGCCTGGTCCGAGGTTCGACCTCAAGGAGACGAGTCCTTGTATAATAAATCATGTTATGTTAGATTATTCTCTGTTATGGCAGACAAAAAAGAAGTCAAAAAAGAGGTTAAATTAAACCCAATCAATAAAGAAGAAAGAGCTAAACTTGATTTTAAATCGGGCGATACTGTTCGCGTTACCTCAAGAATAATCGAAAAAGATGGCAAAATCCGCCTTCAAGCTTTTGAGGGCTTAGTGCTTTCCAGAAAACACGGACAAAAAACAAACAATGCCATGTTTACAGTGCGCAAGACCGCTTCAGGTGTGGGTGTGGAAAGAATTTTCCCGCTCTTTTCCCCAATGGTAGATAAAATAGAAGTGATTAAACGTGCTAATACTCGAAGAGCAAAACTTTACTATATTCGCGACAAGGCTGCTAAAGAAATAAGAAGAAAAATGAGAAGTGTAATGGTTCAAGATGAAGAGAAGGAAGTGACACCAATCATGGCAGAACCAGCAGAAGTAAAAGAATAAAAAAACTACGGAATAAAATCCGTAGTTTTTTTAAATTAACACTAAAACCTTATCTAATTTAGATAGCATGTTTCCGCGATCGCGGAAACATGCTATCATACGAAATATGGGTTACTATTTGGAAGAAACAACCTTAACCGATCATTTAATTGCTCATATCTTTTCGGCTTGCTCGATGAGGGTGTATCGCAAAATATTATGGGAGAGAGTCCAAGCACGGAGGAATATAAATAAAAGCTCATTTGATCAACGCCTTTATCATCTTAAGAAGAATGGTCTGATTAATTGCTCAGATGACAATATTTGTCTTTCAAAAAAAGGCATCTCTTACTATAATAAAAAAAATTCATTCCGTAAAATAACTAAACGGCCAGGAAGTGAAACAGAAATAATGGTTATCTTTGATATCCCTGAAAAGAAAAAAGCAATACGAGATTGGTTCAGAGATCAGTTAAAAGACTGGAATTTTAAAATGATACAAAAAAGCGTCTGGAAGGGAAAAGGTCCGTTGCCTAAAGAATTAGACGAAAGACTAGTTATGCTTGGTATCAAGAAAAATGTTCAAGTTTTTAAAATTAGAAAAATACAGTAATTTAATAACATATAGCATGTTTCCGCGATCGCGGAAACATGCTATATGTTATTCATTTTGTTTGTTGCTGGAAATTGTTCAAAAAATGTATTATAATCCAAAAGTTGTTTGTTTTAATGGAAAAAATAAGATTAAAAAAAGTCCTACAGATTGAAAAACAGAAAAAATTATTCTTTATAATAACCTGCGCAGGTGGCGAAACTGGTAGACGCACTACCTTGAGGTGGTAGCGGGAGCAATCCTTTGGGAGTTCAAATCTCCCCCTGCGCACAACAAAGGGACTTAAATTAAATTTATTAGATAATAAAAATAAAAATATGCCTAAAAGTAAAATAATAAAAAGAATAATTTTAATAGTAGTTTTTTTATTACTAGCACTTTATCATTTCAGCAATCAGCCAAAAACAGAAGCTCCAACAATAGACGAGCAATTTCCTGTTGCAAGTCAGTAATATTAAAATTTATGAAATAAAATGGGTGAGAAGCGAATATTTGGAGTTTTATAAAAGGAGAATTGGTCAGGAATAATTTTTGTTCCGTCGAACAAAAATTTTCATGACCCCTCCTCACTAGTCTCACTTCGCTCGACATGGATCCGGCTTTCAATTCTCCACGCAAAGCGAGCAGGCGCTTTGCTTCAGGCACCATCGCTTCGCTTATTTGGGTGCCCGAGGAGAATTGAACTCCCGTGACCGCTTCCACAGAGCGGCGTTCTACCATTGAACTACGGGCACCATAGGACTTAAAATACCAAATATTTAAATAAAACACCAGTTGTGGAGTGGAGTCAGACCCCACTACCGCATTGACTATTAGAGTTGTATATAATAGTATGGCTTTGAAATTAATTAATAATCAATAATTAAAATTTGTTCCTATGAAAGAAATAAAACAAAATCCAAACATGTTAATGAAAAAGCATCATACTCCGACTGTCGCCCAAAAGCTCAAAGGAGCCAAGACTAAGCACGGCTGGGATATAGAAAAATCCATCCAGTCTGGAATGGACAATCCTGATTCTAATATCGGTGTCTATGCTGGAGATCCGGAATCATATTCACTTTTATCTGATCTGTTTGATCCAGTCATTAAGGAATATCATAAGTATGAAATGGGCGGGCATAAGAGTGATTTTTCGCTTCATGATTTGCCAATAGAAAATCTTGATCCGGAAGGGAAGTATGTAGTTTCCACTCGCATTCGAGTTGGCAGGAATTTCGCTAAATACGCCTTTCCTTCCGCCATCAGCATTTCCGACAGGGAGAAATTGGAGAGTGAAATTGTAGAGGTATTAAAAACATTACCTGAATATTTAAGCGGTGAATATTATTCACTCGATGGTATGAATGATGAGACAAGGCAGAAATTGGTAGCGGATCATTTTCTATTCAAACAAGGCGACCGTTTTTTGGAGAGTGCCGGTGTGAATCGAGATTGGCCCAAGAGTCGCGGGATTTTCTTTTCAAACGATAAAAAATTTCTCGTTTGGATTTCTGAAGAAGATAGCATGAGGATTATAAGTATGCAGCCGGGCGCGGATGTTGCTGAAGTCTTCAGCAGACTTTCCGGAGCTCTGGATCACATCAATCAGAAGATTACTTTTGCATATGACGATGTGCGCGGTTATCATACGACATGCCCGACAAATCTCGGCACAGCAATGCGCGCTTCCGTGCATATCAAGATTCCAAAATTATCTGCACGTCCTGATTTTGATGAAATTTGCAAAGACCTCGGTCTTTCGATTCGCGGAGTCCATGGCGAGCATTCTGAATCAGCTGATGAGATCTATGATATTTCCAACAAAGAACGTTTAGGTGTTACTGAGAGGGAAATTTATGAACGACTTTATAATGGAGTAAAAAAGCTCATAGAGATAGAATCATCTTTTTAAAATTAAAAACTTCCCGCCTGAAGCGGGGAGTTTTTTAGTTATCCATCGGCCGCGCGTCAATGGTACGCATGCCCCAAGGGTGATTCTGTTGAATCACATGATTTCGCTAAATCACTTGACAGGAAAAATGGGTGGGTGTATGATGTACACGAAGTTAAGTGTATGAAATACACTAAATACGGAATAAACTCGCTAAAACTTGGTTTAAATACTTAAAAACATATCCTATGAAAAATACATTCAAAATTACAGGTGGGACTGTTCCAGGAACCGACCACACTATGCCAGGCGAACCTAGTTGGAAAAACAACCAAGATGCCTTCCATTTGGAACAAAATGATCTCATGACCTTAGGGCTCATTGCAGACGGCTGTTCTAATGGCGAACATTCGGAAGTTGGATCCAAAATAGCGATTCGATTGCTTGGCCAGTCGATTTCACGACTATTACCGCGTTATCTGGAGAGACTTAATGAACAAAAAGGAGACATTGAATATGATTTCTTTGAAAGAGTCCGCGAAGATTTACTTGCAAATATTAGAGTGCTGGCGAATCAAATGGGGGAAAGTTTGTCGAAAATAATCAGCGAATATTTTCTCTTTACAATCGTTGGCGCTTTAATCACTAAAGAACAGACATATTTCTTTTCTCTAGGAGATGGTTATATTGTGAAAAATGGCGAAGTCGAAAGACTGGGACCATTTCCAAACAACATGCCTCCTTATCTTTCGTATTCTTTTTTTGATAACACATCTATTCAATTCAAAGTAAGGTTTATTGAGACTGAAAAGATTGAAAGCATACTGCTTGCCTCTGATGGGGCAGAGTATCTGATTAAATCTGAAGGCTTAAAAAACCCCAACGGCATGTGGACTATCAAGCCACTATCTGATTTTTGGACTGATGATGTTTTCATTAAAAAAAATGATGCGATTCGCGGGCGCTTGGCTCTTTATAACAAAGAGCATCCTTCTTTGGATTCCAATGGCGTTCCGTGGATAAAAAGGGGTCCGTTAAAAGACGATACAACAATTATCGTCATCAGAAAAATAAAATGCTAACAATCTAAAACTTCTTCACTATGAAAATTACAGTAAAAAATCAAACGATTGAAACCGGGAAATTGGTTTTGATCGGCAGTGGGGGAGAAGCAGATATTTATCGCCTCGATCCCTCGACTGCACTCGGGACTTCCAGCCACGCTTTAGCTTTGAAAATTTTCAAAGATCGGAATCATCCGGATTACACCGGTAACCCGAGCACTCAAATGGGCGCAGAATTTCGACTCAAAGAACATCAGCAAAAATTACCGGCCTTTCCGAGAAATTTGCCGGCAAATGTGGTTACCCCGGAGGCGCTTGCCTATGATTGCAAAGGAATTATTCGCGGTTATCTTATGAGTTTAGTTTCAAGTCCTAAAACACTTTGGAGCTATTCGCAACCCGGAGCATACATACGCGGAAAAGACGAAGTAAAAATATCCGCGGTGTTCTCTGAAATGCATAAGGTTACCGAAGAGATCCACAAAAGACAAGTTGTGATAGGAGATTTCAATGATCTCAATGTTCTTATAGATGGATTGTTTAAGGTTTGGTTTATTGATGCAGACAGCTACCAGTTCGGCAAATTTTATTCAAAAACTTTTGATGAAAGATTTGTTGATCCGAAACTATGTATCATTGCCACACCTAAAACTCATCCGGATATATGCGCGGACGGCAAAAGCCATATTCTTATGGCCAAGCCTTACTCGACTTTGTCGGATTGGTATTCCTTTGCCATTCATTTCATGCAGACACTTCTTTCAGTTGGTCCGTATGGTGGAGTTTATAGCCCTCAAAATAAGAAGGCAATAGTTCCGCCCCAGCTTCGTCCAATGCATCGGATTTCTTTGTTTAAGCCCGAAGTAATTTATCCCAAAAAAGCTCGACCGCTTGAGTATTTGCCGGATGATTTGACGCAGTATTTTTATGAAGTTTTTGTTAAAGATCTACGCGGAATATTTCCCGTACATTTAATTCAAAATCTTCGTTTTACTGCCTGCAGCTCATGCGGCACAGTGCATGCTAAAGCAGTTTGTCCGGGATGCCAGAAACATTCCGCTCAACCTGTCACGGCAATTGTGCACGGTAAGCTAAATGCCACACGATTATTTAAGACAAATGGTCTGGTTGTGACGGCATGTTTTACATCCGGAAAACTTTATTTTATTTATCATGACGGCAGTAGTTATCGCATGGAAGATAAAAGAGAAATTCTGGCTGCTGCTTATGACAATCGTCATGAATTTAAAATCGGAGATAAAACTTTGGCTTACAAGAATGGCAGCGTGCTTACTGTAGTTCGCGGTTATGGAAATTCAAAAATTTATCCGGTAGATGATACTCATCAAGGCAATACATTTTCCCTTTCCGGTGAAAAACCGGTTTGGGTATCAGAGGGGAGTATTAATACCGAGGAAACGATTGTCGGAGAAAGAATTGAAAAGAAGATTGCCGATGTTATTTCCGGAAACACAGCTATTTGGACGGGAGAGAGTTATGGCTTTGGCAGATATCGTGCAGGTGAATTAATGAGACATTTTATTTTTTCCTTAAAAAATAAAGGCCTCTATGAT
>Ga0076013_107_pt2 | contig 17493 bp, 10 predicted proteins | sample RifGroB1_FD_68076 | JGI IMG/M metagenome (GOLD analysis project Ga0076013, IMG submission 68076) | Parcubacteria (Nomurabacteria) bacterium GW2011_GWB1_37_5 | reverse complement strand
TCCTCTTTTTTTAGAAGCGGACTCGGATTTTCAATCATTTCCAAAATCTTATTTCTTTCTTCCGCCATCACTCCATCAGATGATTCAATCTTTTGCGCTGATTCGCTTTGGTATTCGCGATTCTTCGCTTCTACTTTTCTAAGGTCTATCACCGGACCGCCTAATTTTTCTTCTATATCTTTTTGAGCTTCTTCAGCTAAATTTTTATTTCTTAGTGAATATCCCTCAATACCGATTTGTTCCGTTCGGTCTGTTACTTCATGTTCTAACCCGGCTTTAACTAAAATATCATGAGTTTCTTGAGGTCCCGGCATATCAACTGCTGTTTCAGCAACCATTTTGAGCATTTTTTCTCTTTCAGATGGAGAAAGCTTGGCTATTTCTGATCCGGGTTCCCAATCTTTCCAATCATCTTCATCCTCATTTTCTCTTTCTTTTTCCTTACTGATATTTTCCACCCAAATTTTTTTGATTTCTTTAATAATATTTTCAACCACCTCAGTCTTTATTTGATCGGCGACATCTTTTGTTACACCTAATTCTGTTGTAAATTTGTTTGAAAGATCTTCAATTTTAAGGAGGCCTAATGCCAGAGCTTTGATCGTAAAGACCAATGATCCGATTTTATCTATGTGTAAATTGTATTTTTTGCCAATGACTTGAGATTTTTCATCAATACGCACGCTTAAGAAGGCTGATTTTAGATCATCGGGCAGTTGGTTTAATTTGTCTACAATTTGTTGTGATGTTATTTCCATAAAGGATAGCTTTAAGCTTTCAGGTGCCAGCTGTGAGCTTTAAATTTGGTTAATAATTTTTTATCTAATACCCTGACAGCTAACACCTAACAGCTCTTAACCTATTTTGTTTCCTTCGGCGCGATATATCCCGCTTTGCCCAATTTTTCTTCAGCCTTTTCTTTGTTTTCCCAGAGATTTTTTAATTTTTCATTCTCACCTTTTGCTTTTCTAAAGTCATCATATATTGCATCATAGGCAGCACTAGTAATTAATCCTTTAGAGAAATCATCTGCTGCTCCTTTTTCCTTAAGTTCAGTTTTTCTAAATTCTTTCTCTGTATCTTTTAGTTTTGTATCGAATTTCTCTTTAGTGTCGTCACGGTCAGTATGAAGCATTTTTACATCTATATCTGTAACATCTTCAATTTTCTTGCCAAGCACAGTGGCAGCCAATTGCTTATTAAGAGCATCAAGCTTGGCTGCTGTCTTTGTCACACCAGTTGCTTCTTTAGTTATTGCGTCAACTAGTTTTCTGTTGGCTTCAGTTTCTGCATGTGCTCCGATCACACTATAGCCAAGATTTTTTATGAATCCTTCAGGTTTCCTTTTTTCAGTTCCATCTTTAATGGCTTTCAAATATGCATCAACAGTTTTATAAATTTCAGGAGCCGGACCGTTTTTCTTTTCGAATTCTGTTCTATAGTTCTTATCTCTTTCGAAATTTGTTTGAGAATATTCTTTACGAAGATCGTCTCTTGTTTTTCCACTATTTGCCGGATCTTGAGCCTTCTTTTCAATTTCTTGTTCATAGTCTTCATTTCTTTTCTTTTTGAAATCTTTTTCCCATTTTGCTCGCCTAGTCCTAGACCAATCTTTTGTTTCCTCATTATCCATACCCGTACTCTTGATGTAGTCTCGCATGCCAGTTTTTTCCAATGCTTTGCCAACCCAAGGAATATTGTGCAGAATTGGGCCGAGAATAGGAATGACGGTCTCGCTAGCGATCTTGCTTGTGAGATAAGTCTTGTCACGATCGGCATTGAGCTCAGCAGCTGTGTTGTACTGCTTAGGCGGAGGTCCTTCTTTTTTCTCATATTGTCGATTATACTTTTCTGTTTCCTTCTGTCCGGCTGGGGTGGCTTTGTAAGCATCATAAAAACTTTGAGCTTCTGCTTCATCTTTATAACTTTTGTTTTTTATACCTTCTTTTACAAAATTATCTCTCTGACTTTTTTCTCTCTTCTGATTATATTCATCCCCCTGCTTCTTAGACCACTCTTGAGTTTCTCTGTCATTCATATTTGTATGCAAGCTGTCCATTTCTTCTTTAGTGCGTTTTTGTTTTCTGTTTACATCTTCCAAATATCCTCCTTTAAACTGTTCACCTCGTCCCATGATTCCTTTTCCGGCTCCGGCAAAGACTTGCCCAGGCAGAGCTTCAAGCCCAATACCGGCTGCAGCCAATCCTTTTGTTAATTGACCAGTCATTGCTGCGCCTAGTTTCGTCTGTGGCAGAGCGCGAATATCATATGACGCTGTAGCTGCGGATTTTCCGAGACCTATAGCACCTTTTGCAAACGACCCCACAATGCCGCCTTTCTTGCCAATTTCAGCTAATTTATTGCTATCCATTAATTTTGTTCCAGCTTTTCCAATAGTTTCCCGTCCAGCCTTTGCTAAAGCTCCACCTGCAAGCCCGGCTATGCGGCCAACAGGAGTGAAGGCTGCCACCGCTCCCGCCCCGGCCACCAATCCCTTAACTCCACCGATTAATTGATCAGCCATGGTGCCGGCAAATTGCTTAGTTAATTCTTGAGCTTTTTTAAGAAGACCGATGATAATTAAGAATGGGATAATAATGGCCATTATTAATACTGCTTCATTTTCAGTATTTGAAGGAATAGGAATAAGATCTTTAACTTTAATAAACAAAATAATTAAATAAAGAAAGAAAATAAAAATCGGTGCCATAAAGGCTACTTCTGTCATATTTTTAAACCATTTGTCCCAGCCCAAGTCGGCAAGTTTACTTCTAGTTTTTTCCGGCAGAGCCAAGGAAAGAAAAGCGAACGGCGCAAAAATCATAGCTATCCAAAGCTGAATGACGCGCGTTAAGAAATATATGCCGACAGACAGAAAGACTGTAAACATTGTGATGTTCACATATATCATAAGAAGGACCATTAAAATATATTTTCCAAGATTGTCATCTGGATCAAATCTTTTAACTCCATATTCATCTAATAGCATTCGTTGTGGACTAAAATTATTTACCAAAGCGATAGTTATAGATTTTGTCTCTGTGGGAGCACCCGGAACAGTACCGACAACTTCAATATTGTTATAAAAGATTCTTGCAAGAATATTTGTGGCATCAATAATAGCCCGCACCATAAACAAGCTGAAATTAATAAATATTGCAGCTAAAAGGATATTAACCAAAAGTTTTTTCATTGTGGCAGTACCGCCCTCAATGATTGTTTTGATCGCCACAAAAAGTAGAATAAAAATAAATGCGATATTTGCGATGTCACGAGTGACCGTCCAGCCTTGTGTAATGAATTCAGCTTTATAGGAAACACTACTTAGAGAGTATCCGATTAGGAAATCAAGAAGATGCGCTGCCACCTTGGCTAGAAGCATTGTAACTTGATTGACTAGGACGAAAAAGAATGCGACGCAGCCGGTTAGCTTTGTCAGACCGCAGTCCGGAGTGGCCAGCTCATCATTCATGTCTTTTTTTGCTTGGACGTTTTCTGCAAGGTGTTGTCGGTTCGCATCTAGCGTCCCCGGCTGTCCACTATAGATATCCAAAATTTTCCAATCATCATCTCCAATGTTAGAATAATTAAAAAATAAATTATTTTGATTTGGTCCAGTTTTTGTATTTATTTCTTGGGATTTTGTATCATTTTTTACAACTAAATAATATTGACAATCTGGATTGCCACTTGGATCACATTCATCATCTCCAGCCAATAGATTTATTTTTGCTCCATTTTCTGTTGCACTAAGGTGTATTTCTGTTTGTGCTGAAGAACTTCCTGTTGTTTGTATAATATCAGCAACATTATTATAAGTTGGATCAATTTCCCATAATTCAAGATATATTTTTCTATTTTCACAGCCTGTGGTACCAATATCAACAAAAACATTAGATTTACTTTCTTTTATTTGTGATTGTAGTCCCGAGGGATTAAAAGTGGCTGAATCTATCGTACAATCTGCCGCTGAAACATTTTTTTGAAACAGGAAAAAAGAAGACATTAAAAACAATCCAAGTATCGCTACTTTTCCCGATTTCCATATGATTTTTTTGTTTCGCATTATTCGCATGATGTTTTCGCTTTTTTCGCATTATTTTAAATGCAATCCGGATCTAATGCATCAATTTTGGTATCCTTATCATTATCTTTTCCATCAGTACACTCATCAATGGCAAGTCCACCATCTTGGGCGGGTGCACTTAAACTCTTGGCACCTTTGTTGCTCTGCAGTCCTGCAAATAAGCTATTGATGCCAGCATCTGCAAATTCGCCCCATTCATCCACAAGTTGAAGCTGTTGAGAAGGCGAAGTGAGTGCTTGGTTTAACTGAGCTGCGATAGCTGGTCCGGGCGTGACTGTTTCCCAAAGAGAACAATTTGACGGCGGATTTATTTGAGATAAATCTTTTCCTTTTAAGCTATCCGGTTTCAAACAAATTTTATGAGGGAAAAATCCACCGGAAGACTTTTGTTCTTCATCAAGTCTTTGGTATGCGGATTTTTCTTTTGGATCTACGCCCTGTGTTCTGTTTGCGAGCTCTTTTGCAACCATTCTTTCATAACCTAGTGGATTGTTTTGCGGTTCAGATGCCGCTTCCCATGCTTCCCAAGTGAAAACAGAACCATTTGAAAAATCCTGTGCGTTTCCGGTAGGAACGGATTTATCAAGAGTATTTCGGGTCTTATCACTAAAGCTTTTCTTTGGTGCGGCAATTTTCTTTGCGGCAATTTTTGCATAAGGATGGGATTTTTCGTCTGCTAGCGTAAGTTCATTCACAAGATTACTTACTTCATGTTTGTAAATATCTCTAAAGAATGAATTTGAGTCAGTATAATTACTTTTGCCGGAGAGGCCGCTGTTGATCCATTTGATTGTGGCCTTGGTTGTGGTTTTTAAAAGGTCGCGAGATAGATTAAATGCCAGCGTGTCCAAGCATCGCTCTTTTTCATTTGATGTTTCCGTTTCTTTTTTTGTTTTTTCCGCTTGACTAGTAGTATCCTGAGTTTCTTTGCTTTCTATTCCAGACATAACATCAGCAATATCATCTTTGTTGTTATTTTGGGCTTTTAGCATCGCTGCACTAATTGGCACATTTGAAGAAGCGGATCCCGCTGAATCTTCAAGGGTATCAAATAGGCTTTTTATTCCACTAACTGCTATTTCGTCTAATTGTTTTAATCCTTCTGCGATTCCTTTGGTTAAAGCATATGCATAAGCAGCCTGTGTGGTGGTTTGTCCAGCTTCAGTTTGAATTTTTGGATCTTGTGTTCCTGTCTGCAAAGTCTGCAATAAAAGAAGTCGTTCACCTATTTCCTTACTGCTTACAAACATATCATCATTATGTTTTACAACCGCTTTGACTTCGCGCCTGAATTCGCTTAATTTTTTCATAGCCAAAATTTTTGCTTCATATACGACTACATCATAGTCACCACCTACTACGCCGCTTATCATGCTTCCAATACCACTAGCTGATTCAGATGCTTCTTTTAAAATCCAATTTTTTAAGGTGTTGCCGAGATTATTGATGCCGTTTTGCGCGCTGTTTGCATCACTGCTGCCGATCTCTGAAATTTTTCTCGGCAAAAGAGAGCTTACTACATCGCCCACGATCGACATTTTTCTAAGATTGTTTCTGATCAGATCATATTTGGTCTGCATGCTGGAAAGTTCAGTATTCATTTCTATGAGAGTCTGGCGAGCTTTTTTATCAGATGTAAATGCGTCTAGAAAGAATAAGGCGATTTTATTCCCGACATCTGTTTTTTTACATGATTCATCACTGGCAATTTTGTCTTTCATTGGCCCACCTTCAGTTCTTTTATTTAAAATCGCCGTAGCGTCGGAATTAAATGGTTCAGTTTCTTCATTAGTTTCAGCTGTAAATTCACCATCGACACAAGTGGTGCCAACACAGGCTGTGATTTTATAATTTGCATCTGGTTCAAGCGCGGTAAAATTCATTTCAGCATTGCCATTTGAATTAGCAGTTGTTGTTTGATCAGGCACACTAGGTATATCAAGATAAAGGTCAACATCTTCATCTTTTTTTTGTAAATTAAAATTTATTGAGCTTGTGGCGGAAAAATCAAACACTGAAGCTGAGGCAGCTAAGAGATTTGTGCTGTAGGAAATTAAAATTGTAGGTTCCCCGACTTCTGTTGTAAAAAATACAGTGTTAGTGACATTAGTTGTTCCTGGTGGACAAGTTTCTCCTGGTAAACAATAAGAGATTTGAGCGTTATAGTTAGTGCCTGGTGAAAGTCCAGCAATTGTAACTTGAGCAGTGCCTCCTGTCACTGTGACTGATTCAAATTTTTTTGGTGTAGTAAGAGAAGAACTGTCATACACATTAAATGTGACAGATGTTAATCCTGTTCCTCCTAATAAACTAAGTATGACCGCATTTTGTGTGACATTGGAATATGAAAGCGTGGCTCCTGTTCCGGGAACTTGTTCTTCGCCTGGCGTGGTAGTTAAATCAGAGGTTTTTGTAACCCCACCCATAATTATAGAAATTGTATAAGTTGTAGATGATGTTAAATCTGGAAAAGTTGCTGTGGCTTTATTGTCGCTGCCGAAAGTTTTACTTTCTGTTTTACTGTAATTAGTTTTGGACACTTTTATATCAACATCAGTGCCGGATGTGCCGCCGGAGGCAGTGACGGTAAATGAAGTCGGAGTTAGATTGCTTACACTAAATGTAATAGGGGGTGTAGTTAAAAAATTTTTTATGTTTGCAATTTTTGTTCCAGTGTCTCCGTCTATATCATAGTCAATGATTAATTGATATGTATATGTGCCCGGTGTAACACTGATGGTATCGGAAAAATTATAAAGTGTTCCTGAACCAACACTGGCGGTAACATTATATTCACTAGTAGTGTTTGTACCTGAATTAGGCCAAGTATTACTTGGACCATATTTAAATTTAGCCATGACACTGTTTCCACTTGCACCGGTTGTACTAAAAGACGAAGTTGCATCAATAGTTCCCTTTAGGGTTGCGAGTGTTCCAGCTTGGTTTATTGTTGCGTCAAGTGTATTAACATCTAATGTTGCTTGTTGTGCATGAGTATTAATAGGAAGCACCAAAAAACTTGGCAGTATAAATAAGACCACCAAAAATGAAGCAATCAGCTTTTGGCGAAAATAATTTTTCATTTGTGTATGTATATTATATCTTACTTTCATATATATCCATAAATCAAATAATGTGGATTACTCCACTTGGGTGTCCGGTTCCCAAGTGAATAACTATTTACTTGGGAACCGGACACCCAAGTTATTCAAGTTCAAGTTTTTCGTGATCAATTTCTTTTTCAATATGTCTTTTTTCTACTATTTTTTTAATATATTCAAGTGCAAAATCCTTGTATTCATTTTTGTTATTTAATTTGTCTAAAATCATATCCTTCCAGCATATATCCACATTATTTATGGAATCTGAACAATATTCATCCCAGCTTGACTTATATAACTTGGGTGTCCGGTTCCCAAGTTGATCAATTTTGTGGACTTTATAATTTAGATTTACATAAACACTCAAATTTATTAGATCATTATCTGAATTAATGTGAGCAGATTTGAATTTTCCTTGGAATAGGACACCATTTCTTTTATTTTTATCATTAAAATAATTTGTGTAGCCACCACCAAGTCTCTTCATAAATTCACTAATTCCACCGTCTTTTTTTTGATAAAGTATTAGGTGAAAATGGTTTGGGTTTAGGCAGTATGCAACAATTTCAACCAAATTATCCTCTGGGTTTTTAGCTTTCTTTTTTTCGACATATGATAATAAAAATAAACCACCCGTAGGCTCTATTGTATTAAATTCAATCACACTTTCAATAAATCTATTTATATCTTCTTTATCCTGAAATATGGTTCTTTTATCAGTTCCGCGATTATAGATATGATAGAAATTTTCATTTAGTAGTGGAGTTTTTCTCATTTACTAAAAATTATACTACTTGGGTGTCCGGTTCCCAAGTGGATAACTATCTACTTGGGTGTCGGACACCCAAGTTTAGAATTCAAGGGAATCGGTCAGTTTTTGGCTCCAAATGTTGTATTCTTTTAGAGCCTGGACAGACTGAATGGGGTCTGACCCTGCTTTTGATAGGCCAATTACAGATATTCCTGTTTTTATAGCGTAATTAATTAAATTTAAGTGATTTTTGGCCAAACTATCAGATACAGGCATTTTTAAAGCATCTGCAGCAAAAGCTTGGTATCCATTCCCTATTTCAATAAGTTGATTGAATAATTCTTGATCATCTGTTGCAACAGCATCTGATAATATGCCTAGTTCTTGGCCTAAATTTTGATCTCCATATTTTTGAGCTAAGGCTTTGATTTCCTGTACAAACAGGTTCGGATCTTTTTCTTCATCAATATTAAGATCAGATAAGGTGTAATCTACCACTTCATTAGTCAAGGATTTTAAATTAATTTGACTAAATAAATCATCTATATTTGCCTGATCAAGCTGACCAGATTGTCTGAGAGCCTGAGTGGTGGTGAAAAGCTCTCGAGCAAAACGCTCTGTTTCTGTTAATTCCTCCGTATTATTTGGCTGGTAATTGTCTCCCGCTAATATTTTTTTCTTATTTTCAATTTCAATATTATCAAGGACGCCATCATTATTTGTGTCTTTTTGGAATGGATCGGTTTCCCAAAGTGCTTCTTCCCAATCGGGAATACTGTCATTATCGGAATCTTTTTCCACCAAATCCTTCACAGTTGATCCCATAGTTAAAGCTTCTAACCCCAATCCACTATTTACAGAAACTACCACTTCTTTTTTGCCAAGAACTAGGCTAAGAATAAAAAGCAAAAGAAAACTACCAAAAATAATGGAAATAGTTTTTATGAATTTTTTACTTGGCCGGTAATTCATTACTTATATGTTATACCAAATAGATAAAGGTAGCAATTTTAATTAATATTTGTAAATTATAAAACTAGAAATGCTTACTAAAAATGGCGCGGAAAGGAAGAAAGTTCTACTCATTGGGTAAGGCCAAATGAACCAAAATAAAATACTTGCGCCAGAAGAAATTAAAAAGATTAAAATTTCTCGATCCATTTTATTATTTTTTAAACTTAACACTATTTTGTATAGACCTATGAAAAAAAGAATCCAATATAAATGTAGGGTACCCATCACTGCTTTTATAAAATTTTTAAAATCATAAAGATCACCATATGGTTTTTCTAGATTGTATTTATACCAATCCAAAAATGTATATCCAAAATATTTATAAGTAATAATTTGTGAAATTAAAATTGGAATTATAAATCCTATTAGTCCAAAAAAAATTATTTTTATTTTTTCATTTGCTGGCAATGGAAATAGTAAAATATATATTCCAAAGAAAAGTGGAGCCACTAAAGCACTCTCTTTAAATAATAATCCAAGACCCATGATTAAGCCAAAATAAAATGACCATGCAGGCATTTTTCTAAATTTTTCCATCCAACAGAGAGTGAGGTAGATTCCTAAAATGCCAAAAAACCAACCTGACATATCAGTAGCGTAATTTAATCCATTTATTAAAATTGGCGGCGCTGTAGCAAAAATCAGTGCTCCCAATAGAGCTTGTCTTTTATCTTTAAAAACCTTTCTTATTATTTCGAAAAGCAATAAAGCAGATAGAAAATAAAAAACTAAATTTTGAGCAAATAATCCATATCTTGCATGAAGTCCTGTGGTAGATTCAAATAACCCCGCAATAAATAATGGCAAGGGTTTATTCATACTAAAATTGCAATCTGCACCTCCAGGTAAAGTAAAAATCATTCTAGAACCCGCTACATAGCATGGTGTGTCAGGTGTTTCAAATTTATTACTAAAAAATATAGTAATAATGATTGATATTAAGAAGGTGATTATGAATATAATTTTTTTCATTTTTGTGAGGTCAGACCTCTTTTTATATTTAACAATTAGCAGTATGCTATAATTATAACTAATGAATAACCATAATCCTATAAAATATAAAATAATTTTTGGCGTTGTTTTGGTATCTGTATTGGCAATGTTTTTTTACTTTGCTCCGTTTTCTTCAAAATCAGAGCTTAAAAAAGCCGAAGCTTTTGATTTTAGTATTTTGAAGTTTTTTGGCGGTAAAATTGAGAAAGCGGAATATAATACCGGGTGCGAGGATATGACTGAAGAAATTTTAACAGCTACTTACGGCTCAGTTTATCTCACAGTAGACAAGATAGAAATAGGCAAGCCTAAACCGGCTACTGTGGGAATATTAAGACTTTGGGAGGTGGCGATCGTTCCACCTGTTGTCCGCGTGTTGGGTGCTGGGTTTTACAGACATGTTTTAGATACATTTCCAATTGAAAACACTTGGGCACTTGGTGCGGGTTTTGATATTACCTCTTCAATAAGCAGCAACGGATTTAGCGCAGAAGGAAAAGATTCAGATGGAAATGCTACAACATATAATCTAGCAAGTTTTATGTCGAGCGGCAGTTGTTCACTTTTAGCTAATTTAATTTATTTTATTGGCGCTGGTAGACCTACTAGTTTATAATTTTTAATAAATGAAAAATTTTTTAGCAATAATTTTATTTATTATTTTTCTTATTCCTATTCAGGTATCCGCTGAGCCTTTTTCTATAAAAAACCTTTTTTATCAGACAGATGAAGGATTGGGCGGAATAAAAATTATTTTATTTAGAGGTTATGATTCTTTGTCCAATGAAACTTTAATATTATCGGATAGAAATGACGAAGAAATTTCAAGATTTACTCTGGACAACAAAGAAAGCTTTATAGATAATTTTTTACCAAGCGGTGAGTATTTTATCAGTGTCTTACCGGAATCTAATTGGATAAAAAATATTAAATGTACTAATGGACAAAAAGTTGATTCTTTGCCGGCCAAAATAAATATTTATGACGGCGTGCTGTCTGTCTGCTATCTCTCCGACAAACCATTGGAGGCTTATTCATGGCAGGACAAAAAAAACATGTTCGCTTTTCCTCCTATTGAAGGAAACTTTTCCGCTTATGTTTTTTTAAATAATTATGATCCTGTGATTTCAGGGGCGTCTCCTGTTTTTAAAATTTCTCTAATCGGGTACGATCCACTGGAAGAATTTGGTTTGGGTCATGGTGATGGAGTTTCGCTCGGTTTGTCAGGTGGGCAGCATGTGATGAATGTAATAGAAGAAAAAGATGGTTGGATTTTCGATCAAATAATCTGCGGTGAAGAAGTAAGTAAAAGTAAAGAAATTAAAATAAATGTAAGCGCTGAAGAAAAAAAATGTACTATATTTTATAATAAAATTAGAGCAATAATTCCTCAGAATGATATCGCACTGGAACAGAAAATTAATGCCTTGAATCAAATAGGATCGACGAATTCTTTACTTGTATCTGGTGTTCTTGCAAATAAAATAAGCAATAAACTTACTATTGGACAAAAAAACGGAGAAGTAATTAATTTACAAATTATTCTTTATGAACAAGGTTTTTATAAAGGTAATATAGATGGCCATTTTGGGCCAAAGACATTACTAGCAGTAAAAGCATTTCAATGGAAAAACAAATTAACACAAGATGGTATTGTGGGGCCTAAAACAAGGGAAGTGCTAAATAGGCTAATAGTTTCTAATAATTAGTTTATAGAAGACCTGCTTTCATTAAAATTTTGGTGTGGCGAGGCATACCCAATCTTTAACACTTAGATTTTCTGCTCGGCTTTTGTGGGGTATGTTACACAAATCTAATTGTTTCTCAGTTTTCTCACTCCAAATTGGTTTTAAATTGGATGATAAAATTTTTCGTTTATGGGCGAAACCTGCTTTTAGGATTTGAAAGAATTTTTCTTCGTTTATTATTTCTTCTGATACTTTATCATTTAAGGCTCCTTGAGGCCGAAATTCTCCTTGACCCCCGGGGTTGGACATCTTTAACCCCGGGGGTCTTCCCGAATTTCGGCCTCTACCCACCTTAAATTTTTCTCGAGAAATATTTTCAATAAGGAGGATAGCTGAATCCACATTAGGAGCTGGAGCAAAACTTCCTCGTTTAACAGTATTAATGTATTTTGGGGTGCCATATACTTTTATACTGATTGATAGGATGCTTTCCTTAATTATGGATTTAGAGGTCCGGGCGCCAGAATGCGAGAAGGCGACCGGACCTCTAACCTGATTACGGGCGCCACGGTTACCGACAATTCTTTCGGCCACTTCTTTTTGGATAAGGAGTACCATTCTTTCCGGTTGAATTTTTTCTTCTTGTAAAAATTTTCTGAAAATTTCACCGGTGATGTTGTAGGGGATGTTGGCGATGAGTTTGTATTTAATAAAATCATCTCCCTGAGGTCGGACCTCGGACCCGCTAGAGGACCGACCTCCCTCCGATGATTTTGATCTCATTAGGAAAGTTTCTGAAAATTGATCATTGGTCATTGAAAATTTTAAAATGTCACCTTCAATCAGGATTAATTTTTTAATTTCAATTTCTTTTGTAAATTTATTTTTTAAATATTCAACTAGCTCGCGATCTTTTTCGACAGCGATAACTCTGCTAACTTTTTCTAGAAGTTTTTCCGTCAATGCACCCATTCCCGGTCCTATTTCTAAAACAATATCGCATAATTGGATGGCTCCTCGAGGTAAAATTCTCCTCGACCCCCGGGGTAAATTCACGAGGCCGGACCTCGGGTCGCGCTCCAATGGACACTGCGCGACATGATTCTGCTGAATCAGAGGACCGGCCTCTGACCCCGGGGGTCTTCCCGAATTTTACCTCTTCCTCCCATTCTTTTTTAATAATACGCTGTCTTCAATAAATTCTGCGGTTCTAGTTCAATCAGATTTTCAGGGATATCGCTTAAAAATTCTGATGGCATAGTATAATCTCGACTGCCGAAAATTGTTCTCATACTGGCATAAGTTAAAAAGATTTTTTTCTCCGCTCTAGTGAGCGCTACATAAAAAAGCCTTCTTTCTTCTTCCGGATCTTTTATTTCGTCATCCTTTATACTTTGATGCGGGAAAAGACCTTGTTCTAATCCAACAATAAAAACATAGCTAAATTCTAATCCTTTCGCGGCGTGAACTGTCATGAGCCGTACCCCATCTTTTTCTTCTTTATCGGTATCTTGATCGCTCATAAGCGCTGCATCTTCTAAAAGTTTTGTAATGCCATCTAGTCCGGAAAAATTATCATATTTTTTGGCTAATGATACCAACTCTCGCAAATTTTCTAAACGTTCAAGATCATCTTCGCTCCCATCTTTTAAAAACTTTTCGATACCAGATTCAGCCAAAAGAAATTTAATTGTTTCAGATGTGTTGTGTGTTGCGGCATATTCTTTTATTTTTTCGAGCGTGTTGTAGAATCGGACAAGAGTAATTTGGGTATTTGCAGATAATTCATTTTTGCGTCCGGCAAAAATCTTCAAAAGAGAAACTTTGCCTATGCCACGCGGAGGAAAATTAATAATTCTTTTAATATCGGAAAGATTTTCTGGATTAAGCGATGCTCCAAGGTATGCCAAAATATCTTTTATTTCCTTTCGTTGATAAAATTTTACACCTATCACTTGATACGGAATGCTGTAAGTGATCATTGATTCTTCTAAGACTCTGGATTGGTAATTGGCGCGATATAAGACAGCTATTTTTCTCCAATCAATTCCTTTGTCTTTGAGTTCTAATATTTTTGTGGCTACGAAGTCGGCTTCATCTTTTTCATCCATGGCTTCATATAATGAAATTTTATCACCTTCTCCTTTGTTGGTGAACAAATTTTTGTCGACACGCTGCACATTTTTTTTAATAATTTCATTAGCGGCATTTAGTATGTTTTGAGTTGATCGGTAATTTTCTTCGAGCATCACCACTTTAGCGCCTGGATAATCTTTTTCAAAACTCAAAATATTTCTGATATCCGCACCCCTCCATGAATAAATACAATTATGGGTAATAAGACCATTGGCGATAAAATTATGCGTTTTTTCGATATTAAGATCGTATACATTCCTTCCTTTTGTACTTACACGCTCAATTTTTTCAACGACATCATAATCTCCCTTGTCGGTAAAAAGCGCCATTCCGGGCATAATCGAACCTGCAGGTATGCAAGGTAAAGAATTTCCATCTTTGGGATTTTTCTTTTCTCCGCCGAGACGCGCTCTTGATACAATATGTGTTTCAGGAAGAGCTAAAATTATTTTTTGAGCGATAGTCAGAAGTTCTCCATAATTTGCGTTTACGGTCTCGAAACACCAACTAGACGATCTTTTTTTGGCCGGTCTTACTGAAAGGCCTAGAGATTTTAGAACCCTACTTCCCATGTCATCATTCCCTGACATAGATATTAGATGCATCGGCGTTTTTCCTCGCCGATCTGCGCAAAGCGTTATGTTTAAATTTCTTCTGTTGGAGTTGTTCGATTTAGCATGGTGATGTGGGTGTTCTTGAGAAAGGCCATATGAGAATAAGAGCTCTTTTGCTGACTGTTCAGTATTAAATGACGAGAATATTTTATTGATCGTGACCTGATCATGTACATAGCCGTTTAGACTTAAACCTTTTCGCGCTGTAAAAGGAATCGTAGGAATTCTATATTTTAACGAAAGATTATATTCTAATATTCTGGCTTCGTTTGGAGTTTTATGCACAGCTATGACCCATGAGGAATCTGCATGTTCTTGATTGTTTCGAAGAGCGAGGCCTATAATCGGCTGTTTTTGGCTTTTAGTGTAAACTTGTGTTGTACCGATTCTCCAACCCGTTCCTTTTTTATGCATGAGATATGTAAAATAAAGTTGAGGAGTTGTTCCTAGCCGATAGCCTGCAAAATGAATGTGTTCCGGAGTGCTTGTAAGAATTTTTCCTTTAAGGGTTGTAATTCGTATCAATTCTCCTTTTTTTGCGCGTTTGTGCGCGCTAAGTATGCGTGCGGGGCGGAAATCCCCACATCCATAATTTGAAAGAACAAATTCCCCCTTTTTTAAGGTCTCCATTTTTTTATAAGTACCATCCGCCATTGTGACATTTGTGCCTGAAATAAGGCATTGATCATTATCTCCAACGACGCAGATATTTTTGTGGTCTCGTGCCAGAAGCTGCGAAAGCTCATATTGGACTTTGTTTGTGTCTTGATATTCGTCTATGTGCAGATATTTAAAGCGGTTCTGGTAGCTTTTGAGCAATTCTGCATTTTTTCTGAAAAGTAAAACAGTCTTCAGTAAAAGATCATCGAAGTCTAAAGCTTTTTCTTTTGCTAAACTGGCTTCATATTTTTCCCATACTTCTTGTGCTAGATTTTCCATATAATTTAATTCCATATTTTTGAATTCATCTAAGGTAATAGCCTCCCCTTTCATTTTGGAAATGATACTTTGGAAATACCTTGGAGAATATTGTTTTGGATCCAAATCGTTTTCTTTGACAGCGGCTTTGATCAGACTTAAAGAATCTTCCTGATCGGAAATTTTAAAGTATTTTGTCATTCCGATTTCTCTGGCATTTTCTCTAAGAATATGGGCACAGAGGGCGTGGAAGGTGGAGATGTATGGTTCCGACGAAATATTACCTCGAAAAGCACGAAAATTTTCTGCTGAAAATTTTCTCCCTCCGGCGCCAGTCGCGCCTTCAGAGGCTTTTCTTGGTAACATTTCGTCTTCACTTTTTTTGTTTTTTGATGATTGATTATCTGTTTCGTCGGCCTGCGAGACACCTCGCCGAGCAAAGTCCGCTCCGCTTGAAGATAGAAGTTGGTGGGTGCGGTCGCGCATTTCCTTGGCAGCCTTGTTGGTAAATGTAATAGCTAGAATGTTTTCCGGGCGAACTCCTTCTTTGATCAGGTTGGCAATACGATGGACGATAGTTTTTGTTTTACCAGCGCCTGCGCCAGCCACTATCAAAACTGGACCGTCTTTGTGCAAGACTGCTTCGCGTTGAGCCGGATTTAATCCACTTAAGTGATCCATTTCGTAAATATAGCATATCCAATTAATTTTTGATTTTGTTTGAGGTAAGGAAGTTTCTCCTCGAGGTAAAATTCTCCTCGACCCCCGGGGTCGGGACATCTTGACCCCGGGGGTCTTCCCGAATTTTACCTCTTCCCGAAACTGCTAAGTATGGATATAGATATGGATAAGTGCATCAGCGCATGGTGTTGATAATTCTGGTTGACTTTGCCTCCTTAATTTGCTATCCTTTATCTTGTCTCAGAAATTACTGTACCGTTCCGAAAAACCCTTATATTTAAAGGTTTTTGCAGGAAAATACCGCATTTCCCCAAATTATTTTGAATTTACCCTCTATAAAAGATCCTAACCACTCATTTTCAAAGTTTTTGCTGCGAAAATCAGTTAGTCAGGTGAAAAGATTGATATTTTTAAAAACCAAAGCTAGTTGGGCCTCTTTTTTGGTTTTAGCCATATTTTTCGTATCTAATTTCCCTGTTTTGGCTATAGCTTTAACTAATGATGGCCAACAGGCTCCGCAAAACTCTCAAAATGTCGAACTTTTGCAGGCGTCTGCCATTATTCCGGTTGTCAGTTCTTTGGGTACGGGTGGAGGAGATATTTCAGTTGATTCCGGCGCACTCATGCCGGAAATTGGGCCATCTGGTACCATAGCCGATTTGGGGAATGCTGAAATTTATGATTCTGGGGATATTAGCCTTTATGTAGTCAGAGAAGGAGATACACTTTCTGGTATTGCGAAAATGTATGACATTTCTGCAAATACAATACTCTGGGCAAACGGGCTCAAGAAAGGAGCTGCTTTAACTAAAGGCCAGACGCTTATTGTTTTGCCTGTACCGGGTGTTTTACATAAGGTTGTAAAGGGTGATACTTTGAAAAGTATTGCTCAAAAATATAAGGGCGATGTGGATGATATAGCCAGCTTTAACGGTATTGATTCTGATACTATTTTAACGATTGGAAATGAAATAATTATTCCTGATGGCGAAATGACTGTACAAAGTTCATCGTCTATCACTAGAACCAAAAAAGGAGAAAGGGTTTATGGTACAAATGCGCCTTCATACGGAGGATATTATATAAGGCCTATTGGTGGCGGCAGAAAATCCCAAGGACTTCATGGATATAACGGAATTGATTTGGCTGCTCCAACAGGCACACCTATTATGGCATCAGCTGCCGGCACGGTCATTTCTGTGCGAGGTGGATGGGGTGGAGGTTATGGTAATCATGTCATATTGGCGCACGATAACGGCACAAAAACTCTTTACGCGCACAATAGCAAGAATTTAGTTAGTGTAGGCCAGCATGTTGCACAAGGTGAAGTCATTGCCCTATTAGGTTCAACCGGCAAATCAACCGGCCCTCATGTCCACTTTGAAATTAGAGGCGCAAAAAATCCATTTTAAAAAATCTCTTGAGTAAATCAAGAGATTTTTTTATTTAGGTAAGGATATGGATAAGGATACTAGATGCTCACCTTCGGCCTGTATTGCAGTGCCTCCAT
>Ga0076013_138_pt1 | contig 19924 bp, 16 predicted proteins | sample RifGroB1_FD_68076 | JGI IMG/M metagenome (GOLD analysis project Ga0076013, IMG submission 68076) | Parcubacteria (Nomurabacteria) bacterium GW2011_GWB1_37_5 | reverse complement strand
CTTTGGGATTAAAAATATTTATTTGCTTAAATTTTTTTAAAATATATAATAAAAGTATTATGAAAACAAATAAAGGGTTCGCAAATATAGTTTTGATTATTATTATAGTTTTAGTGTTGGGCGGGGCAGGGTATTTGGTTGTGAAGAATCAGCAAGGTGTGCAAAAGAACGGAAGTGAAGATGTTGTAATAGATCAGAAAATACCACCAGTAGAGGATACTTTATCATGTACACCAACTGATTCACCATCAATTACCGTACTATCGCCAAATGGAGGTGAAGTATTTCAGATTGGAGGACAGATGTCAGTTCAATGGTCTTCATGCAATGTTGGTCCAGGCAGCGTCGGGATAGAACTTATTCCTGCCCCTGCAACAATACCTTACCCTGAAACATATCCTTTAGTTTGGACATATGATGATGGGGTAGAAAACGTAACACTCAATGTTGATCTTTTGGGTAGACAAATACCTCCAGGAAGTTATAAATTATCTATACCTCAACCACCAGAAACACCACCAGCTGTAGAGGATATGTCTGATGACTTTTTCTTGATACAGTAAAATAAATTATTATTAATTAACCCTTCTTCGCTAATGCTATGAAGGGCGAAGAAAAATTTTTATGCAAACACAAAAAGGATTTATAAATGTATTACTAATTATCGTTTTAGTTTTGGTAATAGGTGGAGTGGGGTATTGGGCATTGAATCGTCAACCGGTTTTAGATGAACAAGGTATTTCAAATGGTACACCAACAGAACAACAAGGATCAGAAACATCGTCTCAAGATTCTTTAACCTGCGGGATTTTTGTGGAGAAGCCGGCATCTGGGGCAGAACTTGTTATTGGTAATACTTTTCAAGTGAAGGGCTATGTGAACGGCTGCGGTTGGACGGCTTTTGAGGCTGAGGCGGCTGTGGTGAGCATAGAGGATGTGAACGGTAATGTTGTTATGAACAAAACACCTGTGCCGGTCCAAGGTGAATGGATGCAGATACCGGCTTATTTTGACTCGGCTTTTACGCCTAAACTGCCTGCGACTGCCGGCACTGGTTTCGTAATTTTTGAAAATGAAGATCCTTCCGGAGAGAATCCGCAGATTTTTAAGGTTCCGGTTACTTTTGGTACTGACTAAGTACAGTTATATTTCTTAATGATTAAAAAAAGTCCACCTGTAATAGGTGGACTTTTTTGGAAATATGTGTTAAATTAATTTGGATCAGCACACATAAAACTTAATACTGTTTTCCTATGAGCATGAGACAACTAAAAATTTTTAAATCAATTACAAACAGGGAAGATAGATCTCTGGAAATGCACTTGAGTGAGCTTTCGCATGATGTTTTGCTTTCAGCAGAGGAGGAAGTTGAATTGGCGAAGAAAATTAAAATGGGTGATGAAAAAGCTTTTAAAAAACTTATTTCAGTCAATCTTCGTTTTGTTGTGTCTGTAGCCAAGCAATACCAAAATCAAGGATTATCATTACCGGATTTGATTGGAGAAGGACATATTGGGCTTATAAAAGCGGCTCAAAGATTTGATGAAACACGAGGCTTCAAATTTATTTCCTATGCCGTATGGTGGATTCGTCAAGCTATTTTGCAAGCTATAGCTGAACAATCTAGGATTGTTCGTTTGCCGCTTAATCGCATTAGTTTAATTAATAAGATTAGAAAGGCACATCATGTATTAGAGCAAGAAAACCATTATCAACCTTCTGATGAAGAGATTGCAGAGCGGCTTGGTTTTGATATTGATAAAAAAGAAGTAAAATTTATTTCATTTATCAACAAAAAACACCAGTCACTTGATGAATTCATCCAAGATTCCGACAATGAGACAAGATTTGTTGATCTTTTGGAAAATGAAAGCATTGAACAGCCGGATGCAAAGTCTATGATTGAATCAAAAATCAAGGACATTAATCGAGTTCTTGTTGAATTAACTCCGCGTGAAGTAATGGTTCTTGAATATTTTTTTGGCCTGAACGGAAGACCTGAAATAACAACAGAAGAAATCGGAAAATGTTTGGACTTATCTCATGAACGGATTAGGCAAATTAAAGAAGGTGCTTTAAAGAAATTAAGGCACGGATCAAAGGCTGCTGTACTTAAAAGACATCTTTAACAGATAAATCCTCTCGCAAATGCGGGGGGATTTTTAATTTGCCCTAATTCATAAATAGTTCTAAAATACTCATTGTATGAGAAAAGGCGGTTTGTATTTTTTTTATTTGCTCATAATAATATCTCTTCTTTCCTATTTCGAGGAAAGTTTTCGGACCAAATCATGGGATTTTAAATACTTATTAGTACTTTTAATTCCCATTTTTATTCCTATAGTTTTATATATAATCAGGCGTCATCGAAAATTATGATTACAAATATGAGAAAATTTACAATATTTTTAATTTTATTTTTTCTGTTTTTGGTTTTTCCGACTTCCAAAAGTCTCGCCGAAGAGAAGATTAATTCATTTGAATCTAAAATAATAATTAATCAAGATTCGAGTATTTTTGTTGAGGAAAAAATTTCATATGATTTTGGTACTGAAGAAAGACATGGAACTTTTCGTGATATTCCGACCAAATATGACACAAATGTTGGAAAGAGAAGTATTAAATTAGATATTTTAGGAGTAGAACGAGATGGTGTTTCTGAACCTTATGACTATTCTGGAGATAGAATTAAAATCGGTGATGCTAATAAAACAATTAACGGTAGTCATGAATATTTAATCCAATACAGTGTCTTGGGTGCTATAAATTATTTTGATGATTTTGATGAATTATATTGGAATGTAACTGGCAATTCATGGCCGGTTATGATTGAAAATGCTAAAGCAAGTGTTATATTAACTTCAGAAATTCCAAAAGAAAATTTGAAAGCAGGTTGTTATCAAGGTATTTTTGGGTCAAATGAAAGCTGTATCACTTCTTTTGATAAAGATAATATAATTTTTAGTTCTACTAGAAATTTGAATCAAGGTGAAGGTTTGACTTTAGCAATCGGTTTTCCTAAAGGTTTGATTATACCAATTTCCGGATCTCAAAAAACATGGTGGTGGCTTCGAGATAATTATATAGCTTTTCTTCCAGTTATTGTTTTTATTTTGCTATATATGCGCTGGCGCAAATATGGCAAAGATCCGATCGGTCGTGGCACTATCATTGCTGAATATGAACCGCCAAGGGATGTATTACCAACAATGGTTGGATCGCTCGTAGATGAAAAAGTGGACAATAGAGATATATCTGCCGGTCTTATTTATTTGGCTGAGCAGGGATTTGCAAAAATAAAAAAAATTGAGAAATCTGGATTTTTAGGTTTCAAAAGTTCTGATTATGAACTAGAACTTTTGAAAGACATTGGTTCTTGTACTACAAAAACAGAAAGAACTATTCTTGAAATGTTTTTTGGACAGGGAGCCAATAAGGGTAAAATTAAAAATATTTCTGAATTTAAAAATAATAGATCATTTGTGGCTGAAGTAGAAGCATTAAAAAGTAGTCTTTATCAAGACATGACAGATCGAGGTTTTTTTGTTCAAAATCCTCAAAAAGCAAAAGTTCCATATATTATTTTGGGTATTATTATACTTGCCGTTGGTTTTTTTATTGGAGTGCCTATTTTTGGATTAATTGGCATTTTAGGCTTTGGTCTTAGTGGTATTTTGTTTATTATTTTTGGCAGCTTGATGAGTAAGAAGACACCTCTTGGTGCAGAGACGAAAGATCATATTTTGGGTTTCAAAATTTTCTTGACTGTGACAGAGAAAGATAGATTAGCATTTCATAACTCCCCAGAACGCACACCTGAACAATTCATGAAATTCCTTCCATACGCTATAGCGCTCAGTGTAGAGAATAAGTGGGCAAAACAATTCGAGGGGATATACATAACTGCCTCAAAAGGCGGTTCGGGCTCTGGTGGTGGCGGTTTTTCCGGCGGCGGCATGGGCGGAGGTGGAGGTGGAAGCTGGTAATGGACAAGTAAATACAGCAAGGACAGCGAGAACGGTAAATACATCGGTTTGAAATGATTTTAATTAGCTTAATTTACTTTATTTACTTTTTAATTATGACTCTCTATACCCATCAATCAAGGAATATCTGGAAGACTTGGATTTTGATGTCTGTGTTTTTTGTGGTGATTATCGGGCTCGGCTGGTGGGCGAGTTATTATTTCCAGAATCCGAATATTTTATATTTTTTTGTGTTCTTTAGTATCTTCATGAATATTCTTTCTTATTGGTTTTCAGACAAGATTGTACTCAAAATGTCCGGCGCGCGGCCGGCGAGTCGTGATGAATTTTTTGATCTTTATACCGTCACTGAAAATTTGGCAATTACGGCCGGCCTGCCATTGCCAAAAATTTATGTGATTAATGATCCTGCGCCGAACGCTTTTGCGACTGGTCGAAACAAAGGGCATGCCGTCGTGGCGGTGACCACTGGTCTTTTGCAAATTCTTAATCGGACGGAACTTGAAGGAGTGATTGCTCATGAGTTATCCCACGTCGGTAATCGTGATATGCTTTTATCAACTATTGTTGTAGTGCTTGTTGGCTTCGTTTCAATTGTTTCCAATATGTTTATGCGAAGTATGTTTTGGGGTGGGGGAAGGAGAAATGACAGGGAAGGTGGAAATCAAATTCAAGCCGTCTTAATGATAGTTGGAGTAATATTCACAATCCTCTCGCCAATTATTGCGACTCTTATACAGCTTTCTATTTCTAGAAAAAGGGAATTTTTGGCCGATGCGACAGGCGCACTTCTTACTCGCTATCCCGAAGGTTTGGCTTCCGCACTCGAAAAAATAGGCAAGTATAGCCAGCCGATGGTACGCGCCAATGATGCCACAGCACATCTTTTTATTGCCAATCCGTTCGGATCAAAAGCTTTTCATGGTATGCATAAAATGTTTATGACGCATCCACCAATTGAAGATAGAATAAAAGCATTGCGTGGTTCAATTAAATAATTAATATATTAAATTAGTATATTAATAAAATCAAAATTATTTACTAACAAATTCCGCGATAGCGGAATTTGTTAGTAAATTAGAAGTTTTATTTAATAATTAGAGAATATAATATTCTGTAAATTAGTAATGATTATTTATTGCGAAAAATTAAGATTATTTATATAATAAAAGTAATTATAAATTAATTTTGGTCACAATAGCCTGTATTGGTTATTAATGATCATATTTTATGCAAAAAATACAAACCCCGTTAGGAGTAAAAATCATATCGATTATGTATTACATTAATGCGACTATTATGGTTATCTTTGGAATACTGGGACTTTTTTTTGGAACCGCCTTTTTTTCAATGATACAAACAGCACCATCAGAGATTGGCGGCGCATCAGGCATATTTGGCGCAGTTGCAGGTTTTGTCGGCGCCATTTTTTTAGTGCTTGGGATTTTTTTGGGCTATGCAGCTTATAGCTTTTGGCGAGGTAAAAATTGGACACGGATACTTATTATAGTGCTTTCCGCTTTAGCATTCTTGTCTGCTTTAGTTAATATGTTTTCTTCAGCCAGTTTTGGATTAGTTTTGTCGCTAATAATTTCCGGCTTAATTATTTTTTATCTTTTGGCCAATAAACAAGCTAAAGAATTTTTTGGTAAAAAAGAAATGATGAGTTCGACCCCTACTTCACCTACACCGCCATCGCAACCACAAATGTAATTTTTAAAAGAATAAAAACCACCCCTTGTCTTACAGGGGGACGGTTTTTATTCTTTGACGTTATTGTCTTAATCGGCTAATATTCGTACATAATAACATTGGAGGGTTCGCATAGCGGTCTAGTGCGCAGACCTGGAAAGTCTGTGTGGGGAAACCCACCGAGGGTTCGAATCCCTCACCCTCCGCCAACAATAAAAATAACCGGAAAATTCCGGTTATTTTTATTGTTGCGGCAGTCTGATTTTTTGTCATTGTGTTATAATATTTACATTACAAATTAATTTTTTTTATATATATGAAAAAATCAACAATTATTATATTGGTTATAATAGGTTTGGGGTCATTAATGTATCTGTTTTATGTTTTACAAAAAGGTAATGAAAATCAAATTTCAAAATCTGTTCAATTAAACACAAATGAGGTAAGTAATGAAGTAAATTTACCAATAGAACAAGAAATGTCTAATCAAACAACTACTTCAATACCTGATATCACGGGGCAAATTTCTGAATCTGTATTAATTTCAAATTTTGCTTTTTCACCAGCTAATCTTGTAGTAAAAAAGGGGACGACAGTTACATGGATAAATCAAGACAATGTCGGGCATACAGTGACAGTCGACATCAGTACTGGCTTGCTTGCGCAGGCAGGTCCGGACAGCAGTCTTTTTGGACAGGGTCAAAGTTATAGTTATACTCTCAATGAAGTTGGCACTTATGCTTATCATTGCAAGCCTCATCCAAACATGCGGGCGAGCGTAAGCGTAATCGAATAAAAAATTATAATGGCGCAAGACAATGAATGGTATGAAAAAAAATATGAGGATGTAACCTTAGAGCTAGAGTCCAGTGAGGAAGGCCTTTCATTTACCGAAGCGCAAAATCGTTTATTAAAATTCGGACCCAATAAATTACCGGAAGCCAAAGCGGACAGCTTGTGGCTTATTTTTGTACGCCAATTTGCTAGTCCATTAATATACGTATTATTGGCCGCTGATTTGATAGTTCTATATTTAAAGGAATACACAGATGCCATTATCATATTATTTGTTCTTTTATTTAACGCGGCAATTGGCACATATCAGGAGGGCCGATCTAGAAATACTCTTCTCGCACTGCGCCGGTTTGTGGAGACAGAAGCTCGGGTTCTGCGTGATGGACGAGAAATAATTATTCCTGATTATGAAGTAGTGCCCGGAGATATTCTATTATTAGATCAAGGGGATAAAATTGCCGCCGATGCAAGAATTATTTCTTCTCTTAATCTTAAAGTTGACGAATCGGCACTCACAGGAGAATCTGAACCGGTTGAAAAAATAAATTCTGTGTTATTGGGAGAAAAATTAATTTCTGCTGATCAGACAAATATGCTTTTTAAAGGCACATTTGCTGTCTCTGGCAGTGGCCATGCTGTTGTAGTGGCAACGGGACTTACCACTGAGATAGGCAGAATTTCCAAAAAAATTGCTTCCATTAACACGGAAATACCGCTTAAAAAAAATATTCAACAACTTTCAAAAATTGTTACATTTGTAGTTCTTTTGATGATTGTCGTACTTTTCATTTACGGAACCTCACTGGGCAAAACTGCAATAGAAATGTTTAATCTTTCCGTGTCTTTGGCAGTCTCAGTGATTCCAGAAGGCTTGCCGCTTGTAGTGACACTAGTGCTTGCTACTGGCGTCTTTCGCATGAGCCGCAGGAATGCCTTGGTCAAAAAACTTCAAGCGGTAGAGTCGCTTGGGCAGACTAAAATAATAGCTGTCGATAAAACCGGCACACTTACTAAAAATGAAATGACTATAGAGCGTGTTTTTGTTAATGGGAAAATATTTGAAATAGGCGGAGCAGGCTATGAGCCAAAAGGCGATATATTGTTTGAGAATAAAATTATTAATCCAATAAATCATCCTGAATTAATTTTTGCCGGCAGAATTGCCACATTTTGCGCGAATGCAAATGTTTATTATTTGGAGGATGTAAAAACATGGAAAGTGTCCGGTGATCCTACAGATGCTGCTATGCTCGTATTGGGAGGTAAATTGGGTTTTGAAAAAGGCAAATTAGAAGCAGAATTTCCTAGGTTGGCAGAAGCGCCTTTTGATAATATTACGAAAATTCATTCTATAATGCATCAGATTGATGGTAAAACTATTATGACCTCAGTTGGTGCTCCCGAGACTGTGCTTAATGCCTCGGATAAGATTTGGAAGGATGGAAAACATATTAAATTAACAAACCAAGAAAAAATTGAAATTGAGAAAACTTTTGAACAATTTTCAAGTCGTGGATATAGAGTTCTTGCTATAAGTATTCGCGAATCAACCGGACCTAAGGTTAATTTTAGTGATATAAATAATCTTGTATTTGTCGGATTTTTTGCAATGCGAGATCCGCTTCGCAAAGAGGCTAGACCGGCCATTTTGGCTGCAACGGAAGCCGGTGTAAAGATAGTGATGATCACCGGGGATCATAAAAAGACCGCAGAATCTATTGCTCGAGATGTTGGAATTTGGAATCAAGGAGATCTTATTTTGACTGGAGAGGAAATTAACAGCCTTTCTCCAAGCGAGCTCGTCCGCAAGCTTCCTAAAGTGAGTGTTTTTGCCAGAGTTACGCCGGAGCATAAGATTAGAATTATTCAAGCATACAGAGAAAGGGGTGAGGTAATTGCTATGACTGGCGATGGAGTGAATGATGCACCGTCGCTTATGGCTGCAGATCTCGGAGTTTCGACAAACATAAGCGAAATACTTGTTATTACTCTAGCTCTTTTTTGGGCCTTGCCAATCCCTCTTTTGCCAGCGCAAATTATTTGGCTCAATTTAGTCACGGATACTTTTTTAGTTATTGCACTTTCCATGGATCCTAAAGAACGCGATTTATTAACTAGGAAATTTAAGCGGTCAAAAAGATTAGTTGATTTGCATATGGTTGTGCGAATGATTGTTATGGCAGTACCTATGACCTTGGGAACTTTCTTTTTATTTAATGGATTAGTTTCTGTGGGAATGCCAGGTTTTGCTCCGGCAACCATGAGTCATACTTGGACTGTAATATTGACAGTGCTTGCTGTGTTCCAATGGTTTAATGCTTGGAATTGCCGCCATGATCGAGAATCAATTTTCAGTTCTAATCCTTTTTCAAATAAATATTTAAATGGTGCGTTTGTTTTGATTATTGGTTTGCAGCTTCTGGTTGTTTATAATCCATTCATGCAAAAAATATTTCACACTTCTGTACTTTCAATAAGTGATTGGTTATATATAATTATTGTAGCTTTATCTGTGGTAGTATTTGAGGAAGCTAGAAAGTTAATAGTTCGCAAATTTAAGTTTGCAATTTAGAAGATTAAGGTTAATATATAAACATGTCACAAAAAACATTTAATTACATAGTAGGCATTATATTTATCATTATTTCCGCCCTGCATTTAATAAGGTCAATTTTAGGTTGGAGTGCAAATATTGGAGGTGTTGAAATACCTGTAGGTGTCTCTGTGGTCGCATTTATTATTGCCGGCTTTTTAGCATACAGCGGTTTTAAGCTCGGGATGAAAGATATAACTAAGGAAGAAGTTGCAGAAGAAGACGACATGCTTTCAGATACGGAAAAAATAGATTAATAACTACAAGCTATGAATTCAAAAAACCACCCATCATAAGAGGGGTGGTTTTTGCTTTATTAATTTTAGGCTATAATCCATTCATTATGAATAAGTTTAATGAACTCTATAAAGTGCTAAATAAGGAGCAAAAGGAGACAGTGGATGCTATCGAGGGGCCGGTCATGGTGGTGGCGGGTCCAGGTACGGGCAAGACGCAAATCCTCACGCTTCGAATAGCTAATATTTTGAACAAGGCCGATGTTCGTCCCGAGAATATTTTGGCTATTACTTTCACTGAGAGCGGAGTGGCTTCAATGCGCAAAAGACTTGCCGAAATTATTGGCACGACGGCTTACCGTGTAGCGATTAAAACATTTCATGGATTTTGTAATGACATTATCAAAAATTATCCGGAAGAATTTCCACGCATAATTGGTTCCAAACAAATTAGCGAGATTGATCAAATAGCAGTGCTTGAGGAGCTGGTAGATAAAGCCCCGGCGGGAAAAGGACTCTCCTTTGGGGCTTCTTCAAGGAGAGTCCTTGAGGAGCCGGGGCTTGATCTTTTGCGACCTTTTGGAGACCGCTTTCTTTATGTTAAAGATATTTTGTCATCAATAAATGAATTGAAGCGTGAAGGTATTGGTCCGGAGGAATTTATAAATATTGTCGAGAAGGAAAAAAATAATTTCAAACAAATTCCGGATATTTACCATGAGAAAGGAGCGCACAAAGGCAAGATGAAAGGGGAATATCAGAAATTAGAAAAGCAGATAAATAAAAATAATGAACTCTCAATCATTTATGAGGCTTACGAGAAAGTTCTTACAGAAAAGAAGCTATACGATTACAGCGATATGATCATGGAAGCACTTAAGACAATGCGTCGTAATGAAAACCTTCTTCTTCAACTTCAAGAGGAGTGTCAGTATGTTTTGGTAGACGAACATCAAGATACGAATAATGCGCAGAACAAGATCATAGAGCTTTTGATGAATTATCACGATAATCCAAATATTTTCGTGGTAGGTGATGAGAAACAGGCAATATTCAGATTTCAGGGTGCTTCACTTGAGAATTTTTTGTATTTCAAAAATTTATATCCCAAGGCTAAGTTGATTTTGCTGGTTGAGAATTACCGCTCTACTCAAACTATTCTAGATTCAGCTCACAGTCTGCTAAGCGGGGGGCTGTCCCTAGCTGCACAGCATGGAGGGACTGTCCCCGCTTCGCACAATGAAGATTCAATAAAGCTTCGTTCGAATGTAAACTATGACGAAAAACCAATTCACTTAGCGGCTTTTTCTAGTCAGGACGCGGAACATTTTTTCTTGGCGCAAGATATAAAGATTAAAATCAGCGGAAAAAGGTCAAAATCCGGGAAAACCCCGGGGGTTGGGGCATCCTTAACCCCCGGGGTTGAGGAGGATTTTGACCTTGGGGAGCTGATTGAGCCCGATAAAATTGCAGTGCTGTATCGCGACAATAAAGATGCTTTTCCAATTGCGCGAATGCTCGAGAAATTCAATATTCCTTACACAATAGAATCAGATCAAGATTTGTTTTCTGATTCAGATGTTCGAAAAATCATTATTTTACTCCGAGCCATTAATAATTACGGCGAAGATGAATATTTAGCCGCCGCTCTCCATTTAGATTTTTTTGGTCTTGTTCCACTTGATGTGTATAAATTGATTCGCCAGTCTAAAGATGAAAAGATTCCACTTTACGATTTAATTGCCAGCGGAAAAAGGTCAAAATCCGGGAAGACCCCGGGGGTCAAGGGCAGCCCGCGACCCCGGGGGTCGAGGAGGATTTTTACCTTGAGGAGCTGGGAAAAAAACTCTCCCACTGGGCCAGACTCGCCAAAAATGAAAATTTATTGAAAGTTTTTGAAACAATTTTCGAAGAATCCGGCATGTTGCGAGCAATTATGTCGGGGGGAAATCCTTCGACCATGCTCAGGACCTCCGGTATTACTGAGCGATTTGATGCGATAAACGCTTTCTTCAGTGAGCTCAAGGGTTTGGTGGAATCGAATCCAAAAGCGATGTTACCAGACTTATTTAAATATTTGGAAACTATCGAAAAGCATAATCTATTCATCAAGAAACGTGGTGGCTTGCCCCGAGCAGGGTCGAGGGGGCGTGTGCGTCTTATGACCGCCCATCGCTCCAAAGGTCTCGAATTTGATCATGTTTATATTATCGGCGCTTACGATGGGCACTTTGGTGGTCGTCGATCAATCGAGCGTTTACCATTAGTTAATTCGGTATATAATTTGGGCCATAATGAATTATCTAGTAAACAGCCTAATATTGAGGATGACTTGTCACGCCATAGCTCTGAAGGAGCGGAGGCGGATGAGCGACGTCTTTTTTACGTTGCAATTACTAGAGCAAAAAAAGGAGTGACTATTACTTATGCAAAACAAGGTGCAGATGGACGAGAACAATTACCAAGTCAATTTATTGGTGAGATCAAAAAGGACTTGATTGAAGAACTTTCCGCCGAAGGCGGACCAGCCTTTGGCTGGGAAAAAGATTTCGAAGAAAAGAAGCATCTTTTGTTTTCAGTTGCAAAATCCTCCTCGACCCCCGGGGTTGGGGCATCTTTAACCCCGGGGGTCATCCCGGATTTCGCGGCAGATCAGGAATTCATCCGCAATATTTTTGAGCGGCAAGGTCTCTCTGTCACAGCGCTCAATAATTATTTAGAGTGTCCATGGAATTTTTTCTATTCCAATTTACTTCGTTTACCAAAAGCGCAGAATAAACATATGATGTATGGCACAGCTATTCACCGCGCGCTCAAAGATTTTTTCTTACAGCTTAAGAATCGTGAAATCCCAAAAGAAAATCTTATTGATAGTTTTGAATTGTATTTGAACAAGCAACCACTCAACGATCGCGACCTCAAGGAAGTACTCGAGAAAGGCAGAGAATCATTGTCTGGTTATTACGATCAGTATTACAAGACTTGGGAGCGAAATGTTTTGACTGAGTTTGAGATTAAAGGGGTGGATATTCTGGCGGGAAGAGGTCGGTCCTCTAAGGAGCCCGAGGTCCGACCTCAAGGAGCCATAATTCACCTAAATGGTAATTTGGATAAGATTGAATTCATTGATTCAAGCAATAGTGTCAATGTTGTAGATTATAAAACAGGCGCACCAAAAAGCCGAAATGATATAGAGGGCACCCCTCGACTTCGCTCGGGGCAAGAAACCAAACATAAAAAAATGAGTAATTATAAGAGGCAGTTGACGTTTTATAAATTACTTCTCGATCAATACGAAAATGGTAAGTATAAATTTGTTTCAGCTGAGTTGGATTTTATCGAACCAAACGACAAGGGTGAGTATAAAAAAGAAAAGTTTTTTATTGAAGATTCTGAAATAGTAGAATTAAAAGAGGTTATTGTGCGAGTTGTAGACGAAATAATAAATCTAAAGTTTTGGGATAAATATTGTGAAAACCTCGATTGTCAATACTGTGGTTTGAGAAAATTGATTGCTTGACATGAGTTTAATAAATACATAAACTTTAACCAAGTCGAAAATTACAATAATCAATTAGAATTTTATTTTATATGAAAAAGTTTTTTACCTTTGGTTTTATAGCGTTTTTATTAGCTGTATCTTTCGTTACGCCAATTAAGATCCATGCACAAGTGGGTGATGGCATGGCAATTTATCAAAAGTTTATTATGGGGCAGATGAAATGCGCCGATTTGAATGACGCCGATTTCTTTGCTGTTGGTGATTATGTGTTAAAACAAGTACCGGAAGCTCAAAGAAGTGTTTTGAATGTTTATATAGATCAATATAAGGGAACAATGAATGATAAGGATTTTTCAACTTTGATGGGAAAATATTTTACAGCGTGTGCGGTACCAGGTACGGCTGGAACCGGATTGTTAAACACTTCCAGTGGCGATACAGGTAAAACTAAATTACCATATGGATATGGCGGATATGGCTGGGGGATGATGTCCGGCTTTGGAATATTTTTTTATCGGTATAATTATATTGATTGTTGTGATAAAGATTGTCATGCTCTTGGTACGCGGCAAAAAAGGCATGGCCGGCATGATGGGAATGACGAAAGAATCTCCAACAGATATTCTAAAAGAGCGATATGTTAAAGGAGAAATAACCAAAGAAGAATACGAAGAAAAAAGAAAAGAAATTTGCAAATAATTTATTGTAAAATATAAAAAACACTTTCAGTAAAATGAAAGTGTTTTTTGTTGAAAAAATATGAATATTTATGTATTATTGCTATTACATGGCTATAGAACAGAATAATTCAAAACAGCATCCTTTGAGTATTGTAATCAATGAAGCCGTCAAGATTTTTAATGATCTTGGTTTTGAGGTGGCCACTGGTCCGGAGCTGGAAGATGAATGGCACAATTTCGACGCCTTAAATGTTCCGAAGGATCACCCAGCTCGCGACATGCAAGATACTTTTTGGATAAAAGGTCGGAAAATTTTATCAAAAATGGGAGTAAACCACCTTTCGCGATTACTGTTCCCGGAAAAGTTTTTAGAAACGAGGCTACTGATGCTCATCATGAAATGCAGTTTTATCATTTAGAGGGCTTGATGGTTGGAGAAGATATTTCCATGGCGAACCTAAAAGGCGTTTTACTTAAATTTTTTAAGACATTTTTGGGCAGTGATACAGAAATTCGTTTCAGACCGAGCTTTTTTCCATTCGTTGAGCCAGGTGTGGAAGTAGATATAAAGCATAACGGTAAATGGATAGAGGTAGTAGGAGCTGGTATGGTTCATCCAAACGTTTTGAAAAATTGTGGCATCGATGGAGACAAATATCAAGGTTTTGCTTTCGGATTTGGGGTTGATCGATTGATGGTTATAAAATACGCTACGCCAGATATTCGTCCAGCTTATCACGGAGATTTAAGATTTAATCAGTTTTAAAAATATGAAAATAAGTTACAATTGGTTGCAAAATTATTTTGATGATAAATTGTCAGAGCCAGAAAAAATTTCTGAGGCGATTATTTTTCATGCTTTTGAAGTGGAGGAAATCGAGAAGAAGGTTGGTGATGCCATTTTCGAAATTAAGATATTGCCTGATCGGGCACATGATTGCCTTTCACATTGGGGAATTGCCAAGGAACTCTCGGCTGTTTTGGGTTTAAAAATGAAGGAACAAAATTATGAGGTTTTTGCACCTAAATCAACTGATTTAAAAGTTGAAATTGAGGACCCGAAATGTCTGCGTTACATGGGCCGAATTGTTAGAAATATTACAATAGGACCAAGTCCAGTTTGGTTGAAGGAAAAATTAGAAGCGATTGGTCAAAAATCGATCAATAATATTGTAGATGCAGCTAATTTTGTCATGTTTGACTTGGGACAACCTATACATGCTTTTGATTTGGATAAATTAGATAGTGCGAAGATTGTGGTACGTAATGCAAAAAATGATGAGCAAATAATTACTTTGGATAAGAAGGAAGTTAATCTAGATGAATCTATTTTGATAATAGCGGATGAGAAAGACCCATTAGCCATTGCCGGTATTAAAGGTGGCATCAAAGCAGAGGTTGATAATAATACAAAAAATATTGTTATTGAGGTGGCGAATTTTAATGCCACGACAACTAGAAAGAGTGCAAAAAAAATAAATATTCAGACTGATGCAGTAAAACGATTTGAAAATGAAATAACTCCAGAGCTTTGTGAGAAAGCCGTGAATGCCATTACTGATTTGATTTTAAAACTTGCTGGTGGGGAAGTGGAAGATGTTGTAGATATTTACAGTAAAAGAGCTGAACAGAAAGAAGTCTCTGTGTCTGGTGACTATATAAATAAGAGATTAGGAACTTCTTTTTCAAAAGAGCAAATTGAAAGTGTTTGGAATAGGCTTAATTTTAGTTTTACTGAAAATAGTAATATTTATAATATAAAAGTTCCATATTTGCGGTTGGATATTACTGGTCCACATGATCTAACCGAAGAAGTTGGTAGAATTTTGGGTTACGATAAAATTGAAGAAAAAATACCAAGTATAAAATTTGGAAAGAAGATTAATGAGATATATTACAAAACTCTATGGGCAAGGAATAAATTATTAAGTGAAGGATATTCTGAGGTCATGACTTATACATTTCAATCAAAAGGAAAAGTTGAAGTATTGGCCTCAGCTTCAAATAAAAAGTTTTTGCGCGCAAATCTGTCTGATGGACTCAAAGAAAGTTATGAATTGAATAAATTAAACGCGCCCTTGCTTGGTCTTGACCAAGTAAAGATTTTCGAAATCGGAACTGTTTTTCGAAGTCAGACTTCAGAGGTCAGTCCTCAAGATGTCCCGAGGTCTGACCTCTTGGCTGCCAGAAGTCTGACTTCAGAACAAATTCATGTTGCCTACGCAGACAAAAAAGGAGTCACTGAAAAAACTCTAGAAGAATTTTGCCAAGGTGTCGAAATCAAAAATTCCTACGACGATTTACTAAACTTATCAACCTATCAACTTAAAAACTTACAAACTAAATTCACGCCGTGGTCTCTTTTCCCATTTATCACTCGTGATATTTCTGTCTGGGTAACAGACGAGAATGCAGGCTCAGAACTTTTTGAAATCATAAAAAATAATTCCGGAGAGCTATTAATTCAGGAACCACGACTAGTGGATAAGTTTTCTAAAGATGGAAAAATTTCTTTTGCCTACCGCATGGTTTTTCAGTCTATGGATCGCACTCTTACTGATGAGGAAGTAAACGACATAATGGTTAAAATTTACGAAAACATCAAGAAAAACCACCCCGATTGGGAAATACGATAGTTTTATCTAGTCCGTCCGAATAGCAGATCCGGGCGGATATCTGGTATTCATAAGGATAAAGATAAGGATATTAAACTTTATCCACAGGTGGATTGCGCTATTTTTCTGCAGTTTTGGTATAATATAAACGCTTCGATGGGAGTTGGAGCATTCCTTTTATCCGCCCTTTAGCGGATCAGATTTTTAATAATTTAAAATTTAATAATATGAAAATGAATTTATCTAAGACTCATTTATTTGTTCATGTTCTAATAATAGCCGCTTTTATCTCGGGCGCTTTTTTGCTTTTAAATAAAAATATTCAGAAGAAAAGTTCAGCAACAACTTCAAGTATTACTTTTAATAGCGGAACATTAACACTCAGTGTTGATGCAGACGGCAATAATATTGCCAATATTGGCGACACCGTTTCTGTTTTGGCTAACATCACCAATACCGATAGTGATGGCGTTGACCCAAATGAAACTACTGTGACGACGGATTTATCTGTTTTTGGATGCAGCGCTTCTACCGCGATGGATGTGACGGATGAGTTGGAAGGAAACATGGCTGAAAATTGGGGACCTGTAACTTGCGTGATCACCAGCGGAGGTATAGATGTGGACACGGCGACTCAGACCGTGAGCATTACTTATTCTGATTCAGATGATGGCGCAGCCAATGGAGAGTCTGGCACTCTGGTCGAAGCTTTTGATAACATCGTTCCGATAATTTCAACTCCCGGTACTGTGTCTTTGTCGAACGATATTGGAGTCGAGGGGGTTGCTTCGGTCGGCGATGAAATTACTTACAGCGCCGGTTCATTGTTGTCGGACGATGGAGATACTATCACCGTAGATCTTTCAGCATACGGACTTTCCGCCACTGCCGCTCCCGGCGTTTACACAATAATAGCCGATGACGACAATAATGTGCCTTTCAGCGCCACCGAGACTGTGACCGACAATGCCGGCAATTCAACCTCCGGCTCAACGACAAACGACTTCTTTAATATTGATAATGTCATTCCCACTCTAAATAATATTCATACTGAATCAAATAATGCCGATACAACTCAGGCCATAGCTGGCAATACCGTTTATTTAAGTTTTGATATTAGCGAAACTGCCGGGGCTGCTCCGACAGTAACTTTTTTATCCGGAGGAAATCCGGTGACTAATCCGCCGGTCAATGTCTATGATAACGGTTTTGGTTGTAATGACGCGGCAGCCGGCGATAACACATGGTCAACTTGCTATGAAGTTGATGCTGCCGATACGGAAGGGGCCGTAACCTTCACGATCGACTATTTTGATGATGGCAAGAATGCCGGAGTTCAGGAGACTACCGTTGATGACGCCTCTTCTGTGACAGTAAATTTGGCCAATTCCAACTTTGTTGATCTTTATGCCGTTCAACAGGATGGCTCACCTGCGGCATCTCCCGCCCGATTTTGGTATTACTATGATGTACCACTGCAGAGCCTCCGATTTGTCCTTGAAGCTAACGAGCCGCTTTTTAGTGCCCGTGCTTGTGTGCAATCTATTACCAGCAATACTCCTGCAGCTACTTGCGATCTGAACGAGTTTACTACCGGTGGCACTGTCGGCATTGACTATATACTTGCCAATGATTTAGGGGACAATGTCTATGAATTTAACACACTTCTGAGCGATCTGAACGCCTTGCCGACGACCCCTGGCGTTTATCTGATAAATCTTTATATGGAGGATATGCTTAACAATCAGTCTTTGTCTTTTTCTCCGAATTCTTATGCTGCAGTTTTTGGCATCAATCCCAGCACGGTAGCACCTTTAGACAATGAAACCACGACTGACTGGTCAACGATTGACGATTTTACATTAGCTGATGATTTCACAACTGTTGATGATCCTGAAACTCTAGATATTGATGAAAGTATTGATAATTTGGTTTTTTCCGCTCAAGATATTGATGGCGAACTTGGCCGCATTACTTTGAATGGCCCGCTTAACTTAACGGCTCAGGCTACGATCGACGCTTTAATTAATCTCGGACAATACATGACCGTTAGCGGAGATGCGATTCGCATTGATAGTGCTAACTTGGCAGCCTTTGATCGCGGCGCATCTCTTTTGATGCATGTTGAGACGGGAGGAGTTCAGCCTGGTTTAACGGTCAGAGATAACAATGGAGATGTTCTAGGATCTGTATCTAAGAACACATGTTTGGGGGGTTCCGAGTCGTGCGGAGGAGAGGAGCCAATTGTGATTGGAGGAGATACTTTAAACAATTTCGGTTGGGATGCAGAAAATGAAAACCTGACCTTTGATACTACTGGCTTCAGTGAATTTGATATTGATGTGACGCTACCGGAGGTTATCTGGGCGAGAATTACCGCCCCTAACAATATGAGGTTGGTTTTTTCCGAACCGATAGCGACAAATGATTTTACGAACTTTTATAATTTACTAATAACCGGCGAAGAAATCCCACGAACTATTACCGACGGAGTTATACTTACGGATGTGGTTAATTTGGCGTTTGATGGCGATCCGGTTGGCTCAAGCGCGACGGGTATTATTAATATCAACAGTAATGTCACTGACCTTGTCGGCAACGGATTGGAACCGGTGAGCAATTTTGAGGTAACTGACGGTCAAACTGCCCCGGATATGGTCTATGTCGATGATGACTGGGATAGCGCTTCGAATGCCGGCGGGCATGACTGGCAGTTTGACGCTTTCGATAATATTCAAGACGCAGTCGATGCTGTGGCGGAAGGCGGCACAGTGAATGTTGCTTCTGGTACCTATACTGAAAATATCACAATAAATAAAACCATTTCCGTGATCGGTGAAATAGGGGACGATGTTGCTGGTGCCGGATTAGGGGCTCCAATCATACGAGATGATGCTGGAAATACTCGGACTGTCAATATAACCGCCTCAGGAGTTGTCTTTCGAGGATTTGTAGTTGAAAATGACGGTTCAAGTTATCCCGCCGTAAGAATAGCTACGAATATCACAAATACTACTATTAAGAACAATGATCTACTTAACGCTTCCACTGGAGTTACTCTTTCCCCTGACTCGTACGAAAACACGGTTACTAAGAATAAAATTTACAGTACTTCATCTGGTATCTTTATCAATGGATCGATCAATAATACTCTTTCTTATAATGAAATTTATAACAATAGTTATGATGGTATTGAGTTTGTAGGAAACAATGATGCTAGCGGTAATAATATTGCCCATAATAATATTTATGACAATGCTTCTTATGGCGTTGCTGTTCAGGGTAGTGTTTCCGCTAACCCCGCAATCTTGATTGAGAACAATACTATTGATAATAATAATGTTGGAATATATGTAGGAAGTAGTGTGGTTGGAGTTTCTATTTTAGGAAACACGGTGACTGATAATATAAATAATACTTCAGGGATTGAAATTTATTCAGTGGATCAGGTTATGATACATAAAAATGTAATTTCTAATAATGGAGGTGGTGTAGATAATTTTTCAGGCTCTACCCTTGATGCCACGAGAAATTATTGGGGCGCAGCCAATGGGCCTTCCGGAGAAGGAGGTGGTGATGGAGATTCGGTGGGTACTAATGTAGATTTTGCGCCGTATTATACAGATGAGGCCCTAACTACTCTTTCGGATACCACCAATATCCCCATTGGAGATCTAAGTTCGGTTGAAGTCAATACTGACGATACCGACGGTGATGATTCTTTGAATGTCTTTGATTTGATGACGGATACCGACGGGATCTTGTCTGGCGAGATTCCTCAGATAACTATTGACTCAACTACTTCTGTTGGCGATGTGACGGTAG
>Ga0076013_116_pt1 | contig 19943 bp, 26 predicted proteins | sample RifGroB1_FD_68076 | JGI IMG/M metagenome (GOLD analysis project Ga0076013, IMG submission 68076) | Parcubacteria (Nomurabacteria) bacterium GW2011_GWB1_37_5 | reverse complement strand
TGCCAAAAAAAGAAAAAATAAAAAGTGGCCACAACAAACTCTCCATTGATGAGTTAATAGAATACAACGCCAATGAAAGATAATCCCGTCTTTCCCGCAAATCGGCGAAAAATTCTTTAAACGAAATTTTCTTCAGTGACGGTTTGTTACGGATGTGTTTAAGCTTCAATAGAGGTAATATTGAAAGTACAAATATTAATATACTGGAAACAATTAAAATACTTTTACTTCCAAACAATAACAACATTGTGCCTATATAGCCGGTCCAAGCATCCCTGCAAAAGCACGAACACTGTGCATTATTCCTGTTTTCCTGCCAGCCTGCGATGATTGCCCACTTGATTCAATGAAAAGATACATATGCGAAACCCAATAAAATGAATCATAAATCGCATTTAGAAGTGCGAGAATCAGAAGAATCGTCCACGCGTTGGGAGTCAAGAAATAGAAAACGGAAAAATAACCGATTATGGCAAGAGTCGCTATGATAATAACCGTCCTTGCGCCCCATGCGACAACCAATCGTCGAGCCAAAAAATTCAGTGGCACATCAATCAAATGATAAATTCCATAAAATATTAAAGCCTCTGTCACTGAATAACCCAATTGCAGCAAAAGAATTGGTATAAAAATTGCTATTAAGGAACGCGCAACTGTATGCAGCCATACAGAAAATTCGTACAGCCAAAAATCCGAATGGATAGCAGCATATATTTTATTGCCATAATAATGATGAAATTGACGCATAATTTACATAATATTTAACTCCATCATATTTTCTTCCTCAACAATATAAACAAATCCGAGACATTGGCACCGGTGGCGCCGGTCATAATCATGTCGCCGGATTTTTGGAATGTCGGATAAGCGTTGAAATTGGCGATGTATTCATCTAAATTTAGGCCCAGTTTTTCGATTTTTTCTCGAGTAAATTTGTCCACAATAGCGCCGGCGGCATCGCAATTATCTAGCCCATCTGATGCGAGTGGTATAAAAACAGAGTTATCATCAATCAATTTAACCGCCTTCATTGCCATAAAAAGATTGCGGCCGCCCGAACCGCCCTTTTTGGTCACGACGAGCTTTGGTTCTCCAGCAGCGAGAATTACTTGAGGTCGGACCTCGAGTTCCTTAGAGGACCGACCTCCTAAAATACGATCCAATGCGATATCAATATCGTCATATAAATCAGTGGAAATAATATTTGGCTCAAGATCAAGATCTCTCGCTTTTTCTGCCATCGCATCCATGGCCGTTTTGTTTGAAACCAAGATAACATTATGCACTTTTTCAAAATATTTATCTTCTTTCGGTGTCTCTACTAATTGAAAATCTCCTAATTCATATTCATCTATAATCGTCTGCACTTCAGGTACGGTTGTTTTATCAAAATAAGTAGGCCCTGAAGCTACATCTTCATACTTATCCCCGGGCACATCGGAAAAAATTAAACTAACAACAGTCGCTGGATAAAGGACTTTTGCCAAACCGCCTCCTTTCAAAGATGAAATATGTTTTCGAACAGTATTTAGTTCACTGATAGTTTTGCCTGTTTTTAAGAAGCTATCATAAAGCTTCTGACCTTGCTCGCATTCAATCTGATTTACACAAAGAAGCGCCGATCCGCCGCCTGAGACCAAAACGATCACTAAATCATCCTCTGTGGAATTTTCTGCTATTTGCAGGATTTTACTGCCCGCCTCAACATTTTGCATTGATGGCCGAGGGTGCGTGCCGGCAAATGTTTCAATAATGTCGCAAGTTTTCGCTTCAAGACCAATCACCGCCCCCTCAGAAATTTTTGGACCTAGAACTTTCTCAAGCGCCTGCGCGGCATCGCAAGATGCTTTACCGAATCCGATCACTTTAATTTTTTTGAATTTCGAGAGGTCAAATTTTTCCCCTTTCATAATCAAGATATTTTCCTCTAATTTAACTGAATTCGCCACAACATCTGCAGTACTGATAGCCTGAAGCCCAGCCTCGGCGATCTCCAAAGCGTTTTTTCTCTCAGGCGTCACCGCTAATTCCTCAAAATTTTTAATCCATTTGTTTTGCATTTTGTTTTATTTATAACCATTTATCTAATAACCAATCAATGTCTTGTTTTTCAGACCATTGTTTTTTCATTTCTTCGAATATTTCTTTTGTTTCAGTATAAGGACGGCCATCAATTTTAAAAAGTTTTTTATACGGTTCCCAACTTTCCATAACAGTATTAAACGCCTCGGAAACCTTCCAAACATATTTCGGATCATCTTCCTTTATTTTATCACCTTCTTTTATACTGTATTTATTATCAATGTAATCAAAAAATATAAAATGAAGCATCTCGTGCGCTATCACGTATGGAGCCGTGCCTTGTCTACGGTGTTGAAGTGGAAAAAAGAAAATCTTTTTCTGGATAAACCGTGGAAACATATTAAAATTAGTCCCGATCCCGGTATATTTCCCTTTTGGAAATTGATAGCCGTTAAAGATTTGTTCGATTATTGAAAAATAATCATTCTCTATCTTTTGCCACTCCTCTTTTGCTCTTTTAAAATCTATATCAATAGATTCTTTATCTGCACTATATTTATTATTAATGTAGTTCTCTATGATCTCAGAATATTCTTTTTCTGAATATGTCTCATTTAAAATATAATGCAATTCTTTAGGTAAAAACCATTTTAAAAAATCAGGTCTGTCTTTTCTTCTTTTTAAAAACCCCAAAGCCATCTCAAAATCTATTTTGGGATGGAAACTTTCCTTGCTTATATTAATTTTTTCAGCACTAATTTTCATAAAAAAATAGCAACGTATCTTCCCCTATATTTATTTTCTAATCTTGCCCCCAATGTATCATCTCCGCTTCTAAAATGCTTGCCTTTCTCAACATGTTTGGCTCCGGCAATAATTAAATACTTTCCTGGTTTTTCATTCAGATACCAATTAATGTTTTCAAACATATCCTCATTCCTAGATTCCCCTTTTAAAAAATAATAACCATGTTTTGATGGAGTATAATATTGACTTGTTTGAACCTTAGAAGAATCAATGCATGCTAATGTTTTGTTAGCTTTCTTTACTTTATCAATAATTTTAAGCAAACCTCTGATGTTCTTACCTTCCCTTTCAGCTCCATTAAAATAACGCTCCAATTTATCATCTATTTTACCGCTATTAACATAAGTATTAATAGAATCTTGAAAATCTATCGGCAATTCCAACAAAACTCCATCCAAAAAATTCAAATACTTATCAAGAAAAGTTAGAATCACGTCATCATGTAAACCGTGACGATTTTCAGCCAAAACAATTATTTCTTTTTTATCAATTTGTAGGTTATCTATTTTATTATCAGCTTTTTCATTTATCATATAACTTTCAATGATTATTTGACCAGATTTTGCGGTGTACCGGCAGAAAAGCTCTTTATATTCTCAGTGGTTACTTTCAAAATTTCAGCAATAGCTTCAGTGGTACAAAAAGCGATATGCGGCGTGACGACCACATTCGGCATTTGAATAAGCTCTGCCACTGGGCCTCCAATATTTTTTTCCGATTTTAATTGACGTTCACCTTCAAGTACATCAAGTCCGGTGCCGGCTAAAGTGCCATCTTTAAGAGCGCTTACGAGGGCTTCTGTTTCAACTATTTCGCCTCTCGCCGTATTAATCAAATAAGCGCCTTTTTTAAATTGCTTTATATTTTCTTTATTTATCAAATGAAAAGTAGTTTCATTGTATGGGGTATGAATAGTAACAATATCAGAAGCGGAAAGAAGTTCCGTTAGAGGAATATATTCAACGCCAAGTTCCTCGGCGAAAACATAGTCAGGATAAAGATCAGTTGCTAAAATTTTCATTCCAAAGCCTTTAGCGATACGACATACATTTTTTCCAATTTTACCAGTGCCGATCACACCAATTGTTTTTCCGAACAAATCAAATCCCTTAAATTGCATTATTTCAATGTCAAAATTATTCTCTGCTTTAATCTGTCTGTTAGCCTCGCCGGCCTTTCTGGAAAACTCCAAAAGCAAGGCGAAAGTATGCTCGGCCACGGTGCGCGAGCCATAAGCCGGCACATTAGAGACGACAATATTCTTGCTCTCGGCATATATATGATCAATATGGTCAAAACCAGTAGAGCGAGTGGAAATAAATTTTAATAGTGGTAGCTGATCAATAATTTCCTTACTTATCTCAGAATTAATAAAAACAGACATAATTTCAGCATCCTTAGCCAAAGAAACATTATCTAAACTCAATTTTTCACTTGAAAAAACCGCATCAATTTCAGGCAATAATCCTTTCAATATTTTTTCTTCTTCTTTATTTGTCTCAAAAAATACAATGCGCATGTTTTCATTATATCATAGCTTGAAAATATTTGTGGTACAATTGAACCATTATTAATCTAACTCAGCTTTTAAACAAGCCTTTTAATATGATTTTAAACAAAAAACAGACAGGTTTGGGATTAGGTCTTTTATTCGGCTTCATGCATCTTATGTGGGTGCTGGCGGTAGCTTTAGGTATCGCTCAATCACTGATAGACATGATGCTCAACTACCATTTTATCTCTGCAAGCAAGACAGTCACCATGGTTAACTTGGGATCAGGACTCATGGGAGTGGTCGGTGCATTCATTTGTGGATATATAGTCGGCTGGTTTTTTGCCTTATTCTTTAATCTAGCAAGCAAGAAAAGCCAATAAATAAAACATGAAAAAACGCGCTGCAAAGCGCGTTTTTTTTGTATAAACTATTTCTTTTTCTTTGGTTTCTTTTTTTCCTTCCTTTGTGAATTGTTTCCTTTTGCCATATGATTTTGCGCAGGAGCGCATATTAAAATAAATTTCAATATTTATAATTCGACCCGTTAATTGTATCACATTATATCATAACCAAAATAAAATTTAAAAAGGCTTGCGAAACTTCGCAAGCCTTTTTTGTTTTTTACTTCATTTACCGAGTAAAACGGCCGCCATAATCGGAAAGACAAGAGTGGCATCGCTTTGGATAATTTTATAATAGCTCTTTGTAGAAAGCTTATCCCAAGTGATTTTTTCTTTTCCTCCCGCCCCGGAATATGACCCATATGACATTGGTGATGAACCAACTTCAATAAAACCCGCCCAATCGCGCACTTTTTTTATCATAAGATCATGCTTGAGCGATGGTACCACGCAAATAATAAAATCTGCAGCAATTCCCCCACCAAGCTGGAGAAATGCAATTGGCGCATCTTTTGAAGCATCCATATACCAATCATATGCCAAATGCATATATTCCGGACCTGTCTTCATAACACTGCTTTCCACTGTGAGTAAATCTCTCTCCTTATGTTTGCCAACATAGCTGTAACTGGAAAAAATATTACCCATCGTAGAATCTTCAAAACCCGGAACCACAATCGGAATATTTTTTTCAGATGCTGCAAGTGTCCAGCTATGCATCGGATTCGACTTAGGATCGGGCTTAATCAATTTGTTTCTGTACAAATTGCGAAAGTATTCATGTGGAAAATATTTCTCGTGCAATGCCACGGCATCAAGCCACATTTTATGAAGATGTGGTTCAATGATCCGCACACTTTCGTCTTCCGGCAGAAAAGTATCGGTGATTCTACGCAGTCCTGCATCACGAAGCTCCATTTCCTGTTCTGGTGTAAGTTCGGTGTAATTAGGAATATAAGCGTAATGCGAATGTGCCGAGTGACGATAAAACGATTCTTCATGATTGGCGCCCGTGGCAGAAACCAGATGCACCTTGCCCTTTCTGATCAATTCAGCCAGCATGACTCCTACCTGAAACGAACTCAAAGCCCCGGCCAAAGTCACGACCAGTTTGCCGCCATTGTCCAAATGCTTTTTGAGCCAGATGGCAGATTCAATGGTCGCACCGGCATTGCAGTGAAGCATTGTTTGCGCAAAAAATTTAGTAATAACTCCCTTGTTCTGCCTTTCACTCGCAAATTCAAGGAATTTTTTAAGTTCACGATCCCTTTCCTCTTGGGTCTGGATCATACTTCTTAGTTTGGGCGAAAGCTTCTTGAGCTTCTCAGTCATAGTCAGATTTTTTGTCATAGATATTTGTTATTAGTGAATATAAAAGAAAAATTCCCTCATACATTCTCATAAATACCCGACCAAGTCAAATTGCGGTAATTAATAAAGACCTTAAAGAAGTGTTTGAAAATATATTGTAATAATTAAAAAAACATTATAAAACCCGCAGAAATTTCTGCGGGTTTTCATTTTATTTTATTACAGCGCAAACTCATAAGCATTAATATATTCTTCCAGTTCTTTTGGACTATCAACAATAGCGATCAGGTTTTTATAAGGCTTTTCGGTAAAATAATCCCTGTCATGCATCCCCCATGTCACGGCTATCGTGGGGATATTCACAACCCCTGCCTCCAGCAAGTCGCCTACAGTATCTGTGATAAAAAGCATTTTTCCAATATTTTGACCAAACTGCTCTGAAATCATTTTAAATTTTTCAGCCTTGCTAGTATGCATTTCTTTTGTCGCGATTTGAGAAAAACATACCGCGATACTTTCACGCAGAAGTAGCGGCATACAATTGACAGTCATAGCTGAAGTGTTGATGACAAGAATATATTTCTTAGCAAGTCTTTGTACAAACTCTTTCATGTCTTTGTACATAGGCTGTTTAGCCTTATTTTGAGTATAAATTTGCCAGCGTTTATCGCGCTCCTCATCTGTCTCCTGCTTCTTTATCCATGTAGGTTTTTTCATTTCATCATGAATATTATTCTTATGCATACTTTTAATAGCCTCAGGGGTTACACCCGGATACAATTTAAGCATGTCCGCACTTGCCAAATCTATAGTATCAAACAGCACGCCATCAAGGTCAAAAATAATGACTTTCTTTTCCATGCTTATGATTGTATCAGAAATATAACGATTAATACTTCTTGCTTTACATAGTTAAATATGTTTAAATGCAGACGAATTTGTATCACTTTTAAAACTAAAGAAAATGAAAACAAAATTGGAATTAATCCTTGAAAAGTTCAAAAAGCGAGAGGATGTTATAGTCGTCTCAAAAAATGAGGGTCTCAATATTGCCGGGCATGTCATAATTAATAATGAAATAAATTTTGAATCCGTATTGATTGCTGGCATTAATCATGTGATCAGTCTTGATATAGCTCCTAAAAAGGGACTGTACGAAGTGGACGAACTTCAAAACTTTATGCTTGACCTAATGCCGGAATTAGAATTTTCTCATAAGGTAGACTTTGGCGAACATGGAAAGGAGATTTGCGATACTAATCACCTTTACCCGGGCTTAATCTGTTTTGACGAGGAAATCGGCACCTGTATTACGGAAAGAAAAGTAACCATTTCGGATGAGAAACTTGCTAAAAAAATTCAAGATCAAGGTTATTTCAGTGATAACTCAGACTGGGTAATAAAAGAAAAGAAATTGCTGCAAAGAAGAATTATTATCTCCCCTTACCCAAATGAGGATTTGGCAAAAAGAAAACCGCTATGGGGAGGCATGCTCCTTGCTGGAAATTATATGCACCTCAAATGGAAAGCTCGACAGGAAAAATTGAAAACAGCTTAAAATTACATTCTTACATTCTGCAGAATGTAAGAATGTTTTTAACAGAAAAAAGCTTGCGAAAATTCGCAAGCTTTTTTATTATTTGAATAAATAGCATTATGAAACCCTATTATTCCTAGGAAGCCAGTCCATGACTTTTTTTCTATGTATGCCGAGATACCATTCATCAGTCGGAAATAATTTTGGATTCATTTCCTTAAACTTTTTCATGAGTTCTGCATCAGCCAGCATAAAGCCTTTTGGCATATTTTTATTAAATGAGACTAAAAATTCCGGCAATGACAGGGGTATTTGATCAAGTCTCGGTTCTGTTCCGTATTTTTTCATGCGTTGATCATACCACATCTAAGCCAAAAATACAATGTTTCTATAAATTTATACCCATACCTACTATTTTGACGTCATCTTAATTAAACTTTTTATCCAAATCATTTGGTTTAGAACCTTTATTCCCTTTTTTCTTTCCTTCAAAAAATCCTTAATCAAAGCAATATTACCTTCAAATTTTGCATAAACCGCAAAAGCTTCACAAAAATTGTCACGTGGATGAACTTGAGCGTAAGTGGAAATGAAATCAGGATGTTGGTGCTTTGTTTTCAAATTGCGTATATACCCCTTACTTAAATCACCAAACAAATCATAAACTTTTTTGTCTTTTTGCATTTTTTTTGTAACAAAATCTTGAAGTAAAATATGTCCAATCTCATGCAATAAAATATGCTCAATGCTCTGGACGGCCATCCAGCGTGATTTTGCATCTATTTTATTTATTTTAATAATATGGCCACTCTTTGTCCAACTCTCCCCTTTCTTTTCATTTTGAATCTTATATTTTAGATTAAGCCCTATTTTAGCAAGCTTTTTATCTGCTGCTACTTGAATTCTTTTATATTGCATGTATTAAAAAATAAATCATATTAATATTTATAATGGTAAAATCCTATAATTTAAACCTTTATTTTAATAAAGTATAACAAACAAAGGTGCATATCTTTATGTAGCTATATCTTAAGTATATAGTATAATTAACTCATTATTAGTTAAATTAATTATATAACATTATGATAGCACTATTTATAGCTGTTTTAGTTGCTGTAGGCATTGGCGGCACTGCCATTGTCTCAGATAACGCTCGACCTGGAGACGCGCTTTTTGGCATAGATCAGGCGGTTGAAAATGTTCGTATTTCATTAGCGGGCAAAGAAAAGAAAAATAAACTCCGAGTTCGTTTTGCTGAAGAACGAATTAAAGAAGTTCGTGAATTAAAAGAAGAAGGTGATGAGGCTGACGATTCAGCAGAATCGTTAACTGATGAAGAAGATGAAAATATTACCACCAGCATTGAATCGGCTTTAGACTTACTGACTGATCTTGATGAAGCTGAAGAAACTGACAATGCCCTATTGGAGGGATTGGCAGATGACCTAACTGGATATCTGGAAAATCTTCCAGCCGACGCTCGCGTGCAGGTGAGCGATGATAGGCTTAGAATTAAATTCGAAGGTGGACCGGAAAAGATAGAAATCAAGGATCAAGGCGACGACAAAACTAAGATTGACGTGCGCACGGAAGAAGGCCGATTACGAGTAGAAGTCAAAGACGGCCAAATTGAGATAAAAACAAAACTAGAAGAATCTGAGAATAACGACTCATCTGATGACACAACAACAGGACTTGATGAAGCGGAAGCCAAAATTCTTTCAGACAAAACCATCATTGAGGTTGAAATCGGAGACGAAAAAACTACTTTTGCCAGTTCTGCTGTCACTCGAGAAGAAATAATAGCTGCAATAATTGCTAAATTCCCAAGTCTTTCTGCAGAAGAAGTTGGGGCTATTCTTAAAATAGAAACAGAAGATAGTGATGAAGAAGAAGTAGGTGATCAGGATGATGACCTAAATGACGATTCTGACGAAGATGAGATCGATGACGTCGATGACGAAGATATTGAGGATGATAATGGTGATGATGAAGACAACAATGATGAGGATAGTTCCAATGATGATAATGACGAGAGTGAGGATGAAGACAACAGCGGATCAGGTTCAGAAGACGATAGATAATAGTATTATTAAATACTTTAACAAAAAACACCGTTTACGGTGTTTTTTGTTATTATTATTTGTATTATTTTTCTAATTATTCCAATGTAATACTTTTTATTTCTACAGCTTCAATAGGCCTATCTTGTGAATTTGTAGGAGTGTTCTCAATCATTTTCACCACATCCATTCCTTTAGTCACGCGGCCAAAAACAGTATGCTTTGCATCTAGAAAATTATTATTGGCAACATTGATAAAAAATTGGCTTCCATTAGTGTTTGGACCGGAATTTGCCATAGCGATAGTGCCTATATCGTTTTTATTGTTTGGACCAAGTTCATCAGCAAACGAATAACCCGGACCGCCCGTGCCCCACATAGCCATCTTTGAATCATCCTTAGTCAAAGGATCTCCGCCTTGAATCATAAAACTTTTTATTACTCTATGAAATTTCACTCCGTCATAAAATCCAGATCCCGCTAATTTGATAAAATTTGCGACAGTATTTGGCGTATCTTTTTCATTAATCATCTAAATTATTAATAATTGTTTCCTCTTTGTTAGCTTCAGGTTTTTCATTTAAGTCAGCAACCTTTTTTTCTTTATTATTTGGTAAAAACCAAAAAACACCAATAACTAATAATATAACACCGACATAAATATATAATTTATTCATCCCGTTAGAGATAGGAAATCTATGATTTCCGTATCATATTTAATTAAAATTGTAATATTATCTTAATTTAAAACCCCGAGTAAATCATTATTTATAACATTTTGATCTCTAACGGGATTCATCCCCTAATATACCAAAAAATTTAATTTTTGGAAGATAAAAATACTTCCAAAGCACCTTCGCCTCCATCTTGAATCTTTGACTGATTATACCGTATATTTCGCCGATTTAAATAAGCTTTCACAAAATCTCCCAGCACTGGCCCATTTTCGCTATTCAATCCCTTGCCGGTAATAATTCGAACGTGTGAATATTGATTCTCTGCAATTAATTCACTAAGAACTTCCTCTGTATCGCTTACAGTATACCCATGCAGATCGATAATACATTGTGGTTTTTGAATATATTTGTTCATAAATTTGCAAACTTTTATGTCTTAAAATACAATTTTGCTTTTTTGATACTACCAAATAAACGATAATCTTTCAATAAATTTGATCTAAACTCAGCTAGAATCCGAATGCTAAATTTAGAAGATAAATAAAAAAACCACTACTTAATTTCGTGGTTTTTATTGTACTGCCAATATAAAGCTTAATAAAACTCTGTAAAATCTGTATCAACTGGATTGTTAGTAAAAATTATTTTTTTGGATTGAAGTTCTTCCAAAGAACAACTAAAGAAAGTGGTCATCTTTTCAATGAAATCTTTTTCTTTTCCAAAAACAGTTGCAAAATCAGCACCATATTTTCTTCTGACAGATATTTCATCCAGCCACTCATCCGGTTTTTCGAAATCTCGATATTCTTTATCTAATTCAAGAATATCTCCTTCATTGAAATGAAAAGAATAAAGCTGTCCATTCGCCCATTCCCTTTTTGGAACATTTTTCTCTATTCTTAATTTCTCCAATCCAAGAAATTGCAACGACTCAACATGCCCGCCACTAAGATAAATTTTACAGCTATCAATTTCAACTCCGTTTCTATAAACAGTAATAGTTGTTGTCTTTGACGTCATGCTTGGCAATTCACCAATAAGTAGTCTCGTAAAGAAAACAATTCTTTTTTTGTCCTTAGCACAAAAGAAAACTTGCGAGGTTTTATTACTAAAAGACACGATTAGTATCCGTTTTATGTTAGTTTCCATTTTTTACTTTTTTAAATTGTTTAGAACTCTTTATTTTTCCATCCAAGACTATCATAAATAATTGACATGTCAAAGGTTTTGATATAGTGTTTTAATGAAAATAAACATAAATTCTTTAAAATTTATCAAATGCTTCACACTAAATGTATATTAAGTCCGAAACATGCATCTGACGGAATAAGAATATCAGTAATGAGCAGGCACACCCTAAGTGATGGAATTACGCCTGATCTTAGAATTAGAAATAATGCCTATGAAATACATTTAAGATTACTCGCCCCATCTCCTAAATTAATCGGAAATTATCATAAAAGGAATCTAGCTTGGGCTGATTTTGAAAAAAGATATTTGGAAGAAATCAGAACTGCTCCTAAAAATTCTATAATAAAACTTATTGCACAGATGGCTTTAAAAGAAGATTTAACCATAATGTGCATCGAAGATAAGGCAGATTTTTGTCATAGGAGACTTCTTGCAGAAGAATGCCAAAGATATGAACCTGCATTAGAAATATCACACCAATAATAAAGGTTCCTAATTGAAGTTATTAAAAAATAAAAAAAACCGAGTTTAAATGCTCGGTTTTTTTATTATCATAAATATTAAATTCTATTTCTTGAAAACGCAATTAGTGCCACCTATTTGACAAATATCTTTTACATGCAAAATTCCCTCCGGGTCAAAATATCCTATTTCTTCAGTTTGTAATCCATTAGGGCCTGGTGTGGTATGAAAAATAGAAAATTTTTGAACACCACCTACCTTTATAATAATCACTTAACAATGACACTGTAGTAGAGCTGTTATCTCCAACCGAAAGCAAGCTTATATTATTATTTCCACCCTTATCTGTGTCATAACCAAAATATTTTAATTTTCTATCTATGGTTGATACGCCATTAGCATCATAAATTAAGACAGTGTTAGGAAATTCATCTGGAGTATATTCATCTGATTTAGTTGGAGCAACAGCATCAGTCGCAGTTTGAGAAACTAAAACAGTGTTTGAACTTCTTCTAACAATAACTTCAATTTCTTCAGGTTTGCAATTTTGAGCCTCCAGTATTGCCTTTGTGTATGGGGTCAATAATGTTCCCTGTTCAACTTGGCAGCGTTTAAGCACCAAAGGACCTTGGGCTAAATTATAATAAACTAACACAAACAATGCTACAAATGAAATAATTAACGAAATTACCGATATCATTAAACTATTTCTTCTAAAAAAATCTATTGTCATATTTTTATATTCTTTCAAACATATTTAAATTAATAATCTTTATTGTGATTATACCTGCCAATTTTATTCAAAGCAAGCGGTATTGCTAAATGATCGAGACCGGACATTGATCATTGAAATAAATAAAAAAAAGACCGCTGGATTATTCCAACGGCCTGTGTTCGAAAAACAAATTATTGTTCTTCATTTAAGTGTTTATCAATAAATTCCAAAAGTGACTGATTTTCTTTTTTTGACCTAAATTCAGTTATGATAGCCGAGTGCCTATCAGCCATTTCATTAATGGATACTAAATAACAAAAAGCGATTGCGCGGTTATTATCATTTTTGTCGTTTAATAAGGACAGTAAATGTTTCTCACCAGCTCTATCTTTGTCATCACCATTTTTGCAAACAATACCTATTTCATTAATTATCATAGAGCTTGGGTATTGATTACTATTATTATTATTAAAAAGATTAATAAGCTCTTCTAAACTATGATTAGTTCGTCTAGGTATTTTTTGCATATTAATTGGGTTTATTGTTAAGAACTAAAAATTTCCAATCAAGATTACCATAAATGATTGACTTGTCAACGTAAACCGCCATATGTGTGAGCACATTACCACGTTTACTTGACAAGGTTAAATATCTATGCTATACTTTTAAGAAGTAAGGACCTTGAAAAAGCTTGGTTTTTGGGAATATTGGTTAGTTGCTATAACGACTGAATCTTTCGGTCCGTATAATAGCTAACCAATAATTATTAACTAAACCAAATATATATGAAAACAAAAATGTTAGTGCTGATATTCATCGGGATGATGAACATCTTTGGCAGCAAACCAACAGGCGATTGCTTCTGCTATGGCGAAGCAGAAAAAACTATTTATTGTTTTGAAATAAAAGACCATCCGAAATGGCTGCCAAGTAAATTTGAATTCATCCAGGCAGATACTGACAGTAATGGTGTTTTTGAAACCACGTTCATCTGTGAAAATAAAAAAATGAAAGAACTCCAAACACAGGAAATGCCTTTCAAAGTCCATATCTCGAAAGTAAACATTTCAGGAAGAAACATCGAAAGATGTGGCTTTAATTTCGAATATGTTGTGGCCCCCGTAGCTCCTAAGGACACAGCAAAGTCATTAACTTCGGCGCAATAACTTTGCACCGAATAATTAAGAAAACCCTGTCGATCATCGTATCACAGGGTTTTTTATTTTACTTACCCCACCAAACTGCTGTATAATAAATAAATGGCTCAATTTGATGAAGAAAAAAATAGATAAAATTAGCGCAATGCTGACTATCGCAAATGCGAGAAAAAATACACAAAGAAATTTCAAGCGAAGAGAAAAAAGATATTACTGGTGCAGGGAATGTAATTCATACCACACAACAAGTAAAAAATTAAAGCCCTCATAAATATTGAGGGCTTTTATAATACACACAAGTTATAAATTATACATCACTATTGGCCATTAAAATTATATTTCAAATTATCAGCATCCATTCTCCACGGATAAAGCTTCAGAATCGGTACAATTCTCTTTTGGAAATCAGGCGCGAGAGTTTCAAAGAACACTAATCGCTCTGGAGATTCAAGAGGTGTGATGAGTATATCACCATAGGAGAATGGTGCTTCGGGGCAAAATATGAATCTCCCCTCCTCTGCCTCACAAGCAATTTTAAACATTAATTCACGTCGAAGTTCCTCTTCAGTTTTGGTAAAATCGGAATACTGCTTCACTCTTTCAAGAAGATTTTTCATATCCAGTTCAAACGCCTGCCTAGAGACATATTTGAAGAAACTTTCCAGAACCTCCGTATTGGGTTCTGGTCTACCTCCTAATATATCTTTCTCCCAATTATAGAATGTTACTGAATTAAGCCCCTCACCCAAATTTTCAATCATTTTGCTGTACTCTTCAACAATACTGTCTGAAACTCGTCCTCTATCAAGATATGAATCGTTAAAGGTTATGTACCAATCAACTGAAACATTACTCCTGGCAAACAATTTAAGGACAGAAGGGATAGTTTTGTTGAACATTTCCAGCTCGGCTGGTAATGGTAAGAATTGATTTCCTTGAATTTCAAACCTTTTTTCTAAATCTTTTGATAAACAGTATTGAGTCAGAATCTCAACCGGTTTACCATTTAGAATACATTTGTTGATATACTCATCAACCCAATCGTTAATCTTTAGATTATTCGAACGAATTGTTTTGCTTCGTTCACGAAGACTTTGCATGATTGATCTTGTTTGTGGTAATTGCATTTTGACCTCCTTTTTTATAAATTTTGTTTTTAATTTTAAAAGAACAATTTTAATCAACCCAATTCGACGCTTGAGTTGATTAATAATATTCTTTTTATTTTTCTTATTTTTATAACTCATAATATTAAGCGACATATCCGCTTGGGTCTCCGAAGGGACTTGCACCCTCAGCCACTCCTTTCACAAAGGAGCGCTCTTCTGTTGAGCTACGGAGACCATAGTATGGGAAGAACGATCGCCTCCCCATTGTTTACAGGTGTATTCCCGTGCCACCGAGAGATCCACCAAAAGAACAAGTAATGCCTAAGAATTTCATATTCACCTCCTTTTTAGCCGAGTCGAATGACTTTAGGCTTTTAATTTGTTAATAATTTAGAAAAACAAAAAAACCCTCTAAGGTAATAAAAAACCTCCTTTTGAAAAAGAGGCGTTTACTTAGAGAGTTTTAATCTGTGAGAATTTGTTTGGAAAGTATAAATCGCCCCTTTCCTATAAGAGGTTTTTCATACTATGGTGTTTGTTTAATTTGAATCCGTCTTCCATGTTAAATATACTATCATTTTATTAGTTTATGTGTCAAGACATTGCGGCTGCATTCAATGAGTAATTGCGGCCCTACTTAGGTTCTTTATCATGACCATATTTTAGATCATGCATAAAATAGCGTTTCTTGAGCGCAGCCTCATCGCCGTATTTCACAAATGACTTTTCGTGTTCAGAGGGGATATATCCGCGCGTTTCCAAATGAGCTATCGCACAAAAATAACTTTCAGTTCTCCCTGCAATTGTTGACGCATAATGAAGCCAGCCGTTCGCATATCCGCAATAAGCACATCCGATCTTTTCATACCACGTAAGATACGGTAGCTTTTCTCGATCCGTTATCTGGATATATTGCGAGCGTTTTACATAAGGTATTCCGTATATCGGAAAAGCAATTCGATGATAAAGCTCAAGAAAAATATCTAATATGATTAAGGAAATTAGTGGCAACCAAATCAATGGCATGGCTATTAAATAACGTAATAGAAGATTCTTTGAACCGCATTGTTTAATTAAATACATGCGAGCAAGTGTAGCAGTAATCAGAATTTAAACCTAATGAAAACCACTAACTAAAGCTAGTGGTTTTCATTTCTATATGCTATTTGGAAAAAAATTTTATAAAATATTTCTATCTAAAATCAGACATTGTTATCGAGACCACATCTTGAACCATCCCAACCAAGCACTACCTGGCCCGCCGCCACTATTTCCTCCTCCGCCTTGGCCACCGCCGCCTCCACCCTGGCCTTGGCCGCCACCTCCGCCACCACCATTACCACCACCTCCTCCAGGGCCACCAGGTCCTCCTTGTCCGCCCGGTCCGCCTCCTTGTCCGGGACCACCGGGACCACCTTGTCCACCGGGGCCACCCCATGGACCACCTATTCCACCTATTCCACCTGGTCCGCCTGGGCCACCTTGTCCGGGACCACCCGGACCATTGCCATTCGCACCGGAACCTGGATTAAAACCCTGTCCCTGGTTAGGACCACCTGGCCCACCAGGACCACCTGGGCCACCTTGTCCATTAGGTCCTCCCGGTCCCCCTTGTCCACCTGGGCCACCTTGTCCATTAGGTCCTCCGGGACCTCCTTGTCCACCGGGACCACCATTACCACCACCATTACCGGTACCGTTACTCCACCCACTTTGTCCGCCACCTCCACCATTATTACCAGGACCTCCTTGTCCTTGGCCACCGCCAGGACCATTACCATTAACACCAGAACCAGGATTAAAACCTTGGCCTTGATTAGGTCCGCCAGGACCACCTTGACCCTCGGGACCTCCTTGTCCCTCATTCCCACCTTCACCTCTTTGGCCCGAAGGATTTATTCCGTGCTCTTCCGCAAAAGTGCGGCAGGCATCTTGGTTTTCAGAGCTACTGCAATATGAATCACACTCCTGCCTATTCTTACAACCTCCTGGTCCCCTGCCACCAGTCTCTTTAATTATCTTAGCTTCATCTTCAGTTACAAGTCCTGCAGCAATAGCAAAATTAATACACTCTTCCGCATGACTTTCTTCACCACAATAAATATCGCATGCATCCTTTCCTGCACAAGGCGGAGGTGTGACTCCTTGTTTAACGGCATTTAAAACTTTCTGAGAATCTTGCAATTCCTTGCCACTAATCAAACCAGCTTCTTGAGCAAAAGTAATGCACTCTTCCATGTGACTAGAATCTTCGCAATAAGTATCACATTCTTTTTTATTTCCACAGGCTGGTAATTTTATACCCTTTTTAATTGCAGCTTGAACTTTTTTAGCATCTTGTAATTCTTTAGCTGACATAATGCCACTACTTTCCGCATAAGAAACACATTCATCTATATTATTAGTATCTTCACAATAAGCTTGACACTCTTCTTTACCACTGCATCCGCCAGGACCTTTAGATCCAGTAGCAATAAATTTCTTAGCTGTTGCTACCTCGTCCTTTGAAAAAAGATTTTTCTTCTCGGCGAAATTAACACAAGCTGTTGTATTGTCAGGATTATCGCAATAAGTTTTACAATCGGCTTTATCTTTACAATTACCCAATTCAGCAATTGGATAAGTTAGTTTAGATAACGCACTTGATGAAGGATTATTATCTTGAGCTGCAGCATTATTAATAAAAATAGTCGAAAAAAATATCACTAAGGCTAAAATTGATAAAATCGAAATATATTTTTTCATATGATTTATTTATGGCCTAGCCACGAATTTACTAATTCGAATCACGCTTGGCGCAATTTATTCGAAAGGATTAGTTTTAATATTTGTAAACGGATTTGTTTGATCGACCGGATTAACATTTGGTTTGTTATCCAAAGGATTAATAGAAGTTGATGGCACAACTTCATCAGTAGCTGTTTCACCAACAACCTCAATCGTACTATTGTCGACCGGCTGCTCCAAAACAACATTCTTAGATGGCCAATACCAATAAACCACCCCAATTAAAATTAATAAAATGACTACTAATACTATTAAATATGGTTTTTTCATAATGTCTTTATTATATCAGATTTATATTTTTAAAAAACAACTCTGACTCTAAATACAAAAAAACCATCAATATGATGGTTTTTTTGATTGGGATCAAAGTCGAGTCTAATTTTTTTGTTCTTCTATTTTATATTCTTTGTACTCAAAAACAAGATATCATTTTAGACAAAAAAATCATTTTCATTATTTGAAACATTTATTCCAAAAATAAGCCATAAACCAGCCAAAAATATAACCAACGACAAAAGTTACAATAATGAGTCCAAGAGCCTTGACTATACTAAAAGGCATCACTGCTATTGGCGCATTCAGCATATGTAGATTAATAACAAAATTTAATAATGCTTGTGCTATCCCTAAAGCAACCAAAATACTCCAAAGAAGATGCATAAAACTTATAAGAAAACCAAACGTTAAACCTGTTTTATTTTTACTTATTTGCATATTCATAAATTTATTTTTACTTAATTAATTAATAAGGCGCACCGTCAACTTATCCCAAAAAAAATCCCACAATTTCTAATCTGATACAAATTCTACGACAAGCTACTTCGTCGTCATAAAATTATACCAAGGTAAGTGTTCTGATAAGGTATTGCCATTTTCAGCATCCGCAGTTATAATCCTTTCTCTGTTAAATGGAATAAACCCAAATAATTTTCTACGTTCTTCAATATTCATATCATAAACCGCTTTTGAATTTTCTTCTTTTAATTCAATTGTAACCGGTGTAAGACCAAGCTTCTCCGCTACCTCACTTGCCGACATTTTCACATCCACACCGCCTACACTTAATACATTTTCTGTAATTGTAACTTCATTTGTATTCACTTCCAATCCCTTATCCCGAATAAGCACTTGACTTACTGTAGGCTCAATACTTACCGGCCTATCTCCAACATTGACAAGCATTTTCTTCTCGGTAGTTTTCACAGATATATCATCGGCTTTAATTTCTCCCCGGCTTACTTTTACTTCTTTTACTAGATTATCAAGCTCGCTTACTTCCAGCTCTTTTCTACTTTTAATAAGATTTGAAATAAATCCATCTATTTCGTCTCTTAATGTCTTAAGTTCTTGTATTTGTTTTTCTTCCCCTTTTGTGGAAACAGCTTTTTCAAGCCGAGATTTATAATAAGTACCAATTTCCTGTCCAGATTCAATAACAACCGGTTTTACTGTTTCCGTAATAGACGCTGATCCTGTTATCGCGGTAGCTCTCGTTATAACGGGTGTCTTTTCCTGACCGGTACACTGTGCTCTTACTTTTTCAATACCAAGCAAAAGTTCTTGTATAATTTTTTCAATTTCTTCTCGCGAAAATCCATTCTTTCTTAATTCGTCATCACCTAAATTACCAAGTTTTTTATAATATGCAATTTTGGTTTCCCACTGTGCTACTTCATTACAGCGATCTAATGCGACTGCAACGGGTTTATTCTCTATTAGTAATTGTGGTACTGTTGATGCTGGTTGTATTGATTTTGAAGTTTGTTGTTGTGGAGCAGTATTAACACATTCTTTCTGTTGTGTTGAAATCTTTTGTTTTAACTCGATTATTTCTTTGGTTATTCTTTCCGCTCTAACTTTATCAGATTCTGATTTTTGCAACTCAATAATAAGCAGATTATATTTTTGCATTAAATTATCACCGATATAACACACTGGAGTTGCTTTCGCCATTTCTACTGGTCTTGTTGTTACTGTTGTAATTGGTACTTCTGTTGAAATACCACTTGGTTCTCCTCCCGTAAAAACAGTGCCGGGTATTCTTTCATTTGAACAGCGATTTGCACATGCCTCTTTCGCGTATTGATTCCATAAATCAGCAGATTTGCATGAAGACTCTGATGCTCCTAAATTAGTTTCGTAACCGTCGTAACATTGAACATAAACATTTTTGTACACACCAAGACCGCACTCATTAGAAACCGCAAAA
>Ga0076013_103_pt1 | contig 20728 bp, 21 predicted proteins | sample RifGroB1_FD_68076 | JGI IMG/M metagenome (GOLD analysis project Ga0076013, IMG submission 68076) | Parcubacteria (Nomurabacteria) bacterium GW2011_GWB1_37_5 | reverse complement strand
CTACCATATATTTACTTGGCTTATATACTCCAGTTGGTGTTTGCCCGCTCCCTCCGCCTGCGCCCCCAGTCATCACCCAGGGCACCATTTCTCCGACCGTTGGTTCGTCCGCTTTTTAATCGTTGTTTTTTGCAATCTCGGCCCACTCGGCGAGCGATAAATCCTCGGCCCTCTTGTTTCCCAACTCGCGCCCGGTCTGATTTTCTATTGAGATTATGTTTTTCAGATTAGAAGAAAGCTTTTTGCGCTTGTGGGCGAAGCCCGCTTTGACTATTTGCCAGAATTTTTCTTCATCCAGCTTATTTTCCGTAAAAAACTTTCGGGAAATGTTTTTTATGACGATAACGGCCGAATCCACCGCCGGCTGGGGAGCAAAATATCGAGCCGGCACCTTCATTAATATCTTCGGCTCCCCGTAGGCCTTGACCGAGATTGACAGCAAACTCTCTTTCCCCCCCAAGATTCTTTGAGCCACTTCATGCTGAACCATAAGCACCATGCGCTCCGGCTGGTTCTTGGCCGTGAGAAACTTTTTTAATATAGCGCCGGTTATGTTGTAGGGGATATTGGCAATGACTTTGAAGGCTCTAGGCTTTAGGCCACTAGGCGCTAGTTAAAAATAATTCACTAGAGCCTAAGGTCTAGGTGCCTAGTGCCTACCTTATCTTATTATCAAAAACAATTTGGATCGACGTATATCTTTGTTTTTTAACACTTACAATAACCGGATGCTGATAAGGCGCAACATCTCCATAGTGTGATTTTTGCAAAATGACATAATCACCGGCAGTCAATTCGATTTTAAATGCGCCATTATTTTTAATGGTCGTATCTTTTACAAATTTTCCTTCTTTTGTGGTAACTCTTAAAACCATTGATCTTATATTGTTGCATCTTTCACCAACAGCCAAATTACTTTCGCATTTTTCGCTTGAAATATATCCTTTAATTCCTGATTTGGATTCAGTAGAAGCAGAAAAAATAGAAGTCTTAATTCCTAAATTAATATCTTTGCCATAAATTTCTCCAGTATTAAGAGGCGCTGGGGGGCGGAGAAATGGCCCGGCAAGCGACTCAAAATGTTCAGGGCCGCCAGTAAAAAACCAGACGAACCAAAGTCCTACTAAAATAATTAGGAGCCATTTCAAGTCATTTAAAGGATTATGTTTTGGGGGCATTTGTTTTTATCGACGAATTTATATGTTTATAAGTTCTAAACTTAAAAACTTACCAACTTATAAACTTATAAACTTATTCTAGAGCCATGAACTAGTGTTTTTTTTGTATTCAATATAATCATCACCATAATTTTTCTCTAATAATAATTCTTCTCTCTTTATGTAATAAAACTTTGTAAAAAGAGCAGCTATAATACTGGCTGCTATTATGACAATGGAATTCACCAAAAAACCAAATCCAAGAACCATAAAAATTACACCCAAATAAGTAGGGTGGCGTGTGATTGAATATGGCCCATGTTTAAAATCATCTCTAGTCAGTTTTTCCATCTTATTTCGAATAGCCAAAGATGTCCTTTGCGCCCAAAGTATAAGCAGGGGTCCAATAACAATTAATGTTAACCCAATGGCTCCAGAAATTTGATTTGGTATCAATCTAATAGGAAAAATGAGGTCTAAAAGAATACCAATAATTAAAAAAACAAAATATACTGTATAAGAATGAGCCAAAATACCATGAACTGATTCCTTTTTTTGATTGTCGGGATCCATATATATTATCTTAACGCACTAAATAAAAGTTTACAACCAATAATAAGCAAAGCGTTACTATAATTACTTAATTTACTGGCTTCAATTCTGCCCAATTATCACCAATATAAGCATTAGCGCCAAAAATTATCCGGCTTTCCACAGCATTTTCCATAACTCTTTTAATAAGATTAGCTCCCTCTAGAGCAACACTTTCCTCTGCCTCAAAAATAAGTTCATCGTGCACTTGTAGTAATAAAGAAAATTTTCCTTCTAAGTTATTTTTTTTAATCTCTTCATCAATTTTTTTCATGGCAATTTTAATAATATCTGCTGCTGTACCTTGAAGTGGTGCGTTCATAGCCATGCGCTCGGCTCCCGCTTTCAAAAACGGCAATTTTGATTTTAATGCCGGAAAGTATCTTCTGCGCCCAAAAAGAGTCTTTGTATATCCCTTTTTTTCAGCCTCTTGTTTTATTTTATCAAAATAATTTTTTACTTTAGGAAATTTTTCAAAATAATTATTATAAAAAATCTGAGCCTCTTCGCGAGAACAACCCAAACTAGCTTTTAATGCATTTACTCCCATGCCATATATAATCCCGAAATTAATGGTCTTAGCTTTGCGCCTCATTTCTCCTGTAACTTTATCTTGCGGAACTCCGAAAACAAATGATGCTACCCCGCTATGAATATCCTCTCCTCTTTTAAAAAAATTAATTAAATTTTCATCTTCGGAAAGAAGAGCAAGTACCCTCATTTCAATTTGAGAATAGTCGCAAGCTACCCATTTGTACCCGGGTGTCGTGATAAATGATTTGCGAATCGCTCCTCCAAACTCGCCTCGTATGGGAATATTTTGCAAATTCGGATTACTGGAAGACATTCGGCCAGTGGTCGTCCCAGTTTGATTCAAACTAGTATGTAAGCGATTATTTTGGTCAACCAAACCCGGCAAAGGATCAATATATGTAGATAAAAGCTTTTGTAGCTCCCGATATTCTAATATTTTTTCTATTATCGGATGTTGATCGCGAAGTTTAATTATTTCAGATTCCCGAGTGGAAAGAGACCCACCGGCTGTTTTTTTTAATCCTTTGGATGATAAATTTAATTTACTATACAATATTTCCGAAAGTTGTTTAGGTGAATTAATATTAAAATCCTGACCGCTTAATTTATATATTTCCTTTTCAATAATGGCAGATTTTTTCTTATATTCTTTAGAAAGATCCTTTAAATATTCAACATTAAGCAACACACCTCTTTCTTCAGCTTTTTTAATAATTGGCAATAATGGCAGCTCTATTTCTTCATACACATATTTTAATTTTTTTTCATCTATCTCTTTTAGTATTTTATCTTTAGCTTCCATAAATGAAGAAGTATTTGCATATGAAAGAATATCTTCGAATGTTGGATTCGTATTTTCTGAACTTAGGAGCCACAAAGCAATACCTATTTTTTTAATTTCTTCCTTGTCGGGCTCCTTGAGACCAAAATTCTCCTCAACCCCCGGGGTTAAAGATGCCCCAACCCCGGGGGTTTCCCGAATTTTGGTCTCTTCCTGCAAAAATAATTTCTTAGCCCGGTCAATCAAGCTCTTAAATTCAAGTTCTTTAAATATTTTTTCCACTTTTTCAATACTTACAGTATCAATCCATTTTTTTTCTGGAATAGAAAAAGTGATCGGTGCATCATATCTGATAGATGCCAATGTTTTAGAAAAAAAAGCCTCCTCTTTTTTTTATAAATTTCTTCAATGCTTCCGAAATTTTTAATTAAATCAGTAGCCGTCTTCTCGCCAATACCAGGCACACCTATAATATTATCTGATGGATCTCCACGAAGCCCTTTATAGTCGGGCAAAAGGTTAGGTGGAAAGCCAAAGCGATCTAATACCGCTTTTTCATTATAAAGTATCGTGTCATTAATGCCCTTTTTTAAAGTGAAAACTTTCACTTTTTCACCTGAAATCAATTGCATTGTATCCATATCGCCAGAAGCGATTATTATTTCAATATCCTTATCCTTATCCAGTATCTTTACGATTGTGCCTAAAATATCGTCTGCTTCAAAACCAACATGCTCATAAATAGGTATGGAAAAACTCTCAAAAATATCACGTGATCTTTGGATCTGCGAGACAAGTTCAGGAAGTGCCTTAGCCCGACCTGCTTTATATCCCTCATAAGCTTCATGGCGAAATGTTTTTTGAGGGAGATCATAACAAGCAATGATATAATCCGGTTTGAGATCACTGATAATTTTTATGAGCATGGCCGAGACACCATACAGTGCCCCAATCGGCTCGCCTTTCGACGAAGAAAATTCCGGTAAAGCATGATAAGCACGGTGAATGATCGCATGAGCATCAAGCAGGACTATTCTCTTTTTATCTGATTTAGACATTTAATGATCATACTTAGCAATCCGATTGCTAAGTGGTTATTTTAATTTACGCCTTTTTTCAAATTCCAATGATTCGAGTTCTAATTCTTTTGATATATCCCTTTTATTAATAATTTTAATTGTTGATTTTAAGGCAAAATCCTTATACTCTTTAATATTTTTAAATTTATTCAATACAAATTCTTTCCAACAAATATTATCTTTTAATTTATTATGTCCTACATACTCATCCCAACTTGATCTGACCAACTTAGCAATCGGATTGCTAAGTTGATCTAATTTATGAATTTTAAAGTTTAAATTTACATACGCGCTTAGATGTAATAAATAATTATCTGAATTTATATGAATAGATTTGAATTTTCCTTGAAACAGTACCCCATTTCTTTTATTTTTTTCATTAAAAAATTGAGTATATCCTGTTCCAAGTCTTCTCATAAATTCACTAATTCCCCCCTCTTTTTTTTGATAAAGTATTAGATGAAAATGATTTGGATTTAAGCAATATGCAACTATCTCCACTAAATTATCCTCAGGATTTTTATTTTTTTTATTTTCGTTGAATGATAGTAAATATAAGCTCTTTATGGGTTTAAGTGTATTAAATTCAATCATACTTTCAATAAATCTTTCAATATCAAATTGATCAGAGAAAATATTTCTTTTATCTGTTCCCCTGTTGTAAATATGATAGAAGTTATCATTTATAAAAGGTGTCTTTCTCATATAAAATAATTATACAGCTTAGCAATAATTTAGCAATCGGATTGCTAAGTTGTTAAGTTAAAAAACAAAAATTCCACATTTGTGGAATTCCACAATATAATATTTCAGGGGGTGTATTATATCAAACCTTTTTCTTTAGCTTTTTTTGCTACAAGTAGTTGATTGATGGCAATAATTCCAATCTTTCCAGCAAATTGATCTCTCATTTGATCCGGGGTTATTTGAGCATCATTAAATCCTTTTATTTCCTTAGGATAGTATTTATCTTCCGGTTTAAAAATTTTTCCAACTTTTCCAGCTTCTTGCAAATATGGCAAAAAAATTCCAGATAAAATTTCATTTTGAGGCCTTTCTGGCATTGATCTGTCAATTATATTAAAAGCTTCTCTTTCAAGTTCTATTTCTTTAGAAATTTCCGCAATTTGTTCTTTGGAAAGTTTCTTTAGCAATGAATTTGCCTCTTTTGTTTTTTCGAAAAATTTGACTTGTTTTTCAGCTAAAATTCTCTTATTTATTTCGATTTCTATCGCTCCCTTGCCATTATCTTGCCCCGGGTATTCTCCTTGATGGATATATTTATTTCCATCTTTTGACTCATATGTTTTTAAATCCTTAGAAAATACAGGTAAATTTAATCCAAGGTAGTTATTTATTGCAATAATATTTGCATCTCCTTCTTTATTTACACTTTCAATTTGTGGCAAATTTTGTTTCTCATCAAAACCATAAAGTTTTTTAAAATTTGTAACCGCTTCGTTTCGTTCTCCATTTAAACTCTTAATTTTTTCTTCCTCTTCCCTGCTTAAAAAACCTTTGTCTTTCTTCTCAAGTAATGATTTTAGTTCATTATTAATTGTTCCGAATTTTACTTTAATTTCCTGTTCGTGAGAAATTTGTTCTTTTTTTTCTTGACTTAGTTCTGGCTGTAAAAGCTCCTGCTTAAGCACATTCTCATGTGTTTGTTTTATTTCTGGCGTATTAATTTTTCCAGGTTGTGTTTCCATATTTTTTCATTAAGATTCGTTTATAATCTATAGTATCTAAAGTGAAATGTCAAATTCACGGGAATTTTCATTGATGTGCTCCAGACAAACATAGACAGTATCTTTAGACAGGATTTTTTTTATTTTATCCGCCCACTCAACGATAATCAAATTTTCCGGATTATTAATTAATTCCTTCCAGCCAAGCTTTAAAAGTTCTTTTTCATTTTCAAGCCTATAGGCATCAATGTGAATAAATAGCTTACAGCTTCCAGCTTTCAGCTGATAGCTTTTCATAATTACAAAGGTTGGGCTGATTACTTTTTCTTTAATACCGAGTATTTTGGCTATTTCTTGTGTTAAGGTAGTTTTACCTGTACCTAAATCACCACAAAAACCCAAAACAATAGCGGAAGTTCTTTTTTTGTTTTTTTTAACTAATAAAAGAAGCAATTCTTTTGCCAATTCTGCTGTTTCTGTCAAGTTTTTAGTTATCTTTTTCATGATAATTAAGTATTTGTTCACGCCTAGTATCTTGTTCCCCTCTTTATTAAGAAATTGATTATAGGGATTAGATGAAAATTTTAATGGGAGTTTCTCCTTGAGGTCGGACCTCAAACCCGCCAGAGGACCGACCTCTTCCCGAAACTACTATAAATTATTACAATTATAACTGTATCAAACAAATAAAAATCATGCTATTATTTGGATTATGGTGGAATTTAACGAAGAACAACAAAATAAAAAAATTGATGAATTGAAGAAAATGGAGGAAGAGGAATTGATAAAGAGCTTAGCCCAAACAAAATTCGGCATACCCTATATCGATCTCACTGGAATTCTAGTTGATAATGAAGCTCTGCGTTTTATTGATGAGCAAGATGCTAGAAAATTAGGAATTGCTCCTTTTAAGTTGTCTGGAAAAAATTTACAAGTAGCTGTACGCAATCCAAATATCCCGGAACTTCCCTCGTTTCAAAATACCGTTATTGAAAAAGGTTACCGACCTGTTTTTTTTATGGCTTCACATGCAAGTTTAGAAAAAGTTTGGGATAGATACAAAGAAATTTCTCAAGCTGTATCATCCCGCGTGGGCGGCTTGGATGTATCCGGCGATGTCTTGGTTTCACTTGGAGAAAAAATTAAAACAATCAAAGATGTACAAAAAGTACTGGAAGAGGAATCTGCACAAGGACAAACTCATGTTATCTCCAAAATTTTAGAAATAATTTTTGCCGGAGCTATCGCGCTTGATGCTTCAGATATCCACCTTGAATCTGAAGAAGATAAACTTAGAGTACGTTTTAGATTAGATGGAATTTTACATGATGTTATTAATATAGATTTGGCAAAAGCAAAATTAGTTAATTCTAGAATAAAATTATTGTCTGGTATGAAATTGACAACAACAGCCAATGCTCAAGATGGCCGATTTAGTATTCATATTCATGGCACTGAAATAAATGTGCGCACATCAACAGCCCCTGGAGCATATGGAGAATCTATTGTTATGCGGCTTTTAAATCCAAAAAACATTAAAGTAAAAATTGAAGATTTGGGCATTGATCCAAAACTTTTCGAAGTAATAAGCAGGGAAATTTCCAGGCCACATGGATTTCTTTTGGTCACAGGCCCGACAGGCTCCGGAAAAACAACCACTCTTTATGCTTTTCTTGGTAAAATTTATAATCCTGAATTAAAAATAATCACTATTGAAGATCCTATCGAATACCATTTGGCCGGCATTACCCAAACTCAGGTAGATGCAAAAAAGGATTATACTTTCCTCTCCGGTCTCAGAGCGGCGCTACGTCAAGATCCGGATGTAATCATGGTGGGTGAGGTGCGCGACAGTGAAACTGCAGAAATTTCAGTAAATGCATCTTTAACCGGCCATATGGTTTTCTCTACACTTCACACCAATAACGCTGCTGGAGTAATACCGAGATTAATAGACCTTGGTGTAAGCCCTAAAATTCTCCCTTCAGCACTAACTGTGTCCATGGCTCAAAGACTTGCCCGTAAGCTATGTAATTTTTGTAAAAAAGAAACAAAACCAACCGAACCTCAGGAAAATGAAATTAGAAATATTTTAAAAAAAGCTGTTGAAAATGGAAAAGATTTATCATTTTACAAAATCAGTCCAGATCAAGAAATAAAACTTTGGGAACCGGTTGGGTGCGAGAAATGTAACCTCATTGGCTATAAAAGTAGAATTGGTTTATATGAAGCTATTATCACGGATGAAAATATTGAAAAACTAATCCCCGGGCAGCCCAGTGAACGAGAAATAAAAAGAGCAGCCCAGAAACAAGGACTGCTCGACATGCGTGAAGATGGAATAATTAAAGTTCTTTCCGGGATCACATCACTGGATGAAGTTAAAGGAGTTGTAGATTTTTACTACGAAGACTAAGCATCACTAATATCACTAATCTTTCCGGCTCCTTGAGGTCGGACCTCGGGACATCTAGAGGACCGACCTCTTCCCGCCGAAACAAATATCATAAATTTAAATTTGTGGTATTTGATAAAGATTCGCGGTATTTATGATGCAACAAAAAAGAGCGTTAACCTCTAAATAATCCTTTTGCTGCTAAAGCGGCAAAAGTAACAAACAAACATAAGGATAGCTCGAGCAGTCCGCAAGCGGAAACCAAAACGTCCTTTGAAAGTCTCTAGGGGCAATAATGCCTGATTACTTAGAGGTTAACACCCTCATTTCTAAAAGTTATAATACTATAATATAAATAATAAAAAAATCTCGTTTGTGCAAAGATCTGTTTAAAAACTGTGAATAAATGTGTATAACTTAAAACTAGAGCCAATATAGCATATTATAAATATTATGTCAAGCAATAAAGGTAAAAATAAAGAGAATAGTGCAAATGATTCTGAAGCAAAATTTTTAGATCAAACACTAAGACCTTCTTCGTGGCTGGAATATATTGGTCAAAATCACATAAAACAAAACCTCCTAATTCTGCTTAAAGCAGCGGAAGAAAGAAAACATCCGCCTGAACATCTGCTTTTTTACGGCCCACCAGGCCTCGGCAAGACTACCCTTGCCCACTTGATTGCTCACGAAACAGGTAAGCAGATAAAAATCACATCCGGACCGGCTATTGAGCGAGTGGGTGATCTTGCTTCCATATTAACCAATCTTTCACCGGGAGATATTTTATTTATTGATGAAATTCATCGTTTGAATCGCGCTGTAGAGGAAGTTCTTTATCCAGCCATGGAATCCGGTGTTTTAGATATTATTATCGGTAAAGGTCCTTCGGCTCGCACCATCCAACTTGATCTGCCACCTTTTACAATGATCGCCGCCACCACCCGCATTGCACTTCTCTCTTCCCCGCTCAGATCTAGATTTTCCGGCGGAGTTTTTAGACTTGAATTTTATAATGAAAAAGAAATTGAAGAAATTATAAAAAGATCTGCTAAACTGCTTGGTGCTGAAATTGATCGATCAGCGGGTGCAGAAATTGCAAAAAGGAGCCGCTATACCCCACGCACAGCCAACTATCTTTTGAAACGCTGCCGCGACTATGCTCAAGTCCACAAGAAAGACTTATCACTTGATGTTGTTTGCCAAGCTCTTAATTTGCTAGAAATAGACGAATTAGGGCTTACGTCTTCCGATAGAAGAGTTCTACAAATAATAATCGAAAAGTTCAATGGTGGACCAATTGGACTCAATACTATAGCTGCAGCAACCTCAGAAGAGGAAGCTACTATTGAAGAAGTGGTGGAACCGTATCTACTTCAACTTGGTTTGATTGAGCGCACCCCGCGCGGTCGTGTTGCTACACGAAAAGCCTATGAGCATTTAGATTTTGTTTACCCCGAGCAGAATCGAGGGGATTATCCTGAGCAAAACGACCAACAAAGATTAATTTAAAAAAAATTCCCCAGCATCTGCGGGGGAATTTTAATATATTTAAGAGTTAGAACTCTTTTTGTTTTTTTGTACCTCATACCTAGTATCCATCAATACCACCACCTTCTCTGAAACCATATCTTTTAGGTCATCCGGCACTGGTACAAAAAAAAGTCCATTAATGTCATTTTCAATAACAACAAGCAGATCAGAAAATGGATCAGGCATTTTGCCTATTTTTTCCTTTTTATTAACCAAATCCCTTAAAACTTGTTGTGCTTCTTCGATCCTTTTTGGGTCAACATGTACGCTTGAGTTCATTTGTTTTATTTTTTAAATAATAATAATTCCTAAATATACTATATCTTTTTTGGCAATTTGTCAAGTACATAATTTTTCATATATCTTAATCGATCTGAATCATTAAAATGTGATAATTCCTCGCCAGTTTCGGAATCTATAAAAGAATATGGATCTTCACCCTCTTTTGCTATCTTAGACAATCCATAATCTATTATTACTGGATGACCATCTTTATTAATCATTATATTACGTTCAAATAAATCACGATGATATATTCCATTCTTATTAAGTTTTTCAACCATTTCGGTTAATTTAACTGTAAAAAATTCTAAATCAAAACCCTGTGGTAATTTTGAATTATCTATTAAAGCCTCTTCTAAAGTTGGTCCTTCTATTGTTTCCATTAAAATAAAGCGTCGACCTGTATTTTCATCATTTATATCCATAAGTGTTTTAGGTGATCGCACCCCACACTCTACTGCCATGCGCTGTATTTCTAATTCAATATCGATAGTATTTACTCCCAACCTTTTCATTTCCCTTAGTTTATCGGGGTCATTTGTTATTTCTTTAAAACAACATTTTTTACCTTCTACTCTATAAACTTTTGCTGTTGTTCCATCACCAAGTGGTATTGTTGGTCCATTTGCTATTTCTAACACTTCTTCGATAATACTCCTAGGATCACCCTGTTCTAATGAACCAAGTACTTTATATTTAATTCCAATTTCCTTTATTTCTTTTTCCCCTTTATTAATTAAATCAGTTTTTCCTGCTTCTTTATTTGCTATTTCTTCCTTTCCTAATTTAACTTCATTTAAAAGATTATTATCAATGACACCCATAGTTTCCTTTTCTATTTTTGAAATTTCTTTTTGGCCAACTTCTTTTGTTTTTGTTTTTAAAACGCCAAATTTAGCCAAAATTTGGTTAATTTTTTCTTTAGCACTTTCAATAGTTTTTTCAACAAAACTCTTTTTCTTTTCTATTGTATTGGGAGTATCTATATTTTTATACATACAACATTTAGAGATTATTGATTAATTTTACCCATTATATCTGCTTTAATTTTATCTTGCTTATGCTTTCTTATCTTTTCTATCACCTTGGTGGCAATATTTTTTTGTTCACCTTCTATAGACAAAACTGCATTGTAAATTTTTTCCCAAATTCCATTCGATTTATCAATTATTTCTTTTTCACCTTGATTATTACTCATTTACATTTTAAGCATACCAATAATCATAATGATTATCAATTAATGTAATGTAAAAGCCCCCGCATTAGCGGGGGCTCAAATTTCGTAGGTCTTGCGACCCTAAGTGTCAGGTCGGGGCAAATTTTTCCGGTTTATACTACCGGGAAAAATTTTGGATGGCGCAGGGTAAACTTTCGGATTTACCACCACTATTTCAACCATCCTGGCGCATGTGACACCTAAGATCGGACACACAATTAAGAAAATTATGGTCATATCTTAAGTTTTGAAGTTATAGTTTATCATATTAGATTAATTATGTCAATAGGCAGTAAAAAAGCCTCCGGTAGGGATTGAACCGAAGGCTTTTAAAAAAATAACAACCATGGATAACTAATTAAGAAATGACCCGTTCTTTTAAAGATCGTTTCTTTTTTTTATTATTATCCCTTGCTAGCGCGACCTGTTCTCTATCGGCCACATAAGAATTTCTTCTTTCTGCCTCAAGCGCAAGGAGGTGGTTGTTTTTCGGTGGGATGTACCTCATAGACCCAACCGCTCCATTTGAGTATTTTAAATATCTTAATTCGCTTATTATGATAGCATCTTTTATAAAAAAGTCAATATACCTGAATATATCATTTTTGTTATAATGACTAGCGAAAAACAAGTGAAAGCTTGCTTATACTATGTTTGAGCGACGTCATTATATCGTAATCGATATATTATCAATATGTCAGGTCACAATAAATGGTCACAAATAAAACATAAAAAAGGTGTTACAGACGCAAAAAAGAGCCAGTTGTTTTCCAAGTTGGCCAGATTTCTGACAGTTGAAGCTAAAATTGCCAAAGGTAATACAAATTCTCCAAGCTTGCGCGCAGCTATAGAAAAAGCGCGCAAAGCAAATATGCCTTTAGACAACATTGAGAGGGCTATCAAGAGAGCCTCGGATACAGGGGCCCAAATGGAATCTATCACCTATGAAGCATATGGACCCGGTGGAGTCGGCATTATTATAGAAACTTTAACAGATAATAGAAATAGAACTGCCCCGGAAATAAAACATATATTATCAAAAAATGAAGCAAGTTTAGCGGGTATAGGATCGGTGAAATGGGCTTTTGTTAAAGATCCTTCGACAAGCTCAGGACAGGTCTGGTTGGCTGCAACTACTGTTTCCCTCTCAGATGAAGAATTGCAGAAATTAGACAAGTTAGTTGATGAACTTGAAGAAAATGATGATATTCAAGAGGTTTATACAAACGCCGAGTAATTAAGCGCCTAGCATCTAGCACCTAGCATCTAGAAATTTCTAAAGCTAGCAGCTAGAAGCTAATAGCTAGAAGCTAGTTATGCGTATTTTATCTATTGATCCCGGGTATGAAAGAGTGGGTATTGCAATAATTGAAAAGGAAAACAAATCATCAAAAGAAATTTTGCTTTTTTCTGAATGCTTCAAAACCTCGCCTAAATTAAAGTTATCTGAAAGAATATTTATAATCGGCCAAAATATTGAATCAATCATTAAAAAATGGAAACCGGATGCATTGGCTATTGAAACTCTTTTTATGACCACTAATCAAAAAACAGTCATGGGTGTCTCTGAAGCAAGAGGTGTAATAATATACGAGGGCCAAAAATCTGGGTTGCAAATATGTGAATATACCCCTCTTCAAATTAAAATAGCCGTAACTGGTTATGGTAAAGCTACAAAAGAACAAGTTTTAACTATGGTCCAAAAATTAATAAAAATTAGTAATAAAAAAACACTAGATGATGAAATTGATGCAATAGCTGTTGGGTTAACCTATTTCGCCCAAGAAAGATTCTGATTATCCACAGCTCCCCTTGCTAAAAAAATGACTTTTTGCTAATAATATTAGCAATTATCAATAAGGTTTTATTAAGCGCAACCGGTATCTAATAATTAGAATATATTATCTAGAAACTGGTATGCTCAAAATTATAATCATGGATTATAATGGAAATAATGATTTTTTAGGGTCAGTAAATAATGATTTTGAGGATGATACTGAATTAAATTTTAGTACTTTTGATAAAGAAGAGGATGAAGATGAAGAAGTTGGTAAAAAAGATAATCCTCTTTTGGATGATGAAGACGAAGAAGATGAATTAGAATAAAAATTATTTTATTTTAATTCTATAGAACTTTTTCTTGCCAATCTTCAATACAAAATCATTTTGTGGTGCATAATATGGATCTTCAATAGTTTCATTGGTTGAAAGATTGTGTAATCCTTTTTCCTGAACCAATCTTCTAAACTCACTTTTAGATGGCAATATTTTTTTATCTGTCAAAAAATCAATTAATTTTCCTCCTTTTTTAATTTTCAATACTTCTATTTCTTCTGGAATTTCTTTTTTCTGAAAAGTTTTAATGAAATAATCCTCCGCTTCTTTAGCCTTTTTTTCTCCATGGTATATTTTTACGATCTCTAAAGCTAAAATTAACTTTAAATCTCTTGGATTTTCTCCAGATTTAAATCTTTTTTCATAATCTAATATTTCTTCAGAGCTCATATTTGTACAAAGATTAAAATATTTGTTTATTAGATTATCAGGCAGGGTCATTATTTTACCCAACATTACCTTTGGTTCATCATCTAGGGCTATATAATTACCATAACTTTTACTCATTTTTTTGACTCCATCCAACCCCTCTAAAATAGGAGTCATTAAAATATTTTGTTCATTTTGATTATGTTTGCGCTGAACTTGTCTACCCATAAGTAGATTAAATTTTTGATCAGTACCACCAATTTCAACATCTGCTTTAACCATCACAGAATCATAACCCTGTAATAAAGGATAAATCATTTCAGCAACCGTTATGTCTTGATTATTCTTTATTCTTTTCTTAAAATCAGCCCTGTGCATCATTTGCTGAAAGGTACCACTCCCGGCAATATCAAAAAGTTTTGAGGCGGGTTCGTTCTTAAACCATTCACTGTTATACCTAACTTCTGTTTTTTTTAGATCCAATATTTTACCAGCTTGATCTAAATATTTTTTAAGATTTATCTTTATTTCTTTATCAGTAAGTGTTTTTCGAGTCTCTGACCTTCCTGATGGATCCCCAATTTTTGCTGTAAAATCACCTATAATTAAAACAGTTTGGTGTCCGGCTTCTTGAAATTGACGTAATTTTCGAAGAGGTACAGTGTGACCTATATGCAAATCTGGTGCGGTTGGATCAATGCCAAATTTTATGCGTAAAACACGCCCAGATAAAAGGTTTTTTTCTAGATCTTCTTTTTTTATAATCTCTTCAACTCCTCGAGTTAAAATTTCTTCAATTACCTTAGGATCTCGATTTATAGTCATATTATGCTATGATACCAAAAATGATGAGAATAATCAAAAAAATCATAAAAAACTTCGGTTTTTTGCTGGCAGGATTTTTTATTTTATCCGTGGCTTTTATACTGGTCTGGCTTTCCATAATGGAATTGCCTGATTTTAAGTCTTTTACAGACCGTAAAGTGGTAAGTTCTACAAAAATTTATGATCGAACAGGCGAAATTTTACTTTTTGATGTTCATAAGAACATTAAACGAACAACTATTCCATTTGATCAAATGGGTATCAATATCAAAAATGCTACAGTCGCGATTGAAGACTCAGAATTTTACCAACACAAAGGTATAAGAATAAAATCAATTATTCGCGCCTTTTGGGCCAATATAGTAAAAGGTGGATTTTCTCAAGGCGGATCAACTATCACCCAGCAAGTGCTAAAAAATACTTTATTGAGTCGTGAAAAAACTTTGACTAGAAAAATTAAAGAATGGATATTATCAATAAAAATAGAAAGTTCCCTTGATAAAGATAAAATCCTGGAAGCTTATTTAAATGAAGCACCTTATGGAGGAGTAATTTATGGAATCGAAGAGGCTTCAAAGACTTATTTTAACAAAAAATCTAAAGACTTAACTTTGTCGCAAGCTGCATATTTAGCTTCAATGCCAAAAGCGCCTACTTTTTATTCCCCTTATGGAAAAAATTCTGAAAAATTAGATGATAGAAAAAACACCGTTTTATCAAGGATGAAGGAGCTTAATTTTATCTCTGAAGAGGAGTATACAGATGCATTTGCTGAAAAAGTTTCTTTTTTACCTGAACAAAAAATAAATATTCAATCTCCTCACTTTGTTTTTTATGTCCAGGATAATTTGAAGAAAAAATATGGAGATCAAATTATGGAAAAAGGTTGGAAAGTTTATACAACTCTTGATTTTGATATGCAAAAAAATGCAGAAGAAATTGTAAATCGATTAGCAAAAGAAAATGAACAGAAATTTGAAGGAAAAAATGCGGCATTGGTTGCAATTGATCCAAAAACCGGCCAAATATTAACTATGGTCGGATCAAGAGATTATTTTGAAAAGGAAATTGACGGATCATTTAATACTGCCCTATCTCTGCGCCAACCAGGCTCTTCATTTAAGCCATTTATCTACGCAACTGCTTTTAATAAAGGTTATACTCCTGATACCATATTATTTGATGTTCCTACTGAATTTCAATCAACCTGTGACGCTTATGGACATGCGAAACCAGGATATAAACAAGCAGATTGTTATATGCCAAGCAATTATGATAATCAAAACAGGGGGCCCATGACAATCAGATCTGCTTTAGCTGAATCAATAAACGTTCCAGCTGTAAAAGCTCTTTACTTAGTTGGTTTAAGAGATGCCTTAAAAACATCCAGGGATATGGGTATAAATACTTTAAATGACCCGGATCGATATGGTCTGACTCTTGTGATCGGAGGCGGTGAAGTATCACTATTGGAAATAACTTCTGCATATGGTGTTTTTGCAACCGAAGGAGAAAGATATAATCCTGTTTCAATACTTAAAATCGAAGATGAGTTAGGAAATATTATTGAAGAATATTCTCCGGAAAAAAGAACTGTTTTGCCAAAAAATATAACTTTAATGATCTCCGACATTCTTTCCGATAATAATGCCCGCATTCCAACATTTGGGGCTAATTCACTGCTTAATATTCCAGGACGTGATGTGGCGGTAAAAACAGGTACTACAAACAATAATCGTGATGCTTGGACAATAGGTTATACCCCATCAATAAGTGTTGGTGTCTGGGTCGGAAACAATGACAATACACCAATGAAAAAAGGGGGTGTTTCTTTGGCTGGTCCAATTTGGAATGCATTTATTAGTTCAATACTTCAAAAAATTCCTGACGAGAAATTTAATAAACCATTTATTAATAAAGATCTTTCTGTAAATCCAGTATTGAGAGGTATTTGGCTTGGTGGAGAAAGTTATTTAATTGATAAAATTTCAGGAAAATTAGCAACTGAAAAAACACCCAAAGAAACAATTGATGAAAAAATAATTACTAATGTTCATTCTATTTTATATTGGGTAGATAAAAACAATCCAACTATAAAAACAGGCAGTGCTCCGCTTAATGATAATCAATTTGAAAGATGGGAAATTGCCATACAAAATTGGTGGCAGCAGAATAAATATAAATATCCAACAATATCATCTGATAATATCCCAACAAATTATGATGATATTCATACAGAAGAAAATATTCCTATTTTTGAAATTTTAGAACCTGCTGAAAATACATCATTTAATAAAGATGAAAATATTGTTGTTAAAATTAATGGTTCCAGTAAATATGATATAAAAAAAATAACATTCCTTGTGAATGATTTAGAAATTGGATCAATTGATGATTTTAATAAAATATTTACTTATAAAATTTCAGACTTAGAAAAAATTAATAATGAAAATGAATTAAGAGTAGTGGTACAAGATACAGTATTCAACAAAAATGAAAAATCAATAATGTTTTCAATTAATGAGAATATATAATTAAGATAAAAAACACTGAGTTTTACTCAGTGTTTTTTATCTTATATCAGTAATAATAATAGATTTTTGATTCTTGTTAATTTCTAATATTATTCTTTCTTTATTGATAAATATTTCATTCTTTATTATTCCTATTTCATTAATATAAAGAATTGATTCTTTGATTTTTATTTTATTATTTTGTATTTCTATATTAATTACTTCTTTGATTACTTTTATTATTTCATTATATAAATCATCCTTTGATGAAATAATTTTTTTAAACTTTTCTAAATACTCACTAATTGATTTCATGTGGGTATACTGAGAGGTTCGAAGGATCGAAATTCGGGAGGACCCCCGGGGTCGGGGCATCTTGACCCCGGGGGTCGAGGAGAATTTCTACCTCTCGGACATCTTAGCGGTTCATTGGCATGATTAAATATATAAAAGATTCATCAGGTACGCCAGTTATCACCATTGGTTTATTTGATTCATTTAATTTTAAAACTAAACTATCACTATTGATCGACTGGAAGCAATCAAGGAAATATTTATAATTAAAATTTAGATCAACATCTTCTCCTTCTAATACTGCATTTATTTTAGTTTTATTTTCTCCAAAATCTGAATTTTTAGAATAAAGCTCTAATTTTTTATTTTTAGGGGATGCAGTAAGTGAAATTTGATTAAATTTATCCGAGAAAATATTTACAATTTTAAGCGCATTTAATAAATCTTTTTTTAGAATAATTATTTCAGTGGTGAAATTTTTTGGAATTATTTGCTTATAATCGGGGAAAAGTCCATTTATTAAATTTGATGTTAAATATATATTATCTATTGAAAAAGATATTTGATTTTGATTGAAACATATTTTCATACCACCCACCACATCCGAAAAGAGCTTAATAATTTCAATAATATTTTTAAAAGGTATTAATATTCCTTGTATATTTATTTGATTTTTTAATTTTATTTTCTTTTCAGCAAGACGAAAAGAATCAGTGGCGGTAAAAATAATATTATCTACTTCCGTGTGGATATAAATACTCGCAAATTCAGGCTTTATATCGGATAATGAAGCACTATAATAAACTGATTTTATGCCATTAATAATTTTTTAAGATTCAATATTAAAGCTATTTTCGGTTATTTTTGGAATCGTTGGAAAATCATCCGATGGATAGCTTTTTATAAGAGTTGAACTATTTGTTGTATTGATGGATAAATTATCATTTATTAATTCAATTTTAATTTTTTCATCTTTCGGTAAATTACTAAAAATATTACTAAAAATATCACCCCTTACAGCAACAACACCTTCTTTTATTATATTTGCCGGTATCTCTATCTCAATACCTAAACTTAAATTTGTCGATCTTATTCTAATCACCTTATTTGAAGCAATTAAAAGCAAAGAATCCAATATTGGTAAACTTGGATTTTTTGCAGTAATTCTTTCAGCTTTAATTAATGCATTTTTTAGTTTTTCACTTGAGCATTCAAATTTCATTTTATTAATATAATTAATAATAAATTCTTTTTAAAAAATTATTATTACTATTATAGTTGTGGATTTGTGGATAAGGTGATTTATTGGTTTATTATTTCGTTAATTTGATTATTTTATTTTTATAAAATGTTAATTAATATTTTATAAATCATAATAATTTATTTTAAAAAATTTATTTATTTTTTTATAAACATATTATTATAATTTATTAACAGTCTTATAAACAGTTTTACTAACACATTAATAATAAAGTACTCTTTATTTAAATATTGATCTAATTTGTTCAAGTTCTTGAATTAATAATGTGTTGTTTTTTAAATCATTTTTAATTTTAGCGCATGAATGAATTACAGTTGTGTGGTCTTTACCACCTAATTTTTGGCCAATTAATGGATATGAAACATTAAAATCTTCTCTTAAAATAAACATTACTAATTGTCTAGCTTTAACAATTTCTTTTCTTCTTGTTTTTTCATATAGCGATTCCTCACTTATGTTGTAAAAATTAGAAATAATTTTTACAACATCCTTTATTGAAACATTTTTCTTCGGTTTGATGTTGTTTTTTATTAAATTTTTAACATCAGTAATGTTTAAATTTTTATTTTTTAGCCTCGTTTGGCAGATTACTGCATTTAAACTCCCCTCTAATTCCCTTATATTACCCTCTATTATTGAAGCTAAGTATTCAATGATTTCATCAGGTAAGATTACATTACTTTCTTTACTTTTTTCCTTTAAAATTGCAAGTCTTGATTCGTATTCTGGAGGGGAAATATCAACTATCATTCCGGCAGAAAATCTTGATTTTAAGCGGTCTTCAAGGCCCGGAATATAATTTGGGTGTTTATCGGATGAAAAAATAATTTGCCTTCCTTTTTCATGATAATCATTAAATAAATGAAACAATTCTTCTTGAGTTTTTTCCATTTTTCCAACAAATTGAATATCATCAATTATTATTGTGTCATAATTTCTATATTTTTCTTTAAAAGCATTAACTTTATTATTTTGGACAGAATTAACATAATCAACAGCAAATCTTTCTAAAGTCGTATAAAATACCCTATTTTGGCCAAATTTTGATTTAATGGAATTTCCGATTGATTGTATAAGATGTGTCTTACCTAAACCAGTTCCACCATAAATAAAAAATGGATTATATATTTGGCCAGGATTGTTTATTATAGCCTGTCCGGCAGCGTAAGGAAGCTCATTAAATGGCCCTACAATAAAGGATTCGAAATGATATCTTGGATTTAAATTACTTTCCTTATCAATGTATAGATTATTTAGAGGCAGTTCTTTGTTTATTAATATTTTATTTTCAGTAAAAGAATCATTATTTTTAAGCTTAAAATCTTCTTTTGTAATAATATACTCCACTGATCTGGTGGATTCTTGAAAATTCCTAAAAGTTTTTAGGATTAATTTATGAAATTTATTAAGTAACCAATCTTTAACAAATTCATTTGGGACACTTAAATATATAGTGCCTGCATCTTCTTTTAATACAGAAGTATTTCTAAACCAAGTGCTAAAATTGGCTTTAGAAACATTACTTTCAATTTCTATTAAACAATTGTCCCAAAGTTGCTTGTTATCCATAAGTGTTTTGCTCGGCAAAACACTCAACATTTAAACATTTAAACATTTAAACATTGAGCAAATAGCATTTAATTATTTTCTCTATTCTATATTTTATTTCAAAAAAAACAAACGTTAATTAAGCTGTTGAAATCATGTGGATAACCAAATCATGAAAACAAAAAATCAATAAATCATTAAAACAAATTTGATCTCTTGTTCTTGTGATTTTATGGATTATCCACCTGTGGTTTCTGCCACGGATGACATCTCAGTATTCTTTTGAATGAATTTATTAAACCCCTTCTAAAACCATATTTTTTTAATGAAAGTATGCTGTATTCGGAACAAGTTGGATGAAAAAGGCAAACTGGCCTATTTATGATTCCTAATTTTTTAGGCAACCCATGATCAGGAGAAAGAATGAATTGATATGTTTTGATAATAAAAATGAAGATATTGGTCATAAAATTATCAATTTTGATTATTTTTTAAATTTGTTCCGTGGGTGTAAATTTGATTACCACTCTTCTATCTCTTCCAAACC
>Ga0076013_105_pt1 | contig 25687 bp, 26 predicted proteins | sample RifGroB1_FD_68076 | JGI IMG/M metagenome (GOLD analysis project Ga0076013, IMG submission 68076) | Parcubacteria (Nomurabacteria) bacterium GW2011_GWB1_37_5 | reverse complement strand
ATCCTTTTAAGGAATGTAATTGTACCGACGGTAAGCATAATGATTTTAAAGCTTGCGTGAATTGCGGAAAGATTTGCCGCGGAGAAGGACAATGTGAAGTTGAAGAATTTAAAGAAGAACTTAACTAGTTCATCAAGTTTGTGTAATAATAAAATCCCTCGCGCCTGCGAGGGATTTTGTTTATTCTAAAAAAATATCATCACTTCCATTATCTCTAAAATAATCAAGAGGATCGTCATGAAGTGTTACTTTTTTTCTTTTAGAAACAGGTTTTGTTTCTGTTTCCGGATCAAGCATATTAAATCCCTTTACTAGCCTGTATCCGACTTTTTTTGAGGTAAGATCGACTAGGTCCATTGGAGCTGAGTCGTCATTTATTATTTTTTTTATCGACATGAACTAAATATTAAATTTTTCCTTAATTAATATATCATCTAATTTAATTATAGTCAATAAAATAAAATTTTTTATTTTATTATAAATCTGATATATTAGTAATATGTCAATAAAATCTTTTTTCTTAAAACAAGTGATGAAAATAAAGGGTGTTCCGCCGGAACAGATCGAAATGATCACCACGATGATGGAGAAGGATCCGGAGCTTTTTAAGCGCATTGCTGCTGAAATAGAGCAGAAAAAGAAGGAGGGAAAGGACGAAATGTTGGCATCAATGGAAGTGATGCGCAAATATCAGCATGATATTAGAAATTTACTGCAATAGTAAATCAAGCTGGCAAGTAAATTAAGTAAATCAAGCAGTGATTTAAAAAACTTGATTCACTTGTCTCGCTTTATTTACTTGATTTACTTTATTTACTTAAGCGATGACTCTTAATCTTATCATTCTTGGTTTATTTACAGGCGTTATTACCGGCATGACCGGAGCGTCCGGCGTGATGATGGTGGTGCCTGTGCTTACTACTTTTTTTGATCAGCCGCTTCGGGCTGTGCTCGGCACGAGCCTTTTGGTGGACGTGATTGCCTCGGCCTCGGTTGCGTATATGTTTTGGCGTAATCGACATGTGGATTTTAAATCCGGTGTCTGGCTTTTGGTCGGCTCGTTGCTTGGCGCGCAATTAGGTTCAATTTATGTAGTAAGTGTCTCGCGACTGATTATCTTTGCCGCTCTTGCTCTCGGTATGATTTTTTTTGGACTGATAATGTGGCGGACAGGTGTCTTGCATCATAAACCAAAAGTACTTACACTGCCTAATCGTTGGCTAGAATATCTTCAGACGCCGATCTGGCTCATAATAATTGGAGTCCTAATTGGACTCTCAACCGGTATTTTTGGCGCCGGCGGGGGAGTCGTGATATTCATTGTTCTTTTTTCAATACTTCAATTGCCGGTAAAAACCGCCATCGGCACTTCCACTTTTATAATGTTTCTGACGGCTCTTTCAGGTGTGGTAGGTTATTTTGAGAATGGAAATCTTGATTTACGAGCAGGCATGATCATAGGTGTTGCGGCGGCTTTTGGCGGAATATTCAGTTCAGTCATTGCCAACCGCATTAGAGACGACGTCCTCGCCAAGCTAATCGGCGCATTCTTTATTTTCCTCGCCCTCGTCATGTTTCTCCTCAAAGTCGTCCTGCCGCTTTTGGGATATTAAGTAAAAGAAAAAACCAGCTATCAAGCTGGTTTTTTTAGTTTTGCATTATGAGCGAAGTGAAACTTCATGGTACTAATTAATTATTAATACCCAATTCTTTATCTATCACTTTTGTTTCATTTGCAGTCAAACTATATTTATTGACTGTATCATTGATGTTATTATTCAATTGTATCATTTTAAGATAATCAGGACTTCCTAGTCCCGGCATGTGTCCATTTAATGAATTAAAAAAGCTTAAATATGACACCACCTCATTTTTGTAGACCTGCAAGCCGTCATTAATGTTCGTAAACATAATTTTTTGTATTAAATTGTTAGACAACTGTGAATTCAACTAAACCCTACCGCAAAATACTTGACCTGTCAAGGTTTTTATGATAGGATTCCAGAGAGTTATAAATTTCCAAATAAATCAAACCGAGCAATTGCTCATTAAAAATCGAAGATTATGCACCCAATTCTGTTAGTTTGCTCAATTCTTGTCTGGATTGCCTTATTCGCATTCATCGCGGCAAAACCGGATAAAATTATTCTTAATATTAACAACAGTGACTGGTTGAAAGACAAGCCAATGATTGTCAGAATTTTTATTGTTATAATTGTTTTAATAATTGTGGCGATTATGCTCAAGATTCTTGGAGTAGTACTTGCATGGTTCGGAGATTTTATTCTTTTGCCATTCACGGAATTATTCTAACCAGTTAGGTTAAAAATAAAATAACAAACCCCGGACAATGTCCGGGGTTTAAAATTTTGTGTTATTTTTTAATGCTTCGCAAAACTTTTCCCATTAATATTTTGGATAGGTTGCGACCTGTAGAAACACTGCGTGGACCAAAGACATAAGCATCAATATCTTTCGCAGATGTTCTTGGTTTATCATTTATTGCTGCCAAAAGTGCAAGCATATATGCCTCATCTCCCATTTCAGGAAGTCCGGAAAATGAGAGAATATATTTGCTTAAATGTTTTACGAAAACAGCTCCGCCATACTGATTCTTTTCTTCGCATCGACTCTGATATGAGTTTGTCTCATAATAGTCACCTTGATTTCGATTGAAAAGTCTGTTTGCTTTTTCCTGGGAGAACTCGAGGTACTTTGCATGTTTTCCATTATTTATATTTCCAATTTTGAAAATAGCTTCGATTTCATCAGTTTCACTATTTTTAATCGTAAGATAACCTCCTTCACGACCTTCTCGATGTGTAATCTTTTCAGGTAATTTGACATAAATCGGAAGGATTTTCTTTGCCATTTCATGAATTTGAAATACAGAAGGTTCTTTTTTCATATTAATTTTGGTATTAAATTGTTAGACAACATTGTTTATTTCGACTATACATTACCGCGAAAGTCTTGCTATGTCAATGCCTATATGGTAGTTTGATAGGGAACTAAATTGAACATTAAAATTATGAATTATGGAAAACAACATAATTGATTTATGCAAAAAGAAAGTAGTTACAGTATTTGTAGACGGCGACAGGGGCGGCGACTTGATTATCAAGGGAATGACGGCTGTCTTGATACCAAAGGAAATCGAAGAGCTTGCACAGAAGAATCGCAATATTATTTGTAATGAAATAACAAAAGAAATGGCGACAGCCGTAATGAAAAGAGACAGTCTAATGATAAGTGCGATGATTCATTTAGGTGGTGGTATTCACCCGTCACTTTCTAATTTCTTAAGGAAAATTGAAAAAGGTGACATTTTAATGATTCATCATTATCGTGACAAAAGTTATTTTACATCGGTTGTTGAATTAAATTATGTTTGGGAACATAAGATTGTGCATGAGTCACCAGTAGGCTACAAAAAATTATGTGACAGTCATGGTGGAATTGAAGGCAATAATATAATCGCCATAGCGAAAATTCCCGCAAATAAAAAAGTTGCCAAAAGATCTGTGTTTGATAATGATCACTCAATTTTCTTGAACGTTGCAAAAAGAATTTCATAAGATTAAAAGGCTCAGTTTGAGCCTTTTTTTTATTTAAAAATAATTTTATTTCTGCTATATTTCAAGCATGTCATTAAGTATTGGAATAGTCAGAACACACCAGGGTATTCTGATAGTACACTAATTCCTTTTGAATTTACAACTAATAAGCCAGTAATAAAGAAATTTAAAAATTAAAAACCGTACTAATTTTAAATTAGCACGGCTTAAATATTAATGGAAGAATTCAATAGGTAAGATCCAGTTTACTGCAATTAAATGCATCACCTGTTCTAAAAAAATCAATTATTAAATTTTCATGCAAAACAATTTTTTCTACTGAAGATAAAAGTTCACGGTTTGTTCCAAACCCCTCTGAACATCTAAATTTTAAATCAATTTTCCCGTTATTTCGAACACTGATAAATAATGAGGGATATGAATGATTATGTCCAACAGCAGATAATTCAATTTCATTGAATTTAATTTTATATCCAGTTTGAATATCTTGATTTGACTTATTTGCAATAGAAAGTACATTTTCAAAGAAGTTTGAGCATGATTCTTTAAAAGTAGTTTCAACTTCGAGGATTTTGGATACTGATTCTTTTTTAATAATATCAATTTCCTCCTCCATGTTTGTTATGTTTCTAATAGTCATATTTAGTTTTTAATGTAATTTATTTTGGATTTTCGAGATTAATACTAGAACATATGGGATTATTTGTCAAGTTTATGTGTCCTTCAATTTATGGTACTATAAAAAAATGAACACAATCACTTTACCTAAAAATAAATATTTGGAAATTTTGGAGAAACAAGAGCAGTTACAGAGTAATTTTAAAGTTTTGCAAAATTTTGTATTTGAGATTGCCCAGGATGAAGTTAATGAGAAGTATTTATCTAAATTATCCAAAATTGAGAATCAAATTTCTAGTGGACAAAAAAGAACTTTTAGAGATAAAAAGGATTTAAAGAGTTTTTTAAAAAATCTCAGATAAAATACAATGACGGATCTTAATAAAAAACTTAAGATCAGTTTTTCCTTTAATTTTGAAAACATTCTCCATAAAATATCAAAAAAAGATAAATCTACTTTTAAGGAAATCGAAAAACAAATACTAAAAATATTCAATAATCCGCTTATTGGAAAGCCACTCCGAAATGTTCTAAAAAACTATAGACGAGTTCATATAGATTCTTTTGTTTTGCTCTATAGAATAAATGAAGAGGAAATTATTTTTGTAGATTATGATCATCACGATAAGATTTATAAGAAATATTAATTAATATATGTCACTATCAATTGGAATCGTAGGTCTGCCAAACGTGGGGAAATCGACGCTGTTTAACGCACTTACAAAAAAGTGCGTGCCGGCGGAGAATTATCCTTTTTGTACTATTGATCCATCAGTGGGTGTGGTTGCTGTACCGGATGAAAGAATCTGGCAACTTTCTAAATTTTCTAGTTCTAAGAAAACTATTCCAGCGGCTGTGGAATTCGTAGATATTGCAGGGCTTGTAGCTGGAGCCGCCAAAGGGGAGGGCTTGGGCAATAAATTTCTCACCAATATCCGAGAGACTGATGCGATACTAGAAATGGTACGTTTATTTCCTATACAAGGCGGTGGTACAGAAATCACTCATGTGTATGGTGAAGTTGACCCAATGCGTGATATTGGTGTGATAAATTTGGAACTCGTACTCTCGGACATGGAAACAGTATCCAAAAGAATTTCAAATGTGCAACGGGATGTAAAGAGTGGAAACAAAGATGCGATTGCCGAGGATGTAATTTTGAGAAAAATAGAAAAAATTTTGGAAGAAGGGAAGATGGCGAGCCAAGTTCAGCTTTCGGATGATGAGAAGTTTAAAATAAAATCACTTAACTTACTTACGTTGAAGCCGGTTCTCTATGCACTCAATAGACGTGCGGGTGCAGAGAATTTTGATAAGTCTAATCCGGAAAAGTTTGCGGAACTTTTGAAATTTATTTCAGATTCAAAAGCTGGATATGTTTTTGTTGATGCGAAAATTGAAGATGAGTTGAAGGATTTTGAAGGTGAAGAGAAGGAAATGTTTAGAAAAGAAATGGGCGTGGAGGACAGTGGGATAAATAATTTGATTTCTGAAGCATATAAACTCCTCGGCCTTATGAGCTATTTCACAACCGGCGAAGACGAGACACGAGCTTGGACAATTAAAAATGGAAGCACGGCACCAGTGGCCGGCATGGCGATTCACACTGATTTTAAGGACAAATTCATCCGTGCTGAAGTCATAAACTGGAAGGACCTTCTCGACGCTGGTAGTTACGCCAACGCCCGTGCCAAAGGCCTCGTCCGCCTCGAAGGCAAGGAATATGTTGTAAAGGATGGGGATGTTATTGAATTTAAAATTTAATTTTCTGAACATGAAACATTTTAAAAAAATACTTGAGTTTCAAAAGTTGTTAAAGAAGTTTAACAAAGTCTATAGAGATGTATGTTCTCTGCACAATAGAAAAGAACCTGATAATGATGTGGAACATTCATATAGAGTGGCCATGCTTGCTTGGATGGTTGCCGAAGAATATAAATTAAAATTGGATATAAATAAAATTATTAAATATGCCCTTGTACATGATTTGGTGGAAGTATATGCCGGGGATGTTTCTCTGTATAAAAATAATAATAAGAGACAAAAAAATAAAGAAATTAGAGAGCATCAGGCGCTTTTAAAATTACAAAAAGAGTTTCCTAAATTACGGTCCTTTTGGAAACTCATTGATAGTTATGAAAAAAGAAATGACGAAGAATCAAAATTTGTATATATTATTGAAAAATTAGAACCAATATTTCTTGTTTTTCTATCTGAAAGAGATCACTGGAAAAAAAGGAATATAGGGATAACGGAATTTGTTGAGAGAAAACAAAGTAAGATTAAATCTATTGATAGTTTCGCGCAAAAGTTTAATAAAGAAACAATGGAGTATTTAAGAAGGAATCATAAAAAATTCTTTTAATTTATTATTAAAAAAAATAGACAAATGTTACATAAACTAAAAACTGAAGGAAATAAAATTGTAAATGAACTAGGAGAGGAAGTTATTTTAAAGGGAATTAATATCAATTCTCCTTGTATTTTGAAATACCAAGAAAATCATGATTTTCTGAATGATATTAGAGAAATTAAAAAACTTGGAACGAATGCGGTTCGAATTCCTATTTGCCCAGCTTATTGGCAATCAGTAGAAAATTATTGTGAAGAGATTTTAAATCCGATTGTGCAATTATCAAAGGAACTAGACCTATATTGTTGTTTGGATTGGCACGCTCAAGGTAATCCTTTTAAAAATGAAACAAGGGAACCAAATCAATTAATTGAAGGTTACATGAAATATGATGCAAAGAAGGAACTTGCATTTGAGGTTTTGGAAAAAATATCTAAATTATATGGGAAAGAAAATCATATAATATTTGATGTTTTTGGTATGCCAATAGATATAGAAAATAAGGATTGGATAAATATCACGCAAAAATTTGTGGATGTTGTTAGAAAAAATACAGAGAATATTATCGTAGTGAATGGAACAAATTGGTCATCTGATTTAAGTTGGGTATTTATAGATCCGATTAAATCAAAAAATATTGTTTACGGAATTTGTTACTATCCCTTAGAAAAAACTCAAGATATTAGTGTTGTTATTAAAGTAAAAGAAATATATCCAATTATATTTTCCGAATGTGGTTATACAATAGACGGGTATTTCAAGGGCACAAAAGAAGATTACGCAGCTAAATTAAAAAAATATGTTTCCGAATATGGGTTTGGATTTTTTGCTTGGTGTTATCACCCAAAAAGAGTGCCGGTAATATTAAACTCATGGGACCCAAATGATCTAACAGAATGGGGAAGATTCCTAAAAGAAGAACTACTTAAATAGAAAGGAATGATATTAAAAATTATTAATTTATTAACTCCCAAACTCCAGTATTTGGGAGTTGAAAATTGTTAGCTGTTAATTTTTAAATGGAGCCGACGGTGTAGGTGTCGGAGCCTCCCGGCACGATCTGCTGATCGCCTGTAGACGGTCTGATTTTGATGCCATAGATATCTGATAGTTAGATTAACTATTTGATTCAAGTATGAATTATTACTGAATTTTGACAGAAATTAAAAATTATATCGTATTAGTTATCCACAGTTGACGATTATTTTTTGTTCGAGTAATATCCTAGGTACAGTTCTTTTATATATTCATCAATCGCAAGAATGATGGAAAAAATATGAAATCTAGATGGATGCGACCGCAAGGAAGCCGAAATCAAGATTTTGCAGAAATATTGACAAAAGCAGTCGCAAGACGGCCAGAATCAGTGTTTCTCGAGAACTTAGGCCTAGATGTTAAAAGCATTGTAAAGCCCGAGGTTTTGTAGGATTAAAAGGTGCAAATCTTTTGATTCCCAAGTTTATTCTTCAATTCATAGGTACGCAAGTTCCTGTGCATTAAAGTCTAATTTCTTTATTGTGTAGTCCCAGAAACACGATAAAGCTGATCCAAAAGTGTTCGATTCCGTTATGTCAGTTTCTCAATCTTGTTATGATCGTAAGGACGCAGCAATGTGTCAAGAAAATCGAAAATACAATCAATTGATGACATAACCTTGATGAAAATCATGAAAAAATTAAACACCTTCAGCTTTGTGCAAATGACGACCTTATCGCAAGATTTGGAATATCACAAGCATTACATGTTTAGAAACCTTTGGCTCGCTATTTGGCAAATCACCCTTAAAAGTGACCAATCCAAGTAAGTTATCATTATCACCCTTAAAAGTGATGAGAAATGACGACGCGAGTCTAAAACGATTGTTCTTTCCCTAAATATTAACGCTCTCAATTGAGGGCGTTTTTTTTATTGTTTTTTGATTTTTTATGTGTTATTCTTCACTCGGATTTAAATTAAAATATTATGGAAAACACAAAACCAAAACTTGTTATCTTTGCCTCGGGGTCAAAAACCGGAGGAGGGTCAGGATTTGAAAAATTAGTCTTGGCTCAAAGAGAAGGAATTCTTAATGCCGATATCGCGGCTGTCGTTTCTAATCATGAAAATGGAGGTGTGCGAGAAAAAGCCGACAGGCTCGGAATTAATTTTATTCATTTCCCAGGGCCATTTACAGCTGATGCTTATCAGGAAATTCTTAATAAAATTGGCGCTGAATTTGTTTCTTTATCCGGCTGGCTCAAATTAGTGGCAGGTCTGGATCCGCGGAAGACATTCAATATTCATCCGGGACCGCTGCCGCGATTTGGCGGAAAGGGAATGTATGGGCACCACGTGCACAAGGCTGTGATGGATGCCTATAGAAAAGGGGAGGTTAAAAATTCGGAAATCACAATGCATTTTGTGACCCCTGAATATGATAAAGGTCCGACCTTCTTTAAGCTTCCAATTGAGATTTTTTTTGATGATACGGCAGAGACACTCGGTAAAAGAGCAAATGAAGCCGAACATAAATACCAGCCATATATCACTGACTTGATAGTGAATGGTAAAATATCATGGGATGGAATAAATCCCGATTCGCTTCAGGTGCCAATCGGATACAAGTTTATCTAAAAAACCCCGTCGTTTAATGAACGACGGGGTTTAATTTATGCTGCTAAGGCCTCTTTTTCGAGTAGATTTTTCTTAGTCTTAAATTCTTCAATTAAGACTTTTTCATTTGGAATTTCAAGAATAATTCGTGCTTTATTGCCGTCGACAGTCGGGTTTACGGTCGGATCTTTTGGATATAATAGTTGTTTAATTATTGCTTCCTTGATTTCTTCTGTAGTATCAGAATTTTTACATATTTGTTTTAATTTTGACGTTATGGCACTGCGAGTGAGCTCTAAATAGCCCTTTGGTTGCTTGTTTTCAATTGTTTCACCCTCAAAAAATTTTAATAATTAACTTATAATATAAGTATATATGGTATAAAATATTTTGTATATAGTATTTAAAATACTAAATACAATATACTAAATACATCATACAAAAATCATGTCTACACATAAATTAACTCCAAAGTATTTTTTTCTTTGTTTAGGAGTTCTTGCCACTCTCATAGCTTCAGTTGTTTCATTTCTTAATCTTGTTTTCGAAACATTGAATAAGAAATTTCCGGATGTTTTGAATGCCACGTATCAGTACGGATACAATACATATGATTATGAAGGAATGAGGACAGCTCTCGCAACTCTTATTATTGTTTTCCCGATTTTTTTTGTGATTTCTTATTTCTGGAAGAAACAAGTCAAAATGGGTCTTGGGGAAATTGATCACATTATCCGCAAGTGGATGATTTATTTGATTCTTTTCCTATCTGCTGCTGTCGTGATGGTAGATCTAGTTACATTGGTCAGATATTTCATATCTGGAGAAATAACGACTAGGTTTATTTTGAAAGTCGTTGTTGCCCTTATTGTTGCAGTGTTGATAGGTTTCTATTATATATATGAACTTCAAGAAAAGAAAAAAATTATGTCTATTTCTACTGACTATGCTTTTGGCACAGATGCAAGCATTCTGGTTATCTTAGCTATTGTTTTCAGCTTTGTCATAATGGGAAGCCCGATGAAACAAAGATTGTTAAGATTTGATGAAAGAAGAATTGGTGATTTGCAAAGTATCCAATGGCAAGTGATCAATTATTGGCAACAGAAGGAGAAATTACCCGATGGTTTAAAAGATTTAAAAGATCCGCTTTCTGGATATTCCTTACCAGTAGACCCTGAGTTTGAAAAAGGTGTGAATTATGAATATGTTAAAAAAGATAAAATGAAATTTGAACTATGTGCGACATTTGCTTTGCCAATACCAAAAGGTTGGCAGGAATATAGTGATGGTGGAATAAGGCCGATGCCGGCTTATGAAAAAGGTATAGGAGGAGATACGACAATGTCTTATCCGTATCCGGGACCCGGAGGCGGCACGAATGAATCATGGGATCATGAAGCCGGTCGGACTTGCTTTGAGCGCACACTTGATCCAGAAAAATACCCACCATTTACTAAACAGCGATAATAAATAGAATAAATGTAATTAATCAGAATATATCAAAAATACCCTTATTTATAAGGATATTTTTGATATTGACAAGTATACATAAATAATGTTACACTTCAATGGCTAAAAAAAGGTAATAAAAACTCTTTAAAAACCAAATAAAATGAAAAAAATCGTTAATTTCCTAATCGGAGCAATCCTTGGATTAGTTCTGGTTTCTTGCGGGACATCTTCGTCTGAAAAGATAACACATCAGAGCAATGCTAAAAAAGTGTTGAAAGAAAGCTTTGGCGAAGAAAATGCCAAAGTGGAAACACAAATGCCAGCTGTGGCGACAATCAGATTGATTGACAGCGTTTTCATTCCGGCCTGCAAATCGCTGGATGTTAAAAAATGTTTTAGTGTGAGTAAAGAAGAAGGCATTGCTAATTTTTACCTCGGAAGCAATTACAATGATTGGTTGTATAATCATGCGGGTAATTTAGAAAATCTGCCGGGCTTCATGCTCTACATTTACCAAACTACGCAAAGCACTACTGACCGTGAAATTCTCGCTCAGACAGCAGGAGTTCTTTTATCGGAAGCGGAGCTTGCTCAGGCTTGGGGTTACTTAATTTCCAAACAACCAAATGCTGAGCCGGGTAAATTACTCACTAACAGTTACAGTAATGTTTCGCATGTGAGATTAGATAATGGAGGTGCCGTTGCCGTGCATGCGTGGTGGTCTTCCGCGTTTGGCGAGTGGCGTCTGCACGCGTACGCGTTTGACTTGTGGGGCGTGGGCGGCTTGGTCTTCTCCCGGGGCAGAACTTTGTAACTTTGACCTTTTGATTTTTTAAACTTAGACCCTTTGAATTTTAGACCCTTGCATTGCGCAGGGGTCTTTTTTTTATTTTAAAATTATATACAATTAAGCTACGCTCCTGAAATATCATGCGGTCAAGGCTTCATGTGGAGGTGCGGAAGATTTAGTATTCGAGAATTCTGCCGGACAAGTCTTGCAGGAGAGTGAAACTAAATTCTTAAACAAAAAATATATTGCCCGTGGCGCGTATTGGAGGAGTTTTATCTCCCAAATAATATTCAACCCCGAGAGTTTATTTAGGGGTGGTGGTACGGATGGTGCGCGCTACAGAGTACCGTTGCTGTGAACGCGAACTGGAATTCCGCGAATGACGAGTGGAATCTGAACGCGAACGAGTTTGACTCGTGGAACGAGGGCAACTTGGTCTTCTCCCGATGCAATCTTTTTCTCCCTCGAATTTCGAGGGAGTTTTGTTTGGAATACGCATTGATGAAAGGCTTAAAATTTGGTATATTTTGAATATGTCGGATAGGAAAATTAGCAAAATAGCTTTATTATTCGAAGGACAGAAAATTCGTAGGCATTGGGACGGCGATAAAGAGCTGTGGCACTTTGCAATTATGGACGTTATTGAAGTATTGGTTAAGACCGATAGACCAAGAAAATGGAATGATCTAAAAACAAGGCTTAAACAGGAAGGAAGTGAGGTGTCCGAAAAAATCGGACAACTGAAAATGCGGGCGGCAGACGGTAAGTATTATATGACTGATTCTGCTGATACGGAAACTATGCTTCGTCTTATACAATCTATTCCGTCACCCAATGCTGAGCCGTTCAAGCTTTGGCTAGCGAAAGTTGGCTATGAAAGGTTAGAAGAAACAGCCGATCCTGAGCTTGCCATTAATCGGGCGCTCAAAACTTATCTGCAAAAAGGATACAGTAAAGATTGGATAAATCAGCGACTTAAAAGCATTGAAATTAGAAAAACGTTAACAGACGAATGGGAAAATCGCGGTGTGAAAGAAGGATTCGAATTTGCAATTCTGACGAATGAAATTACTGAAGCGTGGACAGGGCTTACAACTAAAGAATATAAGAATTTGAAAGGTCTTAGGAAAGAAAATTTGCGTGACAATATGACTAATTTGGAATTAGTCTTGAATATGCTTGCGGAAACCGCAACCACTGAAATTTCACAGAAGCGTGAGCCAAAGGATTTCGAACAAAACAAAAAAGTTGCGCGCGAAGGCGGAAGTATAGCCGGAAATGCCAGAAAGCAAATTGAAGCTAAGACAGGGAAGAAAATTATTAATAAATTTAATTTTAAGGCGACTCAAGAGAAAAAGAAATTGAAATGAAGGAATATGATCATAATAAAATTGAATTAAAGTGGCAAAAGGAGTGGGAGAAGAAAAAGGTGTATCAAACCCTATCTGCCGAGAAAGCTAAAAAAGCAAAAAAAGAGCCGTTTTATGTGCTCGACATGTTCCCATATCCATCTGGGGCTGGGCTTCACGTTGGTCATCCACGAGGATATATTGGCAGCGATGTTTATGCGCGCATGAAAAGAATGCAGGGTTTTAACGTGCTTCATCCGATGGGTTATGATGCATTTGGACTTCCAGCAGAGCAGTACGCCATAGAGCACAAAGTTCATCCTAGTGAAGCAGTTAGAAGAAATGTGGCGACATTTGAAAAACAATTATCGATTATTGGTCTTTCTTATGATTGGACAAGAAAGGTGAATACAACTGATCCGGAATATTATAAATGGACGCAGTGGATCTTTTTGAAACTCTATAATTCTTGGTACAGTAAATCAAGTAAATCAAGCGAGGCAAGTAAATCAAGCGGGGAGGCTAAGTTTATTTCAGAATTGATAAAAATTTTTGAGAAAGAGGGTAATAATAAAGTAAATGCCCACACTAGTGATAATGTTCAAATTTTTTCTGCTAAAGATTGGAAAAAATATTCTGAATTAGAGAAGCAAGATATCTTGATGAATTACCGTTTGGCTTATGAAGGGCACAGCGAAGTGAATTGGTGTCAGAAGCTTGGAACAGTATTAGCGAATGATGAAATAGTGGATGATAAGGATGGTAAGCCTGTTTCGGAGCGTGGTAATTATCCAGTTGAGAAAATGCGAATCAAGCAGTGGTTTTTGCGTATTACGGCTTATGCCGATCGATTACTCGATGGACTTGAGGGGTTGAGTTGGTCATCACACTTGAAGGAGATACAAAAGAATTGGATAGGAAAAAGTGAGGGTTCTTTAATTAGCTTTCAGCTGACAGCTGACAGCTTACAACTTGGGAGCCTAGAAGTATTCACCACTCGTGCAGATACACTTTTTGGATGCACTTATGTAGTGTTGGCGCCGGAGCATGAGTTAGTAAAAAAATTGAAGTCTAATATTGAAAATTGGGACGAAATTGGGAAATATATTGAGCATGCAGGACATAAAGAGAATCAAGAACGTATGGATGATACGAAAGAGAAGACTGGTGTTGAATTGAAGGGTATTTCAGCTATTAATCCTGCAAATGGAGAATCAGTGCCAGTGTGGATTTCTGATTATGTGCTAGCTGATTATGGAACTGGTGCGATTATGGCCGTACCTCAACACGATGAAAGGGATCGCGCTTTTGCTCTTAAATTTAATTTACCAATAGTAGATCGACCACTTGTTGATATGGTGGAAATAACCAATAAGGTTGGTGGAAAGATTGTCACGAAATACAAAATGCGGGATGCTATTTTTGCACGGCAGAGATATTGGGGTGAACCTATCCCTCTCTATCGAGATAAGAATGGACTTATTCATGAAGTTACGAAATTACCGCTTAAACTTCCTAACGTGAAAAGTTACGAACCTACTGGGCGTGCCGAGGGACCGCTTGCAGGGGTGAAAGCGTGGACGGCCAAGGGATATGAGACTAACACTATGCCGGGATGGGCTGGGTCCTCGTGGTACTTCCTACGTTATATGGATCCGAAGAATAAGAAAGAATTGGCAGCGAAAAAAGAGATGGATTATTGGAATCAAGTCGATGTGTATGTTGGTGGCGCAGAGCATGCGACGGGGCATTTACTTTACTCACGTTTTTGGAACAAATTTTTGCATGATCTTGGAGTTGTTCCAACTGAGGAGCCGTTTAAAGAATTGCATAATCAAGGGATGATTATTGCCCAAGACGGCAGGAGAATGTCTAAGCGATGGGGGAACGTGGTGAATCCAGATGATATTGTGAAGACTTATGGCGCGGATACTTTGCGTGTCTATGAGATGTTCATGGGTCCTTTTACTGATTCGATTGCGTGGAGCACTGAAAGTATTATTGGTTCAAGAAGGTTTCTGGAGAAGGTTTGGCGAGTCGCACAAACACTACGCTCTGCAAGTTCCATCGGACCCGCTGATTTTTCTTCTGAAAAATCGGCTGAAGTGCTCGTGCCGTCGCACTCGCAACGTCCTCTGGAACATGCAGAGCTCCGCTATAATTTAGAAAAGTTACTGCATAAAACAATCAAGAAGGTTACGGAAGATATTACGAATTTTAATTTTAATACAGCTATTTCATCGATGATGATTTTTGTTAATGAAGTCGAGCGAAATAACCTACAACTAACAACCGATAACTTACAACTATTTCTAATAATTCTTGCGCCGTTTGCGCCGCATATGACCGAGGAATTATGGCAGCAGGTTTCGGCTCAACAGGGTAGAAATTCTCCTCGATCCCCGGGGTTAAAGATGCCCCAACCCCGGGGGTCTTCCGAATTTCGACCTTTTCCCAACGAAAGCATTCATTTGAGTGAATGGCCGGAATATGATCCTAAATTGATTATTGATGAAACTGTTAAAATTGTTGTGCAAGTAAATGGAAAAGTACGAACTGAAATAAATATCCAAAATGATGCGAGTGAGGATAGTGTGAAGGAAATTGTTATGAAAAACGACGTGGTCCAAAAATGGGTTGAAAATAAGCCTGTTCGCAAGTTTATATACATAAAGAATAAACTTGTTAATATTGTCGTTTAATATGAAATTTTCCACAGGCTAATTTGCTAACATTTGTTATGTTTTGTATAATTAGCCCATTATTAGGTAATTTTTATTAACTATATTTATGTCAAAAACAAGCGTACTTGATCGCATTTCTTTTTATTCTCTATTAACAACTATATCTCTCTTGCCCTTTTTCTTTTTGCCTTATTTTCAATTTTCATTGCCGGTCGGCAAGGGTGTTTTGGTTTCAATTGGACTCGTGATTTCTGTTTTTTTCTGGTTCTTGGCAAGAATGGTTGATGGTAAAATCGATTTTCCTAAAAGCCCTCTTATATTAACCGGTTTTATTTTGGCCACAGTATCATTACTGGCTGCGATTTTTTCGCCAAATAAAATTCTTTCTATTTGGGGTAATGCATTTGAGATGGATAGTTTCTTTTATTTATTTGTTTTAATGATTGGCCTTTTTCTATCATCGTATTATTTTTCTGATAAGAGAAATTTATCGAAATTCTATATATTTATCTTTGTGTCATTTTTGATTTCTGGCTTATTTATGATAGTGAACCTATTTGTTAATCTTGGCACAATAGCACCAAATTTTTTCTCAGGTATTTCTTCCAGTAATTTGATTGGCAGCTTAAATGATCTCGCGATATTTTCAGGGTTAATACTTTTAATTTGTTTATTTGCTTTTGAAAATCTGCCTTCAAATCCGACAATAAAGATATTGCTTACAATTTTTTCTATTTTGTCGCTCTTCTTTCTTTCATTGGCTGATTATCAGGCGGTTTGGATTATTTTGGGAATTTTGTCTATTGTAATGTTTGTACTTGGATTTTCTAGAATTCACAGCGGTTCGACGGATTCAAAAAGATGGCCAGTATTTCCTCTAATTATTTTCCTGATTTCACTATTCTTTATTTTAAGTAAAGGTTCTTTCGTGGCCAAAATGTTAAATGTGCAGAATCTAGACGTTAGACCGTCAATATCATTAACTGGAGAAATAATTGGCCGTGCATGGTCAAATAATCCACTAGTGGGGGCAGGTCCGGGACGTTTTGTAAATAGTTGGTTAAGCTATAAATCGTCTGAAATAAATAATACTGTTTTCTGGGATACTAATTTTAATTTTGGTTTTGGCTTGATACCAAGCTTTTTGGTGACTACTGGTGTCTTGGGAGGATTAAGTTGGTTATTGTTTTTAGTATTTTTGGTATTAGTATTAAAGCGAGCATTTTCTTCAAAAATTAAAGATAATTTTACTAATTTTATCATGACAACATCTGCCTTTGCCGCTATTTATCTTTGGATTTTTGCTATCATTTATGTTCCAAGTAATGTTGTGTATACATTAGCCTTCATCTTTTCGGGAGCGGTTATAGGCATACTAGTCTCAACTAAAGATATTAAATCTGTTAACCTGCAATTTCTTAAGGATCCAAGATTGAGTTTTTTCTCAATACTTTTGTTGGTGATATTAATGATCGGTTCAGCAACGCTGACATATAAGTTTATTCAAAAGTTTGCATCCATGATTCAGTTTAACAGTGCGGTTATACTTTCACGCGATGAGGCTAAATTTGATCTTGTAGAAAGCAAATTAATTAAAGCTATTGAATTAAGCAAGAATGATCTTTATATGAGATCATTGTCAGAATATTATTTGCTTAAATTAAATAATCTTGTAAAAAATGCGACTGCAGCGGATGAGGCAACAAAAAATAATATTCAAGATGCATTTAGCAAGGCTGAACAAAGTGCGGCTATGGCAATAAATTCTGATAAGACAAATTATCTTAATTATTTAACATTGGCTACTTTATATGAAAATGTAGCATCTCTTCAGGTGCCAAATGCAATTGAAAATGCTAAAGCTGCATATGGCGAGGCAAAAAAATTAAATCCGCTTAATCCGGGCATTGATTTGAAATTGGCGCGTTTAGCATTGGCAGAAAAAAATAATACAGATGCTATTAAATTAATCGATGAGTCGTTAGTGAAAAAGCCTAATTTTGTAGATGCTTATGTTCTTAAGGCGCAAATATATTACAGCGAGGGTGATAAAAATTTAGCAATACAAAATCTTCAGACAGCGCTTTCATTTGATCCGCAAAATAAAGATTTGAAATCAAATTTAGAAGCTCTTAAAAAAGAACAACAAGTGCCTGTTGTGGTAGAAGAACAGGTAATACAAAATAATGGTCCAGAGAATAATCAGGTTACTGAATAAGGAATTCGGAAATACAAACCAAGCAGCTCTCCTGCTTGGTTTATTTTCTTTATTCTCGCAGATTTTAGGACTTTTTCGAGATCGTGCATTAGCGCATTATATAGGACCCGGTCAGACATTAGACATATATTATGCTTCATTTAGGATTCCTGATTTTATTTTTGTTTCTATTGCATCACTTTTTGCTGTAACGGCAGTTTTGCCTTTATTAAGTGAAAAGCTTGGACATAGTGTAGACGGGGAACTCAATAAAAGTTCCCATGAATCAAGAAGTTTTTTTTCTAATACTTTTAATTTTTTTTTCTTGGTAATGCTGGTTATTAGTATTTTTTCATATCTAATTTTGCCAAAGATTGCTCATATAATAGCTCCAGGTTTTGATTCAGATTCAATTCTAAAAGTTGTAAATGTTTCAAGGATAATGCTGCTTTCACCAATATTTTTAGGTTTATCTAATTTATTTGGCTCTATTACTCAACTTTATAAGAAGTTTTTTCTTTTTTCATTAAGTCCAATATTTTATAATGTTGGCATTATTATTGGTGTCATTTTTCTTTATCCAAAGTTTGGGATTAATGGTTTGGCATTCGGTGTCGTGCTTGGAGCATGCCTTCATTTTTTGATTCAGTTGCCGATAGCTTTCACACATAAATTTTTGCCTAAAATATCATTTTATTTTAATTATGTAGAAATTAAAAAACTATTGATTATGTCATTGCCGAGAACCCTAGGACTATCAATGTATAATATTACAATTTTAGTGTTAGTTGCCCTGGCATCGCTTGTGGCAAGCGGTTCAATTTCTATTTTTAATTTTGCGTTTAATTTGCAAACTGTTCCGACAATGATCATTGGCCTTTCTTATGCAATAGCAACATTCCCGTCATTAACACGGCTTTTTACGCTCAATGACATTAAAAAATTTGTAGATCAAATCGGGTCTGCTTCGAGACAGATTATATTTTGGTCCTTGCCAATAGTCTTTCTTTTTATCGTACTCAGGGCACAGATTGTGAGAGTTATTTTGGGGTCTGGTAATTTTTCTTGGGATCATACGCGTTTAGTTGCCGCAATGCTGGCAGTTTTTTCTTTTTCGGTCTTGCCACAGAGTTTGAATACATTATTGGTAAGAGCTTTTTATGCTAGCGGGCGAACATGGCGGCCTCTGTTTATAAATTTATTTTCAACTGTCTTTACTGTGTGTTTTGCATTTTTAGCTCTATATTTAGTTAAAATTTTTCCTCAAATTTCAATTTTTATTAACTCATCTCTTCGTATTGAAAATATTATCGGTACAAATATCCTTTTACTCGCCTTAGGTTATTCTATTGGAATAATTATAAATTTCTTTTTGCTTTGGTATTTCTTCCAAAAAGATTTCAAGCAACATATTGTAAAAGGTTATATTAGTTCAACGTTCATTAAGAGTTTAACAGCATCATTTGCAATCGGCGCAGTTACTTATTTCTTTCTTGGTGTATTCGATAATATATTTAATTTGGATAAGTTTTTTGGCATATTGTTTCAAGGTCTATTCTCGGGATTGATTGGTATTATCTCCGGACTAATCACTCTTTGGCTGCTGAAGAGTGAAGAATTAGCTCAATTAATTGACACTGTTAAATCAAAATTTTGGAAGGCGCATGTTGTTGCACCAAGCCAGGAAGAGTTGTAAAAAGCAAGTAAATCAAGTAAAGTAAGCGAGTTAAGTAAATCAGGTTATTCCTTTTCTTAATTTACATGCTTTACATATTTACAATTTATGGAACTTAATCATATTAGAAACTTTTCTATTATTGCTCATATTGATCACGGGAAGTCCACATTGGCTGACCGGATGCTTGAGGTTACTAACACAATCGAAAAGCGCAAGATGAAGGACCAAGTGCTAGACACTATGGAGCTTGAGCGTGAACGGGGGATTACAATCAAAATGCAGCCCGTTCGAATGGTGTACCATCCGAACCAGCTAGAGGCTGAGTATGTTCTCAACCTCATAGATACCCCCGGCCATATCGATTTCTCCTATGAGGTTTCTCGGGCTATAAAGGCCGTCGAGGGATCGATTCTTCTTGTTGACTCTACTCAAGGCGTGCAGGCTCAGACTCTGACAACACTGCAGATGGCGAGAGATTCGGGTCTGGTTATTATTCCTGTTCTTTCTAAAATTGATTCGCCGTTAGCGAGGATTGAAGAGGTTAAAGATGAAGTAGAAAAATTACTTGATTGCAAGCGTGAGGATATATTGGAAGTTTCCGGCAGAACGGGTCAAGGAGTGGAGAAACTTTTGCAGGAAGTAATCAAGCGCATACCGCCGCCTTCTGCCAGTTATCAAGGCGAGAATAACGTTAGAGCGCTTATTTTTGATTTCAAATATTCAAATCACAGGGGTGTGATCGTCTATGTGCGGCTTCTTGATGGTTTGATCTCTAAGAATATGAATTTACTATTTCGTGTTTCTGGAGAAAAATTTATTTCTCTTGAAGTTGGCACATTTTCGCCAGAAGAAGTGCCAAAAGACAGCCTGTCTACCGGCGAAATTGGCTATATAGTGACTGGTATTAAAAAGCCGGGCATTGCTTCAGTGGGCGATACTATAACATTGCTTAAAAATCCGCTTCCTCCACTGTCTGGGTATATGAAACCTTCTCCGGTGGTCTGGGCTTCGATATATCCAAAAAGCCAGGATGATTTTCCGCTGCTTAAAACAGCCCTGGACAGACTGAGACTATCTGATTCGGCATTTTCATATGAGGAAGAATCGTCTGGATCGCTCGGTCGAGGGTTTCGGTCCGGCTTTTTAGGAATGCTTCATCTGGAAATTATTACTGAAAGGTTGCACAGAGAATTTAATTTAGATCTTGTTGTTACTACTCCATCGATTACCTACAAAGTAATGCTTAAAAACGGGAAAGAAAATATGGTTTATTCACCACAAGCCTTTCCAGATGATGGTAATTATTTAAAGATCTTTGAGCCATGGGTTGATGTGAAAATCATTACACCGACCAAATATTTGGGTGCCATCATGCAGCTTCTGTATGAACATGAAGCGGAGGCCGGTGAAACAGAGAATTTCGGTGACAATCGAGGATCAATCAAGCTTCGCATGCCGCTTCGGGAGCTTATGCGTAATTTTTTTGATGATCTTAAGAGCATATCATCAGGCTATGCGTCAATTTCATACGAGATAGCTGAATTTAAGGAGGCCGATGTTGTACGCCTTGATATTTTGATTGCGGACGAAGTTGTAGCTGCTTTTTCGCGAGTAGTTTCAAGGCGTAGAGTAAATGATGAGGCAGAAAATGCCGTTGAAAAGCTATATAAAATTATGCCGCGGCAAATGTTTTTGACCAAGATCCAAGGCAAGGCCCTAGGTCGAATTTTATCTTCAAGGACGCTTTCCGCTTTCAGCAAGGATGTGACTCAGCATATGTATGGCGGAGATATTACGCGCAAAATGAAGCTTCGTGAGAAACAGAAGAAAGGCAAGAAAAAAATGGCCGAGCGTGGTCGGGTCAATATTCCACAGGATGTCTTCATGAAAATGATGAAAAGCGGGGAGTAGTTAGATTTATTCTAAATTTGTGGTATAATATTAAAATGCAAAACCCCGAATTTTTAAAGAAAAAATATGATCTCCACAACACTCTCGAAGTAAAATCGGCGGCCAAGCGCGCGGAAAAGAGCGTTGGTGATGGTAAAAAAGTGCCCCAAGATGCAGAGATACAAATTCAGAATTATCTTGATCGTCTGGAAAGATTGGCTCTGGATCCGGAATACAAGCAAGACTGGAAGGGTATGGGTGGCAAAGAGGATATAAAACGCTCTCGCGCCGTGTCTCTTTTGCGTGAAATGGTGATGAATAAATATGTGCGACCCAATAAAGAAAAGCTGGCCGAAGGCGCAGCAATAGTGGAAGAACGCGCCGCTCGTCAGATGGGCATAAATATGGAATATAACGAAGAGCAATTAGTCGAGCGAGGCGAAATTGCGGTGAAAGATTTGGAAGGGTCACTCGATCAATGGATAGCATATCTCTCCGATCGTAATGAACCTTACCCAACATGGTTTCGTTATTACGCTTTTCGTAATATTTTGGAACTGGGCGAATATGATAAAGACAAACAAGAATTTCCGAAACGTACCGCCGGCACCAACCGCCTATTTCCGGATATTGATCGTGGAGCCTTGGCTAGAATAGAAGACATTATTGAATGTGCTAAAGATCCGGCTAAATTAGACCGCTTTCGAAAAGCCCAGAAAGAAACTCAAACACCAGAAGATGAACTGCTGACTGCCGAAAAAGCCAGAGCATTTGCCGGCATGGCTTTTGCCAAACAATACACTGAAAGCATTAAAGAAGCCGGAGAAATTACGTCCGAAATGCGAGCCGAAACCAAAGGTAAATGGATAAAATATTCTCAAGACTCCGATCCGACGGCTCTCTGGGCGTCACTTCAAAACAAAGGCACTGCGTGGTGTACCAGGGGGCTTTGCGACCGCAGAAACCCAGCTCAAAGGCGGAGATTTTTATGTTTATTATACTTTAGATAAACAAGGTGAGCCAAAAATTCCTCGCATTGCTATCAGAATGCAGAATGGCAATATTTTTGAAACACGAGGTGTGGCGGATTCGAAGCAAAATTTGGAAGGCAATATGACGGAAATTGCTGAGCAAAAAATGAGCGAATTACCCGGTAAAGAAAAATATCAGAAAATTTCCGGGGATATGAAAAAGATGACAGCTATTTATGAGAAAAGTTTTAAAGAAGACAAAAAGACAGGCGAGAAAACATATCTTAATCCAGAGTTTTCTAAAGACGAATTAATTTTCGTTTATGAAATTAATAATTCCATAGACGGTTTCGGTTATCAAAAAGACCCAAGAATCGCGGAAATCCGCAAGGAAAGGAAGTCCAAGGAAGACGCGCCGGTTGTTTTTGGTTGCAAACCTGAAGAAGTCGCCTATGGCTTAAAAGAAATTAACAAAAATACTAAAGCATATATTGGCGAATGGAATCCGGAAGTCCACAATAAAATTCCAAAAGATATAGAATATTTATATGAGAAATTTCCAGAAACAAAAATATTTAGAAAAAGCCTTGAATTAACAACGAGAACTCCCAAACAATATACCAATGAAATAGAAGCGCAAGGCATGAAAATATATGAGTATGCGCAGGATATGTTGAATAAAATGGAGCCGTTAAAGTCCAGGGAGAAAATAGATTTAGTTTCATTTTCCGTGGCCCAGCTAGGATATCCTAACGGCACGACTTTACAGCAAATATATGACAAAGCAAAAGAATTGGGATTGGAATTATGTCCGCCTCAAGTCGGGCCGGAACTTCGTCTTTCTTATAAAGATCAACCAAGCAATGAATATTTAAGAATAGCCATGAATTCAATTACCGATCGCGACGACAATCCGAGGATTTTCCATGTCAATCATGGCAGCGATGGCCTCTGGCTGTCCTACAGCTATGGCATTTCCGACCGCATGTGGGTTGGCAACAATCGCTTCGTTTTCGCCTCCCGCAAGAATTAGAGCTTTGGGGGGACAGTCCCCCCAAAGTATGCTACAATACTTCTATGCCAAGGACACCAAGGGTAATTGAAAGGGATGGAATTTACCACGTTTTTAATCGTGGCGTGGAAAAGCGAAAAATTTACATGAACAATCAAGACTTCAGTCGATTTTGTATTAGTTTGGAGCTTTTTAATTGCGAAGAAGAAGCAGATTTTTGGAGCTTTTTGTCAGGGCACTATAAAGATAAAAATTTGAACAGGTTGCTAACAGAAAAACTTCATGAATTTAGAAAAAAGAAGTTAAAACCCATAGTAGAAATTCTAGCTTTTTGTTTAATGCCTAATCATTTTCATTTTATCCTTAGAGAAATTGTTGAAGGCGGCATATCTAAATTTATGACTAAGCTTGGAGGCTATTGTACCTATTTTAATTTAAGGCATAAGCGAGTTGGTTCGCTTTTTCAGTCACGTTTTAAATCTGTGCCTATTAAAGACGAAAGACAACTGGGTGTGATTTTTAATTATGTGCATACAAATCCAGTTGAGCTAATCGAGAGAGGATGGAAGAATTTTAATGTTAAGGATTACAAAATGACGATTGAATTTTTAAATAATTACAAATGGTCGAGTTATGGCGATTATATTGGAGAATCAATTCATCCATTTATAACCAGAAGAGATTTCTTTCATGATTTCATTGGTAATACCAAGGATTGTCGAAATTTTACCGAAGAATGGGTTAAAGCAAAGGCGCAAATATTATCTGATGATGATAGGATTAAAACAATTTTTTTAGATCTAGATTAACAAATATTAATGCTTTGGGGGGACAGTCCCCCCAAAGCATTTTCCGAAACATCGGGTGTTGAGAACAGCCACTAAAAGGAGAATGTTTAATAGAATCAAAGAAAATCCGAAACCCGCCACCATACAGTCGTATTTGGGATTGCTAAAACACGGGAATACATTTAAGATTAAAAAGTCTTTTTATTTCGACGAGCGAGGAGGCAGATCGGATGATGATCTGCACCTGTGGACGGCGCGTGGGCGAGTAATCTCGCACACAGCGTCCGAGCGAAGTCGAATCAAAGTAATCTTTATTTAAAAATAGGAGTATAAAGCATGATCATACTAATAATGATCAAGACGCAGATAACACTCCAAATAATTTGAACTTTCTTGCGATGTTTTGGGTTTAAAAGCATAAACTAGCTACTAGCAACTAGCTTCTAGCCACTAGCAGGAATTGCTAGGCGCTAGACGCTAGGCGCTTTATTATTTATTTGTTATGCATTGTAGTATAATTTAGCTAATGTATCAAGCGGATTATAAAAAAAGAAGGGAAATGCGGAAATTTTTACACTCAAAATTGAGCATTTTCTTGATGTTTGGGGTTGTATTAATAATGTTAATAAGTATTGTAAAGATAGTCCCAAAATTGATTGAGACTAATGAGAACAAAGAAAATGCCTTGTCTGAATTAAATAAAATAAGAAATCAGGAAGCCGGCTTACTTTTGCAAATTGATTCATTAAGCAGTGAAGCTGGTAAAGAAAGAGCGCTGCGGGAAAAGTTTAGAGTAACTAAGGATGGAGAGGGTTTGATTGTTATTATAGATGATCGTGACAAGACAGATTTAACTGAAAACACTGATTCTAAAAGTAAAATAAGAAGTTTTTATAATAAGATTTTTAATAATTAGATTATGCGAGTATGGTCTAGCTTGCCCCGTCTTAGCGGGGTGAAGTAGAATGCGACCGACTACAATCCCATTAGAAATAAATGCGGAATTAGTTTAGTGGTAAAATGAGTGCTTCCCAAGCATTAGACGCGAGTTCGATTCTCGCATTCCGCACAGTAAATTTCAAACGGGACAAGGGTTGAACAGATATTCGATTCCCCCTACTCGCACAATATGCTATAGTGTAAATAATTATAAGTTAAAGCTTACATAATAAAATGAATAAAAAAATATCAATTATTTTAGTAGTATTGTTTTTATGTATATTTAGTTTTAATACCGTCAGAGCTCAGGAATCTGAAGATATTTCAATTGAACAGGAAGTAAAAATTGAAAATGTGGGTATTTTGCCAAATAGTTCATGGTATTTTTTAAAGGAATTTCGACGCAACGTTCAAAAGATATTTACTTTTGATAGAGTAAAAAAAGTAGAGTTACAAATAAAGATTAATGATGAAAAAGCTGAAGAAATTTCAGTTTTACAGGAAAAAGATCCAGAAAACACAGTATCTATTAAAAAGGCATTAATTAATTATTTGGAAAATGAAAAGAGCAAATTTAAGATTCAAAACGGTTTGGTCATTATAGGCAGGGAACCAGAAGAAAGTTTCATAGAAGTTTTTAATCAATACTTACATGGTATACAAATTAAAACATATAGACAATTAATAGACGATTGTAGAAACGTAATAAATGGCTTTAAAGTTCCGGTTTTACAATCAGGTGTGCTGGATAAATAAAGATGTTAGACCTACAATGAGAGAAGACCAAAACACC
>Ga0076013_102_pt1 | contig 28347 bp, 34 predicted proteins | sample RifGroB1_FD_68076 | JGI IMG/M metagenome (GOLD analysis project Ga0076013, IMG submission 68076) | Parcubacteria (Nomurabacteria) bacterium GW2011_GWB1_37_5 | reverse complement strand
ATCTTTTGATGTCAAGAATTAAACCACATAAGTGATTAATTATTTGATAAGACATAAATATATTTAAAATACATTTCAAGAAGCATTTGAGAAAAATCCTCTGCATCATCTCCTCCTGCACCCGATAAAATGGTCAAAATGGCATCACCACGATCTATGGCTTTAGCGCCCTCGAGCTTCTGCTTAAGCTCGTTCAGCTCTTTTACCGCCTCCTGCGCCCTATCCTTGTGCTCCCAAAAATCAGCCGATCCCATCGCTTCCTCGATTTCTTTTATTCGATTTTCGATTTCTTTTTCATTGCTTAACATAAAAAGATTCTAGCATTTTGTCCGTGGAAAAAGAAACAAAAAACTCTCCCATAAAATGAGAGAGTTTTGAGAAAAAGTTTGGAAAATTCAGCTGCACGAAAGTCCAAGCAGACGCTGGGCTTTTTTCATGGCAGCGTCTTTCATAATAGGTTCATAGTCCCCTATAGTTTCAACCAGTAAGCTACATTCTTCATACGTAGAAGCCTTTCTGACAAGCTTGGCCAAATATTCTGTATTCCATGCCTCTTCACCAAAGTTTATATCCAAATCACCATAAAAATACATTTTAAGCGGTTGAATCATTTCACTAAATGAATACTGCTCCGGGTATTTCGACATTTGATTATAAATATCTAAAGCCCGTTGACGAAAAAAATTATTAACATTATTAACGAGATGATCTGACTCACTGTTAGGGCACGGAAATGAAATTGCCGACTGTTCGAATAACTCTGTGGGAAAAAATGGATAAAGATGTTTCCAATGATCATAAACTGGTTTAAGGTTAGCAAAGGTTCTTACCGACCTTACTTCTTGTCCGTGCCATTGTGAAAATTTTTTAAATATTGCATTTGCGATAATGTCTCGTCTAATAACACATTTCTCAATATGCGGCAGATCAGAATCATTTTGGGCTTCCTGAATCTCTTTCAATGCTAATTCAGAGTAATAATCTTCAGCTATGTTCCACAAGGAATCCGTTTTTTCATTTAAAAAACAATAACGATTCCCGAGGAAATTTATTACTGATTCAGCATCTTTTTGCAGATAAAGTTTAGTCAAGAATTTAGTTCGTGCTGATTCAATAATTTTTTTTCTTTGCAAAGTGTCAAAATAATTGATACAGCTATTGATCGCCCACTGCCAATTACTGCAAATATCATCTTCTTCTAGAACAGAAAGAAAATACTCAAAAATTTTAATCCTTTTTTCAGGATTATTTTTTAAAATATTTTCAAGTGATTCTTCATAACCACCAAAAGAATTGAAAGTGATGGCTTGCATCACAATCTTCTCAATTTCTTTATTCAATTCTGTTGATATTGGACATTGTTCTTCCTTACATCCAAAGCAGAATGCAATAATGCTGAAAATAAACAACTTTTTCATAGGTTTTAAGTTTTAAAGGTTCAATATTAAACAAAAATTATCGTTTAGATACTACTATAGTATATTAAATCTGTCAACAAAAAAACTGCCAAAATATCGGCAGTTTTTAAAATTCATTTGCATTTACTTACGGCTATTTCGTCCAATTTAGCGAGTCCTGCCAGAAAACAAAGCTGGGCCGTGCGATGATCGATATTGTGCGGGGTTAGTCTCCTACCCCAATCCCAATGATTTCCGAAATCAGATCCATCTATGCCGAGAGTGCACGCACTACCGGGAACAGTCAGCCAAAAATTTCCAGTCTTATCATTGCCATACAAGCGATAATCATAAAGATTACTCTCCGTTCTCATTCGCAGATGCAATTTTGCATCTACATCACGCATTGCGCGGCTTACTTCTTTCTCTTCGCTTTCTGTGAATTCCCAAACTTTCTTCACGATTTCATTATGAAGCCACGCCTCCATGGAGGCTACGCACATTCCTGTGTTTTCTGAAATTCCAAAGTGCATAGTTTGCTGGTCGGCAAAATTTTTCGGCTCATGAATTCTTTTGGAATCCTTGTAACCACTCCAGTCAAACGCAAAGGTATACATTAGTCGAGAAAAGAAATATATAGTCAGACCAAAATCTTGAAAACTTTTGATACACTCATGATTATCAACTGTCTTCTTACCCGTCTCATTACAAACAAAACATCTGTAATGATTATATTTTCCCAACCTTGTACCATTACAATTTTCACAAAGTTCTTCCGTATATACTTTCAGCGCTGGAATTTTATAATAGAAAGTATAATCACTCTGAAAGAAAAGATCATTCCAATGAGTCAAGCATCCACCCAAGCCAATTCCTTCGGCCCGTCTACAGGTGCCGACGCTTATCCCGTCGGCCTTGCGGCCGAGATTGAATCTGAAACCCGGATTTTTCTTAAAAAAATCAGTAACCAGAGGCCCGGGATTCTTATTGATCCAGATCTCAAGTTGCTCTATAAACATTTGTGAAAAAGTTATAATGAAAGCGGTAGCCGGAGAATGCCACCTGACTTCCATGAGCTTCGGTATTGCATTCTCTATTTTCTTCATATTTTTAAAGTATTAAGTTTCAACCCAAAATTACCATTACTAATCATGAAAGTCAAAAAAGATAATGCCGAGGAGGGACAGACCCTCCTCGGCATAGACTAATCTAGTAAAATTGACTTAATTTCATCTTTATCTACAATTTTTTTAGCTCTCGATTTAACCCAAGCCTCAACAAAATCTTTGCATTTTTTTTGATTTCCAATGCAATCTCGAAAGAATTCCTTTTTAATAACATACGGATGAGTGGACTTACCAATATAATCCAAATAGCTTGACCATTTATAATTATCAAGAAAATCTATAGCTTTCTTTATATCTTCAACTCTAAATTTTTTCCACTCAGGTTCAATCAGTTCAACCGGGTTTGTATGAACATAATTAAAAATCGCTTGTAGCTGCTGGTCGCTAGTAATTTTTATTGATTTGAAACGGGATTGGAAAAGTGAACCAACTCGATTGTATTGTTTATTGAAATAAACACAATAACCACCAATTTTTTGCATAAATTTTGAAATACCGCCTTCAACAATTTCTCTCGCAACAATATGAAAATGATTAGGCATTAAGCAAAAAGACAAAACTTCTACTATAGGAGGTAATTTTTTAGCGCGTTGTTCTTTCAGCTTCTTAGCTAACAATTGTTTAATATTCTTATCTTTTCGATATTGAATTAAAAAATTCCAAAGATCAACCGGTTCCTCGCAGTTAAAAATTTCCAAGCTGATAACAAAACGGCTGTAGTCTTGATTTTTAAGAAAAATTTTTCTTTTCTCTACACCACGATTAAACACATGATATATTCCCCCCTCTTCAATTATCCTCGCTTGTCTAGGCATCTTTGAATTGTAACATACCGAGGAGGGTCTGTCCCTCCTCGGCTGAGGATAACTTCGCCCCGCCGGAGCCACCTCGCAGAATCGAACTGCGGACAACCGCTTTACGAAAGCGGTGCTCTACCAACTGAGCTAAGGTGGCGACAAAAACATCTTATCATAAAAAAATTCTCTCCATAAGAGAGAATTTTTAATCAAAACTAAATAACTAAACCCAAATAATTAATTAAAGTTATCCACTTGACTGGCGAACGGTCGTTCGCTTATAATAGAAACATGCAAGATGAACACTATAAAAATAGAATAACCGAGTTTTATCGCAGATTCAAAAGGATGCCCTCTTACAGCGAGATCATGGGCATGGTCGGTTTCGGCTCCAAAAGCTCCGTCCATAAACTGGTCGGCCGGCTTGAAAAAGATAACTTCTTCATGCGCGATAAAAGGGGGCGCCTTATTCCGGACAGAATATTCGGCGAATTAAAAGTACTCGGATTGGTGGAAGCCGGCTTCCCTTCCGCAGCCGAAGAGGAAACTCTCGACACCATGAGTCTTGATGAGTTTTTAATTCAAAACAAAGAAGCGACATATATGCTTAAAGTCAAAGGCGATTCAATGAAAGATGCCGGAATAATGGAAGGAGACATGGTGATAGTAGAGCGCACTAATAACCCTAAAACTGGAGAAATTGTGATAGCTGAAGTGGACGGCGAGTGGACCATGAAATATCTGCGTGAAAAGAACAATTCGAAATATCTCGAACCGGCCAACAAAAAATTCAAAAACATTTATCCAGAAAATGATCTTAAGATCGCCGCGGTAGTGAAGGGAGTAGTGAGGAAATACTAGCAACCAGTAAATCAAGTAAATAAAGTGAATCAAGCTGAACACAATAATCATGGTCTTAGCTTATATCTTGACTTGATTTACTTGACTCGCTTGTCTCGCTTGATTTACTTTTAAGGAATGTATGAAAAATTGCTCCGCAATTTTACACGTCGATGGTGACTCTTTTTTTGCCGCCTGCGAAGTGGCTAAAAATCCCGCTCTCCGCGGCAAGCCGGTGGTCACAGGGCTTGATAGCGGCATAGCCACAGCCATGACGCCGGAAGCCAAGAGAGCAGGCGTCACGCGCGGCATGCCTATTTATCAAATACGCAGAGTTTGCCCGGATGCGATTATTCTGCCCACAGATCACGAAACCTACAGCCTTTACTCGGAAAGAATGTATAAAATCGTAAGACGATATTCAAATGATGTGGAAGAGTACAGTATCGATGAGTGCTTTGCTTTAATACAGATCAACCCTGCTTCGCTAAAGCTACGCAGGGCAAGCACTGATTTAATAAAAATTGGGCAAAAAATAAAAGAAGATTTGTGGAGAGAATTAGGGATGACATTTTCAGTAGGAATTGCACCAACAAAAGTTTTGGCGAAAGTAGCTTCCAACTGGAACAAACCGGATGGCTTAAAAATTATAGAGATAAAAGATAAGGATAAATATCTAAAAACTTTGCCTGTAGGCAAAGTTTGGGGCATCGGCCGAGCCACAAGCGCGCTTTTAAACAAGAAAGGAATTCAAACTGCTTTGGATCTCGTCGGTAAAAACGAAGTATGGATAAAAGAGAATCTATCCAAGCCAATGCATGAAATATGGCTTGAGCTTCAAGGTAAAATTGTCTACAAAATTAATGCCGATGCAGGAGATGACCCAAAATCAATAAGCAAAACAAGGACATTCAGACCGCCATCCACTAATAAATCTTTCATCTATTCGCAACTTTCAAAAAATATTGAAAGTGCCTGCTTCAATGCAAGACTCTTAAATATGGTTTCCGGTAAGATATCTTTTTATCTGAAGACGCAAGATTTCAAATACAGGAAACTCGAGCTTGATCTGCCCTACCCTACCAATCTGCCAGAAGAAATATTAAAAGTTGTAAGTGAACATTTTGGCCAAGTTTTCAAATCCGAGCTATTATACTGCGCCACGGGAATCACTTTTTCTAAATTGAAAAATAAAAATGAAGAACAGTTTGATCTCTTTGGTGATGTTAAAAAATCAAACAGCAAAGGAGAAATCTACGAGACAATAGACCGGCTTGGCCGCAAATTCGGCGATCATTCCGTATTTCTAGGATCAAGTCTTAAAGCAAAAGAAAAGAATTCAAATCAAAAGCCGTTTCATGGCAGAAATAAAGATAGAATACTTTCCATTCCCTATTTGGGAGAAGTGAGATAAAAAAATGAGCCGTTGTCCGGGATTGAACCGGAGACCTCGTCATTACCAATGACGTGCTCTACTTCACCCCGCCAGAGCCGTCTCGCAGGATTGAACTGCGGACCTCGTCATTACCAATGACGTGCTCTACCAACTGAGCTAAGACGGCTCTGGCGGGGCAAGCTGAGCTACAACAGCAGCTTTACAAAACATAACTGCCATTATATACTCTCCCCGAATATATTTCAATTCTTTTAAAAGGAGGTAATTATGAAAATAGCTGCTTTAGTCAAATCACTGCTATTTTATGGCGATAGTCTCTATACGAGATCGGACGTTATAAATAAAATAGAAAAACAATTAATCAAATTGGGGGCAAAAAAAAGGAAATTACGAAAAGATGACCCCCGGGGATACAAGACTTACTGCCCATTCAGGGACGGAGATTACAACGAAGATCCATCGCTTGTTATGAAAGATTGTATTATCTCTATCACTTCAGTATCTCCGGGATTTTTTGCCAAACGCGATGAATTCAGTGGAGGAGTTGGTATACTTTTAATATGTACTGAGGATAAAACCGATGTATTGGAAAAACAAATAATAAAGAATATTGTTGACCCCGTATTCGAACATTACCAATGGAATCATAACCGCAATCCTAAAGACATCTCTCGCTATGACAGCAGTGTGCTGTATTCCAAAAGCAATGAAGAAATTGAGGTAAATAATATTGAATGGCCGGAAATAATAAAATATTATTTCCATGCTGAATCATTGCTTCTAGACCTCCGTCAGAAAAAAGTTGCTGAAAAAATAAACTTTTTAAAAACAGAATTAGCTGTTTAAAATACACAAACAAGATAAAATCCCTTTCGATAAATCGAAAGGGATTTTTTATAAATTATCTTAAATCTCCAGAGCCATGAAGATTATTGTTTATCTTTCTAGATTTGAGCTTTTCAATATTATGCTTTGCCACATCTTCTAAATTCAAATCAAGCTCAGTGCAAATCTGCGCCACATACCAAAGCACATCACCTAATTCTTTTCTTATCATTTCCTTATGTTCAGGCGTAAAAATACCATTATCATCACGAAAAACTTTCTTTATTTTTTCGGCTACTTCCCCTGCTTCACCCGCAAGTCCCAGTGTCGGATAAATCACCATATGGCCGATTGCTGAATAAGCCACTGTCTTACGTGAATCTTTTTGGTATTCTTCAAATGAATAATTATTAGTCATAAGATTGATCCTAATCCCTGCCTGCCGGAAGGCAGGTATAAATTAATTCAAATCTACGCTTTGTTCGTAGTTTCGTACAAATTCGTAGTTCGTAACCATTATTCTTCATCTTCTGATTCTTCATCAGGATCCAATTTATTTTGGATTTCAATGATTTTTTTGCCAACCTCGTATCTGCTGGCATCCAATTTCCTTTGAGCCTTTTTAACCTTCTTAATGGAGGTAAAAACATTTTCAGGATCTTTTTTTCCCATTTTAAGTATCTTGCGTACTTTCTCAACCTTAACCTGCTTTCCAATAATCAAATTCTGCTCATTTAATTTATTAATAAGTTCTAGACCTGTATTTCCGCCCATTCTGTCTACCCTAGAACTGGCTCTTATGTTTATATTTTCTCTTTTCATTTCCCCAATATACACTAAATTTTGAAAATTTAAAAGCCCTCAATATTGAGGGCTTTTTAAGAATTAATTAATTCCTTTTTGTTCAATCAGAGAAATAAGTTCAATTAATGCTGCCTTAAGTGAAGATTTTGTGATCTTAAATACCCCTTTTTTATCTTGTGTTCTGGCTTCAACAAATGGCGGAAACCCTATCTCACCAAGCAGTTTTTGAGACAAATTTTGAAAATTTCCCAAATTATTTATCTTATGAGGCACGGGTCCCAAGATTATTCCAATATAATTCAAACTGTTTTTTAATCTATTCCATGAGAAACTTTTTTTTATTTCCTCATATGAAAAGATTAAATCAAGCCGCTCCTTAGGATTAGGAATTCCCAATTCCTTGACCATCCCGTAAATTTGATGTTTAGGCACCCAACAATCTCCAATAATTATTATTCTTGCGCGAGGCTTTTCTTTAAAAATTTCAGAAATAGTAGCCTTGCCACCCTTGGCATTAATGTCACTATTAGCTTCCTGAATAATTTTATCGAGTACAAGATCAAGTTTATCGCTCGCAATTAAATCAAGAACTTTATCAATTTTATGAATATGTTCCTTGTTTTTTTCGCGTGCAACATTACAAATTTGCATAAATTTGGCAGAAAGCCGTGAAATATCCTGTTCCGTAACCATAGCTTATATATTTAGTTGTTATTTGTTCCTAAAATAAAATACCATGAATATAAATTTTTGTAAAATAATAATTGACAGAATACATTAAAAGCATAATATGACCGTGGTAAATAATTTCATTAAAATTTATAAATATGAACTGGAAAACTATTGAATGGCCCGGCTATCTGGGCAAACATAGAGACACAAAATACAAAAGGTGGAACAATCAATATGGCCAAGGAAATTGGCGGCTTGCATGGAAAATCGGCCCTATTTATGTCGGCTTTTCAGAAGCCTGTGCGCTTTATGAAGATGCCTATTTTGAATTCTTAAAAAAGGAACAAGTAATTCTTAAACAGCTTGTAGCTGTAGCTTCAAATGTCTATGATGATTCGCTTACAAACGTAGATTCTGGATTTGATTATTCAAAACAAGAAACCGGCAGGACTCATGTGCAGGACATTGCTATCAGAAGAAGCTTGCTTCGTCTCGGAATCTGGTTCGAAGGAAAAAACCTGATCCAAATCCGCGACTCTCTAGGTATTCACACGCTCAGTATGCAACTTTCTCCCGGCCGAGTGCCATTCCATAAGCTTGATCTGATCATAAAGCCAGAAATTGAACCCAAATGGTGGAAATTGGGCAGTGTAGAAAGTTTCTATCAGTCCAACAAATTTCTCCAAATTCTGGAGAAATGAATTTAAATACCCCGACTAAAGTCGGGGTATTTTTAATTTTCAGATAAATTTATCAACCTTTATACACCATCTATAGTTTTTGTTTCATTAAAATCAATAGCATGTTTCCGCGATCGCGGAAACATGCTATTGATTGACACTTATAAAGTAAAATGGTTAACTTTAGGCGAAATTCGTACGTTCACAATCAAAATCACTCAAAAAATGACAGCACAAATCTTAATTATCGATCTTGGGTCGCAATATACTCAAGTCATCAGAAGAAGTCTGAGATACCTCGGCTACAAATCTGAAATCGTCAGCCCTGAGGAATCATTAGAATGGGCAAAGCAAAACAAGCCCAAAGGAATAATTCTATCCGGAGGAAGCGCTAGTGTCTACGACAAGGACGCGCCAAAACCTCCCGTAAAATTGCTCGGTCTCGGAATACCGGTGCTGGGCATCTGCTATGGAATGCAATGGCTCGCCTATGTACATGACAAAAAATCAGTCCATGCTACAACCGAAGGCAAGTCATACGGACCAGTTAAAATAGAATTCCCAAATTATACAAAGAATTATAAGAATAAATTATTCTTTGGAATTGCATGGGGTCTGGAAAAAGCATGGTCAAGCCATGGCGACTCGGTAAAATATGCACCTATTGGTTTTGGGGTAACTGCTACTTCAAACAGTGGTAAGGTAATCGAAGCCATAGAAAATCCGCAAATGAAATACTGGGGAGTTCAGTTCCATCCCGAAGTCGAACAGACGGAAGATAACAACATCATTCTTAAAAACTTCACGGAAACAATTTGCGGATGCAGGAAAGATTATTCTGCAAACGAAATGATGGACCAAATTTTGAGCGCCACAAAGAAGGCTCTCGGTAAAAATGGGAAAGCTATCATTGGCGTTTCAGGAGGAGTAGATTCCACCACTCTTGCAGCAATTTTTGCTCCAGTACTCGGTAATCGCCTCAAAGCTTTTACTATAGACACTGGAGGGATGAGGAAAGGCGAAATTGAGCAGATTGAACAAATTGCCAAATCAGCCAAGATTGATCTTGAAGTCCTTGATTACTCTGATCAGTTTATCGCTAATGTAAGCCAGACAACTGATGCGGAAGAAAAAAGAAGGAAATTCCGCGAAGTTTACAAAATGGCATTTTATCATGTTGCCAGAAAATTTCACGCGACTCATGTCATTCAAGGGACACTCGCAACAGATTTAATTGAATCAGGCGCATCTGGCAAATCGGCACTCATAAAAACTCATCATAATGTCGGCCTAGAGTTCGGATTGAAGGAAATCATGCCGCTTGCTGATTTTTTCAAATTTGAGGTTAGGAAACTTGCCGAGGAAATTGGCCTTAAAGAGCTAATTTCTAAAAGGCAGCCTTTTCCGGGACCGGGACTCTACCTGCGCATTGTGGGACTACCTGTTACTCGCGAGCGACTGGAGATTGTGCGGAAAGCAGACCAGATCGTCAAGGATATTTTGATCAGTCGCAGACTTTATGATCAAATATCACAGACAGTTGTCGGGCTTTGGAGCACAAAGACAGTGGGAGTGAAGGGCGATGGACGAGTTTACGGCTATTCAATTGTCGTAAGAACGGTCAAAACGACTGACTTCATGACGACAAAGCCGTTTCATTTACCCGATGAGGTGGAGGATGAAATTACGAATGAACTCGTAAAAAATCCTAGTATCGTGCGAGTTACTTTTGACTATACTCCAAAACCACCTGCCACGACAGAATTTGAGTGATTAATTTTAAAACCCCATTGCAATTGCGATGGGGTTTTTATTTTTAATCCTCTGAAAAATAATCAACTTCCTGAATGATCACATTTTCCAGTAATTCTTTTTGAAAAGGACCGTATTTTGCCTTAGCAATTATTTTTTTACCATTTAGAATCAATGGAAAAAATTCTCTGTCAGCGGGCATCATCTTATTAAACGGCAAATTGTTCTTATTAAAAGTGGTTGGAGTTATCATGACCATTTCATTAGTTTCTTTTGGCTCTCCATTCCACTCTTTTACTACAAAAAAGTGGACTCTGCAGACAAAAGTATCTCCGTCACTTTTTGTGTTATGAAAATCAACAATAGCCATTTTTTCAAGGTGCTCTGGCAAAGCAGTTACCCCGACTTCTTCCTCAAGCTCTCTTATTGCTGCTTTAATCGGAGTTTCCCCTTCTTCTATCCCGCCACCATAGCCATTCCAACATCCTGCCCCGATCTTTTTTGTTTTAAGACCAAGAATTACGTCATCATCCTTAATCAAAAGGCACACTGTGGCATTTAATAATACTTTTTCTTCCATAATATATATTTTTTATTTCCACCATAACTCTACCCTATTTACTAAAATAATCAATCATGCAGCAATCTCAATTTTTTTTGTCTTCCAATAAACCAAAAGAGTCATTCATCTGGCAAATAAAATGATCACACACTTCCTTGTCTTGAATGCAATCTACAACATAATGTCTGAGCCAGATCTTTTCCTGTCTTTGTCTTGCTATATCTCTGGGATCATCAAAAATTTCTCCAATATCTATTAAAACCACATCGCCTTCATGATTTAATCCGTAATTTTTTGTGATATTAAAGCTTTTATCAATAATACCAAGATTAAGCAATTTTATATTAAATTCTATAAATTTATCGACAATTTTTTTACCCTCTTCTGTGTTAACTTTTTCCAATATTTCATAAAGAGATCTAACTTTGTCCTGCTCATAATCAAGGCCATTGATTAAAAGCGGATTGCCAATCCATGATTGCGGAATATTACAGCTTTTAAGAATTTGAAATGATCTGGATGCCCTCATTTTCATACTGTTAATGTATTTTGGTATCGACCAAAAAGGGTATTTTTTGGACAACTTAGTTTTTTTTAAAATAACCCAAAAAGCCTTAGGCCAAGAATGAAATTTCTTTAAAACACGGCCATTACCTAAATCGTATACAGAATATTGCCACCCCTCGCCTATTTTTTTCATAAAATTATTTTTTAATATTTGCCACTAGGTCAAACTCAAGTGTAAACATATCCCCAATAATGGCATCACCTAAATTTTGGAAGAATTTTCCGGAACCGTAGCGCACGTCCCATTCTGTACGATCTAATTCAATCTTGCCTTCAATTTTCACAGTAGAATCAGCCATGGATATTTTAGACAAAATAGAAATTGGCTTAGTGATCCCCTTGATAGTCAAAACCCCGTCGATCTTATAAGACCCGTCATTCAGCACTTCTGCTTTAGTCATTTTAAAATCTGCCGTCGGGTATTTTTCTGCATCAAAAAAATCCGGAGACATCAAATGTTTTGATAAAAAGCTTTCACCCTCCCCTTTGCCCGTTTTCACGGCCGAAACAGTGCTCATATCGATAGACAAATCCCCAGACGTAATTTTGCCGTCCTCAACAGTGAGGAATCCGGACTTCAGCTTAATTGTCCCCTGGTCTACATAATTCAATATCAAAGTCTTCTTACCCTGCCAACGCACGACGCTTTTTTCAGCATCAAATTCAAAATTACCGCCTTTAGATAAATTTTCCATATTGTTTTGATCAATTGATTTTGTTTGTGCTCCATTAAAGCCTTTATAAGCAAAAACTCCAAGCACAATCAGAACCAATATTAATATTATTTTTTTAAACATATTATTAATTATATTAAACTGATAATTTTGGGTAAAAATATTATAAGACCAATTATTAGAGCCGTGAGACTTGCTATTAAAACTGCGCCCGCAGCCACATCCTTTGTATCGCGTGCACGCGGATGATAATCAGGCGATGTCAGATCCATATCTATCTCAATGGCCGTATTAAAAGCCTCAGCCATAAACACCGCTCCAATTGCTATAACTAGAGCAATCCATTCATAAGAACTAAGGTTAAAATACAAACCGGCAATTATTACAATAAAACTAGCAAATAACTGAATCCATGAATTCTTTTGGGTCTTAATAAAAATACAAATCCCCCGCCATGCATGCCCAAAGCTTTTTACTCGCTTATTAAGGCTAAAAATTTCCTTATCTTGATTCATGTACTTTTACTTATACTTATACTTATACTTATACTTATTTCTCATCCTCGGTCAGGATCGTATTTTGATAAACTAGATCAAGAGCAGATAAAACATCAGGATTCAGACTTGCAGTGTAAAAAGGCATTTGAATTCTATTTTTTAGACACAAATTTTTTGCATATTGATCGGCATCAGTACAGCTTACCAATCGGCCGCCAATAAAAATGACATCATTTAAATTATCAGTTGGAGGTGTTATTTTAAGACCAACAATTTCGCCGGCTTTTTTTATTCCCGTTTTTTGTTCTAATTCCAACTGCGCAGCGCTTTTATATTCCAATTCTTCAATTTGCCAATTGCTTGGATATTTTGTATTTATTTTACCGGGCCAAAAATAATTATTCCATGTAGAAATATCTTTGGAATATAAATCTTTCTTTTGTTGAAGATCTAATGAAGTATTCCCTGAAGATGGAATCTGTTCATTTATATTAAAAGTCTGCTTAGAATTTTTATTCGCAACGTAAAATATAACTATAATAATAGCTACAATCACCAATCCAATAATGATCGTGATCATTTTCCTAATATTATTTTTATTGTCTATTTCATTAAAATTTTCCATCTGTTTATTATATCATTATACTATAACGATAAATGCTAAAACTTGTTATTTTCAAAATCAAACGAATTCTTAATATCAATCATGCTTTGCATTGCTTTTTTATCCCCAATACCTGAACCAAGTCTTTCAATGCCCAAACTATGTAAAACGCCAATATTTTTATCATTTTTATTTTCTTGAATAATTTTCCATAGCTCTTTTGGATCATCAGGTAATTTCTTCAGAAATTCTGAAAATTCTTTTCTATCTGTGTTTCTATCAATAACTAAATTTCTAGCATTTCTCAATACTTCATCGTAATCGTGAGCTTTCACCTCTTTTTTAATAGTTCCTTTTTCCAATCTATTTCTTATTTCAACCTCATTACCAGAAACAGCCAACAGACTTTTATCTTTCAAATAAGACACTGGATCGCTTATCATTTGTTCAGAAAGTTTCTTGTCAAAACCACTAAAAAAACTGTCACTCTGGGAAACACAATAAAGATCAAAGGGTAAATTCTTAAAATTAGGGTATTTACCACTTGTAAATGTTACTTTACTAAATTCTCCCCAACCTACCTTAAACAGCTCAGGTTTCATTTCACCTTTCTTATCGGCCATATTGATTAAAGTAAAAAGAGATGCCGCATCACCAGAAAAACCTTCCTCTCCAAAATAAGCATATGTTCCACCCATACTGGCGCGTATTAAGGTTTCCACAATATCATGCAGCTTAAAAATCTTACTATTTTTCTCTTTCTCGAAATTAGAAATAGGTTCTTTTGGTATGCTTATTGAATTATCTTCCATGGAAATATTATATCATTACCTTCAAAATCTATCCACACAGAAAAAGAACCATATTTCTATGGTTCTTTTTCAATCCTCCTTCACATAAGGCAATAGAGGAACAAAATGCGCGGTCGACGAGATTCGAACTCGCAACCTCTCCCGTGCACGTTACCCAATATTTTCATATTGGCATGGACTATATCTTCACCATGAGTTTAGTACTTTTAGGTGCTCCGGTATCTAGTCTCTACGGCGCCCCCTCTCTAGTTTTGAGCTATCGAAAAATTCAATAATTCAAAACTAGAGAGGGGTTCCCTCGGTATTCGCTTGTCCTTGGTTTCCACCAAAAATTTAGCCTTCACCGATATCCCAGAGAGTTTCAACCCCGTTTTAACGAGGAAGCTGCACGAATCTACAGGGGAGTGCTCTAACCAGTTGAGCTACGACCGCATCTTTATATACTTTTCGAAAACTTTTCTTTTCCTGTCCAAACATAAACAATTCTGGACTTTTCCATTATACATAATTCTGTATAATTTCAAAGAGTTATTGCAAAAATAACCAAAAGGTATAGAATAGCAAGTGTGCAAATAATTTAATATCGCGGGGAGGAGTAACGGTTGCTCATCAGGCTCAATAACAGGGCTCGCCAAGCAGTAATGCTTGGGGATAACTTATCAAATTCGGTGAAATCTTCTCTCGACATAATGTCGGGAATGACAACGCCGAGCCAAGATCTAATTTTATTTAGATAAGGTGTAGAGACTAGAAGGTAGGCTCCAGCTCATTTTTTTTAAAAAGAAGTTGGATGAAGGCATAGTCCAGACCACAAAATTAAGGCAGTGAAAACTGTAGTAGGTATGCATAACCTGAAGGTAGTTGGTTCAATTCCAACCCCCGCAACATACAAACTAAAAAGCCCACACTCTGGGCTTTTTAGTTTGAAAATATTAGTTAAATATATTATAGTATCTTTGATTCATCTTTTGTCGGCGTAGCTCAGTTGGTAGAGCGTGGGACTCATAAGCCCAAGGTCACAGGTTCAATCCCTGTCGCCGACACAAATCACCTTCACCATGATCCCTCTCCTCAACATCTCCTCGAGGTCGAAAATTCTCCTCGACCCCCGGGGTTAAGGATGCCCCAACCCCGGGGGTCTTCCGAATTTTGACCTCAAGGAGGCTGGCTTCAAATTCTTTCTTCAATTTAATTGCTTCTTTTTCAACTGCATCTGGAAAATCCGCCGCGAATCCTTTTTCAAGAGCGATACCTATCATCTCGGCATTGTTATCTCCCGGTTTTCCTAATATTTGAATTACCTCGCCAAGCGGTGGCTTCTTCGGGTCGTTCCAGTCTGTGATTTTTACAAAAACTTTTTGTCCGATTTTTGCGTGGTTTAGTTTTTTTTCTGGGATGATTATATCGGTGTACATTTTTGGATCGCTCGGCACAAAAAAATTAACATCTTTTTCTTTTTCAAGATGCCCGGAAAATCCGACTTTAGCACGCCTAATTATTTTCACCACTTCACCCGTTTGAACTTCATTTGCATCAAATCGGGAAGAGGTCGGTCCTCTAGATGTTCCGAGGTCCGACCTCGAGGAGATTTGATTTTTTTTGTTTATTGATACCAAAACCGTATCCCCCTGCAAAGCCGTATTCAAATGAGCCGGATCGACTTCAATAGAATCCTTAAGTTCCTTGTTTCTCACATATCCGACTCTTTTGGCGGAAATAGAAATTACTCCCTCAATCTCATTTTTTATCGTGCTTTTATGCTCTTTCTTTGTGTTATTTTTCATAATTAAAATCAATATTACCACAAATTCCTTAATTTACCTTATTTTTTGACTCTAGGGTTAAAACATTGTGGGGACGAGTATTAATTATAAATATGATAAAATACCATTATGAAAAAAATTGGATTATTTTTTGGAGGGATGAGTAATGAAGCGGAGGTTTCAATCATGTCTGCCAAAAATGTAATTAAAAATTTTGATTACAATAGGTACAAGCTCGCACTCATCTATTGGCATAAAGATGGGAGTTTTTATCATTTTAAAGATATCAGTGATATTGGTAAAATATCAAAAGCAAAAAAAATTTCAGTTTTTGATTTTAAGAAAATTATCGATATAGCCCTGCCTATGACGCACGGAAAATATGGAGAGGATGGAGTGCTCCAAAGCATATTCGAGTGGCAGAAACTGAAATATTGCGGTTGTAGAGTTTTAAGCTCGGCTTTATGTATGGATAAGGCTGTTTTTAAGGAGGTTATAAATGGAGCTGGTATAAATCAGACCGGATTTTATGTTATTAATTTGGCAGATATTGATAAAAATAATTTAAATAAATTCATAAAGGAGTTGAAAAATAAATTAAGGTTGCCTATATATGTAAAGCCATCAAATTCCGGGTCGTCTGTTGGAATTACAAAAGTAAAAAAATATGCAAATTTAAAATTCGCGATCTTTGAAGCAAAAAAACATGATTCTAAAATTATTATTGAAGAAGGATTGATTGATCCCAGAGAAATAGAAGTAGCAGTTTTAGGTAATGAAAATTTAATAGTTTCTGACCTTGGAGAACTTATACTTGCGAAGGATTTTTATAGTTATGATGACAAATACGTTTTAGGGCAGACAAATACAAGAATTCCGGCAAAGCTGACAATGAGTCAAATTATTAATATTAAAAATCTAGCAGCCAGTGCCTATAAGCTATCTGACTGTAAGGGTTTTGCACGGGTTGATTTCTTTATCTCAAAAGGAAAAATTTACCTGAATGAGATTAATACTTTGCCGGGTTTTACTGATATTTCAATGTTTCCCATGTTGATGAAAAACATGGGTATGAATTATAAAGATTTAATCAATAAAATCATCAGTTTGGCATATTAAAATTTGGTGTTGCTTTTTTTGAGATGCTTTGTTAAGATAATTCCATTATGTTAACTATAAGATTACAAAGAACAGGCAGAAAGAACGACCCGCATTTCCGCGCGGTTGTTATTGATTCCAAAGAAGGCCCTAAAAGCGGCAATTTTATTGAAAAACTAGGCTCGTATAATCCTAAAGCGGGGGAGATTATTCTCGATGCAGAGAGGGTTAAATATTGGATTAAGGTGGGCGCAAAGACATCAGACACAATGCATAACTTTTTGATCAGCAAGAAAATAATCGAAGGCAAGAAAGTGAACGTGCTCTCCAAAAAATCTCCCACAAAGAAAAGAAAGGAGATCAAGGCTGAAAAGAAATAAGTATAAGTAATAAACAGTTTCGGAAAGAGGTCGGTCCTCAAGATGTCTCGAGGTCCGACCTCGAGGAGAAACTTCATTTTAATATAAGTATAGGATTAAAAAATCGCTCAAATTAAAGAGCGATTTTTTTAATACACTATTATTGATTGTGTTTTTTGCAGGAAATTGTATGATTGGGAGTGTTGGATTTTAAAAAATATAAGCAATTTGTTTGCAATTAATAGTTTAATTTATCAGTGTTGATTATTTAGATTAGTTTCGGGAAGAGGTCAAAATTTGGGAAGACCCCCGGGGTTAAGGATGTTTCAACCCCGGGGGTCGAGGAGAATTTTGACCTCGAGGAGAAACTTCCTTTGTAATAATCAGTGTTGATCAGTAATTACGTGAAAAAAACAATCATAAGTTTAATAGCAATCGCAGCAGTAATAGGCATCTATAGTTTTGTTTCCAAGCCAAAATTAGCCAGCCTCCCAGCCCCCGAGGGTTTAACCGCGACGGTTTTGGTTAGTACTAATACAAATGGTGTTATGAAGGAAGAAATTGAAGTTTCTTTTGATAAAGTTTTAGACCCGAAGACTAAAATTTCAGCAAGTGAATATTTAATTAATTTAAAGAAAGATAATAAGTCAATTGCAGTTTATTATGATTTAACAAAGGGTGCGATAAGTAAAGTTACAATGAATGAAAGAGTGCTTGATCCAGCTTTATATATGGATTTGAAAGTTTTGGTTACAGGCAATAAATATACTATTATAGGTTCTATTCCAGAATTTATGAAAGGTGTGTTTGTACCTCAAGCATTAACAGAAGCTAGGGCAAGAATGTCAGGAGTAGTTGAATGGGGCACACCAGCGCAGGCAACAGTGAAAAATGGTGGAAAAACTATTGAAGGTGGAACTATTGTTAGATAATAAAAAAAGGAGCTCGTAAGAGCTCCTTTTAAGTTTTTAGGCGCGAACGCCTATGACCAAGATATCATCCACTTGTTCGTAAGTGGCATCAGGATTCGGCTTTTTCCAATCTTCAATTGTTTTGTCCATGAAAGCTTGCTGAGCTTTCATGTCCATGTCTTGAATTTTAATCAGAATTTCCTTGAACCTTTTAGTCATTAGTTTCTTACCGTCAGGTCCGCCAAACTGGTCTGCAAAACCGTCAGAAAAAATGTAGAAAGTATCGCCTGCTTGAAGAATAACCTCGTGCGTTTTAAACTTTTGATCATCCGGAGTAAATCCGGCTATCGCAGTTTTAGTCGCTTTGATTTCTTCCACTTCATTTGCACCTTTTCTTATTATCCAAAGCGGGCGGTTTGCGCCAGCGTAATAAAGAATTTTTTCTTCATTCTTTTTTTGAATAGTGCAAAGCGCGATATCCATACCATCTTTTCTTGTACCAAGAGTTTTCTTTATGGATGGATTAATAATTTCCAGAATGTCGCCCGGCTTCCAGATTTCTCTGAAACCACAAGTTTCATTTAAGGTTTTCATATTAATCATACTCATAAAGGCACCCGGTACACCGTGACCAGTACAATCTGCTGCAGCAATCAAACAGAAACCGTTCTTTTGGTGAAACCAGAAGAAATCTCCACTTACCACATCCTTCGGCTTATAAAGTACGAAAGACTGAGGCAGGGCAGAGTACACTTTTTCCAAAGGAGGCAGAATTGCTTCTTGGATGCCCTTGGCATAAGTAATACTATCATTTATCTCCTTGGACTGATGCTCGATTTTTCCTTTTTGTATTCCTATCTCTAGTTTCTGTTTTTCTGAAAGCAATTTAGCTTTCTTTTCTTTTTTGTACGAACGAAAGATAAACAAGGCCAGGATGAGCACAAGCACTACCCCAGACACAGTTGAGTAAATGACAATTCTTTGCCTGTCATTTTGCGCTTTTTGCCGATTGTTTTCAGCCTCCTTTAAGGCATTGGCTTGATTAAGGATTTTTATTTCATTATCCTTTTTATCGGTCTCGTAAATGGTTTGCATTTGCGCAATTTGTTTCTGACTTTCTTCACCGAGTAGTGTATCCCGTAGGTCTGAATATTTACGACAATATTCATAAGCTGAGCTATTACCCATGATTGAATAGAGATCGGCCAATCTATCGTAGACTTCCATTATTACTCTCTTATTATCAACTTCTTTGGCAAAAGATAAACTTTTATTGTAATAATTAAGAGCATTTTCGTAATTTCCATTTTCAGACATTATAATACCGATATTACCTAGACACATTGCTATACCACTTTTATCGTCAATTTCTTGGTAAATTTTTAAGCTTTTTGAATAATATTCTAATGCTTTAATGAAATTATTCTTATTTTTAAATAAATTACCAATACTATTACAGGCTTCTGAAATTTTTTCTTTGTTTTCAATTTCTTCTGCGATCTGAAGTGCTTTTAAGTAATTTTCATATGCTTTTTCATAGTCTTTATTATTAGCAAAAGTTATTCCAATATTATTATGAATTCCAAAAAGTCTTAATTTGAATGTCATATTGGATGAATCTTTTACTAAATCACTTTCCACTATTTTTTGAGCACGAAGATAATACTTTAAGGCTTCTTCATTGTTTTTTTGTCGAAAAAAAAGTAATCCAATATTTATTTGAACTGCAGCAGCGCGTGAGGCGTCGCCATAATCCTCATAAACTTTCAGGGCCTGCAACCAATTCTTGAATGTTTCCTGATAGTTACTCTTGGCAAATTCAATACTTCCGAAAACATTGTACGCATGACCGATTCCGATTTTATAGCCGGAAGATTCTGAGAGTTTCATCATTTCTCCAGCAATAATTTTAGAGGTGTCGGGATTTTTGTTAAGTTGCTCCCAAGCAACATCGTACATCGCCTCCACCTTTTTGATATCACTCGAATCAACCAATGTTTGGACCTCCGAGGTCCAAACATCTTGCTTGACCTCACCCTGACCCTCTCCTGAAAGGCGGGGGGGGGTGGGGGAATTGTTACAGCCTGTAAATATCATAAATAAAATCATGATAAATATGCTGTAAATCAAGACACCGCAAGGCAGATGCCTTTCGGTAAATTCTCTGATTTTTTCCATTGTTTTTAAGTTTTTAAGGTATTTTTTGTGAACAGCTCCTTGATGTCCGACCTCGGGTCGCGCTTCAATTGACACTGCGCGACATGATTCTGCTGAATCAGAGGACCGACCTCTTCCGCTGCCATAGGGCTATTTAACACTGATTTGTTTCGGGCAAACTATACATTATTTATTCAAAAAAGTCCAGTTTTTTAAAAAAGTATCTATTTATATTATTTCTTATTATATTTGGTTAAAAAATACAAACATAACATTTATCTGCTATCGCAGATAAATGTTATAATAAATATTATGATTGGTGAGTATTTATATCGTGTAAAAAAATAAAATATACTTAATGCAAATTGTTCAGCAAATTAGTTATTTATATGGAATCCTTTAACAAATCACCCATTTTATTATTAAAAGGTTTAGCAAGCCTAAAAGTTTTAATATTATTTTCAAGTTTAATCTTCTTTAAATATTCAATAAATTTTTTAGGCAAAGGTGATGGTCCTACCCAAACGCTTTTTTGAATCATTAAATATTGACCTTGTTTTAAATGCCATCTAAACCACTCCCTTTCTTTTTTTCTAGATTCAGGGATATCAAACATGACAATTAAATTTTTTGGGGAATTTTTAGCAAATTTTAAAGAGAAGTCTTTTAAATTTTCAATTTTATCTTCAACAAACTTCTTTCCTTCTCTAGATAATACCCATCCTTTTGATTTTTTATTAATTAATCCTTTTTTGTTCAGGCGGCTTACCGTTGATACTAATGATCCCTTTTTATATTTATCGAATCTCGGAATACCTAATAAATTAACAGGCAATCCACCATAGTTGATGGTTGTATCCCAGAGTGCTTCAAATATTTCACCAATTATAGACATAATGTAATACTTTACGTTAATTATAATTTATTTTATAAATTATAACATATAAATGATCATAAAAAATATAACCATAACATTTATCTGCGATCGCAGATAAATGTTATGGTTATAAAAACAATTATTTTATAGTGTGGTGCAAAACATAATGGATCAATATATGGACTAGTATATAGGCAATAGAGTACAAAAATTGGCGGATAGGCCGCCACCTGATTTTTGTTTGCCATATATGTTTTAAAGGCTTTCGCCTTGTAAATTAAGATGATTAACCTTTGTCACCCCAATCTATCACATTCTGTCACCTCATATGGTTAACTCTATAAGATATTGACATAAATAAGTAAAAGTATAAGATTTAAGTGATTTTTTTATTTAAAAATTTAATACCTACCGTTATGGAAACAAATGAAATACCATATAAAGCAACTCCAGAGGAAATACAAAGGATTGTAGATGAAGCTCGAAAGTATGCAAGCGAGGAATTACAGGAAATAATAAATAGCCGGTATGATCGAACGTTATTCAGATTTCAAAGCAGCGCAGTTTATGCTCTTTGTTTTTTGGCCGTATTGGTTCTGTTTCTTATTTTTTCCAGTCGGGATATGGCGCGTTTCATTATACTTGATGAGAAAGCCTCCACTGGTTATGCATTAATATTTACCTTACTTTTATTGCTGATTTTTTATTCAGGTTTTCTTTTCGTTTATCTATTCACAAGATACTGCCATGCAGGCAGATCAGAACCGATAAGTGAGGGTAAAATTTATCGCATTACTAAAATTGTGAGCGATCCTCTCGAAAAAAGAGAAAACAAGGATTTGGGTGGCACTATTGTTTATTATGAATTTTTTGCCACCGAACATGATGAAAATCTAAAGCAAAAAATAGACTTTAGAATTGTTGAGCGACCGGAAAGATTGTATTATATGCCGGCAATTACAGATCAAAAATTAGAGAATAAAAAGTACTATAAATGTTTGCTCAAAAAACCGGATGAAAAAAGATTTAATGTGAATATTTTGGTGTTTGAGGAATACACACCAAAATAAATTTAATACCCTTCGTTTTTAGCGAAGGGTATTTTAATTTTATAATCACACCCCAATAGGGCGTTCAGAGATTGGATTGGAGTTAATCCAACTCTTCTCTCGGCCCTCTTCCAAAAATTAAGAGGGGGAAAATTACATGTTTTGACCCACGGGGTCAAAACATGTATTAGACAATGAAGATTATAAGATGACAAGATTGACGTAGTGTCATTTATCTTATATTATTTTAATGATCTAAAGTTCTTAAAAAAAGAATTATGGAAAAGGAAAAAATTATAATAAGGAACGAATTAATCACTGATTTTGAGAAGGAAACTATGCTGTTCATGGGCCACATAAAGAGTCATATAGCGGAAAAATTCGCGAGTGATATAAAAATTTTTGAAGAAAAAAAGACAGAACTCATTACTTTGCGATTTGCTTGTTTTGGCGGATTAAATGAGCCAATTCAAGATCATATGAATGACATTTTCCGTAATTCTAAAATTTGGTTTGAAGGATATAATAGCGGCCCTAATTATTCAATTTTGCCATTGGCGCAGCGCAGCTCCAAATAGAAAAATGATGATCCATTGGCCGGTGCCAATTGATCAGGATGGCAACACTACTTCTTCAGAACCGATTAGTAAAGAGCATGAAGAGTGGTGGTACGATATTTTTGCCGCTCGTTCCGGAAAAAGCATAAGTTTCATTAAAAGCATTGCTCACTTGAAATTACCAGCCGAAGAATGCTTGAAATATAATCTGATTGATCAGATTACTGAAAAGCCAATGCGCCCTAAAATTAAAATCACCCCTTGATAATGAATCTTGGGGTGATTTTTTTGAAATTTATTAATCCTGTCTATTTTCTTTTGTTCTTTCTTTGAGTGCTTCTCTTTCTTCATCCGTCATTTCTTCTTTTGGTATTGGAGTGCCTCCAGACCCTAGTACAAAACTCTTTGGTTTTGCATCATGTTTATTTAACGCTTCTTCTCTATCTTTTTTCCATTTTTCGATTTCTTCAGGAGATTTTCCTTTTAATTGTTCCTCTAGTGTGGACTTATTTCCTTTAAACATATTTTTTATAGGCGTACTTATTTTTTTGCACACCTAGTTTATTTATTTATAATTCCCAGTATTATATTAAATTTTAGTACTAATGTCAACTTAAAAAATTGACATGATAATTTTGTTGATTATAATAATAACTAGCAGACGAATGGTCGAGAACTCTGACGGTACGGCAAAACCCGGACCAAAGGGCGTACTGCAATGATATATTAGAAGCTAATCAGAAATACAAAATAATATGCAAGCAGATCAAGCATTTCTAGACTATATTGTGCGAGCGCTTGTTGATAATCCAAACGATGTAAAAGTTGACCGCAAGGTTGATGAGATGGGCGTACTGATCACTCTTTCAGTAAATCCAGCCGACATGGGAAAGATTATCGGACGCATGGGCAACACAGCAAAAGCCATTCGAACACTTTTGCGCGTGATCGGCATGAAGAACAATGCTCGAGTTAATCTAAAGATTAACGAGCCAGAGGGAAGCGAGAGACCAGCTCCAAGTTCTTCAAGAACAGTTGATCAAGCAATGGAAGACCTCAAAGGAATATAAACATAAAAACCCCTTCGGGGGTTTTTATGTTTATATTCCTTTGTTATTCTATATCCATATCCTCTGTCTAATATACTAATTACTAAAATAATGATATCTTTTAGATATGGAAAATTTTAATATAAAAAACGAAAAACTAAACGAATCTATTAAAATAGTAAAATCTAAAATAAATCAGCTTTACAGCAAAAAGGAGACAGTCGATATTGAACAAATACATGAGATTAAGAATGAATTAGAAAAAATCCCCAATCTTGTCATTAATTTTGACGAAACAATGACAGCTTCTGACACCATCAGAAAAATTTTGAATTATCTAGCGGATGAATTGCCGGAAAAATCGGAAGAATTAAAAGCAAAGGGGGATAATTTCAGAAAACTGGCAACAGAATACAGGCAAGCTAAGAAAGAGGGAAAGCAGTATCCAATAAATTTGGTTAGGTATTTTTACACAGATGTCATAAATGGAGTAAATATTGAAAAATTGGATAAAGTTTATGATCGAATTATTGAAGAAACTGAAATAAACCCAAATATTGAAAAAGTTTTCGAATATCTCAAAAAAGATCAGGGAATTAAGAAAATCCCACTATTTGTACTTTCACTGAATACTAATGAAATTATCCAAAAATTCTATAATAAAAACATTGATTTTTTTAAAAAGCACAATGTTGAAATTGTCGGAATTGTTGGAAATCAAATTAATACCGATGAAAATAATAATATTATCGATATTTACGAACATGTTACTGATGAAAATAAAAAGAATTATATTCCGCCGCAATCCATCATGCTGGCAGATGACAGAGAAACAAAGAGTTTAGTAGAAAAAGGAATTAATGTTATTAATGTGCAAGGGGAGAAGTATAAGGAAGGATTGCTTAAGTTGAGTCATGATCAGAGGGAATTAACAGCTATATTTAACGAATATAAAGATGAGCCCAAATTTGAAAAAATAGAGGCTATAGTTTTACATGTTGTAAAATTAATTAATGAAGCTAAAATAAGTTGGGAAACTCAAAATGATGTTAATATTCTTGAGGATATGATTATTGCAATAAATAATGTTTATTTTGACTTTTACAATCAATATGGTATATTTAAAATGGAATTGTAAATTTAAAATAAAATTTTATGACAAAACAAGAAGAAATAAAAATGTATGAGAGAATTAAATCTGTCATGGATTCTATTCGTAAGACACTAGAAGAATTTAGAAAAAATCTTCCACGCTATATGAAAGAAAGGCAAGAGGCTGAAAAAAACAAGCAGGAACGCGATCCAATTATGGATGTATTCTAAAAAAGGAGCTCAAGTGAGCTCCTTTCATGCTTTATATGTTTATACTCTGTATCAAATATACTAATTACTAAAATTCTAATATACTATTCACATGACATATCATGTTATAACAATTTTTCCAGAGTCTTTTGATTCTTACCTCAAAGAGTCTATTTTGGGGCGGGCGATCAGGGATAAAAAGATCGCGGTGAAATTTTACAATCCAATGGATTTTTGCGAGCCTAAAAAGCGCGTGGATGACCGTCCGTACGGTGGAGGACCAGGAATGGTTTTGCGTCCGGAACTATTTTTAAAAGCATTTTCAAAAATTAAAACTAAGAAAGCAGGGAAAGTAAAAGTAATTTTATTTTCTCCATCGGGAAAAAAGTTTGATACGGCATATGCCAAAAAAACAGTAAAACAAAAGTACACTGACGTAATTTTGATTTCCGGTAGATATGAGGGTATAGACGCAAGAGTGAAGAAGGTGATTAAAGATATGGGCGGCTCCTTGAGAGCAAAATTCTCTTCAACCCCCGGGGTTAAAGATGCCCCAACCCCGGGGGTTTCCCGAATTTTGGCCTCTTCCCGCCGGCAAAACAATTTTTTATCTATCGATGATATTTCAATCGGTGACTACGTGCTCACATCCGGCGATCTGCCGGCTATGGTCTTGATAGACTCTATCTCCCGCCAGATTTCGGGTGTCTTAGGAAAGTACGAGTCACTCGAAGAAGAGCGAATTTCATCGAGCGAGGTCTATACGCGACCGGAAGTTCTTAGAATCACAGAAAGCATGAAAACACAAAAGCACAAAAGCATTAAAACAAAAAAACAAAAAAACATTAAAGAATACAGAGTTCCGAAAGTGCTGCTTTCCGGGGATCATGCCAAAATTGAGGAGTGGAAGATGAGACACAGAAAACACAAGAGTACAGAAAGCACGAAAGCACAGAAAAATAATTAATCTTTAATCATTAAAAATCCTTAAAAAATTCAATAAATCCACTTAAAAATAAGGGTAAAATTGGCCTTGACTTTTACTATTAAACTATAGTATAATGAACACACAAATCTGGTTGAAGCGGATATCCAGAAATACGAAAAATATCCCAATAATTCTTTAACAATTTAAATTCATACGCCAATGGTACGTGAATTATCAGTCCATCAGGAGCACGAGTTGCTCAACAAGCTTGAAGGTGCCGGTCTTGGAAAAGACCTTGCCCAAGCAATCATTAACTCGCGGGACAATACTCTCGCAAGGGAAATCGTTGATTTTGCTAATGAAAAAATCGGTCTCAATGATTACAAATTCATCAAAAAAGGAATTGTAATCGAAGAGAAAGAACGCAACAGGCAAGAAATTCTTAGCAACATCAAGGAATATGAGCTTGATGATAGTTTTAAAAACATTCTCGCCAAATGCAGAAATGGCAAAATTGAAAAAGAAATTCTTCGCGAAGATGAACTTGCTAGAAGGAAAAATGATAAGGAGATAATAAAAGAAATGAAAGTTTCTGAAATTACTCCGGATCAGATTGCTGAAAGAATAATCCAGCTGGGTAAAATTAACAAATGGACTACTATTGTTGGTTGCTGTAATGGTCTTCGTGTACTCGTAATTCCGATCGTTGACAGTCCGGTCAAAGTATTTGCGTGCGAACCTACTGCTTGGAGTGCTGGTGTTCACTTACTTTCCCGCGACATTGAAGTTTGAATTTTTGTGATTTTGAATTGAATTTGGGTCCTTTGACCCTTTGCACTCGCTCTACTAACATTAGAGCGAGTTTTTTTTATATAAAAGTTTATTTAAGTTATCCACAGTTTCACTTGACATCTTTTTAAATTTCATTAGAATTGCTAGAACTGATTGACAGATTGAGTTTTGGCCTTTAATTCAATCATCCCCGTAAAATCGCCTTACGATCACGGGGTAAACTATATTTTAATAGCTAAAGTTAAGTTATTCATTGCGCTGGTGAATATCAACTATTTTTATTAATAGCCTTTAATTAATAAGGTAATTTTTGATACCTTATGTTTTTGTATTGTTGATGAGTGAGATTGTGGGCGGCTCTATAGGGCCAAAATTCTTTAGAACCCCCGGGATAAATTCTCGAGGCCGGACCTCGAACACAAAAATTTTGCAAAAATATTTTTCGAAGTATAGAAAGCCATTTGTCGATTATCCTAATCTTTTGGAATCGCCCCTTAAGTCCTATAAGTGGTTTTTGGAGAGCGGACTAAAAGAGGTTTTTAAAGAATTTTCTCCTCTTAATGACTACTCAAATAAAAAGTTTCAACTTGAATTTTCATCGATTCATTTGGGCGAGCCTAAATATGATGAATTTTACGCAAAGGCAAACAAGCTCACATATGAAATTGATCTTAAGGCTAAAATCAAACTAATAAACAAAACTTTAGGAGTAACCAAAGAACAGGAATTGTTTATCTCCGACATACCAATGATGACAAATCATGGAACTTTTGTGATCAACGGAGTCGAGCGCGTAGTGGTGCCGCAGCTAGCGAGAAGCTTTGGAGCATTCTTCACTGAACAAGAAATAAAAGGTAAGAATTATTTTGGCGCTAAGATTATCCCGGCACGAGGCATTTGGATTGAGCTTGAATCTGATTCTGACGGGGCTATTTATGTGCGCATAGACAAGAAAAGAAAGTTTTCCGTTACATCACTTCTTCGCATACTTGGATTAAAGAATGATGCAGAGATTTTAGCTTCATTTAAAGATGAATCAGAAAAGGCAACAATGAAAATTTGCTTGGAAAAAGATATTGCTAAAAATTTAAATGAATCATATGTCGAGGTATATAAAAGATTGCGTGATGGGGAATTGGCAACAGCGGATAATGCCAAGGAATTCATAGGGAATCTGTTTAGCGCTGAAAGATATGATCTTTCAGCTGTGGGACGTTACCGGTTTAACAACAGATTTGCAAAAAAGATGGATGAAAAGGAGATGACCAGAAAGACTATTTCATTGGATGATGTTCTTACAATTGTTTCCCATGTGGTCAAATTGAATCAGACTCCCGGTGCTAAAGGTGACGATATTGATTCTTTAGCACAACGCCGAGTCAGGTTTATCGGTGAGCTTCTTCAACAAAGAGTGAGGGTGGGAATGACTCAGATAAAAAGAAATATTCAAGACAGAATGTCTACTATAGATGTCTCTGTGACTATGCCTATTCACATTG
>Ga0076013_101_pt1 | contig 29272 bp, 37 predicted proteins | sample RifGroB1_FD_68076 | JGI IMG/M metagenome (GOLD analysis project Ga0076013, IMG submission 68076) | Parcubacteria (Nomurabacteria) bacterium GW2011_GWB1_37_5 | reverse complement strand
TTAATTTGACAGAATAGCCAATTAGCTCAAATTTCTTTTTTAAAATCTTACTTAATTTTCTTGGAGTATGGAAAGTATCTATCCCTATGCAGACATCAGGCCTATTTTGTTTTTTATCATCCTCGTACGGTCTCGGAATTTCAGGGAATGAATGGCAGTCCAATATTAAACATTTTTTATGTTTTTTTAAACATTCTCCGACTAAATCCGCAAATAATTTATGATATGGTTTGTATATTTTGCCCAATAATTCTTTTTTTACTTTCGTATTCAAAACTCTCAATATGTCACCGTCTCCGGTTTTGGTATACAGCGCCGACATTCCAACTTTCGCCATTGCTTCTTTTTTCTCCTCATAAAATCGTTCTATGTCCACAACAATTCTGCTTACCTGCGATATTATATAATTTGAATCCTTCAATAAAGAATTATAAAGTTCATCGGTATATAAATCAGCCATCGTTAAATTTTCTTTCTTTAATTCTATCGGTGCTAAAACATAGTCCTTCAAAAAATCAGCAGGGATTTTTGTTCCGCTATGCGGTACATTGCAAACAATGTAAGATTTTATTTTTTTAGATGATTTGAAATACATAATTATATAAATATTATTTTTGCATTATAACATAATAACGCATTTGATAAATTGGTGTTTTCATTTACAAATTATTAAACTAAAACTATGCGAAACGACATAAACTCATCACATGAGATTTTTCCTTAAGGAAAAAAGACCACACTGGTTGGTCTTTTAATTTATTCTTCTTTCATGAACGGTTCGCAGATTTTCCAGGCGGAATGCATGCTGTTTTGCGCCTGCTGCAATTTGAAAGCCGCTTCATTTAATTTGGAAGCAAGCTTCGTCCTGCCGCGTGCCAAATCTTTTTCGGCCTGGCTTTTTATGTCACCGGCCAATCTGCCGATAAATTCCGAAGTTTGATCGTAAGCCATGTTGCCTATAGCTTTTGCAAGATCTTCCAATGATCCGCTATAGCCTTCAACATGCCTCGGGTGTTTTGTACTGTTTTTCGTCATAAGTATTTGTTTTTTAATTCCAACCAAATACTAGCATAAAACCCCTCTCGATCAAGAGAGGGGTTTTTGTTTAAATAATTCAGTCGGTTTGGTTTTCTTTCAAAAACTTTTCGACTGCTTTTTTGATTTCATCATCGATATTAATGGAAACATTCGGATCTCCATCATGGCCGGTGCCGGGACACGGAATATTCAGGAAATTTTTCCAGCGGATATATCTGCCCTGCGAAGCGCAATCGCCACCAAATCTTTCAATCAATGAATCGGCTCCATAACCAAAAAGATCAGCGGTTTTTGTTATACCAAAAGCATCAGTCAAATGGTCTTTCGTAAAAATAACTCTGCCATTAACTTTTTCATTTTGGCTTTGGAGAACTTCCCATTCAATAAGCCACATTTTCTTTCCAAAAGGTGACTTGTTTATTATCACCTTTGCCGCACTGCCGGCAATGATCAACATTTCAGAATTTCCAGCCGGATAAGCGACACGCATTTTAGTGCCATGATGATGCCACCAGGCTGGAAAGCCCATCGGATGAAGTTCGGGAATTCTGCCTTTTACTTTCGTTTCTGTAGTTTCCATAAGATTATGATTTAAATGAACTGTAAATAAAATAAATTCAATTACAGACTATATTAATCATAATCCTAAGTCAATTTACTAAATAGAATCCCACAAGTTTAACCTGTGAAATTCTAGATGGATAAAATCTAAGACGTAATATCATTTTCAAACTGTTTCAGAACTTCTTTTATACCCTTATGTTTAAAATTATCACCAAAATTGCAAATAAGATTAAAACTTGCCCCTCCAATCTTGCTGGTTGTTCGAAAAACCGAAAGTGGCTGATGTTCCTCTGATGATCTTTTAATAAGAGTAATAATTTCTTTAACGTCTTTTGGCATACCTTCTGGCACTTTTCCTTCACCTGAATATATTGGGTAAAAAATTCTATTCAAGGCCGTTTCTATTGTAGGGGCCAATTTTTCTTCTTTCCCATTTTTTATGAGTACTGTTTCGCTTAGCTTTATCTTGCCTTTTTTATTTTCTTCAAGTAGAGACTCAGCCCATTTGAGAATCGGTATTAGAGGATGGTCTTTTGGAATTTTTACATTTTCAGTGTCTATACGATTAATAGCGGATCTAAAAACCTCGTAACCTTCAGACTTATCCATTCCCTTTTCTTCCATCTGCCCTGCTTCTGTCTGTGCCATTAGCTCCCTAATTTTTATTTTAGTGATTTTCTGAATGATATCTTTTTGCATCCTTCGCATTTTTGCCTCTTCATTATTTTCCTCTTCAATAGCTTCAACTTTTTCCGCTTTAGTTTTCGCCGGAAGCCTATGAGGAATTTCCTCAACAACTTCAGCTTCTTCAATTTCTATTTTAGGATTTTTTTTAAATCCCATTTGTTCTTTTTTCTTTTTTTGTTCATTAACAAAATTCTGGAACGCAGCAGCTCCTTCTTCTTTTTGCTTATTTAGTAATCCTTTTACATGCTGTTCAAGGCTTTTTTCTTGTTTCATATTAAAAATTTAGTTTATTTGTTAATCAATTAATTCTATTAAAAACCTTTCTTGTTTGTTATTTATAAACTAAACCTCTTCTTCAATAGTATCCACTAAATCTGCCTGTGCAATTCTGGCATTATTACTAACTTTTTCTAGTAATTTCTCTTTTCCTTTAAAAGCAGAAACTACTCGTGCATCATTTTTAACATTATTAATGACATCCTCCATAATTCTCTTGCTCAAACTAGATAATTCCTGCAAGGCTTCTGTTTGTGAGGTAATGTTTTTTGTTTCCATTATTTGTTTCATTCCTACATCTAATTTTTCATTTATTCCTGCACTTAATTCTCCAAAAACTTTGCTAAAAATAGCATCTAATTCTGGACCTATTTCTTCCTTAATGTCCTTCATTTGAACTGCTACAATTATTAACTTTTCAAGCATTTTTGGACTGTATTCTCTTATTTCCTTCATTTGATCAAATACGGCCTTAAAATGTCTTGGTTCAGGTGTAGGTAAAAATTCTTTTTTTGCAAGTTCTTCAGCTTGTAAATTAACTGCTTTTCTTATTGTTTGTATTGGTTTTTCTAACATATGTTTATTGTATTAATTAAGTTATTAATTACTTTAAGTATATACCTAATAACGATTTTGTCAAGCTCATACCGGCTTACTTTTTTCAACCCTGTGTCTCAGAATTTTCGCCTGATAGATAGTACCGATAGTCTGTATTGTACCCATGATCACAAAAAGTGCGGTAAATGAGTACGAAGCCACAATAAGCCCGCCGATTAGAATAGAGATGCCTGTGATAATCTGCTCTATGCCATGAGAAATTCCCCAAGCATATCCGGCATGTTTTTTGTCCTCATATTTTGAATAAAGCGCGTCCCATGTGGGATCGGCTAGAGCAAGCGAGAGACCGAGACCAGCCTGCACGATAAAAAGTCCTGTTGCTGAATGAACCAAAAGATAGCTCCAAGTGAAAATCGCGTTCAAGGCATAGCCCAAAACCATGAGCCTCTCCTTTCCGAAGCGGTCGGCAAGTTTACCCATGAAAATTGCAAAAATTCCCGTAACCAAAAGATAGGTCGCCCAAGCCCAAGTGATTTCAAAAATATCTCCGCCCACTCTCCCGGCAAAGATGGCAAAAAGCGGGCCGAAGAGACCCTCGCCCAGCCACCAAAATCCCGCTCCGATCAAAAGTATTTTTTCCTTTTTCTTAGATTCCATATTTTTTTATTTTATCATAACAATCCACTCCCATGCACTGTAGTATGAGAGTAGATAGTAAATATTAGGAATTTATTTTATTCCTCCGGTTACTTTATCCAAAATTTTCCTTTCCTCTACCTCGCTTAAATATTGCTCCGGGCCGCCGGCGGGCTTTCCGGCATCTAGCCATGTTTTAAAATGAGTTCTGTAAGTACCGAGAGGTAAAGATATAAGCACAATATCATCCACTTTCTTTTTGACATAGCGGTTATATTTTTCATCACTAATTTTTTCTTTTGCTTCCTCAATCTGATGCGCTTTATGGGTTAAATTATCCCGCCTAGCAGAAACAGTAAATTGAATTCCTATTTCTTTTTTGTTTTTAACATATTCCTCTCTTGGCAGCTCTTCCCCCTCGATTGCCACTCCACGGAGCTTCTTTGGAAAAGAAACTTTAAAATCATATTTAAGTTCTGCATCCTCCATTGCATTGGACGGTTCAACTTTAAATCCAGCCTTTGGATCGTTGTATTGAATCCTAGTTAGAAAATTTTTAGCCATTCGCTCGGCAATAATTCCTTCAATTCCCCAGTCGCTAATATGTCTTTCTAAATAACTTTGAGTCTTACTTGTGGTTGGCAGGGAAATTTTTTCAATTCTTGATATTTCATCATTAAAAATCTGACCAATACTATCTTTAGATTCCGTAAAATCAGACAACTTTCTAATTCGGCGCCAGATAAGTTTTGGTACAGATTCATGAGGTCGATATTTAACACCCCAATCATAATCAGCCACAATATCTCCAAAATCTATCTCTCTTTCATTTCCATTTACAATAAGTTTATTACTTTCTTTATTATAAAAAATTATTTTTCTATTCTCTTTTTCTTTTCCCTCATAATCTTTACCAGCATCAATTTCTTTTAATCTTTTTTTGAGCTCCGCCATTTGCACCCTTTTTTGAACGTTGAAATTTAAAATACTGCTCCTTTTGTGTACATATTTCCAAAGAATTGAATTTTCTTCTGGATCTATCTTTCCTCCGCTAGCTAGCTTTTTGACTGATTGGCTAATTTTCTCAGGCAGAATATCTAATTCAGGCAGCAATCTACTACCCCAATACCTGAGGTTCCTAAGGTTAGCCATTTTCAAATCATCTTCCTCCTGTTTGCTGACAAGAGGAACTTTTTCCATTTTTGCAATTTCTTTATTAATACTCTCAGTCTCCTTATTCACAACATCAAAATCTACCTGCAATGATTTATCGGGCGACTTTTCTTGAACTATGTTATTTTCATTGATTTTTTCCATAATCTAAATGAATAATGTAAATTTTAACATATTTACAGAAAGATAGGATATTTGCGTTATTTACTGCGTATATGATAAAGTTCAGACGGAAAGCAAAAACCTTAAAATTATGAAAAATAAATGGAAAGGATTGGAAGGCCGCGGATATCGGTTGCAAAATCTCGGCCGGCCGGCAATATTCCTTTTGCCGATTAAAAAACTGAAAAAGAAAGTGCGCGGCCAAGCAGTCGAAAAAACGCTGCATAAATTTCTGATAGAAGAATTTGGAGCGTACACATCTTCCACTATCCCAAATTTCGGCATCTGGGAAAATATAAAGAAGATGAAAGTATCCGACAAATGCCGCCAATATGAAGTTTCATTTGTCGGCAAAAAGCGAATACCGATACTTTTAGAAAAACTTGCCGAAATAGCCGGGCAAATCGGAGAAGATTGCATCTATTTCAAAGCCGGACAATACACAACTCTGGTCTATCCAGCAAAATGAATTTTAAAAACACCGCACTGCGGTGTTTTTTCTTTAAGGAACCTTTCGGGCGAAAGGTTCCTAGATGAAAAAGCTCTAGCATGAGAGCTTTTAAGACTGGCGAAGTTTGTTAGCTTTTTCTTAAATTTTATTGTATTAAATTTCTTTTATAATATCATGGCGATTTTATTTATAAAATCGTATAATACAAATATGTCCAAAAAACATCATCCACATAATCAGTTTGATAAATATAGCGGGCACAAAGAGAAGCCAAATAAGCCTGTTCCGCCTTTTGCTACTTTCAAGTTCAAGGCTATCGGTTTGCTCATTTTTTTGTTGCTGGCTCTTTTTGGAATATCAATACTTGGTTTTTTTGAAATTAAATATAGCGACCGATTTTATCCCGGCATTTTTGTAAATAATGAATCTGTCGGCGGAAAAACTTACACAGAAGTTCTAAACTACTTTAGAGAGAAAGCCGAAGAACTACAAAAAAATGGGTTGGATATAAATTTTGAGAGCTCTAAGGGGATACGAAAAGTAAACATACCAATGTTCGCCACCGGACTCACTTCAGATAATTCAGTGGAATACTTTTCACTCGGTAATTGGGAAAACGATTTACGTAATGCTTATAGTTGGGGCCATCAAGCTAATTTCTTTCGAAGTTTAAAGGAAAAGTTTGCACTCATATTCGCGCAAAAAAATTTCAACTTTTCCGCCAATATCCAAAAAGAAGCTGTAAACTCTTTGCTCGAGAACGAACTTTATAATTTTTTCAAATTAAGTATTCCCGCCAGATTTTCATCAGATAAAAATAAAATATCCATATTAAAAGAAAAGGCGGGAGAAAATATAGACAAAGAAGAAGTTATAAATATTATAAAAAATAAACTTAACCAATTTGATTCAACTCCCATAACTTTCAAAGCACGCGCAGATATGCCAAAAGTCGCGGAAACAGATCTTGAACCATTCTTATATTTTGCCGAAAATTTGGCCAAAAAAATAAATTTAGTATTTCAATATCAAGGACGCAAATGGACAATAAAGGGACCTAAGCTAATATCATGGCTCACCATAAAAAAAGAAGGCGGAATCGGCATTGATGGCGCAATATTAGAGGAATATCTCACAAATACAATCGCTAGGTTTATTAACAATCCTCCGCAAAACAGCCGATTTAAAATGCAGGACGGAAAACTGATTGAAATTGTTCCGGGCAAATCAGGCAATGCGGTAGATATAGATAAAACTGTGCAAAAAATTGAAAAAATAATCCCCGAAATTGAAAAGACATTTGCTAGAAACGGGAATTTTTTGTCTGCTGCTGCATTGAACGCTGTAAATTCTGAAGCAAATTTCAATCCTAAAAACGGCACGATATATCTGCCGCTTGAAATTATTAAAGTTGAACCAAAAGTCACTAAAGAGACCGTAGATAAATATAAAATTAATGATTTAGTCAGAGAGGCACGCACAAGTTTTGAAGGAAGCAGCGCAGATCGAGAACATAATATAAAAATAGGAGCTGCCGCCATCAATGGCATACTAATAGCCCCGGGTGCAGAATTTTCCACAGTATCCTCCATTGGCCGTGTTACAGAAAAGGAAGGCTATGTGAAAGAATTAGTGATCAAAGAAAATAGAACCATCAAAGAACTCGGCGGAGGCCTGTGTCAAATCGCCACTACCCTCTTCCGCCTAGCTCTAAATGCCGGTTTAAATATTACTGAAAGACAAAATCATCGTTTCACTGTCCAATACTATGATCCGCCCGGACTTGATGCCACCATATACGGACCCCATCCGGATCTTCGCTTTGTAAATGACACGGGCAACTACCTTCTCTTGCAGACAAGAGTGGAAAACAAACAGGTGATAATGGAATTATACGGCCAGAAAGACGGCCGCTCTGTGGAGATTTCAGAAGCAACTTTGTATAATAAAATTCCAGCGCCGGAAACAATGTATATTCAAAGCGAAGAAATTCCGGTCGGAGAAACAAAATGTTTTGAGGCGCCGCATGATGGAATAACGACTGATGTCTTATATACTGTTAGCTACTCTGACGGAACAATTAATAGTATAAATTTTCGAAGCATCTACCAGCCTTGGCAAAAAAAATGTCTTGTCGGAGCAATTTTGCCAAATCCTTTGCAAAATTCTCAATAGTAAATTATTAGCGCGCTTGAGCGATTTCTATTTTCGGTTCAGGCGGTCTTAAAACAATAAGTCTTTTTTTCCAGCCACCATTGTTAAAATCGGCCACTGAGACTTTTCTTATACCTTCGCGTTTACCCGGATCATTATAGTAAATGAAATCTTTGTCGAATCCAGTTATAACAATAAGGTGACCATAAGGACTTTTTGGATCAAAGCCTCGATGGATTGACGCTATAGCAGGACCTTCCGTTACAATATTTTTAAATTGATTGAAAGCGGCTTCTTTGTTTGATTTAGATAAATCAAAAGTTCTTCCCACTAAGTCGTGTTTTTTGGCCAAAGCAGCAAGACCGACATGGCTCCAACCGACGTTTTTAACATATGCTCCTGCCACAATAGCCTCTTCAAGCACTTCCTGTACTGTAGTAGTGTTAGGCTTATAAAATTCCACTATCATTGCGACATCTGCCACTCCGCAGCCTTTTTTCTGCCATTCAACAGATGAAATATCCCCTATTTGATAAAATAAGGGGACGTCAAAACGAGGTATTTCATGTGGTATTGCAGGTGGTATTATTGGTATCATTTTTAGATAATAACACTATATTTTAATAAAGTCAATACAGAAAGAAAGTGAAGTTTGACGTAGTGAATATCACCCTCGCAATCCACTTTGCGTTGTTTTTTAAACTCATTTCATGTGATAGACAAATACAGTGTATATTTATTATCTTTTAGAATTTGAAATCTCCCACAAAAAATTATAAATACTCTTCATTCCATCAACTATCGCTTTATGTTTAATAGCTACTAAAAATGGTTGACTCCCGGAAAAGTGTACAATTATATCTTTGATAATCCAAAATGAGCCCTCAAACGAAATACTATCCGGCATTTCTTTAATTACTATATTTTGACCAGTTAACTTATTTTTAGAAATACTTGAAAATGTACCAAAAGGTATAAGTGTTTTTGTTATAATATTTCTCTTCTTTTTCAATCCAAAAATAATGCTTTCTACGTCACCAGAATTCAAGACCTAAGACTTAGTCTTGCCGCAGGCTTTAAATGTTTCGTAAAAACTGACGCTATTTGATTCAAGGTCAACCCTTTAGGTACGATAATCATCTGCGAAAAAGTAGTATCCTCACTGTTCAGTTTCAATTGAAAATTTGTTGTTAGGTTAAAAACTTCCAAATAGAAGGACTGCCAATTTTCTACTTCCGTTTTAGTCTGCTCAGAAACGGTTTCTCTATCGCAGCTCATAAGAGAAAAAAGAAAAGCTATACTAAAAAGTATTGCTAATTTTGATAATAACGTAGTTTTCATATTACTTGAGTTTTTTAAGGAATTTGTGAACTTATTATTTTCTACCCTACCTTACAGCATAATCATTGACTTGTCAAGGTAATTAAGCAAGAACGGTACTTGCTTAATTATTACCAATAGCTATTGACAGATAGCTTAATATCTGCTATGATGTGATTAGATAAAACTTATCGTTCAAACCAGTTTTAAACCCCTTGTTCTATGAAAAAAATAGTCATTATGTTATTCATTGCGCTGAGCACGATAATCAAAGCACAGCCGCCACAACCAAAAGTTATCCGAAGTTTCTTTAACGCCCCTCAACTCATCCTTCTCGGAAGTAGTCCTGTATATAATGAGAGTGAATACAAATATACACGGATGACAGTAGGCGATTTTTACAAGAAGCGTAATAAATATGGTGTAAAAATTGACTGCGACACATCCCTCAGGAGAATTCTGGAACCAATAGCTGGGGAGGTATTATTGGACGACACAAAAAAGCAAATAGCCATGTATTTCACAACCCACGGTGTCTATACCTCTGATCTACAGAACAGCTTTGACTCGCTTAAGCCGACACCGATACTGGAAGCCCTTTCATTATTACATCTCCTGCTTTTGTTTCAACCAAATGGGGGTACTTTTAATCTCGGACCGGAAATAGGCGGATTGGATATAGGAAAAGACAACTTTTTCTATGTTATAACCGAAGAAGGAGAACGCGCATACTTAAATGTAGAATGGCAATACGAAAAAAGAAATTGGAATATTTATTTATGTGATTATGGTAATTGCGGTTGGAACCGATTTAATTTTTTCTTGTACCCTTACAATTAAGGAAAGAATAATAAAAATAGTGAATAGTAAGCCCCTTACAGAAATGTAGGGGCTTTTTTATTTTTTAACTAAAATGTTTTTTAATAAACGCTCGACCGGAGCCGGATTTTAAATATTTTTCAGATCATATCTCATGATGGTTATAATCTTGTCTGGTTTAATTTCTTCACGGACAATCTGCCAACCATGTTTCATGTGATATCTCTTCACTGTTTCGGTGGACAAATATACTTCTTTGTATCCTTTTTCTTTCGCCCAAATAAACCTTTGTTGTGTAAGCTCAAGTCCATAATTCTCTCCTCTGTATGCAGGTTCTATATATAATTGCCTATTCCAAGGACCAAGAGATTTATCGGCGTTGCTTTGCACATCAAATACCCCTATCGCAATAGGAATATTATTAACAATACCTACAAAACAAACTGAATCATCATTTTTCGACATCCAACGGATTATTTCCTTCATTGCTTTTTCTTCTGAAACTTCCCATCGATCCATAATGACAGTTGTAACATATGGTATGTATTTTGATGTAAGATGTTCGATAATCATGAAAAGTTTCTCGTGCTAGCACGAGGTAGTGGAGACAAAACATAATCACTTCGTTCCTTGTTTATGCTCTAGCGTTCGAATCTCACTCGCAAGTGAAGTAATTAACTTGCTTTCCTCCGCAGTTTTCACTGCGTTTCAAACTGCGGAGGAAGTGAGATTCGAACTCACGGTCCCGATTAAAGGACGACGGTTTAGTAAACCGTTGGTTTAAACCACTCACCCATTCCTCCTAAATTTAATCGTAACTATAGCTTTTCTATACAAGATTGTCCACTTTAAATTAATGCTATGTTTTGATATTATGGAGACATGTCTGAATCATATACATCTAGATATCAATTTGTTCGTGGCGCGCAAAAAAAGTTTATTGAGCAAATATTGAAATATAGAGGATGGACTATTGCTATTATCGCAAAAAAACTAAAAGTATCAGAACGTACAATTAGAGACTGGCGAAGAAATAAATTTAGAATTACATGTACCGTAGGGGATCAATTATCAAAACTAACTAGAATACCCTTGCCATCACCGCGAAAAATAATTGTATGGTCTGAGCACACAAGTAAGGCAGGTAAAATCGGAGGCACAAGCAAGCTTAAAAAATACGGAAAAGTTTGTGGCGATGAACTCTTTCGTAAACAACAATGGAGCAAGTGGTGGGTCAAGGAAGGACACCTTGGACTTAATACTTTATTCGGAAAAGAAAAATACGTTTACTATCCAGAAAAGTCGACAGAACTTGCTGAGATATGCGGAATTTTACTTGGAGACGGCAGTATAACAAAAAACCAAATTAGAATTACTCTAAATCGAGTAACGGATGCCGAATATATTTTGTATGTGAAAAATTTACTTAACCGTCTCTTCAAAGTTACTCCTGCAATATATCAATATAGGAACAAAAGAAAGCTGATGATAAGAGATGTCACTATCTCACGAAAGGGGCTTATAGATTATATGTCTTCACTTGGACTGATGGCCGGAAATAAAGTGCATCACCAAGTTGATATTCCTAGATGGATTCTTGATAATAATAAATATTCAATAGCCTGCGTACGAGGTCTCATAGATACAGATGGCTGCGTTTTTACTCATCGATATATAGTCAGAGGTAAGATATATAAGTACAAAAAAATAGCATTCACAAATAAATCGAAACCGTTGCTTAAATCAGTTTATACGATATTAAAAAATATTGGACTTCACCCTCGATTCACAACCGTATTCGACGTCCGGTTAGATAGAATTCAGGATGTTAAAAAATATATGCGGATTGTAGGTACACATAACAATAAGCATTTGAAAAGATATAAAATTTAGCGTAAGATAAAAACCAGAAGGAGGGGTGCGTGAATGGTTAAACGAACGGATTGCTAATCCGTGGCGGTCTTAAAAGCCGCCTGTGGGTTCAAATCCCACCCCCTCCGCCAATGTTAATTAAATTTATATTTTTCTTTTTATACTTCTGATATAATGGTTTGGGTAGCGCACTACAAAAGCACTCATGCGAATAATTAAACTATCAGTAATATGAAAAAAACAAAAAACTCAAACGATCTTATTTTGGAAAACTCAAAATTGATTGAACTGAATACTAAAAGAGCAGAATCAGTATCTTTGAACGTGCACCAGATCCGCACAGGTCTTACCACCACCAAGTGGGCAATTAAAATGATTATTGACGGAGAAATTGGCGGTATTTCAAAAGATCAAAAAGAAATACTTGGAAAAGTTTACGAGAGTAACGAGAGAACACTTGAATTGGCTAGGGAAATCCTCGCTTCAAACAAATCAGACGGTATAGATAAAGAATTTAAATTTGAAAAAGTAGATCTAGTCGGTCTGATTCGTGAAGTAATGGCTGAGTTTATGCCAACAGCCAAAGCTAAGAAAATTTCGATATCACTTGATAATCAGAATGCAAAAATTAATACCGTTAAAGCAGATAAAGAAAAATTGCGAATAGTACTTCAAAATTTATTTGAAAATGCCATTAAATACAATAAAGAGAAAGGTAAAATCATTGCGTCTATCAACCCAAAAGGCAAAATTATGGAAGTTTCAATCAAAGATACCGGCATTGGAATTAATCCTATAAATCAGAAGAATATTTTTAAAAAATACTATAGAGCTCCAAATGCCATTAAAAACTCTCCCCGGGGTACCGGTTTAGGCCTTTTTGCCTGTAAGAAAATAATAGAACGGCATGGCGGCAAAATTGGCTTTGAAAGCAAGATAAACGAAGGCACTGTGTTCAATTTCACTATTCCTCTTGCTTAATAACTTAGGGGGTAGTAAAATTAACTTATTAAATATAACTTGTCGCTAGAAACTAGATCTAGTATCTGGCAACCAAAAAAAATGGCTAAATTAATCTTAATAGTCGAAGACGATAGCTTCCTACAAGGCCTAGCTTCTAGAAAATTTAAAGCAGATGGCATGGATGTTTTAACTGCCTCAAGCCACACGGAAGCTTTCAAAATTCTAGAGACTCAGACTCCTTCAATAATCCTGCTCGATCTCTTACTTCCTGAAGTGGACGGTTTTGAGATATTAAAAACAATAAGAGAAAACCCAAAAACAAAATCTGTGCCAATTATTGTATTCTCTAATCTTTCCGAAGATAAAGACATCAAAAAAGCTCAAGAATTAGGCGTTACCGAATTTATGGTCAAATCTAACTTCACACTTGATGAACTCGCTCAAAAAGTTAAGACCGTTGTCGGATCATAAATTTGCAAACTAGTATGAAAAAAACTGCTTACACTATCTTAGGCATAGCTATTGTCATTTTAGCTTTTTTTTCTTTTTTTAATAATCAAGCAAAAGATATCCAAAATACTCCTATAGAAAAAGAAAATATAGAGATAGCTGAAATAATTCCTAACCAACCTGATGCAATAAACGATCAAATAGAAAACACTTTGCCTTCTATTGAAAATGTCAGTACTTCAAATAATAATGCTGATCCATTGAAAATTCTCACTCTTCCGGAAAACACTGTAATCTATACAAGCACAGGTTTTAGCCCAGAAACATTTGAAGCAGTAATCGGCACTAAAGTGAAATTTGAAAATCAAAGTGATCGAACTTTTTGGGTAGCCTCTGATCCTCATCCTATTCACACAGATCTGCCCGGCTTTGATGCAGGCCGTCCGATTCAAAGATTTGAATCGTATGAATTTACTTTTAATAAAACAGGAACCTTTAGGTATCATGACCATTCAAGGCCATCATACGGCGGAACCATAATCATAAAATAATGCCGGAATATAAAATAGAAATTTTAATAGCACGTCTTGGACTTGCATTCCCTTTTATTTACGCAGCAATCGCTTCTTATTTTAATCCGGATGCATGGATTGGCTTTTTCCCTTCTTTTATTACAAACTCAATAAGCTCAGAAATCTTGCTAGGAAGCTGGGCTATTTTTCAAATTATTATCGCACTTTGTCTGATCATTGGTAAAAAAATCCTTATCCCAAGCATCATAGCCGCCCTCATGCTCACAGGAATACTTATTTTTAATATTCAGCTTTTGGACATAATATTTAGAGATGTTTCCATTCTTGCCTCGGCAATTGTTCTAGTCATAATCTCCTATAAGAATCAAAAAAGGTGATCCGAAATCAAGCTTCGGGCATCTAAGAGGTCAGACCTCTGATTCAGCAGAATCATGTCGCGCAGTGTCCATTGAAGCGCGACCCGAGGACTGACCTCTGAAGTCTGATTTCGAACCCTTCTTTTGTTTATGCTAAAATATCAGCATGGATTTAAATTCACCTATTGAAAAGGTATTTAGACTTGCCGAGGAACAAAAAAAGGCATTGAAAAAACTTAAACTCGAAACAGTTCGAGAACTTCTTTTTTATTTTCCCTCGCGCTATAGCGATATCCGAGAACTAAAACTTATCAAAGAATTAATCCCCGGAGAAACGTCTACAATTTACGGCCAAATAATAAAGACAGCTACTAAAAAGGGGTTTAGATCAAAAATCCCAATGGGTGAAGTCGTGATTAAAGACCTATCAGGCCAAATAAAAGCTATTTGGTTTCATCAAGCTTATGCAGCTAAAATGATTAAAGTTGGACAATCGCTAAAGTTAACCGGTCGTGTAACTGAAGGTAAATCCGGTATTTATTTAGCTAATCCGGAATTCGAACAATTACCGATAATACCTATCGATATACATGATTCTCTTTTTGCCCATTCCGAAAAAAAACATGAGATAAGATTTCCTATTTATCCGGAAACTAGAGGATTATCTTCAAAGTGGATATATCATGCCATTCAAAAAATAATAAAGGCTGGAGTAATCGAAAATATGGAAGATTATATCCCACATGAAATATTAAAAAAATACAGCCTCCCCTCACTCCGTTCTGCCTTGATTTGGATCCATATGCCCAAAAAAGAAGAGGACGCAACTGCCGCTCGCAAGCGCTTCGCTTTTGAAGAAGTTTTTTTTATTCAGCTTGAGCGCCAGCACGACCGCATGGAATTCGCCAAAAATAAATCTTTTCGAATCAAGGCAGATAATGATGATATTCAAAAATTCCTGTCTCGTTTTCCTTTTAAACCAACCCCTGCTCAAGAAAAAGCCAATTTACAAATATTAAGCGATCTGGAGAAGCCAAGGCCGATGTCGCGCCTTCTTGAGGGAGATGTGGGAAGCGGCAAAACTCTGGTTGCAGCCGTGGCCGCTCACACAGTGGTAAATACTAGGCCCTTCGCCGCTCCCACCGTCGCTGAAGCTATGGGGGGCAAGCAGGGCCACTTGCAAGATTTTGGGAACTTGCAAGTGGCATACATGGCGCCTACGGAAATTCTGGCCGGCCAACATTTCGAATCTTTTATTTCATACTTCAAGCATCTTCCTATCAATATAGGCCTCATAACCGGCAGCGGCTGCAAAAAATTCCCATCTAAAGTTAATCCGGGAGGTTGGACAACTATCTCCAGAGCCCAGTTGTTAAAATGGGTCGGCAACGGCGAGATTCCAATTCTTATCGGTACTCACGCCTTGATCCAAAAGGCAGTTAACTTCAAGCATCTCGCGCTTGTTATAGTCGACGAACAGCATCGCTTCGGCACGAACCAAAGAATGAAACTAGCGCGTAAACAGGCATTTGCTCCACACTTTTTAAGCATGACAGCCACTCCTATTCCTCGCACGCTGGCTCTCACTATTTATGGCGATCTTGATTTGACTTTATTGGATGAAATGCCGGCAGGCCGAAAGCAGATAATCACTGAAATAGTGCGGAAGGACAGGCGAGAGGAAACATATGAGAAAATCAGAACCGAGCTTAAAGCGAGCCGGCAGCTGTATGTCATATGCCCCCGCATTGACGAACCGGATCCTGATAAAGAAAGAGCTCTGCAAGCTAAATCAGTAACTGCTGAAGCTAAAAGATTAAAGGATAAAGTTTTTCCTGAATATGAAATAGGGATACTTCACAGCAAGATGACGAAGGAAAAAAAGGAAAAAATAATGAAAGATTTTTCTGAAAATAAAATTCATATTCTCTGCGCCACGTCCGTAGTGGAAGTGGGAGTGAATGTGCCGAATGCGACGATCATAATCATCGAAGGCGCGGAGCGATTCGGCCTCGCCCAGCTCCACCAGCTGCGTGGCCGCGTCATACGCAGCACCCATCAGGCATACTGCTACACGTTTACTGAAACTAAAAGTGATAAATCAATAGAGAGATTAAAGGCTCTGAAGACTGCCAAAAATGGATTTGAGCTTTCGGAGCTTGATTTGGCTTTACGTGGTCCCGGCGAACTTAGCGGAACAAAACAATGGGGCATCTCCGACCTCGGCATGGAAGCGATCAAAAATATAAAAATGGTCGAAGCCGCTCGGACTGAAGCACAGGCACTCATCAAAACCGACCCCGAACTTGAAAACTATCCCCTCCTCAAGCAAATGGTTAAGCTAAAAACAGATGAGTTTCATTTTGAATAAAATAACCCCCATTTAAGGGGGGTTATTTTATTCAAACTATTTTAAATCTAATTCGTTTTTGGTTATATTAACCAAATAATCTAACTTATTTATAACTGGATCAATATCTATATTTTCTTTAAATTCCGCACTAGATGAAAGATATACTTTTTTGTTATCATATATATATTCTTTTCCGCCTGGTGAAACAAAATGATTTTGAGCATCAAATATTATTCCTTGCATTTTTTTTAAATTTTCCGTAATTCTCGCATCCTTTTCTTTGTCATTATTCCACTTATATGTACCAACTGCGGAAGCAAGTGATGTTATTGCTATAAGTGAATATGTAACTCCTCGAAATGCTTTTGAAAGATATTTATATTTATCTTTCATATCACTTATTATTTTCATGGCTTCATTTAAATCTTTCGGCTTTTTTTCTTCGTTTTCTATATTTACTTGTGGTCCTTCTTTGGTCATATTATTATGATTCATATTAATCTAATAATATCCTCATAATACTCTCTCTCTCTACGGCTGTCAACTCATGAAACTGCACGAAAAAACCGGCCACAGGGGCCAGCGATGTAACTAAATTCAGTGCTTTAATTTATATAGCTAAAATATTAAAATTCTGAATATTTTTGAAATCTCGGCCATTGCGAGTTACTAAAGTTGAGCCTGTATACAAAGTTGTTGCGGCTATAATACTGTCTGCTACTTTAAGCTTATATGTTCTTCTTATTTCTGCCGCCAAATCAGCAATCGCTGTATCCAAATTAATTTCCCTAACGCTATTTAGGAAATCCATAATACTAGAATGCTCCGAACGCAAGAGGCCAGGCTTACTAAGTAATTCCAGTCTGACAATGGTCGGAACATATACAATCTCATTTCTCAAAAATAATTCACTGATCAAGCTGACAGCGTTCTTATCGCCAGTTAGAAAATAAATAATTGAATTTGTATCAAGAAGATACATTTTTTTATTATCGCCAAGAAGCTCGCATCTTGCGAACTTCGGCAATCCATTTTTTAGCCTCCTTAGGAGAAATCGAGCCTGCTAAACGCTTAATAAGACCTATTTTAGATCTGGGTGTAACATACTTTAGCAGCGTTTGATTTATATTTATTTTAGCAGCTGTTTTCATACTTCCAATATATCATGGCCATTAAAAACATCAAAATAGCCTTCGGTGAGATTGCTTGCCCTGAAGCATTTGAATGGGTCGAATCCGTCGAAGTTTACCCCGTTATCATGAGCTTGCCGAATGATTTTACGGGGCCGCCCGCACTGAAGCGCAAGCTCTTATCAAGCAAAATCCAGAACTGGAAAACTATCCCCTCCTCAAACAAATGGTCAAATTAAAAACCGACGAATTTCATTTTGAATAGGATTACAAATAACCTATTTACCCTAACACCAATTCTAATAAATTAAAAATTGGTGTTAGGGTTTACATTTCCTAAATAATCTATACAATAGCTCGCGGACGTAAAATAACAATCTTCTTATGGAAAGTAGGAAAATTAATAAGGCCATCAGAGAATTTGAAAGTACATTAAAAAAATAAAAAAAGAACACTCCTTAACTAATGTTTATTATTCTCAAAAAAATAATGGCAGTCTATTAAATTTGTTTGAAAGCGGAAGAGCTGATTGTGTGTCTCTTAGTAAACTCTTTAGGGAGATTTGCAAGAAACACAGAATAAAGTTCATCTATCATCTAATGCTAGATAATATTTGTAATGGAAAGGAACACAGCCACCAAGGAACTTTGATTCAAAATGGAGATTCAAAATTTTGTTGGTATCAGAGCAATGAAAATGTTTTTAAATTAAAACATGAATCCTTGATTATTAATATTGAAAAAACAAGATTAGCATGGAAGGAGCCTAAAAAGATTGTAATATCAGAACTTTGGGAAATTTAATACTGATTTACTGTAAAACACAACCCCTACCCTTCGAACGAAAGGTGGGGGTTGATTTTTTTTAGCATTCGTGGTATAAGATGAAGGATTATTAAAAATTTGTTCTATGAAAACTAAATTATTGCTTGGAATTGCTACTATTTTGCTTATTATTACAGCTGTTACCGCTTTAGCTCAAGATGAAAATGCATTGCTCAAAGCAAGATTACTTACTGTTTATCAGATTAATATTTCTGAAAATAATGCAGTAAATGTAGCTGTTTATGGCGATCTTGAAAAGAAATTCGAGAAAGCCATAAAAGAAGCTTGCATGAAACTCGAAGCAAAGGAAATGGGCAGCCTGCCCTACTTCATCATCATGGACGATTCATTATTTTTCAGCGGGAAAATAATAAAGGAAAACGATGGCGAAGTTGTAGGCCTATCTAATCCAAAAACTGGCATTATTTTCCTTAAATCTACGAGAACAGAAAAGGAAATTATGCGCACGCTTTGGCATGAAATCGCACACCTTAGATTGAAAGCTTTAAGAAAGGAATGGTCTGATTTCGATTCACTATGGCAAAATGTCTCCACTTTCAAAGGAAATGGGTTGAAAGTTACAACCGGAGGCGGCAATGCGTATAACACTGCTCTTGCTCATGTGGATACACTAAGTGGAAAGCAGATATGCTACGCAGAATGTACTGATATTGAGGAAGACATTGCTTCATTTGTAGCAGAAATTTATGCAGCGCTTGCTGGTATGCCTAATCTTTTTGAAAAAGTAAAGCCGGATCCGCGATTTTCAAAGAAATTGAATTTACTCAGAGCGGGCAAATTCATAAACGAGAGTCAATTCAGGCAAATAAAAACTAAGCTGAATTGGTAATACATAATCCTCACTTTTCGATCGAAAAGTGAGGATTATTTTTTTATAAGGATATGGATAGGTATAAGAAAAATTAGTTAATACTTGGCTGACTGGCAGTGGCTGGCAGTGGTTTTTCGTACTGAAAGCTTTCGTCAATGTTTGTTCCGCTTGGAATGTAAGCTCTTCTCGCTCCATATTTGTTTTCGAAAGATTTTGGAATAAAGTTTCCTTGCTCATCTTGCTCTGAGATAATTTTTATATTGGGCCATTGCGTGGGTATTTTTCGCTCGCCTTTATGGATACTTTGTTCCATTTCAATTTTAACATCCTTTGCCACCTTCTCTGCCTTAAATTCATCCGATACTTCACTCACTTTTTTTATTAAATCATTATCTACTACATCTTCCTCTACTGCCTTCATCTGACCGCTCTTAACTTTCTCCACATAATCTTTCCATGCATCAGATGTTTTCATACCCCATTTATCGTCAACATTTATATCATATCCAGCCTTTTGAAGAATTTCTTGAAGTCGCTCCACTTCTCCTTGTTCGAGTCCCTTAATATAATCTGACGGCTTGGCATGATCACCAAATTTTTCTCCAAAAGCACTGTCATGTCTATCTCCAATTTCCTTCAAAGTACTATCAACACTAAACCCCTCACCGGATTCGGTTGAAATATCTGATTTAGATTCTTCAGGTGTGGATAAAGAAAGACCAAGTCTTTTTTCCACTTCTTTTGTGATATCCTCTTCTTCCGGTTCCCCGCCGCCTCCTTCAAGTGCGGAGCCGATATTTAGAGCAGACCCGCCTTCTTCGCCACCTGACGATTTAAATGCGCCTGCATGTTCTATTTGCTTGCCGGCTGAGGGAATATCTTTCTCTGGTGCCTCCGCTGCCGCCTTGGATACTTGCCCGCTTATCACGGCCACAAAACCGAGCATTGTTATATAGCGGCCTAATTTTTCTTTAAAACCTTTTTGAGCTGTTCTTGTTTTTTCAGCATATTGATTCAAAAGATTGTTTCCTTCTGTAATCTTTTGCGCACTTGGATTCAAATATGTTGTCCTTTTTGAAAATCTCGCTTGAGTATCAGAAATTAATCCTTCGCTTTTCTGTTCTATTTTCTTTTCAGTTTCAGTTATTAAATTTTTATATTCTTCTGCATTTTCAATTTTCTTCACTTGGGCAGATGGAGCCATACCTAAAGCTACCCCTGGGGCTTTTTCTGCTTGCGCTAATTTTTCCTTTTGTGTATCTGTTGAATCCATTTAAATAAATTACTAATTACTTTTACTTAGCAATCTTTGCTTTATTTCATCTATTTTTTCCACAACTAAATTATCCACAAAATCCTTAATGGCCTGATTTTGTTCCGCTTTTATTTTATCTAAATTAGCCAAAAAATCATTATAAAGCTCTTCGACTTTTCGCGCCTCTTCATTAAAATTTACATTATTTTGGGTGTTATTATCCATTAGTTGCCATTTTATCAAATTTTTCAATTAAATACGAGTTTTGATATACTTATAATGATATGACAAAAGCCAATTTAACACATAAAACAAACCATGTTGTTTTGGTCGGCGTACTAAAAAACAAGAATGATTTAAAAACTCTTCTCGAACATCATTGGTATAGAATTCCAATAAGCCATTCACCAATAAAACATTTTGATTATCTGGCTTTTTATCAGCCTATTTCTTTCGGAAAAAACGGAAAACGGATAAATTATTATGCAAAAGTTTTAAGGACAGAAATAACAAAACGCAGTAAAGCTCTGCCAAAAGAACGACTACATCCGCGAGCCGGGAATTTTTATCTGATCTGTTATGTTGGAAAAATAATCAGACTTAAAAAACCTATTAAAAATACTGCGCCTCGCAGAGTAACTTTCGGATTTACTACACTGAATAAATTACGCAATTCCAAAAATTTGCTCGAACTTTTCAATATAGCACCAATCGAAATAATGATAGAAAATAAATTAAAACAAGCTGGTATTAAAGCTCTAAAAGAACATACAATAACAGCAAACAAAAAAAGATACAGGCTGGATTTTGCAATTTATGGAAAAAATAAAAAACTGGCAATCGAGTGTGACAATCAAGCATCACATTCAACTCCGCAGCAAAAAATAAAAGATAAAATAAAAAACACTAATTTGAAATCTGATGGCTGGACTATTTTAAGACTGTCGGAAAATATGATCATAAATGACATTGAAGAATGTTTAACTAAAATTAAAAAGCTATCCTCTGATTTACGAGAATAGCTTTTATTTTACTTGAGAATTGACGGTGGATACAATATTCATACTTGAATCGTCACAATTTACATATGTCCCGTCTTCAAACCATTCATACACTCTTTCTGAACCTTCAGTTTCTTCAATTCCTCCTTCACCTTCGTTTGTAGGAACTGTTTTTTCGGGCGCAGAACTTATAATGGTTCCTAAGAACATATTGTTGAGAGTTTTTTCAAAAATTGAAACTTTGTCTCCTGCTTCGGTCATGTATTCTCCGTCTACGTCTAATTTAATCTCTTTTCCCATATAAATATATTTAGAACAAACATCGTTATCATAGTACACCATATACCTAATTTCGTCAACCCAAATCCAATGTTTCGACCCCGTGGGTCGAAACATTAATAAATTTAAAGAATTTATGTTAATCTATAACAATCTATGGATTTTCCTGTCAGAATAAATAAATATTTGGCCATAAAAAACATCTCAACACGCCGCGGGGCAGATGAGCTTATTCGAGCCGGAAAAGTAAAAATAAATGGACGCAAAGCTAAACTAGGAGATCAAGTGACTATAAAAGATAAAGTGGAAGTGGGAAAAGAAATGCAAAGCAAAAAATATTCTTATTTTGCCTTCAATAAACCCATTGGCGTAGTCACTCACTCTCCCCAAATTGGCGAAAAAGATATAAAAAGTTTTTTATCAAAAATTGACCAAAATAATGATCTATTCCCCCTCGGCCGATTAGATAAAGATTCAAGTGGCCTCATAATTCTGACTAATGATGGAAGGATCACAGATAAAATGTTAAATCCAAAATTTTATCACGAAAAAGAATATAGCGTGGAAGTAGACCACCCGATTAATAACACTTTCCTTCTAAAAATTAAGCAGGGTTTTAATATGGGTAAGGAAAAAGTTCGACCGGCTAAAATTCGAAAAACCCCTCAACTTTCCTCGGGGCAAGCTGATCCAACTAAATTTGATATTATTTTAACTGAGGGTAAAAACAGACAAATCCGCCGCATGTGCGCCGCTTTGAGTTATAAAGTTTTATCTCTTAAGAGAATCAGAATCATAAATATTATTTTAGGTAATCTCCCGAAAGGCCAAATTAGACCCATTGAAGGTGGAGAGCTTAAAACTTTTATTGAAAGTTTAGGATTAAAAAATTGATATAATATGTCTAATATTATATATTAATATAACTAACCGCCCTTAGCTCAATTGGTAGAGCAAGCGACTTATACTCGCTAGGTTCTAGGTTCAAGTCCTAGAGGGCGGACATAATAAGCAAAATTAGGGAGAATCCCCGGGGTTGAATACAAGAGGTCGGACCTCGGAACATCTTGAGGACCGACCTCTACCCCGGGGATCGAGGATAATTTTGTTTTTAATAAAATATTTTTTCCTAAGCCATACTAATCTAACCAACAGACTCATCTGCTTTAGTCTTTGGCATTATTCCGTGAGCGATTATTACCTTTTCGTATTCTTCTTGTTCAAGAGTTTCAACTTCAATAAGCTTGCTCGCAATTGCATCTAGTGCTTTTTTATGATCAGCCAAAACTTTTTCCGCAGTTTTTATGCCATTGTTTATTATCTTAGAAATTTCAGAATCTACTTTGGCTGATATTTCTTCAGAATATTCTTTTTCCGGAGCCTCGCCCCACAAAGGCCTTCCGCCTTCTCCACCTAGAGCAACAGGGCCGATAACATCCGACATCCCCCAACGGGTGACCATGGCTCGCGCTAAATTTGTGGCCACTTGCAAGTCGCTCGATGGACCGGTCGTAATGTCTCCAAAAATCATTTTTTCGGCAACATAACCGCCCAAAGACATCGCGATATCGTCTATGAATTCTTTCTTGGACTGCAGCTTTCTATCTTCAAGTGGAAGCTTTAAAGTGTATCCCCCGGCGCGCCCGCGGGCCACAATGGAAACTTTATGCACCGGATCGGCATACGGAAGCACAGACGCCACAAGAGCATGCCCCGCTTCATGATAGGCGGTAATTTCTTTTTCTTTTTTGGAAAGCAGATGGCTCTTGCGCTCGGGCCCCAGCATCACCTTTTCAATCGCACGGATGAGGTCGAATTGAAAAACTTGCTTGCGATTCTCCCTCGCAGCCAAGATCGCGCCTTCGTTCATCAGAGAATACAAATCAGCGCCGGAAAATCCCGGAGTTCGCTCCGCAATCAACTTCAAATTAATGTCTTCAGCAAGAGGTTTTTTAACCGCGTGAATTTTCAAAATCTCTTCGCGATCAGATCGGTCAGGCAGATCAAGAATCACTTTTCGGTCAAAACGTCCCGGACGGACAAGTGCCGGATCCAAAACGTCAGGCCTGTTTGTGGCCGCCATGACTATTACTTTATCAGTAGGCTCAAAGCCGTCCATTTCCACTAGGATTTGATTTAAGGTCTGCTCACGCTCATCATTACCTCCGCCGAATCCTCCCCCGCGGGTCCTCCCGATCGCATCAAGTTCATCGACAAAGATAATAGCCGGAGCCGCTTTCTTGGCCATTTTAAAAAGATCGCGTACGCGAGAAGCTCCCACGCCCACAAACATCTCCACAAATTCCGAACCGGAAAGATGAAAGAATGGAACGCTAGCCTCGCCAGCGACAGCTCTAGCAAGCAGAGTTTTTCCCGTACCCGGAGCTCCCATTAAAATCACGCCCTTTGGAATCCTCGCGCCGATATCCAAGAATTTTTTCGGACTTTTAAGGAAATCAACAATCTCTTTTAATTCTTCTTTGGCCTCCTTGCAGCCGGCCACGTCTTTGAAAGTAACTTTATTATTTTTGTCGTTCGGATCAGTGATGCGCGCTTTGGACTGGCCGAAAGAAAAAGCCTGCATGCCGGCGCCTTTGACCTGGCGCGAAATAAACCAAAAGAAAATAAAAATAAAAAGAATAGGCACCAAAAACGGCAAAATATTTAAAAGCCAAAAACCAAGTCCACTTTCATTTTTGACTATAATACGGACACCGGCTAATTTTTCCGCCGTCACTCCGTAATTATTTAAAGTTTCAGACAACGATGATTCTGTTTCCTTTTTGGCCCGATTTAAAGTGCCATCATTAAGCTCTATGTTAAGCTTTTCGCCAGCCACTTCAATATTCTTAACTTCGGCATTTTCCACCTTCTTGGCCAGATCGGAAATAGAAATCTCCTCCACTTTCTTGTCAGGCGAAGAAATCACCGAGTAAAGCGCGGTGATAAGCATTAAAATAAGAAGTCCCGTCATCATCAAATTAGAAAACTTCGGACCATCTTTTTTGGACGTCTTTTTTGACCCCCTATTTTCATTTTGATTTTTTTGAAAATTTATAGGCATTTTGTTTGACTATTATACACGAAAAAACCTAAAAAACAAAAACACCGCGATTTCGCGATGTTTTAATTTTTTACATAAATCCAGTTCCTAAGAATGTAATTTTTCGGGGAATGTCATATCTTCATATTCAAGATAAGGCACGATTTCCGCCTTTGGAACAAGACCTGGCTTTTGACAATTATCACAGAAATTAGCATAAATTCGGTGAGAAAAAAGAGTCATTTTTTTAGGCATTTCAAATTGTCCAATCAAAGCGTATCTCGCAGCTTCGGGCATAGTGAGCATCCATATTCCGCCTCCGCATGTGCAACAGCACGCTGATGTAACGCATTTGATCAATTTTCCATTCTCGTCTCTTTTCCTTATAGGAGCTTCGCCCTCATTTCTGATCTCGGCTACAATCGGATTTTTAATAAACTTTTCTTTCATCATAAGCCACAGAAAGTCCGGCAGAATTCTTTTCTCTCTGAAAACAAGCTTGTACATATTTTCAAGTTTTAGTGTGCATTCAATTGTTTTATACCAAAGTTTTTACACTTCTTCAATATTGACAGTTTAACTAATCTGTTTCATTAACGGCAGATTGTTTTTCTATCTCAATTAAGTGCTTAAAACGGCCAGCTAGTTTTTTTCCCAATTCAGCGACAGTTTTATTAAATAGTATTTCTTCACCCTCTGACAATCCCGCAAATTCTCCCTTCCCGCCTTTTGAAAATCTCCCGTGTATAGGAAAATCTTTCGAGAGCACATAGACTAGTGCATTTGAATTCTCCTCAGGCCGAATGGTCAAATTAATCGGAACGATAATATTACCCTCTTCCCTCTCAAGCTCGAAAAAAGCATCAATCTTATAATCCCTCTCCAAAACGGTCTTATTTTGAGAAGCCGAAGCGGCCGAATAAAACTTGAACGCATCTTCATCTGGAAGATCAAGAAATTCCGCGGCACGCATGCGGATGAAATTAGCAAAAGGGCTATTTGGATTAGTAGGGTCGCCTGACTTCCTATCTTTCTCTCTTACAAAAGCCGCGTCAAGCTGTATTGTTTTATTTTTTTCCGCAAGGTTAGCCACTATCTCCCTTTCCTTGTCTATCTCTTCGACATTTTTAACGGTGTCTAAAAGCTCGCGCCGAAGTGATACCACCGGCGGTTCATTGGGTACTATTTCAAATTTTTCCGCGCTTAAATGCATGGGCGAATTATACACGAAAAAATACAAAAAACAAAAAATTGACAGGAATGGGTAATTTGGGTTATTCTTGCTATGGATTTAAAAAACTTAATAATTATGAACACGCCAGAAGAAAAGGATTTTACTGCCAAAAGGAGGAAAGAGCTTAAAGAGCTCAACAAGGAAGTTCTTAGAAGCCTAGCGGGAAAAGAAGAATACGATATAAGTATTTTTAGCGCAACGTTTTTAATAAATCAGATAATTAAGCAGGAACTGGATTATTTCAGAAAAAACAATATTTTTCCTGAACAAAGATTGACGGAACTTCATGCTGTAAAAGCAACTAGATTAAAGAAAACTGTAGCTAGGAAAACAGTGAAAGAATATGGCCTAAAATTAGCCAAGGACAATAATGATATTAAAAAGAGAGTGAAAAAAATTGCGAAGGAGAGGTTAAAAAAAAGGGCTAAAGAAAACAATTCTGTTAAAAAAAAGAAAGAACTTAATTATAAAGCTGATTTTATTTCTAACCCGCCTGATGTGTCAGAGATGATTATGGTCCCAGTAATAAAAGGTACCTATCTTGAATTCAAGAAAGGCACATCTAAAAAAGTAATTGATAAAGCGGTTCAAAACTACCGCGAAAATTTTCATCAAGAAGAGTGACAAGTTAAATACTTAGTCACTCTTTTTTTTAACATATATTTACATGCAAAACAAAAAAGCCCTCTGAATTATCAGAGGACTTTTAAAAAAATCAGTAATGATTAACAATAGCTACTACTTCCTTTGTTTTGGGATCAAAAATTTCGCTATATTCACCACCTTTGTAGTCTGTATAAACCAATTCAATACTCTCATTTTCGTCACAATAACTAAATCTTTCTTTCGGCTTATATATCCTTACATGAGACGGAAAATAATCCCCCCATACATAGAACAAAGATGCTACCCAACACCATTTTTTACCGTTTTTTACATAAAACCCTGGCTGCAAAGTCGTATCTTTATACAAACCAATAATAGCCATAAACTCTTCACCTTCAATGAACATTGTTGAAATCGTCAACACTGTTCTAGTTTTTAAATAATTATTTACCTGAATATCGGACATCATGCTCGCCAATTTATGTGTTGACGAAAGGCAGAAAGATACGGGCATAATTTCCTTTTCATCTGTTTGAGCTGAAACAGGAAGCCAGATCATTACTGATAATGATATCAATAATGACAATAGAATTAGTTTTTTCATTTTAAATGAGCATTTAGGTTAAACAAATTATTCATCCCAATCCTAGCACAAATCCTTGACTTGTCAATGGTTTTGTGATAATTTTAAATTGAATTTATTTACGCACTTTAAAACTAAAAATTATGAAAAAATTACTGTTTTTCCTTCTGCCGATATTATTGTTCAATGGTCTTTATAGCCAAAATCGTCCCACTGTCTTGAGTGGTGTTTATACAAAAGACAGCATGCAACACGAAACCGTCTTAAATGGAGTTTATATAAGAGACACAAATAGTATTGGTTGTTTCAATGCCTTAAATGAAGCGATGGAAATTATTATGCAATTAAACCAAGCCATAAAAGAATCTGACGAAGCCATTGAATTATTAAACCAAGGTAATGGTTATTTGTCGGATGCAATAAAAAATTGCCGCATAAGAAAAAAAGACAAGAAGGCAGTTTTACGCAACATAGAGAAACATAATGAAAAAGCCGGCAAGGCTATCGAAATTTACAAAAAAAGCTCAAACACTTACGCAGAAGCAGCTGTGAAGCTGAAAAAGCTTTCCAAAAAAGAAATAATACTAAAGTAGCATGGAATAATTTACTACAAAAAACCCGCACATATGTGCGGGTTTTAAAATTTTCTAAATAATTTTAGCTTCTCTAGTTCGGAAGACTAAAAACTATTTTTTCATCCGAATAAAAGAAAGATGCGTCATCATCGATGCCAGTAACATTAAGCACCGGATTTCTATTGAAATCAATATAAACAGAACAAAGCATTCGTTCATTAAAAAGATAAAAGGGCCAGCGGGGACGGAAGGGATTAAAATCAGTCGTAACAAGAAAAGATTTTTTTATATTCATTGCTAAAAAAATCCTTTCACCTTCTCTATCCGATTGATTTAAATATTGCTCGCGCAATGCAATTGCAATATTTGGCGTGCACAACTTCAATCCGAGCCTTTTTGCACTCCTGCAAATTTTACTGTAACTAACCATCCCACTATCTTTAACACCAAGCTCTTGAGGCGAAAGCAGAACAAGATTAATAATCTCTTCTTTGGTGTTTTCTGTAAATTTTGCTCTCCTCATAAATTTCTTATCGGCATAGAATACGCAAGATGATCTATATAATATACCTTTCTCAGCAAAAGATTTTTTTACTTCGTTAGAAGATTTATGATTTGTATACTTCACCGTCTTCCAAATTTTCCATTGTTTTATTGTTTCCTGATTTTTCTGTGAACCAATGGCTCCGATTGAGGTATTTTCATTTTTCTGTCCAAAGATACAAAAAGAAAAAATAATTCCGAAGAAAAATATCAAGTTTTTCATAACATTTTGATTTTTTGTTTTTAAATAAGTGTTCCCCGCTATCCTAGCAAAAATACTTGACTTGTCAATGGTTTTGGTGTATTTTAAAAGGGAATTTATTTACGCACCTTAAAAATTAAAACTATGAAAAAATTATTGTTTTGCCTGCTGACAGGATTATTAATCAATAATCTATACAGCCAGGTCTCTAAAAAGAAAGACCCTGAAGAGGAGGAAATAAAAAAGGAATTGAATGAGATACTTAATGGTCAAAATCAACATGAAACTGTCTTACACGGAGACTACATGGAGACAAACAGCCAAGACAGTGTTGATTGTTTCGTTGCTTTATTAGAGGCGATGGAAATCATCCAGCAATCAGGCCAGATTATTGTGGAATTTAATGACGCTTATGCACTGACAGTTAAAAACTACTATGATCTGGTGGGCATATTGGGAAATTTGTCACTTGAGAAAAAAGACAAGAAAGCTTTGACGGACATATTAAGGAAAAATAATGAAAGAACTGACAAAGCAACAGAAATTTACCAAAAAGGCTCCAAATCATTTGATGACGCAACAATAAAACTTAAAAAACTTTCAATTGAAAACATAAAAAAATAGCACAAAATACTTGCTAACAAAAAACCCGCCCTCTGCATAGTTGAAGGCGGGTTTTAAAATTTTAAAAATTTAGAACCACTTCTTTAAAAGACTATTTGGAATGAGCCAGTCTTGAAATTTTAAATGGAGATTTAATCAGCTTATTTCCACTCTTAAAAAACTTTGAAGCTTCAAGT
>Ga0076013_104_pt1 | contig 33911 bp, 42 predicted proteins | sample RifGroB1_FD_68076 | JGI IMG/M metagenome (GOLD analysis project Ga0076013, IMG submission 68076) | Parcubacteria (Nomurabacteria) bacterium GW2011_GWB1_37_5 | reverse complement strand
CAGAGTCCACTTTTTTAAATTCAATAACTCCGCCCGCGGCTCCAATAGCCGATAATCTGTCGCGAATTTTGGCTTTGGTCGATATTCTGTTTATTTTTTCCACCTGATTATCATTAAGACGGTTTATTTTAAAAGTAAAATTAGTTGCCGTAGATGCATTAAGAAGAGTAGCGGGTGATCCAAGTTTAGACTTGATGCTGAATCCGACTTCATGATTTCGATTTATAGTATGATCATGAATTTTCAAAACAAGATCTTCTTTCCTTGAATTACCGGCGTTTAATGATTTAATTCTAAATCTTCTAAAAAGTTCTTTGGCAGCCGGAACTGAAAATGTTTTGTGTGATTTTTTTACGAAGCCGAATATTTGCGCAACTTTAGATTTTAGATCAGATACGTTTACAATAAATTTTTGCCCATTTGGACACAATAATTTGATTTTTTCACCAGCCAGTAATTCATATTCGTATTTTCCAGTCGAATCCTCACGAACAATTTTTAAAATCGGAAAAAAAATAGATTCGATTTTCTTCAAATCATCGTCCGCTCCAACCAATCGCTTATCCGCAATTAATTTAATCAGAACATAAAATTCACTCCATTCTCCTTTATTTCCTTTAATCATAAGATTTTAGAGAGTCAATTATTTTTTGCGCGACCATATAAATTGCATCAACGGCGACCGCATTTCCGAGTTGTTTCATGGCCTGAGTTTCAGTTACAGGAAATTCAAAATTATTTGGAAATCCCATAAGTTTTTTCCCCTCCGATGAAGTTAAGCGTTTTATTTTTCCATTTACCAAATAAGTATCCCAATTCCTGCGATCATTCAAACCCGAACCCCGTCCGCCTACACGAAGAGTGTATCCGATTTTTCTATTGCAATGCCCACCCATAATATCAGACATCGTTTTTTTCAATTTTATCGGTTCCGGAAATTCAAATTTTATTTGATGATTTTTGAAACCAACCATAAATAAACGAGGACGATGTTGCGGTAAACCATAATCGGAAGCTTTAACTATCTTATAATAAAAAGAGTACCCCAGTTCATCCGTAATCGCTTTTTTAATGACCTCAAATGTTTTACCGTTATCATGATTCAATAAATGGCGAACATTTTCCAAAAAGAACGCTGCGGGTTTTTTTTCTTTGATTATCCTTATAATATCATGAAAAAGAGTGCCACGAGTATCCGAAAAGCCTTTTTTAAATCCAGCTTGAGAAAAAGGTTGGCAAGGAAAACCTCCGCACAAAACATCAAAATCCGGAATATCTTTTGCATTAATTTTGGTTATATCTCCGGCAAACAAATTATTACCCGTTGCAAAAAGACCTTGCTTAAATAATTCAGGTTCAATCTTTACAAAATTACGTTCATATGTCATACGAGCATGTTCATCCCATTCGCTTATAAAAACACACCTAGCGTCAGTTTTATGAAATGCCAAATGAAATCCCCCGATTCCCGCAAATAAATCAATAAATTTTACATTCTTGGTTTTATCTGTTTTTTTGTTCATTATAAAAAATGTTTTTTATTTATTATTTTGATTAAGAAAATAAGTATCTGAATCTGATTGTGCTGAAATAGTTGAAGAAATACTGTTCACAGACAGATTAAAAACACTTACCGTGGGCATGAACTCCAGAATATGAGGTGCTTTTTCTTTTTCACAAGAAAAACAAAAATCTTCACTAAAATGAGCCATGATTAAGGAAATTGCAATCAATGTTCCGCAAATTTTACAATATTTTTGCATATTTATATTACAATTATAGCATTTTCCGCCCAATTTTCAAAGGATTTTGAGTGTTTTGCTTATTAATAACAGGCTCAGTAAAATTTGACAAATTTGTTTTTTTTGTTACAATTAATTCGATTTCAAATAGTCCTTTTCAGCCAAAGGCTGATCCGCCTTCGGCGGAAACTTTTAAAACCAAATACAAATGAGTACAGCCAAAAATGAAGAATCAAAAAACTTGATTCAACCTGCCAAGGTACAGATTTTTACCGACTATCCCCAGATTCAACCAATTGTAAAAAAAGAACGACATAAACTTAAAAAATGGAAAAGAAGTATTTTCCGAAGCGGTCTAAGAATGATTTCAGTCACAACTATTGCTGAAATTTCACGGCTAGTTCGCGAAGGACAAATAACTTCAACTGGAGAAAATATTAATTTCAAATTTGGCGAGTTCCCTATTTGCCCTTCAGAACCAATAGAGTGGTTCAATCGTGATATAAGAATTACCGCCACTCTGCCTGCTTCGGCAGAACAATACTTTTTTGAAGAATGGAAAACAAGAGAACTCGAAAACAAATTGCCGTTTCTTCATTGCCTTTTCTTTTCAGAAAATAATGCTCGCATATTTCTGGATGTTCCAACTGGTTGCACGGGTACAATACTATTATCACATGAACCCTACCAACTAATATTTGTAGGGCAGTGGGATCAGGCGCTAAAAAAACTGCAATCGCTTGAAGCAGAAATGCTTAATAAATTTAATTCCATTTGCGCAAAAGAAAATGTTTGAAAATAATCAAACCTAAAAGACATCCGATTACCGGATGTCTTTTTTTTCTATAAGTGTTCGCAACTATGAAAAGGCGTGCAAATAAAAGAAATTCTCCTCGACCCCCGGGGTTAAAGATGCCCCAACCCCGGGGGTCCTCCCGAATTTATTTTATTTGCACGCCTTTTGCTAATAGCTAGATGTGAGCAGATACCTCGTAACGCATTGACGAAATATTTAATAATGGTATTATCAAATTGAATTATTCTGATCATTAAAATGTAGCAAAATGAAAAACGAAAATGAAATAACTATCCCCACATTACTGGATGAATTTATGACAGAGTTCTCTAAAATGAAATCTGTAAAAAATCATCGTGATGATTTAAGAAAATGGAAAAAACTGATTCAAAACAAATTTCAAATGGCGGGAGTTACCACAATTCTCGACATTGTGAGATGTATCAGAATAAACACACTTAAATCTCTTGATGATAATTTAAATTTTCAGTTGGGGGATTATCCAACATTTCCGGAAACGCCAAAATATTGGATAGAAGGCAGTGTTTTAATGTCTGTCACTTTACCAACAACATTAGAACAATATTGTTTTAATGAATGGCTGCCCGAACAGCTTGATAAAAAGATCCCATATGTACAAGCCGTTTTTACTTTCAACAATAAAGCAAAAATTTTTCTGCAATCACAAAACAATTGCCCTGGAAAAATTTTACTTGATGTTGAACCGTACAAAATCATTCATCAAGGACCATGGGACCAAACAGTTCTTAAATTATCAAATCTCGAAAAAGAAATGATAAAGAAAGCTGATGAACTTGGTATTCCCAAGCATTAAAACTATAACTTTTAAAAAACCTCCGTTTATCGGAGGTTTTTTTTACAATCTATTTATGGCGTCATATATCTGATCGCCGCCTCTTGATTGGAATGCTGATTTAGTCGCAAGATCAATTCCCAATTCTTTCTGCTTTTCATCTGTGCTGAGAATTTTTTCTATTTCATTAAGTACAAGGTCATACGCGCCTGCAATGATGGTCCATTTTTCCTTCAAATCGTTAGGTGTGTCAATATTATTTTTTACCAATTCCAAAGCATAATTTTTAAAATGTTCAGCTTCTTTTTTTATTTCGAGTGGGATCAATGATCTAACTGCATTAGAAGATAGAAAATCCATATCTTCTGCTTTCTTTTTCTTATCAAATTCTTCGCCGAAAACATTCAAAAAATTTAGTACACGATCTTTTTCCATTCCGATCACAATGCGTGGAGCATAAAGCGGCTTAAAATCTTCTCCTGATTCCGTAAAATATTTTAGTTCAGTGAGCTGTCCGCGTTCGATTTCACTTTTTATTTGCTCAATCTTTGAATTTATCCCCCTCACTCCAAATGTGGCATCTAATGCAAGAATTGGACCATCAAAAAGTTTTTTGGAATCAAAAGAAACCATCATGTCGGTATGATTAACATAATCATCAAAATCGTTTGACGGCCACAAAAAAGCATCTTTTCCAAGCCATTTGAATTTAGTACAGGCCAATATTATTGACCTTTCGAATGCAGTCGAAATCATTTTAATATCTTCTTCCTTGAATTTCCTTTGTGCTTCTTTTAATTTATTTAGATCTTTTTTGGCTTGTTCTGGGGTGTAATCCAACTTCATTTCAGCAGGCATTTTTCTGACAGCCTCAAGAAAGTCTTCGTTTTCTATAATTTTTTCCAGGTGAAGAAAATTGTCATCAAAATCTATTTTTGTATCACTGATTATTTTAGACGCAAGCTGTTTATCTTTTAAATCTGATTCTTCTTCCTTTTCCTGAATTTGAGTATTAGTATTTATAGATGTATATTTCATTTTTTATAGAAAATATAAATTAAGGATTTTTAATATTTTATCTTGCATACTCAATTATACGATTCTCTCGTATAACCGTGACCTTTATTTCACCCGGATATTTGAGTTCATTCTCAATTTTTGTAGCAATTTCGCGGGCCAAATTTTTTGCATCTATATCAGAAATTTTGTCGGGAGTCACAAACACGCGAACCTCGCGACCGGCTTGGAGGGCATAAGACTTCTCAATTCCTGTAAAAGAATTTACCAAAGCCTCAAGATCTTGAAGGCGCTTAAGATAATTTTCCACCGTGTCACGCCTTGCACCCGGTCTTCCGCCCGATATGGAATCGGCTGTGGTCACAATAATAGACTCGATAGACTCATGTGGATAGTCACCATGATGGCTTTTCATTGCATCAATAATCCTTTTATCCGCTCCAAATTTTTGAAGGATGCGAATGCCGATCTCAATATGCGTGCCTTGCACTTCATGATCGAGCGCCTTGCCGATATCGTGCACCAAGGCACCGGCTGCGGCAATATTCGGATCCGCTCCAAGTTCTGTCGCCAGCATCCTTGCAATATGCGTCATTTCAATCGAGTGCTGCAAAACATTTTGTCCGTAACTGGTGCGGAAATAAAGCCGGCCAACAATCGCTACAATTCTTGGGTCTAAATTAAAGATTCCACATTCATATACAGCCTGTTCTCCTTTTTCCTTAATAATTTTATTTATTTCTTCTTTGGCTTTTTCTACCATCTCTTCGATCTTTGCAGGCTGAATGCGCCCATCCAAAATAAGGTTTTCCAATGCTACTCTAGCCACCTGCCTTCTAACCGGATCAAAAGATGAAATTATGATTGTCCCCGGCGTATCATCCACAATAAGCTCCACGCCGGCAGTGCGCTCAAACGCGCGAATATTCCTGCCTTCTTTTCCAATAATCTTTCCTTTCAAGTCGTCAGATGGAATTGTAACTGAAGTGGTCATCAGCTGCGCAGCCGTAGATGAAGAAAGCCTCTGAATAGAACTGGCTAAAATGTCTTTTGCTCTGCGATCGAGCTGCTCTGCGCCATTATTCTCAAGTTTCTGCATTCTAACTAACAGATCCTCCTCATATTTTTTTTCAATTACTTTATAGAGTTCATCTTTGGCTTCAGTTTCAGTCAATCTTGATAATCTTTCAATCTCAAGTACTTTATCTTTTTCCAAAGTATCCACTTTTTCGCGAACTTTTTTTATCTCTTCCACTTTAACCTTGATATTTTCAACCTCCTTGTCTATCTCTGTTTGCCTTTGATCCAATAATTCTTCTTTTTTTATAAATCTATCTTCAGTCTTTTTGTATTCAACTTCCTTTTTCTTTTCTTCATCCTTTAATTCTTCCATTCTTTGATCCGCTTTTTTCTTTGCATCATCCAAAAGACGCTGCCCTTCTTCTTTGGCAGTAATCATCATTCTTTTAATTTCTAGCTCCATTGAGCCTTTTTTACCAAGAGAAATTACCAGTCTTAAGTAGTAACCTAAACCTGTCCCGAGAGCGAGTGCGACGACAATTAATATAATTGTTCCAAGACTCATAAGTATATTGGCTTATGAGAAAAACCCATGTATTAAGAAATACGAATATGTGCGAATTTACGAATTATTAACAAAGTATTAGAAAGATTTTCTGTAAATCTTTGGAAAATGTGAGAAAATATTGCGTTTTTTTTCATATATTGCGAACATTTGGATTCTTCTTTAAGCTTTGATTTAACCATTAAATTTGATTCGAAAATTAAAAATCTAACAATTTCAATCTACCACAGCATCTAAAAAAACACAAATTTCTTGTTTTGTGCGGGATGGGAGAATCGAACTCCCACCAAAGGATTGGAAATCCCTTATTCTACCATTAAACTAATCCCGCGTGTTCTACATTTAATATATTACACATTTTTTATTATTTTAAAACCTCCTTAATCCAGCCATTAATTTTTCTTGAAAGAAAAACACCAAATTCCTTATTACCATTACTTTTAACACTTAAATGTGCAGTCCCGTAAGGAAGCTTTCCCCTCTTAAATCCTTTCTTATCTTTACGTCTATCAATTTGAACTTTTTGAAAGCAACCAAATGGAAGTCCACAAAAATCCGACCAAAATCTTATACATTCTTTAATATTATTGTCAGGATATAAATGAAGTCTAATTCTAAAATTATCTCTTGATAATCCACACACTTTCTCGAACCATTTAATGGCAAGTTTAATAATTTTAGGATCAGCATTTATTATTCTAACAATACCATGAGTCTTTGTCCCCTCACCCACATAGAGTCCGATTCCGAGCATAAATAAATCCCTTTTTGTAATTTTTCCTATATCGTTTACTGCTTCCTGTTCAGCTTTAATAATAGATTCTAACTTCATTTTGGATTTTGCGTATCCAGAAGCAGCTCTTGCTTTTCCTATCCTATCAATAGTTTCTTCATTTGGCTTATAAGGAATCTTTGAGAGCCAGCCGCTTAAAGTACTCTTTGATATTCCTGCCTTTTCTGAAATATAATTATAAGAATGCCCAGCTTTGCGCAAATTAAAAACCTGTTCGCGTATTGTGTCCTGATGAGCCATACATTCAAACTATATCATGGCATAATATATACACAAGTTCGATTTCTTGCCACTAATGCTTAATTAATTTTCTCCGCATCCTTCACATCATAATCCCCTATTTTGGTCCGGCGCAACTCGGTTAAATAAGCGCCATATCCAAGCATTTCACCCAAATCATGAGCCAACGAGCGTATATATGTGCCGGAAGAAACAGTAAAATTTATCCACAATCTTTTATCCTTTATTCTTAATATTTTGGCTTCATATACTTCAACCTGCTTTGGGGCTAATTCAAACTTCTTCCCTGCTCGCGCCAGATCATAAGCCCTCCGGCCGCTAACTTTCACGGCACTATGAGGTGGTGGAACCTGATTTATCTTTCCAACAAAATTATTTAAAGCTTTTTCGACTTGCTCTTGGTTTATTTCAAACGATTTATCGTAATCAAATACTATTTTTCCTTCCTTATCATATGTATCGGTCTTTTTTCCAAATTCAATTACCGCCTCATATTCTTTTTTTAGCTTTTGAAATTCTGCGAATTTTTTTGTCGCATCGCCAAGCAAAACCACTAAAAGCCCAGTAGCCATCGGATCAAGCGTGCCGGCATGGCCGATCTTTAAATCAGATTTTAAGAGATCAGTCTTTAAATCAAAATTCTCCCCGACTCCCGGGGTTAGAGGTCGGTCCTCAAGATGTTCCGAGGTCCGACCTCTTGAATTTACCCTGGGAGTCTTCCCGAATTTTGATTTAAGTTCCCGCTTCAAATATCTGATTACATCATAAGACGACCACCCAGCCGGCTTATCAACAAGGAGAATGTTTTGAGAAAACATATCTTTCAATTTATACTTATTACTTATACTTAATTCTTATACTTTCTTCGGGCTGCCGAGATTCGCCCGCGACTAAATTTTTGCCGTCGCAAAAATTTGTCTGGGCACCGCCTCGCGGTTTCGCCTGCTGGCGAAACATCGCTCCGGCGTTCGAATCCGGACGCAAAGCACGCAGATGCTTTGCTCATCCCTCATTCACTTCGTTCATTCGGGCTGCCGAGATTCGAACTCGGACTACATGGTCCCAAACCAAGCGTGCTAGCCGTTACACTACAGCCCGTCTTTGTCACGCCATAGTCCTGAATTTATTGAAGGACGAAGGCGGATAAACATATAACTTATAACATATTATTTACAATAAAAAAAGTAGTTTGAACACATTTGTAACGTGCATTGTGCGAAATAATCTAAAATTCGGGAAAACCCCCGGGGTTAGAGGTCGGTCCTCAAGATGTCCCGAGGTCCGACCTCTTGTATTCACCCCGGGGGTTGAGGAGAATTTTAGATTATTTCGCGCAACCAAACAAACAAAAACCACCGGTTGTCAGTCGGTGGTTCTTCGCCCTAAGGTAGCGTTCCCGGTGGGGCGGCACTAAAAAAATTTTTAACGCGTTAAATTAATATCTGTTAACTCTCTTTCCAGTTTCACGGCAAAATGTTCCATCAAACATTCTTTCCTCTTTACGGCTGAACCACGGGTTTGTGGTTACTGAAAATCCATAATCTCCGAAGACATCTTCGGCAAGGATATTCTTCACCCCATATACTCCGTCAGTTTGTAAATCCAGATTTTCTTCATCTGTTCTGTTCATTCTTCCTTCCTGGCGGAGAGAAACTGCAGCTTCAAAAGAAATATCATTATTAAAACTTCCTCTGATCGGATTCGTCTGGTGGCGAGCACGGGTTTCCGCTTTTCTTTCCTGAGTTAGAGATCTTTTCTCCTCCCCTTCAAACTGCATTAGGTCATTGATTTGATTGAGTTTGATTTTTTTTCCTTTCAGAAAATCTGCGATGGTTTTGTTTTTTTTCGGCATTTCAAACCCTTTTTGAACCAAAGCAATAATTTCCGGTGATGTTTTGAAAGGGATCCCTTCCCTTGTTGACGAACACACCAGTTCGAATGCCCCTCCATTAAAAGTTTTTGTTATTTTTTTTTGCACCGGCTTTCCGTTACCGGAAAACTTTTTCTGGCCATTTTGTTGGTGGCCATTACCATTCTGCTTTACGGTCACTTTGTGACCATTGGCAATTGCATTTTGCCTGTTGTTTCCCTGTTGTTGAGACATAGCGTTAATTTTTTTAGTATTATTAAATTTTTTAAGAATTACTTTTATAGTATATCATATTTAATACTTTTGTCAAGCCTATATATAATCAATATTACACGAGGTTTCGCCTCGTGCAATTTTATTTGTCAACTGTTGAGGTCAGACTTCAACAGTCATAGATTAGAGGATAATGTCCTTTAAATGCCTTATTTTGGCCTTTTTTGTGGATCTATCAATAAATACCGAAATAACCTCGAATTTCCATGGGTCATTTTCGCCAAGTTTAAGGCTTATCATATAGGTTTGTATGGCTCTCTTAAGACGTCCTACCTTTCTAAAATCAATATTAGATTCGGGCCTGCTATTCGTTACATGTGTAACCTTACCCTTCGTGATTTCACATGAAACACTTTTCACCTCAATAAAGTAGTAAATATGATCTCGAAAGGCCACAATATCTAATTCTCCCCATTTTTTGGTATAATTTCTCTCAATAATCCTATAATCAATATCCTCTAGGTATTTGCAGGCAATATCCTCTCCAAGCTGACCTTTTTTCTGACTTTTTGACGTAAAAATATGTGGCATAAATATATCCTAGATCTATATTCAGTATCCACACAAGGAGGGGGTAGATAAAAAATTATAAATCACATATCTAGCAATATAGTTACATGTGTAACCATTAAAAATGGTTTCACGTGAAACAATATTGGTAAATTCATATAATACTTTACTTGTCCCTTATAAAACCCTTATCTTATAAGGGTTTTATAAGTTTTTAGTAGTTTATAATGGACAAAATTTGACAAAATTTGATGTCTGTTATGCACTTTATACACATAGTTATCCACAGTTTTTGTTAATATTTCAATGTTTTAGAGTGAAAGTATAAAGGACACTGTAATGGACATAAATTCTATACTGAAATATAACGTAAATATAGCTTGCGCCTCCGATAGGAATCGAACCCATATCACAAGCTCCGGAAGCTTGCATTCTATCCATTAAACTACGGAGGCAAAAAAATGTGCGGCCAGGGAGAATCGGACTCCCATCTCGTCCTTGGCAAGGACGCGTTATACCACTAAACCATGGCCGCATCAAGTATTTAAATCGAAATTTCTTTTTTGGCTTTATTAATCCAATATAAAAGTTTCCTCTTAAGAAAACTATCGCTTATTATAACTGTGCCAACGCCAAAATGCAATCTTCTTGTTTTGTGTTTTCCAAATATTACTTGCGGTTTATGAAAATTTTCTTGTGAAATTTTTAGTTCACTTGACCATTTTTTTTTGCACTGCTCGACATTTAAATCTGGATATAATAGTAACCCAAATTTAATTCTTTTATTATCGATATTCATGAAATGATCAATAAAATTAAGAAAAATCTTATGGAGATCGAAGTCAATATTAGCAAACCTAATCGAACATCTATCTAAACGATCACCTTCACCAGCGTATAGCATAAGTCCGGCCATAAACAACGGATCTGTTTTAAATTTTTCAAATTCATTAGCTGCGTCAATTTCAACTTGATTGTATTTTATTTCTAATACTCTTTTTCTACCTTCATTTAATTTTATCAAGTGTTCAGTACTTCTTTTGATATGACTATTTGTGTTTGATTTTGTAATATGATCTGACCAAACTTCATTACGAAACCACTCACAAAGAGTACTTCGTGAAACATTTAATTCCTTTTCTATCTGACGATATGTTTTTCCTTTTCTCCTTAATTTAAATGCAATATCTATGAAAAAGTGTATAATTGAACTATTAAAAAGTAATTTGCACCCGTGGTGAAACGGATATCATGACTGCCTTCGAAGCAGTTGTTCCAAGTTCGAGTCTTGGCGGGTGCACAAGCGAGCTTGCGTAGTTTGTGCAGGCCGGAGGCTGACGAGCCGAGGCGGGGTCGCGCGAATTTTCAGCAGAAAATTACGCGTGACCACAAAATTATGACTCAAAAATTTGATATTCCTCAAGAAATCCTAAAAACACTACAAACCCTCAATGAGGCTGGTTTTGAGGCGTACTTGGTGGGTGGATGTGTGAGAGATTTGCTGATGGAGAGAGAGCCAAAAGACTGGGATATTACCACAAACGCCAAGCCGGAGGAGATTATTAAATTGTTTTCTAAAACAGTTTATGAAAACAACTTTGGTACAGTTGCTGTATTTACACGTGAAATCCCAGCAGGGGAATCAGCTAACCAGAATGATATAGTCGAAGTCACACCATATAGACTGGAGGCAAAATACAGTGATCACAGACATCCTGACGAAGTTATTTTTAGCAATAAACTTGAAGATGATCTGAAAAGACGCGATTTTACAGTTAATGCAATGGCAATTGGTCGAAAAGGACCCGCCTCAAGTCTAAAAGACATTGATTCGGGCTGGCATTTAATTGACCTTTATAACGGACAACAAGATATAAAGGACAAAATATTAAGGACAGTAGGAAATCCAGATGAGAGATTCAAGGAAGACGCTTTGAGACTTTTGCGCGCGATACGTTTCTCAACACAGCTTAATTTTACTGTTTCACAAGAAACATCCGAGGCAATTCTCAAAAATGCAAGGCTAATAAAAGAAATCTCCGGAGAGAGAATCAGGGATGAATTTGTAAAAATAATTAACTCTGAAAGTCCAATGATAGGAATTGTAATGATGCAAAAGCTTGGATTACTGAAAAATATTATTCCTGAACTTGAAGAGGGAATTGGCTGTGATCAAAAAGGAGAACATGTTTATGATGTTTGGGAGCATCTATTGCGCTCACTCCAGCATGCTGCCGACAAGAAATGGCCGTTTCACGTGAGACTTTCGGCCTTGTTTCACGATATTGGAAAACCTCCCACCAGACGCGACTTAGTGATCGGATCACTAAGTTTACTTAGTGATCCGATCACTAAGCGGAAAGCTTATACTTTTTACGGACATGAAGTTGTAGGAGCCAGAATGGTAAAGGATATTATGGCTAGACTGAAATTTTCCAAAAAGGACATTGATACTGTCACTAAACTTGTCCGTTACCACATGTTCTTTTCCGATCCGGATCAGATTACTTTGTCAGCGGTACGCAGACTTGTGGCTAATGTTGGACCGGATCTAGTTTGGGATCTTATGAACGTGCGAATGTGTGACCGAATCGGCATGGGCCGGCCGAAAGAAGAGCCCTATAGATTGCGCAAGTTTGAATCAATGATCGAAGAGGCCATGCGCGCGCCTGTTTCTGTCGGAATGTTAAAAATTGACGGCAATAAAATTATGGAGGTAACAGGGGAGAAGGCCGGCCCACGCCTAGGGTGGACATTACATGCTCTTCTTGAGGAGGCACTAGAAAATCCGGACATCAACACTGAAGAATATTTAAACAAGAGGGTTAAAGAACTCGCCAAACTCTCCGACAAGGAATTAAAAAAACTCGGTGAGGCAGGAAAAGAAAAAAAGGGGGAGGAGGAAGAGAAGGAATTGGGGAAAATAAGAAGCAAATATAAGGTCAAATAATTAGAAAAAACTGCTCCGTGAAAACAGAGCAGTTTTGATTATTCGGGTCTGCGTTGATAACCTACAAAGCGTGATTTTCTTTCCCCTTCGCTTGGTCTACTGCCAAGCTCTTCAGCTCCACTTGGAAGCTCTATATCCGTCTCAGCTCCGCACTCCGAACAACAGAAGGTCGTATAATAATCTGTTGAGCCATCATAGCCCTCATGACGAGTCTCATACAGATCCTCTTGATAAACTTCGAGTTTGGCTCCGCAGCCAACTCTATTGTTTCCCTTTCCAGTACATTTGTACTGTTTAGACCAAGGTTTGCCTTTTTCTAGAACTTTCATGGTTTGAAGAGTTTAAGTAGTTTATTATTTTCTGAGATGTCCTTTTCAATCTTTTTTGGAAATTCATTTTGTTCCCTTATTGAGGATCTGAACGATCTTTCAAAATATTCTTTCCATTCTGATAAAAGCTTCTTATCTGGAAAGGATAGACCACTGAACCACTCAGGATCATCAAAAAGAATATTGTAGCTTTTATTGTCATCAAATGTTTTTAGTATAATAAATCTTTTTGTGACTCTAGTTACAACTCCCAGTGTATCCCAATCATCACCCCATGGCTCCGGTCCACTCGTACCAACAAAACGAAGAAGCATACCTTTTGTTATCTGTGATTTTTCCATTTTTTTGTTATTAATTGTTAATGAACAAGAAATCCATTTTGATAATAAACCAAATAAAACAATTTGTAATAAAACAAGTTCAAATATGTAACATTAATTTTATGTATTTTAATATTTGCCCTATTTTATTACATATAGTAATATAATAATGTTGTCCTAATTTTGTTACATATATGGATAAATTAGAAAAAATATTAAAAAATATAGGATTCAATAAAACAGAAATAGAAATATATATTTTTCTTCTAAAAAGGGGGCCTTCTTCCGTCTCACAAATAAGCCGAAGCCTTGGTATTCACCGACCGATCGTTTATAGAACCTTGGACCCTCTCAAGGAAAAAGGTGTCATCACGATGAGTCCAAAAGGAAAACAGAAGCTTTATTCAGCCGAAAAACCCGAAGTTATAATAAACATACTTAAAGACATTAGCTCAAAATTTGAATCTCTTTTGCCAGAGATCGAGGACTTGTATTCCAAAAAGATTCCACAACCCGAAATAAAGTATATGGAGGGCCGAAAAGGTATTGCTTATGTTTTTAATGACGTTGTAAACAACACAAAAAGAGGAGAAACCTTTTACCGATACACTTCGGAAAAAGACCTCAAAAAAGTAAACAGTTACTTGCCTAAAGATTACAGAGAAAGGCGGGACGCAAAAAAATTGGAGCGCTTAGTCATAAGCAATCCCGCATCCGGATCACAGAAACGCTCTCGACTAGAACGATTCATTAAATTCATTCCACCAGAATGTGATCAATTCGAGCAAAATATTATTGAACTCATTTATGGAGACAAAGTGGCATTCATTGATCTAAACAGTGAAACTAGCTTCATTATCGAAAACAAGTCCTTGGCTGAATTCCAAAAAACCATCTTCAAACTTCTCTATAAAAAACTTGATTAATGTAATATAAATGATACAAAAAAGCCGACACATACTTTGTGTCGGCTTTTGAATTATTGCTTGTATTCACTTATTACTCTATTCATTACTTCCTTGAAAAATCCTGATGGAATTGATTTTCCGATCTTTGGAGGACAGCCACAATTAAATGTTCCGGCTCTTTTGAAATTTTCTGAATTAACCCAGATTTCTTCAAGAGATTTTTCGAAAACATTTCCGAAAACCGTAACATCGTCTCCCGGACATCGTAGTACTTGCCCGCTTAATGTCACATACATACCACAAGCTATCTGATTGCAAGGATGAGATCCGGCATAAGAAGAAATCCCTTCTTCTTTGATTTGTTCAATGGTCTGAATTCCTCTTTCAAGATTGAATTTATATATTTTAGTGTATAAATCCACCATTTTTTCTCTGTTGGGAGTATCAGTTTCCCATTTGTTTGTTGCCCGACCACTAATCATTGAAGGAGCTGTAACCGGATAAATACCTCGCTCTCTTGCCCATTTATAAATTTGAAATGCTTCATCACAGTTTCCATGATTAATAGGGGTATTAATCACAGCAAGGTGAGTAGGATTCTTTTTTGTGAACCCAGCTTCGATTAATCTAATTAAAGCTAGATTTCTTTTTTCAGTGTAACCTCCGACATTACCAACCATCTTATCCTGAATAATAGGGTTAAATGAATTAAAACCCAAAAGAACACTCGCGTTTAATTTAATTAATTCTTCAATCAATTCAATGCCATTATTGATACCATACTGGCTATTGTATTTTCTAGCCAAATTATCATCGCCAATAACATGTCCTTTGGTAAAAATTACCGGAATAACATCAACTGACTTTAAAAAACGCAAAAATTCAATGAATCTCGGATTCTCAAACGGTTCTCCTTTTCCTAAAAATTTTACAGAGCGTAAACCAAGTTTTATAGCTTGTTTGATAGTATTAACAATATCGTCATAATTCATTTTTCTTTCTCCGGCAATATCAACTTTGTTATTTTTTCTGAAACAGTGGCCGCAATTTAAGCTGCATTTAGTTCCAAAATCAATGTCTAAAGTTAATACTTTTCCAAAATTACTACTTAACTCCTCAGTAGTAAAATTCCAACCATTTACCTCATTAGAGAAATCGGAAGGAAATTTATCAAAAAACATTACTGGTATTTCATTAAGATTTTTCATAGGTTATATTTTTATATTAAATAACAATATCATTATCCAAAAGAGTATAACATATTGATTACTATCTGTCAATCTATATGATCAAATTAATTTATTTATTAGCTTATTTAATATGGTTAAAAACATATATTGATAGTTTTGTTCGCAGTCATTGACAACTTTTTGTGCTTAGAATATAATGGTTTTATGGATAATGAAAATTTAAATCTTAAAAAAGCATTAGAATATATAGGTTTCAGTGAAAAAGAAGTCTTGGTCTATTTAGCCTTGCTTGAATTGGGAAAGGGAACCGTTACACAGATTTCTCGTAAGGCTGGAATAAACCGACCGACCGGATATCACGTTTTAGCTTCTCTTGAACTAAAGGGGTTGGTAAAAGTTTCCGGTAAAGAACCAAAACAAGAATATATGGCTGAATCTCCTGACCAAATCGAGCAATTGCTTACAAAAAAGATAGAGAGTGATCAAGTGTATCTAAACGAGGCACGTAAAGTTATTCCGGAGCTAAAATCAATGCATAATATTGGCGGCCGACCAAAGATACTTTTTTATGAAGGTAAAGAGGGGATGCAAAAGGTTTATGAAGATACACTCACATCTCATGAGTCAATTCGAGCGTACGCGACAGTGGACGACATGCACAATGCACTTCCAAACTATTTCCCGGAATATTACAAACGTAGAACAAAAAAGGGAATTGCGATCCGTGCAATAGTCCCCGGCACAGACATTGGAGCAGAAAGAAAAGCAGAAGATGTAGAAGAAATGAGAGAAACGGCGCTCGTCCCGCCAGATAAATATTACTTTTCACCTGAAATAAACATCTACGACAACAAAGTCATGATTGCTTCATGGAGAGAGAAACTGGGAATCATTATTGAATCAGCCGAGATTGCCGACGCGATGAAGAAAATTTACGAACTTGCCTGGGCAGAAGCGAAAAGATTGGATAAAGATTTATCTATCAAAAATACGGGGTAAAGTATTGTATTGACATTGTCATTACAGATGATAAAATAAAAATATGAATACAACAATACAAATTAGAATAGATCAGAAGACTAAAGATAGAGCGCAGAAGACTTTTAAAAATATGGGTATTGATATGTCTGCCGGTCTAAAAATGTTTTTAAATCAAGTCGTGACAGATAATTGTCTGCCTTTTGTTCCAAGTACTCCAAAAACAAGAGCAATTAGAAAACAAATGGACCGAGAGGTTGCATATGCACTCAAACATAGCAAGGGGTACACCTCAACGAAAGAAATGTTTGACGCCATTATGGCCAGAAAATAATTTATGTATAGACGTTTTTATACAAAAAAATTCGAAAAATCGATGCAAAAGATTATTCGATCCGGTAAAGTAAAAAGATCCGAGGTTGAGACGGTTGTCACTATGCTTGCTTCGGGAATTAAACTTGGGGCTGAATATAATGATCATGCATTAAGGGGAGAGTACGACGGGTATCGTGAATGTCATGTTCGAGGAAATCTACTCTTAATTTATAAAATAAAAGACGATGTATTAATTTTGGTGGTTGCTAATATCGGCAGTCATTCAGAATTGTTTGGGTAATCCGCCAAAAATACGGGGTGAAATAAAGAAAATCAAAAATATTTTTCTATTTTTAAAATATTGTGCGATAATTAAAATATGATATTCAACAAAGATATTAGCGCGTAAATAGAAAAAGATACACTGCTTGAGAAAAAGCGGTCTATTGAGCGCGGCCTGGCGCTAGTGAAAGCAAGGCGGGAGCTTTATGACACGGAATATGCTTTAGCGAATTTCGGGGGCATGGCCGGCACAATAGATGTGGAGGGCAGACTGAATGATCTGTATGAGCTGCAGAAAAAACATGCCAAGCTTTCGCGAAAGCTCCGAAAACTGGAAGGAACAATTAGTAAAGATAGAAACTTGCAGCTTGAGAGTGTTAAAAATTACGGAGAACTTCTCGATGTTGCCCTTTGGGAAATAGAGGAATATGGATTGGACACTTTTGCGTCTTTTCCAGTATTCACCGGCACAGACCATCCGCGAGAAAACTTGGAAAAAGGCGCGGGCTTCATTCGCAAAGTTTCGGAAAAGCACAAAGTTTGGAGTCAGATCCCATATCTAGATATGAATCTTGAAACGAAAGACGAAATCGTCTACGATCCAAAAGAAAAATTCGAGATCTTCTTTAAGCCACTAATAGCCTCAGGCCTTCTTAAAAATATGGTCATGAAAAACGGTTGGGAAGCAGCTCGTGGCTGCAGAACAGAATTAGAATATGCAAAAGAAAATAATTTAAATATTTTGTACGAAGTCCGCGATGTCTATGGTAATCTAAGAATCCAAAAAGACCTTAAGCCGTACTCTCACTTGGACGGACTCAAGAACAATTAATCTCTAGTAAAATTTAACAACTTTACTTTTCTATTTGTTGCACTATTTGTTGCACTATGGTAAGATGTATGCAACAAATGATTAAATTAACCGAGAGACAAAAGAAAATATTGGATTTTGTATCACGAGAAATAGAGGTTAGTGTGTCAGATATTCTTCTATTTTTAAAAAAAGTTGGATTTGAAACCAGCCGTTTTTCTGTCGTACGTGATTTAAATGTACTGCTTCAAAATAATTTTTTAAATAAAATTGGCGGAGGACGTTCCACAAAATATAAAGAAGTACAAAAACATCCATTGCATAAATATGTCGATATTGACGATTATTTTAAAATACCGCAGGAAGAAAGAAGTCTTGCCTCAGAATCTTTTGAGTTCGATATTTTTAAAAAATTGGACAAAGTTTTAACAAGAGAAGATTTGGGAAAAATTGATGCTCTCAATAATGAATTTAGAGCAAATATAAAAAAGATTTCTGCGACAATTAAGAAATTAGAGATAGAAAGATTTACCATAGAACTTTCATGGAAATCCTCGCAAATAGAAGGAAACACTTATAGCTTGCTGGATACTGAAGATTTAATTAAAAATAAAGTTGAAGCAGAAGGACATAAAAGGGAAGAAGCGATAATGATTCTTAATCATAAGAAAGCCCTGGATTTTATCAATAAAAATGCTTCCTACTTTAAAAAAATATCATTAAAAAAATTGGAAGAACTGCATAAATTGACCGTTGGCGATTTGGGTATTCACTTCAATATCAGAAAATCATCGGTAGGCATAACAGGTACAAATTATAAACCGCTTGATAATGAATATCAGATAAAAGAAGCGATTCAGGAAATGATAACGCTCATAAATGCGGCAAAACATCCGACGGTGAAATCTTTTTTAACTTTGGCGCTCATTTCTTACATTCAGCCGTTTGAAGATGGGAATAAAAGAACAGCGCGCTTGCTGGCTAATGCCTTACTCATTGCACATAATTATTGTCCGCTTTCATATAGAAACGTGAAGGAAAGTGAGTATAAAAAAGCAATTCTCATATTTTATGAATCACATAATATTGATCCGCTTAAAAGAATGTTTGTAGAACAATTTAAATTTGCAGTCCGTAATTATTTCCGCGCATAAAGAGCCAAAAGATTGGACAAAGAACTATCCGCCAAAAATATGGGGTGAAATAAAATGATTGATGCTCGCTGTGATTTTGTGTTATTATGTTGCTATGACCCTTGAAGAATTAAAATCAAAAACCAAGCCGATACTTGATAAATACAGCTTAAAATATGCCGGTGTTTTCGGGTCTTTTGCCCGCGGTGAAGCCGGAGCTGAAAGCGATATTGACATTATGATCGATTACCACCGACCATTCTCTCTTTTGAAACTAATTGGTCTTGAAAATGATTTAAAAGATATTCTTAAAACAAGGGTTGATGTGGTAACAGAAAATGGCGCCAGTAAATATATGAAGCCATATATGTTAAAAGATCTTAAGGTTTTTTATGGACAAAGATAAAACATACATTTTTCATATTTTGGATGAAATAGAAAACATTGAAAAATTTTTAAACAATGTTTCTTTTGAATCTTTTATTGATGATCTTAAAACAGCCAAGGCTGTTGAACGTTCTCTTGAAATCATCGGCGAAGCTGCAAAAAATTTGTCAGATAAATTTAAAAAAGAAACAGAGATAGTCCCATGGCGTGATGTAGGCGGTTTAAGAGATAAGATTATTCACCATTATTTTGATGTTGATTATAAAACCGTCTGGGACATCATTCAAAATGATTTACCTAAATTAAAGGAGATTTTGCTAAAATATAAATAAGTCAGAAATGTTTATGACCGCTTAAGAATCCAAAAGACCTAAAACCCTACTCTCACTTGGACGGCTCAGAAATAATTGATCCCGTGCAAAATAAAAAAAGCCGTCCCGAGTTAAATCGAAGGACGGCTTTTGATTTGTTGTCGCAAATTCTTAGTAATATTGCAAGTAATCTGATTTTGTAAAATTACCATCTTTGTCGAACCATCCTACTCGTTCCATTTGTGAAAATGGAATCCTGTGGCCGCAGGCATCGGTATCTTTCCATAATTCTACAACATTGCTGTTTTTAAAACAAAAAACATCTTTCGGATTGATAACTAATTCCTCATACTTCGAGCTGTCCGTTAATTCCGGATTCCACCATTCCTGATTCAGATAATAACGCTCAATTATTGCGTGGTATTGTTTTTTACCATGATTAGATAATTCAATATCTTTATCACAATAATTACCACCAAACATAAGAAAAAAAGAAGGGTTCTTTATTTTACAAGATAAACCTTGTTCTCCAAAATAAAGATCAGTTCTTTCTCTGAAACAAGAGGTAAGGGTGATTGCAGTAAAAGAAACCAAAATAATTTTTGTCAGATTTTTCATAGTTTTTTTAATTTTGATTTTTAGATTGTTTTTCAGATTCCTGTATCATTTCTTGTTTTTTCTTTTTTTCTTCCATTTCCTTGAACATTTTAAGGAACATTCGCGCCTGAACTACTCGAAGTATTCCAACACTAAGAACAAGTAGCATGAAAATTACAACCAATATCGTACTCATATTTTTAATGCCTTCTACTTTACTTGAAGGACTTTTTTAATTGTTAAGAAACATTTTTTCACTGTCAGATCACAAAATAATTTGCGATCTGAATAATGAAAGGAATTTATTTCAATCATAGACTGATATAAATTTTTTCAATTCATTATATTTATTTTGAAAGTCATACCATAGATCTGTAATTTCATCTGACATTTTTTCAATTCCATTATCGTTATCCTTTTCTAAAAGATCTTCATACTTCTCGCGTGATTTAGATTTGAAAAAATAATCTTTAATCGCCTGTATTTTGTCCTCTATCACCAAAATGTGGCTTTGTTCACCATTTGAAAGTTTAGAAATGCATGGAATATGTTTATGCATATTCACAAATTCTATTGAAGTCGGCATGGCTACCACAGTGTGATAGAGTACACCGAATGAAACAGCCCTTCTTGTTTTACTTATTTTTTTATCAAGAAGAGCAGATATCTTTCCAATAAAACCAAGATTTCCATAGTAATGGCAAAAATGACCATGTAATGTTTTCATAATTTTGGGTTTTAAATTGTTAATGAACATTTTTATTTACATCAATACTATACAATATATTTTATACAATGTCTAAAAATATGGCTTTTTTAGTGGAAAAGTAAAATAATAATTTACTTTTTGACTGACTTATGCTAGAATTGAAGTATGAATTTATTAAGCCCAAAAACAATTGAAGAGCGGGTAATCATGCTTTTGCAGGGCGGCTCGATGACAGCCGGCGATATCTTGGCAAAAATAAAAAAAGACAGGCCAAAAACAACGAAACAAGCCCTTTACTCTGCCTTGCGCAAAATGAAGGTGGAAGAAATTGTAGCGATTCATGGCAAGCTTATTTCCTTGAGCCACGTTTGGGTGGTCAAAATGGCGGAAATTTTTAATTCCGCCAAGCGAATTTACGCCAGAGAAGTGATTTCTGACGACGGCTTTCTTAATCTCGAAGAAGGAGACAAAATTGTCTATAATTTCAAGAGCGCCGAATCAACCGATATTTTCTGGGGCCATGCTTTCGCCCTGCTTGCCCATGCGACAAATTCAAAAGTGCCGCTTATTCTTTACAATCCGCATGAATGGTTTTTCCTCGCGCGCAAAGATAGCGAAAGATTGCTTTTTGATGAAATCAAAAATATCCCGCGACAGATTTTTCTTATTACCGACCATAATGATCCACTCGACAAGCAAACTGCCAGAGAATTTGACGGTAAAATGAGCCAGTACCACATGCTATCTGAAAATCAATTTCCAAAAGAAAATTATTATCTAAATATCTTCGACGATCTAATCATTGAGGTTTGGCTGGATGAAAAAGTGGCTGAAAAAATTGATCAGTTTTACAAAGCCAATAAAACAATAGATGAAAATAATCTTGCTGAACTTAGAAGAATAGTGAAAGAGCGTGGCCGAAACAAAATGAAAATTTCCCGCAATAAAAAGCGTGCCGAAAAACTGCGCGCCAAATTTGAGAAATATTTTTACAAAATAGACACAAAAAAAACTATCATTTGATTTCATTCCAACATTCTATAGAATGTTGGAATATAAAATTATGCGACTGAATCCCAGAGGTTATTGAAAATGACACGGAAAGTTTGGGCGATGGCGGAATTTTCGACGATGGTCGTGATCATTTCTTTTTGGAATGAGGTGATGCTGACTTTATTGCCAAAAATAATTACTTGGGCAGGCAAAGTAAATTTTTCTTTGGGCAGAATTTTGCGAGTAATTTTACGCTCCAAATTCATCATGTAAGCAGCTTTTTGCATATGAGGCAAAGCGGGAGATAGAACATATGAATTAATTCCTGCTTCGGCCTGTTTTTTTATTTGACCGGCAACCAATTCAGCCACTTCTTTATCTTGATGATCATGCAGGGATCTAAGAACAAAAACTTCTTTTGCCTCATCTAATATTTCCTTATATGTTTCCTTTAATCCTTCAACACCTTCATAAAATCTCACGTTTGGGCGGTGATGAGCAGTATTAAAATCACTTGTCATGGATTGGAAAATATTTTCATAGGTTTCTTTTGCCTGATTTGCATCTTTTTCTCTCTGAGAAACTAATTTTTTAATTTCACGCGGATGCAGAGCTCGAAAGAGCGCGATCCTGCCACCGCTTTCAATCTTCTCGGCAAGTCCGATGCTCGAAAGCTGGCCAAGCACAACATAGGCAAGCTCTCGACCCACTCTGGCATTCTTTGCAATCAAGCGCGCAGGCATAGCTGGAGATTTAAGCAAGGTTTCGTATATTTTTGCTTGATCTCCTGTTAAACCAAGCTTTTTTAATTCATTTTCATATATCATTTGTAAAATCTTATTTACACTTTTGTACTTACAATAATAGCAAATAATATCTATTTGTAAAGAGAATTTTAATGGACATACAAAAAATAGTAAAAAATCTATTACATTTTTAAAATACGGGAATATACTATTGGTGAAAGTAAGTTTAATCTTTAAAAACAAAATAACATGACAACAAAAGAAGATATCAGAAGATGGTTCCTAAGAGGACTTGAAAAAAAAGCAACTCATCTAATTGTCGTATGCGACACGTTTGACTATGATGATTATCCTGTTTATGTAGAAAAAGGGAAAGACGTGCATGAAGTCGAAAGTGAATACAATGGAAAAAGCATGCAAAAAGTAATGGAAGTGTATAATCTTAACATGGACATGGAAAGACAGTTGAATCAAAATCGCGCTTTCAATTACTAAAAGAATGTACCCTCACATCAAAATCCTTGATGTGAGGGTAAAAATCTCTAAAACAAATCTTATGAAAAACACAAAACAATTGGAGAACAGGGAGACATTTGTCGCTCGCCTCCGCAAATTTACAAAAGACCAGGCAGAAATTGATGAGATCATGTTCGCTTACGACATGGCCAAAGAAGCTCATCGCACAGCGAACCGTGATAGTGGCGAAAGATACTTTGAACATCCTCGAGCCACAGCTTTAATCATGCTTGATGAACTGAAATGGTTCGACAAAAATTCGCTCATAGCCATGCTTCTGCATGATGTCGGTGAAGATACTCCAATCTTGGGAAATGTAATCAAAGATTATGACGAATTTATCCGCACGGCAAAATTCCGTTTAGGAAAAACCTTCAATCCTGAAGTTGCTGAATTGGTGATACTTCTGACTAAACCGTCAGTAGATGGCAAGCGATTCACCAATAAAGCAGCCACAGCAGATTTTTACATCAAGCAATTAGTAAAAAATCCAAAAGCTCTGCTTCTGAAAATGGTTGATCGTCTGCATAACCTGCGTTCACTTAAAACAAGCACGGTTGAAAAAACTGAAAAAATTTTAAAGGAAACCATAGATGTCTATCTGCCGATATTTGAAAAACTGACAAGCAAAAAATCTAACTTTGGTTTGAAAGCGGAGAAACTCTTGAAGTTGATTGAAGAAAAAGTAAAATCGCTACCCAATGTCAATTCCCGGAATTAACATTGGGGCAAAAAAAATCCTCTCCGAATCGGAGAGGATTTTTTAATTTTTTTCAGGAATTATATTCCCGAGTTTTATCAATTCCATCAAGAACTAATCCCTTTTTAATTCGTTCAAGATTTTCGTGCTTTTTCTGGTTTTTCAAAACTTCATTTTTAGAAGCAAAATGATGGTCTTCAGTCTTTTTACCGACAGGAATTAAAATCGGCAGATCTTCATTTTCTGTAAGCAAAATTTGAACCAATCCCTTTGCAAATGGCATAAAATTTTGCAGATAAATTTCTTTTTTTCCACTTAAACTAACTTTAAGCACTGGGTAAGGTGTATCAAGTGATCCCTGTGACCTTCCACCCAAATAATGCCTGTAACCAAGAGTGCCTACTTCACATCCTTTGTTAAAATTCCAAATTTTGTGGAACAATGAGGGGTCAAAAAAAGCAAGCCTTCCCAAGCTCGCCAAATATAAACCTTTTTGTTTAAGCCGGGCTTTGAAACTTTCCAGCTCACTTTCAAGTGGAGTTTTTACAATCTCTGCCACATGATAACGAACATTATCTGGAATCTTTTCTTTTGCTTTTTCAGCAGTTTGGATTTTCAGCACATGTTTAATGTCCGCATCTGCGCTGATTTTATTAATCAATTCATTTGTCTTTCCATATTTAATTGGAAGATTCATGGAACGACTGATTTTAATTCCTAAATTATCGTCATGATTTACAGAGCGAACTAATTTACTTCCTGTTTCTTTCATAGTTTTTGGGGTTTAAAGTTTTAAAGTACAAATACCAAGTACAAAAGGTATCAGATTTAAATTTATATGTCAAGAAATTTATTTCAAATCTAATAAAATAGGGCAGTGATCAGAACCATATATATCGCTAAGTATTCTTATATCTTTAATCTTTGAAATAAAATCAGAGCTTACAAAAAAAAGCCGACATTTCGATCGCGTGCGCGAGTTTTCATGTCCCAATATGTATAAATGTCTTTCTTGTTGGGATAAAAATGACGATACACATCCACATAGCCATGCCTCACAACTTCATTAATCCAAGCGCGCTCGACTGGCAAAAAACCAGTATTCATTTCATTTTCTTTTGGACGAGCTAGGTCAATCTCATGATGGGCAGTATTCACATCGCCACAGAACACAACATTCTTGCCAGATTTTTTTAATTTATCAATAAATTTCAAAAATGCATCATAAAATTCCATTTTGTATTCTAACCTTCCCTCGCGACCGCCCTGTGGAAAATAAACATTAACAAGAACGAAGGAAGTCGGGCTTCGGGATACTGAGAGGTCAGACCTCGGACCCGCTAGAGGACTGACCTCTGAAGCCTGACTTCCAAAATAAGTGACCAAAATCCGCCCCTCATCATCAAATTTTTTGATACCCATACCGTATTCCACTTTTTCAGGTTTTATTTTAGTATAAGTAGCCACACCACTATATCCTTTTTTAACTTTTGAAGAAGAAAAATATGAAAAATAACCCTTTAAATTGCGTACTTCCTCCGCTAATTGTTCTGGATCAGCTTTAGTTTCCTGCATGCATAAAATATCAGGCTTTTCTTTAAGTACATCATTCAGATACCCGCCTTTATATGTGGCTCGGAGGCCATTAGTGTTCCAAGAGATTATTTTCATAACATTATTTATGTATTATAGCATGACAAACATCACCTCACCCTGGACCCAAAAGTATTTTTCTGCTGAAAAATCTTTCGGGCCTGCCTCGCGCCGTCGCGCTCCGGCCTTGCGAAGCTCCAAGTATTCGCTTCTCACCCCCTCAATCTCCCCCTTATAAAGGGGGAGAAGTTCATAATTGACAAACACTAAACAAGTGTCGTTCAATTAGTTTTTGATGTTGACGAAATCGCGAATACTTGATATCTTTTACCCTTGTCTATTGTTCTTTCCAAAAAACATTATTTTTATTTTTATTATTTTGTGATTAGCAGATTGAATTAAATTTTTGAGGCGAGACCTCTAATTCAATCTGCTGATCGCAAAACGAACAATTCAGATAAAATCTCGAGAGTCTGAGGCGTAAATTTTACTGAAAAGCGCTGTCCGCTGGCTGAAACGGAAAAATAAACAGTTATTGTTCAACCCCGCCCCAAAAAACAAAAAAGGGCAAAAAACAAAAAATTAATGAAAAAAACTTTAATGACAATGGGAGCTTATCTTCTCTGTGGAGAAATTATGGCTTCAATTCCGACCAACACGACAGTGATGGTTAAATTCAACAACAAAAAAGTTGAGCTGAACAGCAAAGGGTTCGGGAGAATCCACAACTTGAAAGATGAAGAAAACACTCTTTCAGTAACTGTGCAGCAAAAAGAAAACCAAAAAATCTGCGCATTCACCGAAACCGAAGGTGAGCTTGTGCCCCTGGCACCGATTGGCAGCGGGAAATCCACAACAACCGGAAGGGAGTACACCACTACTCTCAATTTCGATTCTGAAGATAACAGAATCACAACTTCGTTTCCAACCAATACCATTAACCTGGCATGCTGGAACAAGAAAAGCAAAATTGGAACCACCTATGAAATCGGGGTGTTCGTGAATGAAGAAGGTACATGCTATGTTTGTATGACCACGAAAGTGGAATTCGCTTACATAACAGATGGCAGTGTTTTCTTTCCAACTTTCGGCAAGCAATTGTCAAAATTGATTGAAAGCAACCTTATTCATGGAAGCGAATTAAAATCACTTCCTTTCATCACTGAATACATTTCTGCAAACGAATTGGTATCATTTATCAGCAAATTAAACCTTACTGATAAAAAAGCCATTATTGTGGACATGCTGCCCGCGACAGGCCATGTGGTGATTGTAACCAATAAGTTAAGGATTGCCGTTGTACCGTTCACAAGCATCATTCTCAACAATGTTGATGCAAAACCGGAAGTAGGATGTATTGTGGGATATGATTCGTTCAAAAAAGCGGACCAAAAAACCACTACCCTCATCCAAAACTGGACTGGAAGCATTGCTTCTATTTCAGTTGCGACCGGAGTTGTGCTGCTTGAAGAAATGACTGCACAGGTTTAAAAAACCATTGTCATTTTACAAAACCCTTCCGAAAGTCGGAAGGGTTTTTTCTTTTTCCTAACTTGCATATACTTATAATGACTAGCGAGGAGCACATGGGAGTGTAATCACTCACATGGTGTCTGAGCAACGTCATTATATCGTAATCGATATACTTATACTTATACTTATTTAGAATGATATTTTTTATGCACCTCTTTTAAATGTTTGTCTGTGACATGCGTATATATTTGCGTAGTAGAAATACTGGAGTGGCCGAGCATAATCTGAACAGAGCGAATATCTGCTCCATTTGAAAGAAGATCGGTTGCAAAACAATGCCGCACTACGTGTGGTGTCACTTTTTTGGAAATTCCGGCAATCATCGCGTAATGTTTCACAATCCTTTCTATTGATCTTCTTGTCAAAGCCTTTATGTCTAAATTTGCTCCACTATTTTCTTTATTCTCTTTTCCTTTTTTTGAAAGCTCGTGGCCGACTTGCACAAACAACGCTTCCGACATGTCACGGCGCTTTGCAAGATACGCTCGCAATGCATTTTTTGCATCCTCGGAAATAAAAACCACCCGCATCTTTCCACCCTTGCCGCGGATAGAGAATTCATCAACGCTTAAATCAATATCGCTTGTAAGCGAGCATAATTCAGATACGCGTAGGCCGGTAGAAAAAAGCAATTCAAGAATTGCTTTATCCCGCAGTGATTTTAGATCAGTATCTTTCGGTGCATTCAGTAAACGGGAAAGTTCTGTACTTGTTATTAAATCAAGAGATCGTTCCTGCACTTTTGCGAGTTCAATTCTATCGGCGGAAATCACCTTTACATCTCTTTTGGCCAGAAATTTTAAAAATACTCTCAGGGCGATCAAATAATAATTCTGTGTTTTTTTAGACAATGTTTTTCCGGTAGCCCTATTGTTGCCTGTTGACTGCCTGTTCAGCCACAACCGGAATTCGCGCACAGAACTGTCTGTTATTTCACTCGCATCTTTTATCTTGGAAAAATCAAAAAAACGGCTCAAGTACCTATCATAATTTTCCACAGTTTTCAAACTCCGGCCTTTTTCTATTTCAATATATTCTAAAAACTCCCTTTTTAATTTTTCTAAATCACTCATTTTTATATTATACACCAATGTCGCACAATTATTTTTATTCCCACATGTATCTATTTACGCCCTTTTTATAAAAGGCACTCAAATAAAAGCTTTGGGTGTCCGGCTCCCATTTGGGATCCGGACACCCGGACCCAAAAGCTTTTATTTGTTCGTCTTTTATAGGTGTAAACAGATACTTACGCATCTCTTGACTAATGAAAAGGACAATGGTAATGTATGCATGATAAAAGTTGTTTAACAATTTTACTAACATGTACTAATAACCCAGTTTATGAGTGAAACACAAGGAAATTCATGCACAAATGTGCCTGAAGTATTCGAAGCATTTGCTTCAAAAATTAAAACGAATCTGCAGCGATATGATATCAAGCATGTTGCTTGTGAATTCAAGCAAATATTGAATGAAATGCATGTTATCTTGCAGCTTCAATCAAATGAAGACGCCAAAAAAGCCGATGAATTATTAACAAATGCCGGAATTTATTCCAACGTTGAAAATGGAAACTTCATTTGTATTCTTTGCCCCAATATTAATGAGACAAATGATACAAAAGATGAAAAAAATCACTTAGTTGATGAGGCTAATAAAATCATTACTTCCGATCTAAACCTTGCAAAAGCAAGTGGAAATATGATAATTGGCTATAATCACTTATTCCAAGTAAACGAAGGAATTGGCGCAAGCCGTGCTGAATTCCCATCAGTTGAACAAGCCGCCAAAGTGGCCGAAGCATTACGCTCATCCGAAAACCATTTTCATGTAATCTTGAAAGGTAAAGGAATTGTTTTATTACTCACAAGCGATGCTCAGAAAAAAGAATACGAGAAAATGAGGGAAATTATCAGAACGATTTCGAATTTTTTGGTGAAAAAGCATTGCTCTATCTTGACCAAAACTTTCACTTTTGAAAATTTCCAACGTAATCCAAAAAAAGTTTTTCTGAACTTTAAAACAAAAAAAAGGCGTAATAAGGCGGCAAAATTGCTGCAACAAAAAGGATACGCTATTGGAGAACTGAACGAAAAAACCAAAAGTTTTATTTTACTTTCAGTCTTTCCTAATGATGCCGCTGTTTTCGAAAAAACTATGGCAAAAACAGAACCAGCTCCCAACGCCAATGGGCATGCTAGTTCAAAAAATTCATTCAAATTAACCGTTGAACCTTTGTCCAACGATAAAGCTGAAGTAGCTGAGTGGCTCCAAAAAATAAGAGAAGCAAACAGAGAGCTTCTCCAAAAATACGGCCTCAACTACTCCCACCAGCAATATCTCAACAAAAAAGGCAGCCATTGTTTCGGTTTTGAAGAAGTAGAAACTGCTCAAAAAGCTTATGAATTATTTGAGCAAAGATATGGTGATAGGGTCCAATACACCTCTGGTAAAAAAACCGTAACCATTATTTACTTTCCAAAAAAGAAAAAACGCGGTAAAGGCAAAAGCAAAGCCAAAAAAGTCATGAATAAAGTTATCCCTAAAAAGGTAATTCTGAAAGAGAAAGCGCAAAAAAGCGTATCTCCGAAGGATAAAATCCTGGCTCTTTCTGAAAAGATGGCTGATGCTGTCCTGGAAGCCTATCCGGAAAAAGTTCTCGAACTTATCTGGAAAAAACTTCAAGCTGCGAATGTCGCCTTGGTTAATCTTAATAAAAAAATTGTGATTAAAATGGGAAATAGTGAGATCAAAGTTGATCCCAATGATTTGAAAACCTTGAAAAAGGCGGATTTCATTAAAATTTCCAAAAAATAATTTCAATTAAATCCTAAAGCCCTTATGCAAATGCATAGGGGTTTTTTGTTGCAAAAAAAGCCTATTTATGGTAAGGTGATGCATATGTTAACAACCAAGAAAAAACAGGTATTAATTAAGAAACATCAAGTTCACGACAAAGATACTGGCTCGGCTGAGGTTCAGGCGGCTATTATCAGTGAAAGAATTGATGATTTAGCCAAACATTTGAAGAAAAACAAGAAAGATTTCCATTCCAGACGCGGTTTGATCAAAATGGTTTCAGAAAGACGCAAACATCTAAAATATCTAGAAAAAACCAACAAAACACGATACAACGCCTTAATGAAAAAGCTAAAGTTAGACTAGATCAAAAAAACTCGGCTTGCTCGAGGTTTTTTGTACAAAAATGCATTAGTCTAAAATACTAATTACTAATTTACTAAAATACTATTTATGTCAATAATCAAACACAAAGAACAAAGAGTAGGGGTTTTCATTGATACACAAAACCTTTATCATAGCGCAAAAAATTTATATAAAAGAAGAGTTAATTTCGGAACAGTACTTAAAGAAGTTGTAGCCGGCAGGAAGCTTATTCGCGCAGTTGCCTACGTTATTACAACTGAAAACCAAGATGAAAAAGCTTTCTTCGAAGCGCTTGGGAAGCTTGGTATTGAAACTAAGACAAAAGACTTGCAAATCTTCTGGGGCGGGGCTAAAAAGGCCGACTGGGATGTCGGACTTGCGGTTGATGCCATCATGATGTCTCCAAAGCTTGATGTTGTAGTGATTATCTCCGGCGATGGCGATTTCATCCCACTGGTTAAATACCTTCAAAACAACGGTACTCAAGTTGAGGTGGCCACCTTCGGCCGCAGTGCTTCCGCCAAACTAAAAGAGTCTACCGACGACTTCCTAGATCTCGACCAAAATTCACGAAAATATTTGATTGGATACAAGTAAATTATAGGATTAAAATATTCTTTATTTTTTCCTGAAGTTTAAAGGAATTACCATGTTTTAATAATCCCAAATAAGAAGCAATAGTTTCTTCTTTTGGATTTTCTCGTATATTTTTAAACATTCTCCTCTTGGTTGTTGTTCTTAAAACCCTATGCCGTGAAAAATGCACCCAGCCGAGAAAATCAACACTAGAATAAATTGTCTTAATAAAAACCTTGCCAGGATGCAATTTTAATTTTAATTTGATTTCCAAAAATTCACGCATTTGTTCCAGAATATTTTTTAAATATTCTTTGTCTTCTGAAAGAACAACAAAATCGTCGGCATACCTAATGTAATATTTAGTTTTAAGCTTATGCTTCACAAATTGGTCAAATTCGTTCATATAAACATTAACTAAGAGCTGGCTGGTCAAATTGCCCAAGGGTAACCCTTTGTCCAGTTGGTCTTTAGTGTGAAAACTACTGATTATTTTATCCAATAACCATAAAATATCTTGATCCTGAATAAGCTTGGCAAGAATCTGCTTTAAAATATCGTGATCAATTGAGGCAAAAAACTTCTTGATGTCGCATTTTAATATCCAGCACTGTTTGGTGTTGTTTTTGGAAACCTTGCGAATAAAATCGCGGAATCGGTTTATAGCCTTGTGCGTGCCTTTATTTATTCGGCATGAGTATGAATCATGAATAAATTTTTTATCGAAATATGGGTATAAAATGCGATAAATGGCATGGTGAAGCAGTCTATCTCGAACACTGGCCTTATGGATATCTCTTGGCTTGGGATCATTTAGTTTGAAAGCGGTATAACCACCATGCTTGTATGTTTTATTTTTAAGATCGTGGTGCAAGGAAAATATATTGTCCGCAAAATGAAGCTGGAATTCTGCCACATCTTTACGTTTCCCTTTATTTCTCAAAAATTCCTGCCATGAGACTAAAAGATTTTCTATGGATATGATATTATCGTAATTATGAAAAACCCGAGCCCTGCTCTCTCTCTCTCTCTCTCGTAACGCTTCGATCCTGGAGCGAATCAAAGAGGGATATTTGATTTGGCTTGCTATTGTTATCCATATTCCTAAAACAGGCCGTTATACCATAGGCTCGCGGATTGAGAATAAATTTTTAGACCTTTTGGAATTATCATATCAAGCTTATTTTAGCTCGAAAGACAGAAAAATAGAATATATCTCAAAATGCATTCTCACCTTAGACATTATTAAATTCCTCATCCAAACTGCATGGCAAGCAAAGCTGATCTCAAACAAGCACTATGAGGAAATCGGATTAAAACTTGAAGAGATCGGCAAGATGCTCGGCGGGTGGAAAAATCAGGTTATAAAGAAAACTTCCGCTGAATAATTGGCGGAAGAAAGAAATGATTTTCGGAGACCAGAGCCAAGTTGTGCCCATTGAAGTCATTGTCAAGCCAGTTGTAGTTCGACACCCAACGCTCATCGTTCACGATCGCATAACGGACATACAAGTTGCCATTCGAGTCGGAAAATATGTGTGCGGTGCCATCTAGACCACTGCCCAAGAAATCATCTCCTGGCTGAATTTTATGCGGGATCATAATCCCAGAGCGCCGCGCACCAAATAATTTCTTTTTGAAAGTTTTTATATTCACTCTCTGTAAAGCCGTAGCCGTACAAACTCTCGATATATGAAAACTTGTGATGCTGTCCGAAGGCGTACCCGCAGACTTTTCGACAATCACATATTTAGTATAACAAAAAAAAGACACTTCCCAAAAAATTTTGGAAAGTGTCCAAGTGTTTAAAAACCAAAGTTTAAAAGTGAACAAGTTACTTAGTGTTATTTGCGGAGACCAGAGCCAAGGAGTGCCCATGGAAGTCATAGTCAAGCCAGTGGCAGTCCGACACCCAACGCTCATCGTCCACGATCGCACAACGGACATACAAGCGGCCATGCGAGTCGGAAAAAGTATCTCCAAAATCAACCAGGACTTTGCCTCTATGTTGGTCGAGAAATGCTTTCATGTCGGGTTCGTCTTGACCGGCAACTAAAGAATCAATAAGATTTGAGTTAAACAAAGTTTCTTTGTCGTCAATCAAGCGCTTTTTAAATTCATAGCCGGTAATATAACTTTCACCTTCTTGGAGTTTGTGAATCACTTTGATTTTTTGCAAATCAAGAACGATTCTTCCGCTCATGCCACTGCGCTCTTTCAGGGTTGCACCGCTAAATGGCATTTTCGCGGGAGCATCCAAATCAAGCACACGCGCTGCGATTAAATAGGTCATCTTCCAGCCGTTATTGATAAATTTAATAAGTTCATTAATGATTGACTGCTTGTCTTCGCGATCAATCAATTCCTGAACTTTATCGCCATCAATTTCGGCAATTTTTTTACTTTTACCGGTTATGAGCGCCATGAGAAGCGTTAACAAACTGGTAATAAACGAACCAAATTGGTCCAAAGATGTTGGCTTTGTTGCCATAACTTTAACGCCTTACTACCTTCGCTTTCGCTATTCTATAAGGACTTTTTTTTAAAAGAACGTTTTGGTTTTTACTGATTTTTAAGGACGTTCGTTAACCTTTAATTTACCTTTATTTTATTGCTTAAATAATAGCATAATTATTTACATTTTGTCAAGTTTTTCAGAGGCGTAGATTGACAAAAAGCTTAATATGGCATAGCATAGAAATCAAGGTAGGCCATGTTAAATAAAAAACTAGGCCAAAAGCCAAACCCTACGAGGTTTGGATTTTTTTATTTTTAATTGCTCAAACTATGATCTGAGCCATAAATAATCTATAATATCTATTATGGAAAATTTTATTCCACAAATAAATAATACTCTTCCGAATAAATTACAATCATTAGAAAACGAGCTTGTTATTGACTTTGTGCGTTCCGGTGGGGCGGGTGGACAAAATGTAAATAAAGTTTCAACCAAAGCCAAACTGCGTTGGAATGTTGAAAATTCAAAAATATTTAATCCGGAGGAAAAAGAATTGATCAAAATATATCTAAAGAATCGCCTAACTAATGAGGGCGACATAATTCTGGAAGCTCAAGAAGAACGTTCGCAATTGCAAAACAAAGAGCGTGCAATCGAGAGAATCAAGAAATTAGTCGGAGAAGCCTTAACCCCGGAGAAAGAAAGGAAAGCCACAAAACCAACCAAATCAAGCAAAGAAAAGAGATTAGAGGGAAAGAAAATCCAATC